>OHLY01000647.1_pt1 | contig 20606 bp, 20 predicted proteins | sample 1569251 | NCBI WGS metagenome assembly OHLY01 (sample SAMEA3879532, study PRJEB24766) | human gut metagenome | biome: human-associated habitat; feature: feces | place: USA | collected 1985/1987
TCCGCGCCTGCAGCCTGTGCCTCGGCCTCCTTTTCGGGAGTACACAGCACCAGCACGCGCACCGTCTTACCGGTTCCGTGGGGAAGCGTCACCACGCCGCGGACCATCTGGTTCGCCTTGCGGGGATCGACTCCCAGACGCACGTCGATATCCACCGAAGCGTCGAATTTCGTGAACGTAATTTCCTTCAGAAGAGCGGCGGCCTCCGAGAGCTTGTAAGCCTTATTGGCTTCCACCTTGGCGTAGGCGATCTTTTGATTTTTTGTCAACTTACTCATTCTTGTAATTGCAATTACTTGTTAGGAAATTCTCCAACGACGTTGATACCCATACTGCGCGCAGTACCAGCGATCATACGCATAGCAGCCTCGATCGTGAAACAGTTCATATCGGACATTTTGTCCTGAGCGATCTCACGCACCTGATCCCACGTCACCTGACCGACCTTGTCGCGGTTGGGCTGTGCGGAACCCGATTTAGCTTTGGCTGCCTCCTTGAGTTGAATGGCTACAGGCGGCTGTTTTACGATGAAGTCAAACGACTTGTCGCTGTAAACCGTGATGATGACCGGAAGAACTTTTCCCGCCTTGTCTTGTGTTCTGGCATTGAACTGCTTGCAGAAGTCCATAATATTGACTCCTTTTGAACCCAATGCTGGTCCCACCGGGGGAGAAGGATTGGCAGCACCACCTTTGATCTGCAATTTGATAAATGCAGCAACCTCTTTTGCCATAGTTTTCCTTGGTTAATTATTCTTTTTCAACTTGTGTGAAACTCAACTCCATAGGAGTTTTGCGCCCGAATATCTTCACCGATACCGTGAGTTTCTTGCGCTCGTTGTCGACGGCCTCAATGGTACCTTGGAAGCTTGAAAAAGGACCATCTGTAACTTTGATGGTTTCGCCGACAAAGAATGGTATTTCGTTTTCTTCCTCCATCGAACTCAATTCATCGACACGCCCCAGGATGCGGCTGACCTCCTGCGGACGCAGGGGCGTAGCGATCATCTTGCGGCTGTCCTCCTTGGTGTCACCCAAAAAACCGAGCACGTTGGGAATATTACGAATGATAATAGGGATCTGACCGACAAAGGCGGCTTCAATCAATACATATCCCGGATAAGAAACCTTCTCTTTGGAAACCTTCTTACCGTTACGGATCGTATAGACTTTTTCGGTCGGAATCAGCACCTGCGAAATATACTCTTCCAGGTGGCTGTGGCGGATTTCGGATTCGATGTACTCTTTTACCTTATTCTCCTTGCCTCCGATCGTACGAACTACATACCACTGTTTCGCTGTTTCGCTCATGGTCACAAAAACAATTAACGACCGAGCTTAGCCAGGGTCCTGTAGATAGCCTCCATAATGTTCTCAAACGAAATGTCCATCGCCAAAATCACGATGGCGAAGATCAACGAAGCGACCATCACCACTACCGTCGAGTTCTGCAACTGTGCGAACGTCGGCCAGGTCACTTTATGAACCAATTCGTTATAAGATTCTTTTACGTAATTGAACATATTCTTCTTACTTTATTTTAGCAGGAGCAGAGAGATTCGAACTCCCATCAACGGTTTTGGAGACCGCTATTCTACCCTTGAACTATGCTCCTAAAAAGTAGTGCAAGTCAATCCCTGCACTACTGAAATATCCCTGGGATTAGGCGAGAATCTTCAGAATCTGACCTGCACCTACCGTACGGCCACCCTCGCGGATTGCGAAACGCAGACCTTCGTTGAGTGCAACCGGGTAGATCAACTCAACGGTGATCGTTACGTGGTCGCCCGGCATCACCATATCTACGCCTTCGGGAAGAGTAACCTCACCGGTTACGTCCATCGTACGCAGATAGAACTGGGGACGGTATTTGTTGTGGAACGGCGTGTGACGGCCACCCTCTTCCTTCTTCAGGATATAAACCTCAGCCTGGAACTTGGTGTGCGGAGTGATAGAACCCGGTTTAGCGACAACCATACCGCGCTTAACCTCTTTCTTGTCGATACCGCGGAGCAGCAGACCTACGTTGTCACCGGCCTCGCCCTCATCGAGCAACTTGCGGAACATCTCCACACCCGTACAAGTCGAAGTCAGCGTCTTCTCCTCCAGACCGATGATCTCAACGGGATCACCTACGTGGATAACACCGGTTTCGATACGGCCCGTAACCACGGTACCACGGCCGGTGATCGAGAATACGTCCTCGACAGGCATCAGGAACGGCTTCTCGTTCTCGCGCTGCGGAATCGGAATATAGTTATCAACCGCATCCATCAGCTCCATGATCTTGTCTTCCCACTTAGCCTCGCCGTTCAGACCACCCAGTGCGGAACCACGGATGATAGGAGCGTTGTCGCCATCGTAGTCGTATTTGCTCAGCAGATCACGAACCTCCATCTCGACCAGGTCGAGCATCTCGGGATCGTCCACCATATCGCATTTGTTCAGGAACACAACGATCTTCGGTACGTTCACCTGGCGAGCCAGCAGCACGTGCTCGTTGGTCTGAGGCATCGGACCGTCGGTTGCGGCAACAACCAGAATCGCACCGTCCATCTGTGCGGCACCGGTAACCATGTTCTTCACATAGTCGGCGTGACCCGGGCAGTCAACGTGTGCATAGTGACGATTTGCAGTCTGGTACTCAACGTGCGAAGTGTTGATCGTAATACCACGCTCTTTCTCCTCGGGAGCGTTGTCGATAGAATCGAACGAACGAAGCTCAGAAAGGCCTTTTTTAGCCAGAACGGTGGTGATCGCTGCAGTAAGAGTCGTCTTACCGTGGTCAACGTGACCGATAGTACCGATGTTCACATGCGGTTTGGAACGGTCGAATTTTTCTTTTGCCATAGTATAAAAGTATTAAGATTTTATAAAAATTCTGCTCTTCAAAACGTCTGTCGTTTCGCAAGAGTGACGAGCGACGCAATACCTCTCCTCAAAGAGGTTTGCATCACGCGTCAACTGCATTTCTGGAGCGGAAGACGAGGCTCAAACTCGCGACCCTCAGCTTGGAAGGCTAATGCTCTATCAACTGAGCTACTTCCGCAAAAAACCAAAGACCTTTCAAGTCTTAAGAATGTGGGCAAAGATGGATTCGAACCACCGAAGTCGAAAGACAGCAGATTTACAGTCTGCCCCATTTGGCCACTCTGGTATTTGCCCATTCGCTTTTAAGAGTCTATCTCAATTCTCTCATTGAGTAGGTTTGTTTCTCAATTGCGATGCAAAGGTACGGCTTTTTTTTGAATATGCAAATTATACAAGAACTTTTTTTCAAAAAATCTGCGTTTTTTGCAATTTCTCTTTAAAATCGAGCATTTTGATGGCAGTTATTGCACATTCATCCCCTTTATTTCCTAATCTTCCACCGGCACGGTCTTCTGCTTGTTGCATAGTATTGGTAGTAATCAAACCATAGATTACAGGAATATCTCCTTCGGCATTCAGTTGGGCAATACCTTGAGTGGTACCGGCACATACATAATCAAAGTGCGGAGTATCGCCACGAACTACGCAGCCTATTGCAATCACTGCATCTACTTTTCCACTTTTTATCATTTGTGCAGAACCGAAAGTCAGTTCAAAACTGCCGGGTACTGTTTGTACTAAAATATTTTTATCTTTTGCGCCATGTTTCTTCAAGGTACTTATGGCTCCTTCCAATAGGGGGCCGGTAATGTTATTGTTCCATTCGGATACTACGATACCGAAACGCATATTTTCTGCATTAGGAACTGAATTGAAATCGTAATCAGATAAGTTATGATACGCTGTTGCCATTGTTTTTTAGTTTTAGTGGTTTAATAAAAGAAAGAGGTTATCTGTACACAGGTGCAGACAACCTCTTTATATCATTAAGGTATATTCTTTTCTTATTTGATGGATGCACGTTCGATGTACTTATCAATGTCCATTGACTGGTAAGAATTGAAGTATTTTTCTTTCACCAAAGTGTATGCTTTAACAGCTTCACTATTCTTGCCCAACTTTTCGAACAATTGACCAGCTTGGATCAAATAGATAGGACTCAATGCCTGGCTGTCTGCTTTATCCGCTGCTTTCAGCAAAGTTCCTGCAGCTTTGTCCAATTGTCCCATTTCAGCATAACAGTTACCGATAGTTCCCAAAATGGCAGGGCTCACCAGCTGGTCTTTAGCGCTGAATTTATCCAGATATTTCACTGCATCTTCATATTTACCCAACTGTGCATAGCAGATACCTGCATAAGCATTGGCCAAATTACCAGCAGCGGTTCCACTGAATTCATCTGCTACTTTCAGAAAACCCTTGTAACCGATACTGTCACCATTCAATGCGGTTTCAAAGTTATCAGCTCCGAAATATTGTTCTCCTTTAAATAAAGCTTCTGATGCTTTTACTTCATTGGGGTCAGAAATAAAATGCTTATATCCCATGAAACCAGCTATGATAATCACTACTGCTGCAATAGTTCCAAGGATTCTTCCTTTGTACTTGATAAGGAATGCTTCTGAGGTACTCAGTGCTTCTTCCATATCTAATGGGTCCTGAGTGTGTTTTTGTTCTGCCATTTTTATATTTACTTTTTTATTATTTTTCGGATATTCTTTTTCGGTCAGCAAAAGTAGTTCATTTCTATGTATTAATGAAATTTACGGGCATATTTTTTTAGTTTTTCCCGTTTTTATCTCTAATTTTGTATCCTCAATTAAATAGAAGTTCTATGATACTGAAACGCATCTCGATATTGAATTATAAAAACCTGGAGCAGGCGGAATTGGAATTCTCGCCGAAGATGAATTGTTTTATCGGACAAAACGGTATGGGGAAGACAAATTTGCTGGATGCGGTTTATTATCTTTCTTTTTGTAAGAGTGCCACTAATCCTATTGATTCGCAAAATATCCGTCATGAAGGAGAATTCTTTGTAATTCAGGGTTTCTATGAAACAGATCAAGGTGAGCCGGAAGAGGTATATTGTGGATTGAAACGTCGTCAGAAAAAGCAATTCAAGCGGAATAAAAAGGAATATAACCGTTTATCGGATCATATTGGCTTTATTCCCCTTGTAATGGTGTCTCCTGCTGATGCGGAGCTGATTGCAGGAGGTAGTGACGGGCGCCGTCGTTTTATGGATGTGGTGATATCGCAATATGATAAGGAATATTTGGATGCGCTGATACGTTATAATAAAGCATTGACGCAGCGTAATGCTTTGTTGAAATCGGAACAGGAATTCGATGAGGAATTAATGCTGGTATGGGAGGAGATGATGGCATCTGCGGGTGAGGTCGTCTTTAAGAAGCGTAGTGAGTTTATTGCTGAGTTTATACCTACTTTCCAGTCTTTTTATTCTTATATCTCTCAAGATAAAGAGAAAGTGAATCTGGCGTATGAATCTCATGCTATGAGTGGGGGATTGCTGGATATTATCAAGGAGAGCCGTCGGCGCGACCGTGTAATGGGATATTCGTTGAAGGGAGTTCATAAAGATGACTTGATTATGCAGTTGGGGGATTTTCCGATAAAGCGGGAGGGGTCACAAGGACAAAACAAAACTTATCTTATCGCCTTGAAATTAGCTCAGTTTGACTTTTTGAAGAAAACGGGCGGCAATACTACTCCTTTATTGTTGTTGGATGATATTTTTGATAAACTGGATGCTTTTCGTGTGGAACAGATTGTAAAACTGGTAGCCGGAGATCGTTTCGGGCAGATTTTCATTACGGATACCAATCGGGATCATTTGGATAAAATATTGAAGAAGATAGAAAGAGAATACAAAGTCTTTGCTGTAGAAGATGGAGAAGTGACAGAAAGAAAGGAAATGGCTGAATGAAACGTAATGATGCGGAACAAATAGGGGAAATGATTCGGAAATTCTTCCGGCAGAATGCTTTGGAGGCGCCACTGAACGAGTATCGTCTGATACAGGCATGGAAAGATGTGGTGGGACCTGCCATTACTAAATATACGAGTAATCTTTATATTAAGAATCAAATTCTTTATGTACATCTCACTTCATCCGTGCTTCGTCAAGAGTTGATGATGGGGCGTGATTTATTGGTGAAAAATCTGAATAAGCAGGTCGGCGCACAAGTGATAGTCAATATTATTTTCCGTTGACAGGATGGTCTTCTGCTGTTTCTTTGGTATCCCCGAAGTTTCCTGCAATACTTCTTGTCAGGTGCGGATTTTGACGGATTTTTCTTATCTTTCTCGTAAAGTCCGCACTTGAAGAAGTGTAATGTGTAAGAGTAGCTTATGGAACAGTTCGTATCACGATAGATTCTATTTCAATATTCCATTCTCAGTCCAGACTTCATCCATTCTCCGGTCGAAAGGTTCGACAGGCAGCTTTTCGTTTACTTGAAAGTTATAACATATACCTATATTATAGGAATGAAGAAGAGGCAGTAATTTGTCATAATATCCTTTTCCTCTTCCCAACCGGTTGCCTCGGGCATCAAAAGAAACACCCGGTATAATGGCGAAGTCTATCTTCTCATACGCTGTAAATGCTTCTCCCTTCGGTTCCTCTATGTGATAAGCCTCACCGGTTTTCAGGTTTTGCCTGCCTGTATAAATACGAAGTTCCAACTCATCTCCTTTAACTACCGGCAGCAAAACTGTTTTCTGCCGGTGCCATTTTTCAACGAAGTCATGTGTCTGTACTTCATCATCCAATGAATAATAGAGCAAAACGGTACGGGCCGATGCAAACTTGGGATGCTGTTCCAGTTTCTCAAGCAAAGCAGCGGACTTCGTTATTAATTCGGTGATGCCGTGACGGCGCTTTTCTTGCGCTATCTGCTTGCGCAGTTGTTTTTTTAGTTCCTTCATCGCTTACTTTTGGTTCTATGGGTTGTTCGGGAGCTTTGGGAAATGATTCACCTTTATCCAATACTTCCAATGCTTTGAGGACAGTCTTGTCGCTCTTGTTCAAGTATTCTATATAAGCTTCCATGCCCAGCATATTATAAATGATGTTTCCGTATAAATTTGTTTCAAACAGTTTCTGTGATTTATACATCAATATGTTGCGACGTTTTAGCCCTTTGTTCTCAGCGAAACGGGCGAATTGTTCCAAAATATTCTGATGCTTCAAATATTGCAGCAGGCTTTCCTCTGTTTCATATTTTTGCATTTCGGCACGGTGGTTGTCCGTATACTGGAAAGCAAACTGGATGGTCAGTCCGCGATTAACAGCCATGCGATAATAGGAAGTCATGCCGGTAGTATCCTGTGGTACAAAGATATCGGGCATAATACCTCCACCTCCATATACAGGACGGCCTAAAGAAGTTTCAAAGATTTGGCTTTGATCCTGCTTGATACTGTCTTGTGAGAAAAATTCTCCGTGTTCGTAACGGGTCAGGATATCCATTTCATAATTTGCGTCATTACCTTTTACATACGGTTTCTGTATGCAGCGTCCTGACGGAGTATAGTAACGGGCAATTGTCAGACGGATGGCTGAACCATCGCTGAAGTCGATAGGTTGTTGTACCAGCCCTTTTCCGAAAGAGCGGCGCCCGATGATTGTCCCCCGGTCATTGTCTTGGATAGCTCCGGCAAAAATTTCGCTGGCAGAAGCCGAACCTTCGTCCATCAATACGACAATGGGCATTTTCTGGCTGCTTCCGGTTCCGTTGGATGTATAGTTCTCGCGTGGAGACTTGCGTCCCTGTGTATAAACGATGAGTCTGTTTTTGGGTAAGAATTCGTTTACCATCTGAATTGCTGCACCCATATATCCACCGGTATTACCGCGTAAGTCGATGACCACTCCTTCGCAGTTTGCCTGATTTAGCTTGGCTAATGAAATCAATAATTCGGGATAAGTCGTTTCACCGAATTTGTTTACTTTTATGTAACCGAATTTGTCATTCAGCATATAGGCGGCATCTACACTCTTTACCGGTATGTCACCACGAACAATGGTGAAATGTAAAGTTTCTTTTTCTCCCGGACGAAAAACGCCAAGTTTTACCTCACTGCCTTTGGGACCTTTCAGTCTTTTCATGGATTCATAGTTGGTGACAATTTTTCCTACAAAGGCACTGTCATCCACTTCTATGATGCGGTCTCCTGCCATCAGACCCACTTTTTCTGATGGTCCGCCTTGGATGACATTGTTTACATGGATGGTATCTTGCTGGATGGTAAACTGGATACCGATTCCGCTGAAACTTCCTTTTAAATCAGAATTTACAGCTTCCAGGTCTTTTGCCGGAATATAAGAAGAGTGGGGGTCCAGCTCACCTAGAATTTGCGGCATAGCATCTTCCACCAGTTCACCCATGTTCACTGTATCTACATATTGGTCGTCAATGATACGTAACAATGCATTCAGTTTGTTGGATGAAGTATTAATGATACCTAATTTGTTTCCTGAAAAGTGGTTGGCGTAAAAAGTTCCAATCAATATTCCGGTTACGATGCTTACTGCAACGATTACCGGCATAAAACGGGATGTTCGATTTTTGCTCATATCTTTATTTGCTATTATTCATTGGGATTGATATAGATTACTTCAATATTTGCGCGTTTCAATAAATCAAGCCCGTCTTCCAAACGGTATTTTTCTGAGTAAACTACACGTTTGATTCCTGCTTGGATGATGAGTTTGGCACATTCTATGCAAGGAGATGCGGTGACGTACATGGTTGCTCCGTCGCTGCTGTTGTTGCTTCGTGCTATTTTGGTGATAGCATTCGCTTCGGCGTGTAGTACGTAAGGCTTGGTGACTCCGTTGTCATCTTCGCATACATTTTCGAATCCTGCAGGAGTTCCGTTATATCCGTCGGAGATGATCATCTTGTCTTTTACGATCAATGCTCCTACTTGACGGCGTTCACAGTATGAATTTTCCGCCCAAATACTAGCCATGCGGATGTATCGTTTGTCGAGTTTGAGTTGTTTCTCTTCTTTCGTTTCCATTATTTCAGTCTTGCTTATTATGTGCAAATTGAATATAAGTTTTTTTCCCTTCGGGAGCTAGCAATAAAACATTGCTGTCACCTTGATAAAATATTGCATTATTCAATGCTTCTATGAACTCGTTGTTATAGCTTGTTGAAGGCGGAGTCTTGGTAAAGTTTATGTTTACTGTCCGGTCTTTTCCGTCCGCTTGCCATGTGCCTTCAATGGTTCCATTTTGTATGCTTCCTGTAAAAGTACCATCCGCTTTGAAAGTGATGTTGAAACCATGAATGATATCCAAGGCTTTTCTTCCTTCGGTTGCGATAGTCTTATCCGGATTGTGTGCCATTGCATTGTATTTGGGCTCTCCGTTCCGTTTGTCCCAATTTGCTTTACCATAGAAATCCACTACATGCCATGTGCCGCTTGCAAAGATTTCCTCTACATCGTCTTCATTGTTGCAACTCCATAAGAAAGGGAGTAGCATTAGTATATAAAGAATAGACTTTAGTTTCATATTGTTTGTTTTTTTAGTTGATGATTCCATTTCTTTTCAGCAAGGCATGGATACTGGGTTCTTGTCCACGGAAGCGTTTGTAAAGGGTCATCGGATGTTCCGTTCCTCCTTTCGAGAGAATATTCTCCCGAAAAGAAGCAGCGACTTCCTGGTTGAAGATTCCTTTTTCCTTGAATAAGGAGAAGGCATCCGCATCCAGTACTTCCGCCCATTTATAACTGTAGTATCCGGCAGAATATCCCCCCGCCATAATATGTGAGAACTGTACGGACATGCAGGTGTCTTCCACTCCGGGCAGTACTTGCGCTTTTTTCCATGCTTCTTTTTCATAAGCGCGGACATCTCCGTCAAATGTTTCCCGGCGGGTGTACCATGCCATATCCAGCAAGCCGAAACTTACTTGACGCAGGCAGGCATAGGCCACATTGAAATTGGATGCATCTACAATCTTTTGGATCAGTTCGGCAGGAATGGGTTCTCCCGTCTGATAATGTCTGGCGAATGTATTGAGAAATTCTTTTTCTGTGGCGAAATTTTCCATAATTTGTGATGGAAGCTCCACAAAATCCCAATATACGCTGGTACCACTCATGGTTGAATAGGTGGTATTGGCAAACATTCCGTGCAAGGCGTGTCCGAATTCGTGTAGAAAAGTGTTTACTTCTGAGAAAGTCAGCAATGCCGGTTTCCCAGCCGATGGCTTGGTGAAGTTCATGGTAACGGATACGTGGGGACGGCTGTTGACTCCGTTTTCTATCCACTGCTCCTTATAGCTGGTCATCCATGCACCCGAACGTTTTCCGGCGCGGGGGTGGAAATCTGTATAAAGTACAGCCAGGAAACTTCCGTCTTTGTCGAATACTTCATAAGCTTTTACATCGGGATGATAGACCGGAATTTCTTTATTTTCTTTAAATGTGATGCCATACAGACGGGTAGCCAGACCGAATACACCTTTCTCTACTTGGCTCAGCTCAAAATAAGGACGCAGCTCTTCTTCATTCAGATTGAATTTCTTATTTTTCAGCTTTTCTGAATAATAGGCCCAATCCCATGGCATCAGCTGGAAGTCATTGCCTTCCATTTCGCGTGCCAATGCTTCAACTTCTGCCACTTCCTTTAGGGCGGCAGGGGTATAGGCATCCAGTAATTGGTTGAGCAGTTTGTATACGGCATCACTCGTTTCGGCCATGCGCTTTTTCAGTTTATACTCGGCAAAAGTGGAGAAGCCTAGTAAATGAGCCAGTTCCATGCGAATGTTTACCAATTGCTTGATGATGTCCACATTGTTGTATTCGTTATTGTGTGTACATTGGGTATTATAAGCCATATAGACTTCTCTGCGCAGTGAACGGTCATCACAATATTTCATGAAAGGAACAAAACTGGGAGCATCCAATGTAATGATGCTGCCTTCTTTTCCCTTATCCTTTGCTGTTTGAGCATAACTTTCCAATGAACTTTCGGGTAATCCTTCCAATTGTTTTTCCGTCAAAGCCAATTCGTAGTTATTTGTTTCTTTCAACAGATTCTGAGAAAAACGTAAGGTCAATATGCTTAATTCGGTATTCAGTTGGCGGAACTTTTCTTTTGCCTCACCGGTCAGGTTGGCACCGCTTCTTACAAAACCATCGTATGTCTTTTGCAGCAGTTGGGCGTCTTCACCTTTCAGTTGTAACTGGTCTTTTTGTTCGTATACGGCTTTTATACGAGCAAAAAGTTTTTCATTCAGACTGATGTTGTTGCTGTGTTCGGACAGTACGGGCATCATTTTTTCTGCCAATTCCTGCATCTCGTCACTGGTCTCGGCACTCATCAAATTGCCGAAAACAGTAGTTACGCGGTCTAGCAACGCACCTGATTTTTCCAAAGCAACAATGGTATTTTGGAAAGTCGGTGCTTCGGGATTATTGACAATTGCATCAATTTCCTCATTTTGTTCTTTCATTCCTTCCAACAAGGCAGGTTCATAATGTTCTATCTTGATAAGATGGAACGGAGCCGTGTCATGAGGGGTGTTATAGGGTTTTAAAAATGGATTTTTATTTTCAGTCATAGCACTATTTTATTTGACTTACAAATTTGCTAAAAAAAAGCATCACTATCCTCATTCTATTTACTTATTTAACAAAGTATATTAAATAGTTAGGTTAAAAATAAAAAAGCACAAGCAGAAATGCCTATGCTTTTCATTTTTATGGTTTTTTACCTGATTATTTATTCTTTTCAGTCAGTTTTTCCAACGCCGGAATGGAGATTTCCTTTCTGCTGAGTTGTACCAATCCCTGTTCCTGTAAATCATTCAGCACTTTTGACACATTGATTCGTGTCTCATCAATCAAACTCGCCAAATCCTCCATTTTGATTTTAAGGATTTTTTTCCCTTCGGGCTTCATGGAGCGCAGCACTAAAAAATTCAGTATTTTTTCTTCTGTATTACCTATGTGGCTGTTCCATAATTTTTCGTATGCCACTTGTGCTCTATTACTCAGAATATTTAAATAGTTAAGGCGGAAGATTTCGTAGTTGTTCAGTTCATTCAATACAAATAACTTGTCTATGGTAACTATGTTAATATCTGTACGTGCTTTGTAAGTCGCTGTATAGTTGGTTTGCATGCCGAATAATGAATAGGGCTCTATAACGAAAGGACTTCCAAAAGTTTCAAATAAGGCGTATGAATGTCGGTTATCGGTTGTTTGGGAGATTATCTCCCCATTTAAGAGAAAGATTAATTGAGTGCAAGGTGCACCTTGTTCCACAATGATATCATCGGCGTTGTATTTACGAAAATGTAGCTTTACCTTGCCTATGATATTGGTGAAGTCATTTTTACATAATCCCTGGAAGAGAGGGAGTTGTAAAAGTGTATCATACATTGTAATTTCCATAAGTTCTGTTGTTCGTTAAGTTATAGTTTAACATACAAAGGTAACGATAAAACGAGATTTATTATTTATAGGTGGAAGAACTTTTATTTTTTTTATTGTTTCTTACCGTCTCCTAATGTTTAAAAGCAGAATACTTGCGGACTGTATAAAAAATAAATATATTTGCATTCAAAAAAAAGGAGGAGTTTATGTTTGGATCATTTGATTTTCAAGAATTTTTAAGTGCGTTTATTGTGCTTTTTGCTGTCATTGATATTATCGGATCTATTCCTATTATATTGAATCTTAAGCAGAAAGGGAGAAATGTCAATGCTAATAAAGCTACCGGCATTTCTTTTGCTTTATTGATAGGTTTCTTTTATGCAGGGGATATGATGCTGAAGTTATTTCAAGTTGATATTGCTTCGTTTGCCGTGGCGGGTGCTTTTGTTATTTTTCTCATGTCTTTGGAAATGATTCTGGATATCGAGATATTCAAGAATCAAGGTCCTATCAAGGAAGCGACTTTAGTCCCCTTGGTTTTTCCGTTATTGGCTGGTGCGGGAGCGTTTACTACGTTGCTTTCCCTACGTTCGGAGTATGCTCCTGTAAATATTGTTGTAGCCTTGATATTGAATATGGTTTGGGTTTATGTGGTGTTGAAGTTGACAGATCGCATCGAACGTTTCTTGGGGAAAGGTGGAATTTATGTTATTCGTAAGTTTTTTGGAATCATTTTGTTGGCAATATCAGCGCGTTTATTTACTGCTAATCTGACTTTATTGATAGAGCAGTTTCAGAAAGCTCAGTAATATGCTGTTTTTTTACAGATAATAATGTCGGAACTCACCATAGATATTTTATTGGAAACCAACTGCTTTGTGTTGAATGGATATTAATCTGTGGTGAGTTCCGGTATCATTCCATTTGAATGGTAGCTGTTTGATATTTTGATACGCTCCTTTGGTGTCTATTTCTCGTTGATGATGAATTTCTTCATTCCGTCTGTAAAATAAGTTTCATATTTATCTCCTTCGCCTGAGCAAATAAAATAAGCATCCAGTTCAGGATGTGCTTCACAAAATGCTTTGGCTGAGTCCAGTCCCATCACCATGAAAGCAGTGGCGTATGCATCGGCACTGGCGCAATCTTTTGCAATGACAGTGGATGAAAGGATACTATGTTGTACTGGATATCCGGTGCGTGGGTCTATGGTATGTGCATATTTCTTTCCACCTTTGTAATAGAAATTACGATAATTCCCTGATGTTGCCATACCTACATCACTAATGGCAAGCACAGTCTGTAACTCCTGGTTTACTGACAAGGAGTCATCTACAGGTTTGTTTATGCCGATACGCCAAGCGTTCATTTTGGAATTTTTGCCTCTTACCACTACTTCACCGCCTATATCTACCATATAGTTTTTTATCCCTTTACGTTCCAATAGCCTTGCTACTGCATCTACTCCGAATCCCTTGGCTATAGCGCTGCAATCCAGCATTATACGAGGGTCTTTTTTCATAATCCGGTTGTTCTGTAAATCTATTTTTTGATATCCTATCATTTGGCGTAAGCTGTCCACTATCAGTGAATCCACTCCTGTAGATTTTTTGAATCCGAATCCCCATGCATTTACCAAAGGTGCGACGGTGATATCAAAGGCTCCATGGGTTTCATCGGATATTTTCTTTGAGAGATGGAATACATGTACGAAAAAACTGTCAACTTCCGTCTTTTCATTGTGGTTTACGCGGGTGATTACGGAATTCGGATTGAAAGGAGAGAGGGAGTTGTCCACTTTCTTCAGTTCAGTTTCTATTTCTTCTTTCAGATTATCTTCGGACTGGTAGGTGATTTTGTATACTGTACCGAATACAAAGCCTTCATCCGTACGGAAAGGGGCTTGCTTTTTTAGAATAATAATTGTTCCTATTATCAGAATTGCTAGAAACGGCAATTGCCATGCTAATTTTTTTTTATTCATACCTGTATTTTAGTTAAGAAAGAAATAAATGTTCTATTAAAATTTTAACGCCGATAATAATCAAAACCAAACCTCCCCATAATTCCATGCGCAGGTTGAAACGCTTGCCGCAAAATACACCTATCAGACTTCCTAATGTTGAGATAACAAAAGAGGTAAAGCCGATGATGACAATAGGAGAAAGAATAGAAGTGAAAGAGTTTATTCCTACAAAAGCAAATGATATACCGATGGCCAAAGCATCAATGCTGGTTGCTATAGCCAGCGTAACAACCACTTTTAATTTAGTGGGGTCGAAGCAGCGTTTGTCTTCATTGCTGAAGCTCTCTTTTATCATACGCCCTCCCAAAAAGGCCAATAACCCAAAAGCGATCCAATGGTCATAATCCTCTATCAGGTGACTGAATCGGCTGGCGGCAAACCAGCCGATAAGCGGCATGACAGCCTGGAAAAGGCCGAAGAAGAATGCCATAATAAAAAAAGTGCGCCAGCAAATGCGACGCATGATAATTCCGCTTGTTATGGAAACTGTGAAACAGTCCATAGCAAGACTGATGGCAAGGAGCCATATTTCTAAAGTTGTCATTGGTTAAAATGGTAATTTGTATATTAAACTGTATGTTACTCCTAAGTTAGTCGAGTTGTTTTTTCCAAAACCGGGAATATACCAAGGTTCGGTGTGTTCCGCCTTTTTTATGTTCATGCGTATACGGTAACGTAGTGACCATCCCATGTAGAAATTCTTGTACACATTTACCTTTATTCCAGCCAGCAGTTCTGCCCAGGTTACTGTGGTCTTAATTCCGTCATAACTGAAAGGAATTTCAGGAAATCCCCATGTAGGATCCTTCATTGTCGGAGCATCTACATCGTATGAAAAAGAGGTGAATCCGTAACGTATGCCTCCATATAGAAAACCAGGCAGATAGGGCTTCTTGAAAAAGAAGTTGTAGTTCATGCCTATGCGGAAATAAGGAGCTGAGGCTTTATAATGTATATTGGTACCGTCATCAGTAGTGTCGGTGGTTCCATATCCAATTTCAGCTACGGGGACATAACGGTTTTTCAAATTGACCTCCACGCTGATTTCTGTACTTGTAATGTCACCTCCAAAAATTTTGCTTCCCAGGCCAAATATATCTACACCGATAGTAGTTCCCTGATAGAAGGGTACCTTTTCTTCCTCTATGGTTGTTTTTTTTTCTTGTGCCGCCAGTGTGGGGCTGTACAACAGCATACTACTCAGTAGCGTTAACAACGTAATATATGTTGAAATTCTTTTTTTCTTCATTATTGATGTCCGAATTTACAATCTCGATAGATTTTAGGTTATAGGTGGTGTATTTAATGTCTTCCACTTTATAAAACATCATGGTGCCACATTCTATATTCTGCAAGTAGGGGATATTCTGGTGAATGAGTGTGATAGTGTCACGCATCTTTTCCGTATAATGCAATACGTAGGTAGTTTTTGATGTATAACTCAAAGGCAGGCTCATACTGCTTTCCGCTTTATTGAATATCGTGTCATTCATCAATGAGTCTTTTACTACGGTTTCCTTAATAGTTCCATCTTCCAGTGTGTCACGTACAATCACATCGGTAGTGATAAATCCAGTGACGTCAAAAGCCGGACTGAATTTTACAGCTTGGTGTGTCTCTGCATCCAGAAAGTCGAAATGGGCAAAGGAATTGGTGGTAAGCGGACAATCGCTTTCCCCACAGCTTTGCATCAAGGTGCTTACGGTAATCAGGAGCAATAAGATAATGGCTGGTAGTTTCTTCATTTTAAAACTCTTTCTCTATTTTATAATTATTGCGTTCAGGAGCATTCCGGGCTATCAGTTCTCCTATGAATCCTGCCAGAAACAGTTGGGTCCCCAAAATCATCAAAGTTAGGGCCAGATAGAAGTAAGGAGAATCAGTAATTAATATATAAGGTAAACCATGTGACAAGGCATATAGTTTGTTCGCTCCGATGATAATGACGGAAATGAAACCAAGAATAAACATCAATGATCCCATAAACCCGAAGAAGTGCATCGGCTTGATACCGAATTTGGATAAAAACCACAGAGTAATGAGGTCTAGATAACCATTGAAGAAACGGTTTAATCCGCCGAATTTTGTTTTACCGAATTTTCGTGCCTGATGGTGTACTACCTTCTCGGCTATCTTAGGAAAACCTGCATTCTTTGCCAGATAGGGGATATAGCGGTGCATTTCACCGTATACTTCGATGTTCTTTACGACATCACGACGATAAGCTTTTAGTCCGCAGTTGAAGTCGTGCAGGTTCTTGATGCCTGAAACGGCACGTGCTGTGGCGTTGAATAGTTTGGTCGGAATGGTTTTTGATAACGGGTCATAGCGTTTTTGCTTGTATCCCGATACTAAGTCGTAGCCATCTTCTGTAATCATTCTGTATAATTCCGGTATTTCGTCCGGGCTGTCCTGCAAGTCGGCATCCATTGTAATCACCACATCACCTTGCGCCTTTTCAAAACCACAATACAAGGCAGGGGACTTGCCGTAGTTCCGGCGGAATTTAATACCTTTTACGTTGTCCGACTCCGAGCGTAGTTTCTCTATCACTTGCCAGGAGTGGTCAGTGCTGCCGTCATTGACAAAAATTACTTCATAGCTGAAGTGGTTGGCATCCATTACACGTTGAATCCATGCGAATAGTTCCGGCAAAGATTCTTCTTCGTTATACAAAGGAATAACTACAGATATATCCATCTTTTATTCATTTTTCTTTTTACGCATCACGATCAATGCCGTAGGGATAGCCATTAGCATCCCGTAAAACATATTTTGTGATATCAGTTGAAATGTCATTTCCAGCGGGGTAAGTCCCGACAGTAAATCTATCGCTTCTTCGAATTGGTTCAGTGAGGTTGTCAGTTCGGTTCCGGCAGTTTCTTTGAACTGGTTTAAGATGGAACGGTATGCCTCGAATACGAATCCGCCATCTATATAGCGGAAGTAGATGTAATGCACTACCGCTACAAATAGAGAGGCGAACATATACATAAAGGTAGTGAATAGAAACGCACGTGAAAAAGTGATGCTTCCGTCACAATGCCGTTCTCTGAACTTTTTGGCAAATATGTATCCTAAAAAGGGTACTCCTATAGTCAGGACTATAAAAAGTAATTGTAGGAAAGGTATTCTCAATCCTAACGGGAAGAGCATGAATTTGAAGGCCCATAAAAGACCCATGCCCGTACCATAGCGCATGGCGCATTCCTGCAAAGTCGGTTTATAATTCGTCATTCTTTATTAATAAGTGCACAAAAGTACTTCTTTTACGGGAATCCGTCCTATAGTTATGGGTGAAAAATGTATTTTTTCTGCTAAAATCAAAAAAAAGTATTCGAAAGTATTGTAGTTTTGAAAATAATGTCTACCTTTGCACTCGCAAAACAAAAATGGGTAAGTCCTATACGGCCAGCTCCTGATGAATCCTCCAGGGCTTGATCGCAGCAAAGGTAGTTGGTTGTAGCGGCGCGATATAGTAAGCTTACCCACCCCCCGCCTCTTTAGCTCAGTTGGCCAGAGCACGTGATTTGTAATCTCGGGGTCGTTGGTTCGAATCCGACAAGAGGCTCGGAAAAGCGAGAAGGACGAAGAAATCTTCATTCTTCTCGCTTTTTTTATTATATTTGCGCTGATATTAGTTTTAAGGTTGGTACAACCGTTATTTAAGAGTTCTTTTTTATGATAGAGTCACAGATTGTGGCAAGAGTATTGCCGTCTAAATGCCGTGAAGCGGTAAAGGTCCTTTTGCAGGAAGTGTACGGATATGAAGATTTCCGTAATTTAGAAGTTTATGATGACTTGTTCAAAGGTAAGGAAAAATTGCAATTGTCTCAAGGGCAATTAATTGAGGAGGTCATCATGGAAGCCGAAAAAGGGATCAAGGGTGACTCGTCTGCTCATAATTTGCTCCTGACAGCTCCGACCGGAGCCGGAAAATCATTGTTGTTTCAGCTCCCTGCCATTTATCTGGGTAATGAATATAAGCTTCTTACTCTTGTGGTTTCTCCGCTGAAAGCATTGATAGTGGACCAGGTTGAGGCGTTGCGGGAACTAGGGTATGAACGTGTGGCGTATGCTTCGTCCGATCTTTCACCTGAACAAAAGAACGAAGTATATCGTCGTGTCCGTGAAGGGGAGGTTGATCTTTTTTATCTTTCCCCTGAATTATTGTTGGCGTATGATATCAGTTATTTTGTAGGTGAACGCCGCATCGGACTGGTAGTGGTTGACGAGGCTCATACCGTGACCACTTGGGGTAAAGAGTTCCGGGTGGATTATTGGTTTCTAGGGCGTCATTTGGAAGCTTTAAAGAATGCGTTGGGGTATGTATTCCCTGTTTTTGCATTGACGGCCACTGCTGTGTGGAATCCCGAAGGCGGGAACGATATGATTTTTGATACCATCCGGTCGTTGCATCTTGCTCCGTGTGCCTTGTATGTGGGCACGGTGAAGCGTGAAAATATCGGCTTTGACATTACCGCCATGACCATAGAGGAGGGGGAAACCTACGATAAGGCCAAGCAACGTACTGTTGCCGCCCGGGTGGAGGATTTTCTGGACGGGCATAAGACTATCATTTATTATCCTTTTGCCGGAGGTATAGATATGAAACTGAAGACTTGGGTGTATCCGGCTAACTGGCATTGGGTGGCATCTTATTATGGTAAAAAGGATAAAGAGCAAAAAGCCGAAATTATACAAGCTTTTAAGGAGGGTGAGAAAAAGATAATCGTTGCTACGAAAGCTTTCGGTATGGGGGTGGATATCAGTGATATTGACCGTGTGTATCATGTGGCTCCATCCAGCACCTTTGTCGATTATATTCAGGAGATTGGCCGTGCTGCCCGTGATAAGAACATTACGGGTGTGGCGGTGACGGATTTTAATGAGCGCGACTTTTATTATATGAAACGCCTGCATTCTGCGGGTGCCATCTCCCAGGAACAGTTGGGGATGATTCTGAAGAAAGTTTGGGAAATATATCTGATGAAAGGCTGTAGTGATGAAATGCAGATGTCTTTATCCGATTTTGAATTTGCAGTGAAGTTGCCTCGTAAAAAGAACAAGCTGGAATATGAATCGGATTTGGAGCAAGTCGTCAAAACGGCTTTGTTATGGATAGAAGAGGATTTGAGTTTCCGGCATGGCGGTTCTCCTGTTGAAATCAATTCACAGACGTTGTTTTCCGATGGCTATGTGCAGGAAAAGACGGGTGATGCCGCTTTCCGTAAAAAATACAAGCAGTACATGGTTCCCGTGAAAGGGGTTGAAGGAGTCTATAAGGTGGCTTTTGAATCTTTGTGGGAGAATTGTTTCTCGGAGATGGGATACCGTGAGTTTAAGCGCGATTTATACAATGGAAATCTCTTTGAGGGAGTTCGTGCGGCAGCTGTGGGTAAGCATGATGTCTTGTTAAAAGAGAGTGCGGCGGATATCTGCTCCAAGCTGGCAAGTCTCTTGAAGAGTTTGAAAGATTTGTTGACGGTGAGTCTGTATGGTAATAAAGGAAAGTTCGAGGAGGACGATTTGCGTAGTATTTTTGCGGCGTATGATATGGATGTTCCTTCTGCCAAGCGTTTTATCACTTCGTTACTGGAGTCCAGGGTAGAGGAGGGCAGAAGTGTGAGTTACATCACCAGTGCCAAGAAGAAAGATGAAGACAAACTGATGTTTACCGTTACCCGTGGTTTTGATTTGTTGCTTTCCCGTTACCAGAAGTTGTGTGCCCAGCGTATCACAGGAAAGAAAGGAGACCGGCTGTTGTTCTATGTCACTCCGTTCTCCGATCTCAATATGCTGCTCAACTTGCTGTCTATGCTCAATGTGGTGGACTTTACCGTAGAGGGGGGTGTTCCTTCTGTTGGAGTACGTGTCCGTGATGCAGAGATATTGAAAAAGGAAGCTGCTTCGGGGGACTATCAGAACCATGTGCTGGAGAATAATGAGAAAATATTCCAGGAACAGATAGAGTTGTTCCGGCTGTTCTTTGGCAATACGAAGTTAAGTGATGAGCAGCGATGGGAGTTTATAGAGGATTATTTTACGGGGATGAGTTTGGAGGGATTGAAAGAAAAATATTCTTGTGTTGTGGAATGACAGCTGTAAGGGCTGTATAATATAACTCGTTGGCGAAATTAATTTTGCCTTGTATGATTTCACGTTAGTATATGAGGTTGTGCCAACGTTTTGACACAACCTCTACTTGATAGCCGACAACATGGGCATTAAATTCACTTGAAATGAATTTGTTTTCCCACTTTTATTGTTAATGCGAAGAGAAG
>OHLY01000658.1_pt1 | contig 20397 bp, 20 predicted proteins | sample 1569251 | NCBI WGS metagenome assembly OHLY01 (sample SAMEA3879532, study PRJEB24766) | human gut metagenome | biome: human-associated habitat; feature: feces | place: USA | collected 1985/1987
GTTCATCGCTTTACTCTCTTTGCTCTTACTGTTCTTGAAGCTAGTAAGATAACTAGGTCTATCAGTGTTTTACCTCAATATGTTTGTACAATGTCTTTAATTACTGAATAATGAAATTATCTAATGACCAAATTAACCGTATCGTCCAGGCTATTGTTACGGCTATTGTTACTATTTGTAATATTATTCTAGTTTCTTCGTGTGCTGTTACTATGTCTATGAGTGTTCAAAAGAATAATTCCAGCTCTACTCAAAAAGTTGATTCTTCTACTGATTCTCGTAATGATTCTACGCATCTTGATTTATCGCCAAATTTCTAATTATGTTACAGAATCCTTTTTGTAAGTGCTTGCATCCTAAACGTATAATTAATCCTTATACGCATGAATCTATGGTAGTTCCTTGCGGACATTGTGAAGCCTGTACACTTGCTAAAAACTCCCGTTATGCCTTTCAATGTGATTTGGAAAGTTATGTTTCTAGACATACCCTATTTATTACTCTTACTTATGCTAATCGTTTTATTCCTCGTGCTACTATTGTTGATTCTCTTGAGCGTCCGTTTGGTAATGATTTGGTAGATAAGGAAACTGGTGAAATTCTTGGTGCTGCTGATTTATCCTCTACTGATATTGATAGATTACTTAATAAATTCTATCTTTTTGGTGATGTCCCCTATTTGCGAAAAACTGATTTACAATTATTTTTTAAAAGATTTCGTTATTATGTCTCTAAAAAACTCCCCTGTGAAAAAGTGCGTTACTTTGCCGTTGGCGAATACGGACCCGTACACTTCCGCCCGCATTATCATATCTTATTATTCCTCCAATCAGATGAAGCGTTATCGGTATGTTCAGAGGCTTTATCTCAAGCATGGTTTTTTGGTCGTATCGATTGTCAAGTCTCCAAAGGTAAATGTTCATCGTACGTTGCGTCGTATGTTAATAGCTCTTGCACTATACCCAAAGTTTTTAAAATACGTTCCGTCAGTCCGTTCTGCGTTCATTCTCAGAAATTGGGTCAGAAGTTTCTTGCTTGTGAACGAGAAAAAATATACTCGCTTACCCCTGAGTGCTTTATTAAAAGAAGCATCGTACTCAATGGAAAATATAAAGAGTTTGACTTATGGCGGTCGTATTACTCTTATTTCTACCCAAAGTGTAAAGGATTTGCTACTAAATCTTCACGTGAACGTGCTTACTCTTACTCAATCTATGATACAGCGCGGAGCTTATTCCCCGAAGCTTCTACAACGTTATCACTTGCAAAAGAAATAGCTGTTTATATACACGATTTTCATAGTACTAAATCTACTTATTTGATTGATTTGTTTGGTGCTTGTTCTGAACAGTCTAAATTATTTGAATTGGCAGATTACTTTTGTGATTATGAGAATATTTCTTGTCCTGTTGATTCTGTTGATTTTGATTTGTTTGTCCATCGTATTTATTCGGAATTACTTGTTTCTAAACATTTCCTTTATTTTGTTTGTACTCATAATACATTGACAGAGCGCAAAATTAAACTTCGTTTGATTGAGGATTTTTATTCCCGTTTGGAATATATGCATTTGGTTGATTTCTTTGAATCTCAAAGATTGTTTTTTGAGTCTGATTTGATTGGTGATGCTGATTTGCTTACTAATGAATGGGAGAATACCTATTATCCTTATTTTTATTGTAATGTTCATACGGATTTTAATTCCTTTCGTGCGACTCCTGTTTATAAACTTTATAGTTCTGAAATTAAAAAGCTCTTTAATGACCGTATAAAGCATAAAAAATTGAATGATGCTAATAAGATTTTTTTTGATTAATGTCTAACTTAAATTATTTTGCTTATGGCTAATATTATGACTCTTAAGTCTTTGCGGAATAAACCGTCTCGTAATGGTTTTGATCTTTCCTCAAAGCGTAATTTTACTGCTAAATCCGGTGAATTGCTTCCTGTTCGTTGTTGGGAGGTTCTTCCAGGTGATTCTTGGTCTATTGATTTGAAATCTTTCACTCGTACACAGCCGTTAAATACTGCTGCTTTTGCGCGTATGCGTGAATATTATGATTTTTATTTTGTTCCTTATGACCTTCTTTGGAATAAGGCGAATACTGTTCTTACTCAAATGTATGATAATGTCCAACACGCTACCTCTTTAGACCCTGTTAGGAATGTTTTGTTAAAAGGTGACATGCCCTATACTACTTGTGAGTCTATCTCTAAGTATTTAAATGCTCTTGCTAAGGATGTTACTCCTTCTTCTTCTAGTCAGAATTTAAATTATTTTGGTTATAATCGTGCACTTGGCTCTGCTAAACTTCTTGAATATCTTGGCTATGGTAATTTTTATAAGTATGCTTATAGTAAAGATGCTACTTGGAAAACTGATCCTTTGGTTTCTAATTTGGAACTTAATTTATATGGTGTACTTGCCTATCAGAAAATATATGCTGATCACATTAGAGATTCCCAATGGGAACGTGTTTCACCTTCTACTTTCAATGTTGATTATCTTGACGGTTCTAATATGTTTGTTGATGTATCCTCTGATCCTTCCTTTATTAATAACTATTCATTTTTTGATTTACGTTATTGTAATTGGCAAAAGGATATGTTTCACGGTGTAGTCCCTCGTGCGCAATATGGTGATGTAGCTGCCGTTCCTGTTGAAAGTTTGCCCGTTGTTGGTGAACAACCCGAATCTGCTATTAGTATTTTGGTTCTTCGTCAAATGGAATTTTTACAGCGTTGGAAAGAGATAACCCAATCCGGCAATAAAGATTATAAGGAACAGATTGAAAAACATTGGAATGTCTCGCCAGGTGATGGTTTATCTGAAATGTCTACTTATCTCGGTGGTATTTCTTTGTCTTTAGATATTAATGAGGTTGTAAATAACAATATTACCGGTGACAATTCTGCTGATATTGCAGGCAAAGGCACTGGTGTCGGTAATGGTCGTATATCCTTTAATTCGCAAGGTCGTTACGGTTTGATTATGTGTATATATCATTGTTTACCTTTGCTTGACTATACTACTGATTTGGTTTCTCCTGTTTTTACACGTGTAAATTCTGTTGATTATGCTATCCCCGAATTTGACCGTGTTGGAATGGAGTCTGTTCGTTTGGTTAATCTTATGAATCCTCCTAAACCCTCAACTAGTGGTAGCCTTGATGCTGTTTTCTTGGGCTATGCTCCTCGTTATATAGACTATAAGACGGATATTGATTCATCGGTCGGTGCTTTTAAAACTTCTTTGCGTAATTGGATTATTTCATACGATAATGATTCGGTTCTACGTCATTTTCTTAATTCTGTTTCTTATGACCCCGAAGTGCCTGCACCTACTCCACCTTTGAATATTGCTCCTGTTGATTATACTTTCTTTAAGGTTAACCCTAATTGTGTTAATCCGTTGTTTGCTGTTGCTGTTGATGATACTATTGATACGGATAATTTCCTTTGTACAACTTTCTTTGATGCTAAAGTCGTCCGTAATTTAGACGTTGACGGTTTGCCTTACTAGTCCTTTATTATTAACTATTAAATTTTTATATTATGGGTTTTTCATCTAAACGCCTTTTAAAGCCTTATTCTTGTGACTTTTCACCTTATACTAAGGATTCTAAGGATATGTTTGTTAGTGAGTTCCGAGAAAAATCACCTGTTGATGAGTTTCTTATTCAGAAAACCGAGAACGGTGGTGTTCCTAGTGTTCGTTTGACTTCTGATATTTATATGTTATTCAATCAGAAGCGATTGGATCGTATGTCATTGAAGTCTTTAACTGATTACTTTGAATCTCTCTCGATTAAAGAACCGGAATTTAGTGCATTGCGTTCAAAACTTGGTGATGAACAATTGATTTCTTTTGTAAAATCTCGTTATATTCAGTCTCCTAGTGAGTTAATGTCATGGAGTCAATATCTTATGAGTTCTTCCGATGAAGCTGTTGCCGCTCTTGCTGCTGCTCAAATTCCCGATGCTCCTGTTGAACCTGTTTCCTCTCCTTCTTCGGAATAGTTCTATATTATTCGTACGTGCGTATCTTGCGCGCGTGCGTATATAATTATTTTTCCGAAAGTATTTTATTATGCTGCATAGTGTGAAAAGATGCAGTCAAGGAACACCGACAGAATGCATCACACACAAACAGCAACGGAAATACAAAGGCATTCCGTTGAAATGTGCTAGGAACGACGCACATTTATTCTGGGATATTATAAGGGAGTTGAATTTAACTCCCTTAGGAAATTAATCGCAACTCTGTTGCGTAAAAGATAGCAACTTTGTTGCGTGTTTTGTTCCGCATGGTAGCGTGCGAGCTGGAGGCTCGTGCGCTTAGCGCCTCCGGATTCAATCCGGATAGCGTCGCCGTCGCGTTAGCAGGCGTTAAAATGGCGGCTTTAGCCGCTTCCTAAAGATCTGAATCTTTTTGGCGGCTGATTGTGTTTATTTATTAACTTAAGATTTAAAAATTATGGCTGCTGCTTCTCTTCCTATTCTTTCCGGTGCTGCTGCTGCCGGAGTTTCCGCTATTGGTGGAGCTGCTAGTACTCGTGCTAGTAATCAAGCAAATAAGGAAATTGCTCAAATGAATAACGAATTTAATGAGAAAATGCTTGAAAAACAAATGGCTTATAACAAGGAGATGTATAATACACAACTTGGTGACCAATGGAAATTTTATAATGATGCAAAGCAAAATTCTTGGAATCTATTCAATGCTTCTAATGAGTATAATTCGGCTTCTGCACAGCGTCAACGTTTGGAAGCTGCCGGACTTAATCCCTATTTAATGATGTCCGGTGGTTCTGCTGGTACTGCTTCTTCTACGTCTATGCCTTCCGGTTCTTCTCCGTCTGCACAAGGTGTTAACCCTCCTACCGCTACGCCTTATTCTGCTGATTATTCCGCGCTTGCTCAAGGTCTTGGGCAGGCTGCCGATATTATTTCCTCTAGTGCTAAACGTAAGGTAGACAATGCTACTGCCGAAAATCTTCGTATTGAAGGCAAATATAAAGCTGCTAAAACTATGGCAGAAATTATTAGTTTGCGTACTGACGCTAAGACTAAAGAAGGTCGTTTGGCTCTTGATAGGCTTATTTATTCAATTGATAAGGATTTAAAATCCTCTCAAATGGCAGTTAATTCTGAAAATATAGCTAATATGCAGGCTCAACGCAAGTTGATTAATATTCAGACATTGATGGCTGATAAACAGTTGTCATTCATGGATGCGCAAAATAAGATGGATTTGGCGCAAAAAGCTGCTGATATTCAGCTTAAATATGCTCAAGGTGCATTAACTCGTAAACAGGTAGAACACGAGATTGCTAAGATTGCCGAAACTCATGCCCGTACGGATGGACAAGTGCTACAAAATACTTCTCAAATGTATCAAAATGCGTTTGATGTTGATACGTATAAGGACCGTGTGAAAACTGTTAAGGAATCCCTTTGGAATTTAATGCATGATAGTGATTCTGCTGGTCTTGGTAAATTTGTCGGTCGTGTTATTCGTCCATTTATAGAATAATTTATTATATTTGTAAAAACTAAATATATTAAGTTATGAATTGTTTATTTCTTGGTTTCTTGCCTTCTGGTAGTGAATGGTTTATTATTTTATTCATTCTAATTTTATTTATTTGTTTATTGGGCAAATTTATTCGTTCTTTGTTTAAGTAAAACCCAAGTCATTTTCCCGAAGGGTAGCCGATTAATCCACTCGGCTATCCTTTTTTCTTGTCCTAGTATACGAAAAATGACAGGATACTAAAATCTACTATATTATGTACTCTATAAAAGGTTGTCCTATCCCCTTTCATGATTTACTAGAGATATTTGATTTCTTAACTCATTTATCTCCTGTATATTTATATCAGTATCAATTTCTTAATATTCTTCTAAATGGTCGTTCTATTATGTTTATTGATATAAAATATGTTAATAACTCTTATTTTATAGGATACGTTTGCATTCGTTAATCTTATTTAAGTTTAACTTATCATATTATTGATTATTCCCATCTTTGCAGTGTGATAATTAAAACTACTTAAGTTATGGCTGCAAAAAATGAAATTCCTATGACTATTGAAGATTTGCGTAATTTACGTGATTCTATGCTACGTTATCTTGGTGAATATGTTGAGGACCTTTCTAAAAATCATGATGTTAGACCTTTGTTTTCTGCTCTTGAGTTTATAATGGAAACTATTGATGATTTAAAAAATGTTTAGTATGAAAAAGTGTGAAAAGTATAACATGAAAAAAGCTTTTGAAGAAAAGCGTGATTTTGACTTTACTATCTATATGGTAATTCATCCTTCTTTTGTTTCCCGTTCTACAAAGCTGATTCCCGTTCATCGCTTTACTCTCTTTGCTCTTACTGTTCTTGAAGCTAGTAAGATAACTAAGTCTATTAGTGTTTTACCTCAATATGTTTGTACAATGTCTTTAATTACTGAATAATGAAACTAACTAATGAACAATGGCACAAAATTATTCAAGCTGTCTGTACTGCCGTTACGACAATTTCCGCGATTGTCCTTTCTACCGCTTGCACGATTTCCCTTTCTGTCTCAAAGAATAATTCTAATTCTTCGCAGAAAACTGAACAAACTAGTACCTCCTCAGTTGATTCTACTTATATTAACTTAAATAATTAATTATGGCTAAAAATGTATTTGACAACACGTTAGATGTTAATAACAATGTTAACACAAATTCGTTCGACCATTCTCACACATTCCATTTATCGACCGAACTAGGGCGTGAAACTCCTGTGTTCTGTACGTATGTACCTCCTAAGACTACATACCGCTTTAATGCTGTAGACTTCGGTCTTCAAATGATGCCTAGTGTATTTCCTTTTCAGACTCCTGTCCGTGCCCGTCTCAATTTCTTCAAGATGGAGCTTCGTGCTATGAATGAGGATTATACAGATATGGTTAGTGGTGTACGTCAAGATGTAGAAGAGCCTTATGTAGCCTTAGAGGATACAAACCAATTCAGTCATATGTTTGGTACTTCAAAACTCGGTGATTATCTTGGCTTGCCTACTAAAGTCTCTAAAGCCACTTTTGGCGGTCTTACATTCAAAAACCTTGACGGTCTTGCCGGCGGTTTCACAATGTTACATTCTGATTCCCTTACAGTTGGAAAGCAATTGAACTTCAAGAAAGAAGGTGCTGATATGTATTGTACTTTTGCTCCTATTTCTTCTCATAGTGTTGGAAAAGTCCGTTATACTGCCAATTCCCGATTTGTTGGAAAACAATTGATATTCGCGTTTCTTCAATATAATGAAAGTTTGAGCAGTTATACCGTTTTGGATATTGTTCCGTTTATGCCCGATTCTGACGAACAGGTTTTTGATTTCAGTTATGATACTTCTTTGCAGCCTTCTAATCTGATGTTTGCTACCTATGAGTATATGCAGCCTAACCAGGCTATTGGTACATTTCAAACTTACAATACACTTGTAGAAGAAGAGGTTAATTCTTCAAATACTACCTATGGGCTTAAAGGTTCTGTAAATAAGATAAGTTCCTACCCTTTCCGTTTCTATGAAGCTGTTCATAACTGCTACTATCGTGATTCCCGTAATAATCCGTATGTATTGAATGGTAGACCAGTATATAATAAATGGTTACCTACTATGAAGAGCGGTGCTGATTCTACTGTATATACCTTACATAACTGTAATTGGGAGCGTGACGCTTTTACTACTGCCGTCCAGAACCCCCAACAGGGTATTAAAGCTCCGCTTGCTGGTATAACTTCTTATACTACTTCCCGTACACTTGAATCCGGAGAAATTCAAACAGAGGTTAAAACCGCTCTTGTTACTGAGGATGGAAAAAAATATGCTCTTGACTTCCAAACTGATGATGAGGGAACAGCGCTTACAGGTGTGAAGTATACGGAACTTACTAGCGGTGAACAGGTTCGTCCCGTTACTACGTTGTCCGACCTTGCCAATAGTGGCGTATCTATTGAGACGCTCCGTTATGTGAATGCTTATCAAAAGTATCTTGAGCTTAATATGCGGAAAGGTTTCAGTTACCGCGATATTATGCAAGGCCGTTGGGATATTGATATACGGTTTGATGAACTGTTGATGCCTACTTTTATCGGAGGTGTATCCCGTGAACTTAACATGAATGCCATCACACAGACAGTTGACCAGGCTAACGCTTCTGATACTTCCTATGAGTCCGCTCTAGGTTCTCAGTCCGGTATTGCTGGCGTATATGGCCAGTCCGACCAAAATATAGAAGTTTTTTGTGATGAAGCTTCTTATATTATGGCTATTCTTACTATTGTTCCTACTCCTATTTATAGCCAATTAACTCCGAAACATTATTTTTATCGCGACTTGTTGGATACTCCGCAACCGGAATTTCAAAACATCGGATTTCAGCCTATTCTTAAGAAAGAACTTAACATATTTGATAAAGACGGTGGCGAAGAAGTGTTTGGCTATCAAAGGCCTTGGTATGAATTTTGCCAAATGTATGATACTGCTCACGGTTCATTCCGTGATACGTTGGGTAACTTCTTGATGAAACGTACCTTTTTAGGTACTCCCGAACTCGGACAGAGTTTTCTTCAAGTAGACCCTAGTCAGTTAACTGATGTTTTCAGTGTTACGAAAGTCGGCACTTCGCCAATTACGGACCATATCTATGGCTTTGTCCGCTTCAATATTACGGCTAAGCTGCCTATTAACCGTATTGCTATCCCCCGTTTGGATTGATAATAGTGTAAAAGATGCAATCAAGGAACACCGACAGAATGCATCACACACAAACATCAACGGAAATACAAAGGTGTTCCGTTGTAACGCGTGTAACGCGTTTATTCTGGGATATTATAAGGGAGTCGAATTTGACTCCCTTAGGAAATTAATAGCAACTCTGTTGCGTGCGTTAGGGATTGCAGCGTAAAGCCCGCAACGTAGTGAGGACTTGCAGCGTAAAGCCCGACCCCATAGGGGTAACGCCCTAATATTAACCTTTAAAAAACTTCGATTATGTCAAGAAATGGAACTTATAAACCGAATTTGTGTGAATGTAAATTTAATGTTAATGAAGACTTTGCCCGCACTATTGCAGACGGTGCGATAACCCCCCGTCAAATTGCCGAATTGACTGCGCGCGGTATTCCTGTCACTCCGCAAGCCGTTGAGCGTGAGATACAAGGTAATGATTCTTGGTATGTTGACCCCGCTTTTAAACGCGGTATGGATATGGCTACCGCTTGGGAACTTGAACAGCGTTCACAAGCACAGGCAAGATATGCTTTGCAGCGTCAAAAACATACTGATTTTGTAAAGAAACTACAAAACATTGAGTAACATGGGATTTGAGAACTTTATGAATTTTGGTACTGGCTTCTCCGGCTTTGCCGGAGCTGCCACCTCTTTAATTGGCGGTATTGGTAGTGGTATTCAAGCCCGCAAAAACCGCAAGTTGGCGCGTGAACTCGCTCAAAAACAAATGGATTTCGAGCGTGAAGAAGCGGAAAAGGCTTTCAGCCGCAATTATAAGATGTGGAATGAAGAAAATGCTTATAATAGTCCTATGATGCAAATGCGACGTTTGGAGCAGGCTGGTTTAAATCCTAATCTTGCTTATGGTAGTCTTGCAAGTGGTGCTGCTGGTTCACCTCCGCAATATCAACCCGTCTCTTATGCGCAGCCTTCTGATGCTGCTTATCAAGATCCTTTTGCTCCAATTTCACAAATGGGCGCAAATCTTTCTAATTCTGCTTTAGCTGATGCGCAAGTTGCCCAAACAAGGTCACAAACGAGAAATGTAGAATTACAAAACTATCGTTTAGCTCTTGAAAATGAAAATCTTTTACCTGCTCAAATTACGGATGCTTTAAATTCATTTGCTTACAATAAAGATTTACGTGACCAAACATTGGCTTTAGGTGCTTTACAAATTAAGCAAGCTAATAAAGACTTGGCTAAAGCCGATAAGGAATTACAGGTTATTGAGAAACAATTGCAAGGTCTTGACTATGAAAATAGAATTAAGGCTGTAGAGGCTTCTATATCGGAACTAACTAAGAGTAAGAAATTTGAATCTTTGTGCGCTCAATATGATATGACTATTGAGCAAGGTAAACATTATGCTGAGATGTTAGGCTATGAATTAAAAACAGGACAGTATAATGCTACGATTGCTTATTCTCGTATGCTTGAAGAGTCTAGCGATAACGATTTAGTGTTGCTTGAAACTTCTGAAAATAAATTAAAATCTAAAATTGGTAAGGAAAAACTAAAAGGTCGTAAATATACCGTTGGTGACTCTAATACCAAATTAGGTAGAGCAGCAAAAGCACTTCAACGTTTCTCCGGCTTCTTCCAATCTGTATCAGAAGGAATTGGACAGGCTATCGGTACGTTTGTTGGTGAGGTTGCCGGGCCTGCTTTAAAAGCATTTAAAGGTGAGTAACATTAAGGGCGGCTTATCCGCCCTTTTTTACGGATTTTACAAAAATCCGCTATTGGTAACTAGATATATATTCGGTACGTGACACCCCCTACTTTGTAGGCCTCGCAGAGGTCACTACGATTGAACTAAGTGCGGCTTCCGTCCGCTTTAAAATATTATATTATGAACATATCTTGTATAAATCCTAAAGTGATTTATCACCCTCATAGTAGGCAACTACTTTCTAAATACCGTTATTATACGGATGGTATGAATACTTATCATTCTTCAATTGCACATTATAAACCCTGTGATATTTCTCATGAGACAGCAGATAACTATAAAATCCTCAATCCCTCTACTGGTGAAGTCTTTCCCCTTTTTCTCGTCGTACGTTGTAATCACTGTGTACTGTGTCGTAAACGTAGAGTTAGTCAATGGGCTTATCGTTGCATCTGTGAACAGCGTACAAGCAAAGGCCTTGATTTCTTCCTCACGTTAACTTATAATCCTAAACATTATCCCGATTTAGGACTGTATAAAAGAGATGTACAATTATTTATGAAAAGATTACGTAGAGATATTGAACGAAAAGTAGGAAAAGATATTAATTTGCGTTATATTTGTTGCGGTGAATATGGTAAGACAACCAAAAGAGGACACTATCACCTTAATTTATTCAACATTCCTAAAGAGTATGCTAATAATACGCATTCTATGTTAAAACGTATTGAACGTAATTGGTCCATACCTACAGGAAAATATAATTTGGATGGTTCTCCTATTGTTGAGCCTTTAGGATTTGCTTACTGCTTACCCCTGTCCAAAGGTGGTATAGAGTATATATTAAAATACATGTTAAAACCTCAAACTATTACAGAAGATGGAAAAGAACAACCTTTTTTCACTTATTCGCAAGGTATTGGGCGAGATTTTATTAAGTCTGCTGTACCTTTGTATAATAATACTATTGACTTCTCCAATTTGGTGTTTCATTCTGTTTCTGATGTTCGAAGAATCCCTATAGAAGAATCTTGCTATGATGTATTACGTGGTAAATCTGTGACTCGATTTCATACGGATTATACTAAAAGCTATCATTATCCGTGTGAAAGTCGCTTATTGACTCCATTTTTCCGAAAGTATTACAAGCTTGCTTTGTCCGCTTTCAATTATGCCCGTGACATGTATAATAACCTGCCACAACAGAACTATTTTGTACCTTTTACACTTCCAAAAGAATTTATTCAAGTAACTAAAACCTTAAACACTTTTCATTTATATGACTCAAACTACTATGATAAGGAACATTTAGCTCAAGAACATTTCTTTAGATTCAATCCTTTTTTAACTCCTGATGCAGCTCGTTCACGTTATGATAAAATCTATGAAGTGGGATTAATGTATATGCGTAATATGTTATTAGAGTATGACAAATTTGCCAATCATTTAAACGAAAGATTGCTAAAGGTAAAGGAACAAAGACAAATTATTCTGAATGCCCGTTTATCAGAACTAACTCCCCTTAATCTTGATGCACTTGTAGAACAACAAAATAAAATCATTCGTAATTATGACAGAAAAGATATCTTCTAAAAGTACTCAATATATGGCAAATCTAATTATGATATTTGACAATTTCGGTGAATCTCAAAGTTTAACGTTGAATCTTGGTATATTTTCTTCTCCTACTGCTGCCGAAAACTATCGTAAACGTATCCAGAGTAATAATACAACTATTACAACTGTATTAGAAGTATTTCCTATTCGTTAGTATTCATTAATATTTTTTTTCTTCTTTTTATTGTATATAATATTGATTATTCATCCAATATAGTTTCTTTTTTTGCTTCTGTTCGATCATCCGTTAATAACAAGCAATGGCGTATCGGAATGAAATATCATCTTTCTGGCAATACTAGGATTAAATAATCGAGCAAATATATTTCTTTTATATGAAGTCAATGTAATTATATCTATTTGGTTATCCTTGATATATTGGTCAAGCCCTTTCAATAAATTATTATTCATCACAACGTCATAATGGATTTCTAGACCTGGGTATTGTTTATGGAAATATTCTTTTATTCCTGCAAGTTTTATTTCATTCCACGTATCTTTAGATTCCGTAAGATGTATCAAAAAGACAGAAAAATGGAACGATTTCCAAGTGTTAAAGAATGCCTCAAAAGCTATTAAATCTCTTTGATCAAAATTAGTTATAAAAGCAATCCGTTTGACTTCACTAAATTGTTTAAAGGGAGTATTTTCTGGAATAGCTAATACTGGAACACGGCTTCTATCAATGACCTCAGCGGTTACACTACCGATCAAATCAATATCTTTTTGGTTTTTTCCACGAGTTCCCATGATGATAACAATAGGACGTTCTTCCTTTGCATATCTGAGAATCTCTTCTTCAGGAATGCCTTCTCGTAAAATACAACTATATTTGATATCTGGAAATTCCCCTGAAACTATTTTTTCTTTTATTTTAGCTGATAAGGTGTTGAGATCAGAATGAACTCTATGAATAATAGTTTTTACAGTCTCTTCATCTCCAATTTGGTAATTGAAGACATCACCATACGGCAATGAGGACGCATATATTGGTGTAAAATAAACGTGTAATAAGATAACTTCTGCGTTCTCAGTTTTTGCTAAGTTAAAAGCAAATTCACATGCTTTCATCGAGTAATTAGAGAAATCGACAGGAATTAAAATCTTATTTGATTTATTCTCTGTTTTAGGTTCCTTCTCTCCCACTATACTTTCAGATAACCAAGTAGAACTTTCAGTTATTTTTAGTGCACGTGGTAAATCACTTTCTTTGATTCGTAAACGAACCCCCGAAGAAACGACTGGTTGTATTTGATTAACGTTATGAATGTATGTTTCAATACCTTCATTTTCGAGGACATTCTTTAATATCTGAGCTTTAGTATACGTCAGAATGGCTAGAGTTACTAATTTATCTTCCATAAATGTATATTTTATAAGGGGTGAACAAATAAGAAATCCCAATTGTTTTATTCAATTGGGATTCGGTTTGTTATATTTTAAACTTGCACAGATTCGGTAGCCTGTTCTTTTTGCATACTCAGATTTAATTCATCTAAAATTTTTAAAGCCCGATCAAGAACGGTCGTATCATCTATCATTACAAGCCCACCATCCGGACCGGGCTCAAGATGTATTCCGACACTTTTTCCCTCCTTGAAATTATGACCTCCGAAGAAGTTTCGCACGGTATCTACGTGTAAACCAAGTTCGTCTGCTATTCTATGCATGCTACCGCTGGGCAATGAATCTTTAATCTTACGAAGTTCATTAAATGTTATTGTTCTCATGTCTCGTAAATTTAATGGTTAATACTATGTGATCTTTATCACGCTATAAACTTAAGCAAAAAAAAAGATAAAACAAATTATTTGCTTATCTTTTTTTCTTAATTTATAAAATCTATTATTCTTGTTTATATAGCTTCAATGGCAGAAGTTGGTACCCATCCAACTTTTCCATCTTCTAATCGAATTTCTTTCCATTCTTTCATCGAATTATCTTTAATACTTACTTTTCTCCCTTCATGAAGAATAAATAAGCTAGTACCACTTTCGCTTGGAGTACTACGAACAGTAACACTTGGATTCATCACTATTGCTTCGTTTCTGATTACTAAATGCTCTTTTTGTTCAGAAGCAAACAGATTGGCACATATAGTAATGATTAAAAAGATGATTCCTGAGATGAATCCAGTTTTTTTCCATAATATCTGCTTTGAAAAGATGAATGAATAGAGAGCTACAATTAATAAAATGAAAGAGATAATTCCTAATGTAGCCCAAGCATCTACGCTCATACTATTTATCAACGACTTGATCCATGAAACAAAAAAGACCTCAGGAATAGCTTCCACCTTGTCTATTGTTTTTGCACGAGCTACTTCAAGGTTAGCCCGAATATCACTATTGCCGGGTTGTAGCAGTAAGGCACGTTCGTAATTAAGAACAGCTTTGGCTATTTCTCCTATCTTATAGTAGCTATTTCCTAAATTATAGTACACTTCAGCCGCTTCTCCATTTTTGAGCAGTGCTTCGTAGATTTGAATGGCTGCGGTATAATCTTCTTTTATATATGCAGAATCCCCTTCCGTTTTTGTAACATTGGCCAATGTGTTATTGGAAAACATAGTGGTACTTGCTGCATGGATGGAATCCCCTTCATTCACTTGCTTGGAATCAACATTCAATGAATCCTGCCCAAAACAAGTGATTGATATTAACGTTAATATAAAAAATAATATTTTTTTCATGACATAATCTCTTCTAGGTTAATGTTTAATTGAATTCTCCATTTTGCTTATTACCTCTATTGAAGATGAATAAACCTTGTCCATAGCTTGATTTTCGTCTCCCGGAGCGAAACGGGCAAATTCACAATCATTTAGTGCATTCAAGAAATCCTTGATTAATTCCTCGCTTACTCCGTGATTTCTCAATTTTTCTTCTATATTGTCCTTGGACAAACGAGATACAGGAATATTTAATTTGTCACTAATATATCCCCATAAAGCTTTCAATACTTCATCATAAAAAGCATCTTTTTTATTTTCAGAAAGCAGTTTTCCTGCTAATTTCATACGTTTGGTAGCCACTTTGTTGGCTTTTTTGGTTCGTACTTTAGCGGCATTCGCATTTTCAGCAGCTTGCTTGCGATAGATGATAAAGAATATTATAAAGGCAAGAGCCGGAATAATATAGAAAAGCCAATAAGACATGGAGCCGTAGAAGAAACTTCCTTTAGGTTGGAAAGTTACTTCATTCTGTTTGATGTAACGAATATCTTCACCTAATACTTTTAAGTCTTCCTTGTTGGTAAAGTTCGCAATTACCTGGTCGGCATTTCCTGCACCTTTTTCAATATTCACTACATATTCTTCCGTTTTCAGAGTTTTGTATGATTTGGAACGAATGTCAAAATAGCTAAAAGATACCCCTGGAATCTTATATGTGCCGGCATGTCTAGGGATAGCTAAATATTCAATTACTCTGTTACCTGTAAGTCCTTCCCGAGTTAATCTAACTTGATTGTCTACTTTAGGATCATATACTTCAAAATCTTCCGGGAATTTTATTTCCGGATTAGAAATTAACTTCAAATTTCCTGTACCGGAAATCACTAACTTAATAGTGATAGCATCATTGGTTTTTAATTCTTTACTATTGATAGAAGAAGAAACTGTAAACTCTCCTACTCCCCCTGAGAAATCAGCCGGTTTACCAGCCGGAAGCGGACTTACATTTATTGCTATCTTAGGGGTAGCAATAGATTTTTTAATTTCTATAACGTTACTTCCTCCATTAAAGAATGCATCAAAAGGGTCATCCGATTGTACTGGTTTGCCTATAGTCATTTGGAATTGTGCCGGATCTATGTACAATTTTCCGGATTGTTGAGGGAATAGCACGAACTGACGATAGACAGTTGTATAATAATTACGTCCACGATAATGTTCCGGAGTCCATCTAGCATTTGTTGTCATTTCAATCTCTTGTGAATGAAAACCTTTGAAATCGGGTAACTTTGCATTATTCAATTGCAAATTAGACTCTCTGGTATAAATTTTATAAGTCAAGACAAATGCCTCCTGCTCAAATACATTCGTTTTACTAGCCGTCGCAGTAATAAATAGATCTTGATCGGATACACTCGTACCGGAAGAGGAATGGGCGGAAGAACCTCCTTGTCCACCATTGCTGTTCTGGTCTTGTGGTAAAACCTTGATTTTTACGGAGTTTGATACCATTTGGTTACCATCGGCCACAATTGAAGCACCGCCAATTGTGTATTCACCGGCAGTATTGGCCATCAATATATACGTAAATGTAATACTACTCGTAGATGTTACGTTGCCATTTACAATCTGAGTACTACTTTGTTGTGAACGGCTTGGTCCCATCAACACATCAAATCCTTTGATTGATGGGGCTCGGAAATCTTTTACTTTTTGTGTAGTTACGGTATAAGATAGTCTGAATTGATCGCCTACTACTACTGCGTCAGGAGCAGAAGCAGTAAAAGACACTTTATCGGCAAATGCCTGAGTGCTATATGCTATCAATGCTATCAATATGATAATCAGTTTCTTCATTGCTTATGAAATTTATATCGTCAACTTTATATTACCAATCTTTTTCCAAACGACCACCTTGCATAACCTGCTGTTGCTTCTTTACTTTATCCTGTACGTCTTTCTCATCTTGCATCACAGAATTAAGCAATTGTTCAGCGTTTTCTTTTGACATCTGATTTTTTTGTTTCTCAGATTTTGGAGGTTGTTGTTGATCCTTCTTTTGGTCTTGCTTCTGATCGTTCTGTTTATCTTTGTTCTGGTCTTGCTTTTGATCTTGCTTTTGCTGATCTTTATTTTGATCCTGGTTTTGATCCTGATTCTGTTTATTTTGTTGTTGGTCTTTCAACATTTTTTGTGCAAGAGCCAAATTATATCGGGTCTCATCGTCAGCAGGATTATTACGTAAAGACATCTTATAAGCATCCACAGCCTTTGCATAATCTTTACTGGCTTGAAGAAGTACGCCCATGTTATGATATATTTGAGCCAACTTCATCTTATCCTTCTCAATATTGCTGGCCGATACATATTGTTCCATAGCTTCCTGCATTTTCTGTTGTTGTGAGAGTGTATTCCCTAAATTATACATAGATACTGTAGATTTAGGATTCACCTCCAAAGCTTTCCGATAATTCACTTCGGCATCCACAAACACACTGTCATTAAACAGGCGATTTCCTTTGCGGATATAGTCACGTTCTGCTTTCTGAGCCGATACAAAGGCGGCTGACAGCAGAAACACAGCGAATAGAATATATTTACTTTTTAACATGCGCATAACTACTTCTTATTAGAAAACAGATGAACGTTCTTAAATAAAGGATTCTTGCGATCTAAAATTAATATTTCCGCTAATAACAATAATAGAATAATCCAGGCAATAGCTTGGAACTGTTCATTAAACTCCGTATATACCTTAGATTCCACATCAGATTTTGCCATCTTATTGACTTCCTGATTGATTGCTTTTTGAGCTGAGTTAGAATTATCTACTCGTACATAGATACCTTTTCCTTCTTTGGCAATCTCCTGACACATTGTTTCATTTAAGCGGGTAACAATCACATTACCCTCACGGTCACGCCGATAATCGTTGGTACCTTCTGCTGGGATAGGAGCACCATCGGGCATACCTACTCCCAACACATTAACTTGGATACCTTTTTCAGCAGCAGCTTTTGCCGCTTCAACAGCACCACCTTCATGATTTTCACCGTCAGTAATTACGATAATGGCGCGTCCTACTCCTTCTTGTGGAGTAAAGCTACGTGCAGCCAAATTAATCGCTTCTCCAATAGCCGTACCTTGCTTGGATATCAATGAAGGATTGATAGATTCCAGAAACATTTTAGCGGAAATGTAATCACTGGTAATCGGTAGTTGAGTGAAAGCGTCACCGGCAAATACAATCATTCCCACTTTATCATTGTCAAGTTCATCCACCAATCTGGATATCAGTCTTTTGGCTTTCTCCAAACGGCTGGGTTGTACATCCTGAGCGAGCATAGAATTTGAAATATCCAGTGCAATGATGACTTCCACGCCTTTACGTTTTACTGTTTCCAGTTTGGAACCAAACTGAGGACGTGCTAATAATACTGAAAACAAACCGATAGCGGCAAAAAGTATCCAGAATTTTACATCCGGGCGATATTTGGATACATCGGGCATTAACTGCGCCAATAAAACCGGATCTCCAAAACGTCGGATATTCTTTCTTCTCTTGTAGTTGGAATACAAGTAGAAAGCTGCTAAAAAAGGTAATAGCAGCAATAGGTATAAATATGTAGGTTCTCCAAATCGAAACATCTTTCTTAACTATTTTACGATTGACTAATTTACGGTTGACCACCTTATGGAATCTTCTTCAGTATGGAATTACGCAATAATACCTCCAATAGAACACAAAGGAAAGCAGCTAGTGCGAACCAATGATATTCCTCATCCCGTTTGCTATACTCTTTTACATTCAGCTTAGTCTTTTCCAGCTTATCAATTTCTTCGTACACCTCTTTCAGTTTCGAATTACTTGTAGCCCGGAAGTAATTACCGTCCGTAGTACCTGCAATTTGCGTCAATGTTTTCTCATCAATTTCAACAGGCATACTAACATATTGTACAGTATTTCCTACCGGATAAGGATAAGGCGCCATTCCATTCGTACCAACCCCGATGGTATACACACGAATTCCAAAGCTTTTTGCTATTTCAGCAGCTGTCATAGGAGAAATATCACCTTTATTGTTAGTACCGTCTGTCAGCAAAATAATGACTTTAGATTTTGCTTTACTGTCTTTCAGTCGAGTTACAGCATTTGCTATTCCCATACCTACGGCAGTACCATCTTCAATAAGACCGCATTTGATATTGTGAATCATATCTAGCAATACAGCATGATCCACAGTCAACGGGCATTGAGTAAAACTCTCACCGGCAAATAAAGTAATACCTATATTATCATTAGGGCGTCCGTTGATAAACTCTGCCGCTACATCTTTGGCTGCTTCCAATCTATTGGGCTTTAAGTCTTCGGCCAACATACTGGTAGAAACGTCAACAGCCAGCATTATATCAATACCTTCTATTTCGCTGTTCTGCCACTTATTGGTTGTTTGCGGTCGTGCGAGGACCAGAATTACCAATGTTAACGCAAAAAGACGTAAAAGAAAAGGAGCATGCAACAAATAGTTCTTATAACTTTTAGGTGTATGCGCATATACCCGAGCGTCCGAAATCTGAAGCGTAGCTTCACTATTCTTCCGTTTCATGATATACCATACTATATAAGGTATAAGCAACAGCAGTAAGAATAAATATTCAATATTGGCAAAAACCATGATATTTACAATTTTACAATTTACAATTTATGACTGAAGTTCCCTCCTACCCGCTCATCAAGCAAAATAGTTGTATAACTCCGAACCGATATATATCAACGAACCGATAAGGGCCGCTGCTAAGGCCGCAATCCCTATGCCAAGCAATATCTTGGTACGCAAAGGCCGTTTCTCAATAATAGTGATCTCAGTGGGCTGCGGTTTGACATTCTCGTCCTCCTTTTCTTTCGTTTCATTGATAAAATCGATTGCGCTAATCAAATTAGCATCGTTCTCATTCATCAGCGGACTATGCTTGGCAAACTTCACTAAATCCGCCGTCTGAAACAAGGAGCGCAAATCCGAGATAGCATCTTTATCATTCATTTGCAGCAACTTATCAATAATTTCAGAAGACGTCATCTCCAATGCATTGAAGCCGAAACGATTCTTTATATAAGTACGAATGGCATCCGTCAGTTCCGTATAATATTCCTTCGACTGTCCTTTCTGCCAAACCTTCTCACTCTTAATGCGCTCTATTTCCTGCATAGCCAATTGATGCGGCGGCAATTTGGGCTCCACTTTCACCTTGCGAATAATCGGCTTATTATCACGAATACGTTTCACAAGGTAGATAAGCAGCAACAAGAAGGGCGCAAACAGCACAGCACAAGCGATGGCCATATACCAATCCTCCCATGCAAAGGGAGCTTTCATTACGGACTTCGGGCCAAAGAACTGGTCGGGATGCAACGTGTCTACCGGCATTGAATATACTTTCAATGCCAAAGCCTTGGAACGGTATGCCTTATTATCGACAAGCACCTCCATCGGTGGCAAATAGTATAATGCCGAATCAAATGAAGTTACGGTATACTCCTGCGTTATCAACGAGCGTCTGCCGTCATTCAGCATTTGCGTATCCGGCTTGGCTATATCGATTATTTCCACTCCACGCACCAAAGTATCGGCATAGGCGGGAAAAATAGCACGCTTA
>OHLY01000724.1_pt1 | contig 18889 bp, 20 predicted proteins | sample 1569251 | NCBI WGS metagenome assembly OHLY01 (sample SAMEA3879532, study PRJEB24766) | human gut metagenome | biome: human-associated habitat; feature: feces | place: USA | collected 1985/1987
ATGATTCAGTAGGATGTTCTTTGACACCTTATTTCTGTCATTTAAATTGCTCCAGAAATCCTTCTGATATTTAACAATTTGCTTGTCTGTCAGTCCTTCAACTGTAAAAGAATCTCTGTGTTCCTTTATTCCAAGCAGAATCGTGCCACCATTGGTATTTGCAAAAGAAGAGTAAGTCTCCCATATGCTCTCAGGAAGTCCACCTGTTGCCAGCTTACATTCTCGCTCATGATCTTCATTAATATTTAATTCTTCTAGAATTTCTTCCTTCAATCGCCAAACCTCCTGACTAAATAGCATTGCTATTAATATACATTACAATTATCCAAGTCTATCCTTTATATATTTCATCATAATAGCAGTCATGCTAACAATCATTTCTATATCTTCTATATCCAACGTATCATGATGCTTTACATTATCATTTTGATATTTTGTATAATGCGTTAGCATTGTTGTTATGAAGGTAACAGCCTGTGGTAAAACGCCTATGTTTTTCAGTGCTGCTCCAACTGGTTGTATTTGATTTTCAAGTGTCTTATTAGTCCCCATAATACTTCTTATAAGTGACTCTATAGAAAGACGCATATCATCTATAGCATTACGTGCATACTGTTTTTCTGATATTTTCTTTAATGCAGCTCGATACGCCTTGGCTGCATCAGGATATTCATCAATCCACTCAAGTATTTCCTGTACATTGGGTTCGCATATAATCTCATCAATCTTTATAAATTTTCCTACCGAAAACAAATAACCTACATCAAATCGTTTTAAATACTCATTAATTTTAGCTTCATACTTGTCTTTTTTATCGTCCAAAATGACATGATTATATGTTAACTCTATAAACTCAATTATGTCGTCCCAATCAGAATCATTATACATAGCAATATTAAATGGAATATCATTGCCATAATATTCCCTATATAAATACTTCCAATCCACATTTAATCCGTATTTTTCGTCTATATTATCACTAGCAACCAAATCATAATCAAATTTATCGCTCTGAATCCAACCTGAATATGCCCTCCAAAATCTAGAAACATTTTCGCTAAAATTATTGTTTGGATCTCTGAACATTTTAACACTAACCATATGCATACCCTTTCTTCTATATCTTTGCCAGCAAATCCACTTTTAATGCTTTCTTACCTTCCTGTGCCACTTCTACACCTTGGAATTTCGCATAATTCACCTTTACACCATCATCCAAGTCAATCTCGATTCTCTGATTGGCAACATGGGCAATGGCTTCATCATATATTTTCATCTCTGCAAGCTGCTTTGTGTACTTTGTTACTGCCTTTGTAGCCTTTGATTTCTCTGATGCTGATGTTGCATTGTCAATCGTATACTGGGCACTCTGCATAGCAGTCTCTACATATTTTTGTGCCCGATGTAAATAGTCTGTTCTTACTCTACCAACAGTGTCTGCATCATAACGGTGCATGTAAATCAATGCTTTAAATCCATTTTGCTTACCACTGTCAAATAACCAGTAAATCGGTCGTTTCTGAGATACTTTCAAATGATCTGTATAAAAATCTTTCAGAAAATAATTACGGATGACTTCTCTAGAAGTATCGCCTTTATTTCCTAATGCATTTGCAATAAAATCAAGGTTTTCTTCCAATGTATCTGCTCCATATACTGTTTTTACAAATTCTACGAAACGCCCAACAATATCGTCAGAGAAATATTCTTCATCTGTGATTGGAATACAGTTGTCCCAATCAGGAATATAGGTTAAATACTTGCGTTCATCCCATTCTCCTCCTGCATAAACAAGTCCTTCTGAATCAAGAGAATAACGCCCAAACATACATCCAACTACATATGAAACAAAACTTTTTATTTCTCGTTTCAAATTTGCTTTTCGTACAGAAATATCTTTATCAGAAACTTGTATATTTATTTCGTTCGATAAGCCATATACTTTAGCAAATATTTCATTCAATTTACATTCAGATTGTTTCATTTTTTCAAAATTCTGATCTGTATACTGTTTCCACATCAAAAAGCAATTTTCAATTTTATCATTCTCTTTCTTAAATTTAACAAACGGATGTAACATAAATTGCATGGAGTTTTCAAACGAATCCCAATCCTCCTTTGCATTATCAATGTTTTCTTTTACTAGATTTTCAATCTCTTCTTTATATTTTCCAACGTTAAGATATGGCAGCGAAAGCACATATGTATTTCCCATATTTATTGTCGGATTTAATAGTTGTAGATATTCTGTTGCAATATTGGAATTTAGAAAACCTAATAATGTTAAATCCAACGTAAAATTCTTATTAAAAATAGTAGGTGATCCCGAATCATAATGTGCTTCAGGGATTTTATATCTAAATGCAGTTTTAGCTGATGTAATTAATGTCCAACATATTCCTGATTTGTTTACATAATCCTGATTGTATAATCCACCATGGGATGCATACTCGCTTTTTGCTTGTTCAGACCAATCTACTACAACTTCTTGATTACCATACCAACGTCTAAAGTCTCCACCTTTTACATATAGTTGCCATTTTTCCCTATTAGCTATTTCCCACCACATTCTGGTATACTTTTCATTTCCATGTGTTTTATTTCTACCGCCTGAAAATTGTGTATTTTGGACTAATTCACCTGCGAAATTATTAATAAATTGTTCACTTACCCAATAGGCAATGGGGGATCCTGGTATTTTCGTAAATGATAATTGCTTAGAAGTAAATATATTGTTTCCATCAAGAAACCAAGATCTTTTAGTTGTAATTGAATCTACAGCACCTTGTTTTTCAAATAATCTTTGATATTTTCCTATATAATTATCAAAATATTTTTTCCCAATCACAAAACAAGTTGTACCAAAATCAGAACCAAAAATCCCTCTTCCTAAATGCAACATTTGAATTATTGTATTGTTATTAATTATTTTCATTCGTAATTTCGAATAACTAGCAATAAACATCCAGACAGGAATATTAATCATTGACATATATCCTTTTTCTTTGCACAAAGTTAAGGCTTTTGTCATACAAACAGTACTCATATCAGATTTTTCATCAGAATATTCATCCTTTACAAAATTATACAACTGTGAATTCATTCCAGCCGCCCCCATATAAGGAGGGTTTGTTACCACTGCATCATATTTCTGTCCCAGATTTTGTGCCACTCTTATCAGTTTCTTCAACTGTTCCTGAGTTTCGTCGCTCCCCACACTTTCAAACGAGATTTGTCCCGTTGTATCTAAATCATCCACAAATCTTTTCAATACATCCCAATCACATGCATCTACATTTAAAACAGAACCATACTCTCTGGCATCTATAAAAGTGTCCAATAATCCTTCTACCTGCATCATAGCTAAATTTCTTTCCATCTTACTCAAATGTGTGCCAAAAAACTGCAGATGCTTCCGATTGATTTCATTACTCTCTACAATCGCATACACTTTCGGTTCCGGCTTTCCATCTCTTCCACGCAGGAATCGTCTATTATAGCCACGACCTTTCATCATAACTGCAAAGTATGCCAGCTGATATGCTCGCTGATCAATATCCAGTCCATGAATATTATGCTCTACAATTTCAAATGCCACATCTCTCTTATCATATCCGGCACTTTCATAGATATCCATTAGCACATCAAACATCGCAATCAATATATGTCCACTTCCCATACATGGATCGATACATATAATGTCGGTTGGTTTTAAATCTTTGTATGTTGTGCGGATTTCAGCCAACTTTACATTCACTTCGTCTTCTTGCTCTGCTTCTGGAAGATAATATTTCCATCCAAATTTCTCTGCTATTGCCTTTTCATCTGCGCTTGGATCAACTGCTCGCAAATGTTCAATCCAGATTCTACCTACAGAGTTTTCAACCATGTAACGAACAATCCAGTCAGGTGTAAATAGCTGAGTTGCTGCAGGTATTCTCTCTTTTGTGATTTTTACATTTTTCTTTAATTTTGCAAAAGTATCATCTTTTAATTCTGTATTGTAATACTGATATAGCCACCCTATAATCTCCACCTGTCCGGTAGGCTGTCCATCTTCTCCAATCGTATTTACGTTAAAATCTTCTTCTGGAATTCCTCTCTTATCATCTATCAGCATACGAATTACATCATCCTCATTTGTAAATGAGATGTTAAGAAGCATTTCGGTATAGTCTTCTGTCTCTTCAAAAAGTCCCGGTAGCACTTCATGAAGCAGATTACACTGCTTGATAAAGAGCATTCTGAATAAATCATCAAGCCTGCTATTCATCTTGGCATCAATGATTTCTTCTCTCTCTTTATCTGTGAAATCCCAGTCAATTTCTGGAGCCATAGTTACCACATCTGGCTCATTCTTTCCCTCTTTTTCAGAAGAAAGCACACGAACTCTTACAGGATACATATAGTCGTTTACTTCCATAAAACGGATAGCACAGATTCTGTTAAACCATGTATATGCCACTTCTTCCACTACCGCTTCAAAGCCTCTTGCATGAATCTGGTCTACCAGTTTTCTTCTCTGCTCACACTGTTTTTTGTTAAGTGTTACCTCTGTTCCTGCCGCTGTCTTGTATACCTCAAAATCTGCACCTTTTGTAATTGCTTCACTGCAATTATCCGGTGTAATTCCAAGCATACCAGCTTTATCCGTAACGGATGCTATCAGCTTATTTCTTGCATCTATTGCAAATTTCTTAATTGCATTTTTGTTCATGTGCTATATCCTCCAATCAAGCTTATCAGCTCAATGTAATTATTGTGTCTTCTTCCAGTTCATTCATCAATTTCTGCTTCATCTCGGAAAGGAACTTATCAATATCCTGCTCGGTCTCAATCGAATATGTTCTAGCCCCTGCCACATTGCTGATAGAGACATTCTTACGTCTCTTTGTCTTTACTTTAGTCGGTACCGGAGTAGGTTCAATCGGTTCTTTACCAGGTACTATCGGTGCAACAGGTGGTTCCGGTGCAGGCTGATGTGCCCTCTCATATTCATCTATCTCATCCAGACACTTGATTTTTAAAGTGTCACTTTCCAGCTTGATATTCTTAATTGCAGCGATATCACTAGATGTTCTGAGTTTCTCCCAGATTTCATCAAATCTCTGATTGATACGAGGACGGAGTACTTCCGCAAATGGCTTAGTATCCAATACTTCTTTCACTTTAAGGAAGTCGTCATGTACTAATGGATCCATGATAGCTGCTTCCTTTTCAAGCAGTCCCATATGAAGTTCTTCAAATTTCTTATTTAATTCCGGTAATCTCTGAATCTTACCGAAAGGCTTGCTGTCCTTCACGATAGTCTCTATCTCTTCGACTACTTTTAACAGCTCCTGGTCACTTACATAAGTCTTACTGTTGCCAAAATATGCAAGATTCTTCACTGCCTCTTCAAAAATTTTTCTCTGGTCTCCCTTAAAGAAATCAAATACAGGTGCAGTATCTTCTGCATCATCAAGTAGGTCATCTCTCTTCATATCTACTGTCTTGAAGAACTCTGTAGGCTCATTAATATCAAGGATTTCTGCAAGTCTCTTTCTTGCCTCTTCCATAAGTCGCTTACAAGGATATTTCGGATTGATTCTGTATTCTACAAGGATGTCATCGTATACTTCAACTTTATCCTTCGCTCTGTTCTTGAAGTTGCTCATGATTTTGTCATCATCATCACTGGATACAGTAAATCCAAAGTAATCCTTCATAATTTCTTTTGCAGAACGAATCTGTCCGTCCGTTGCTCTTTCTCTGATGTCTATCAAGAGTTTCTCTACATATTCACGCTTTGTAATATATCTGACCAGTTCATCCTGATTCGTTGAAAGTAATGACAGGCTCTGACTGTTAAGAGTAAGGGACACTCTTCCCAGCTTGAACAACATTGCAACAAGCCACTGCACATCCTTTGGATCAAATCCATAAGGTGCTGCACCAAACTTATCCTGTAATGACTTAAGGGATGTCTTCATATGTCTGGCATTATTTAATCCGATTACCTGTACCACTTCCTCTAAAGCAAGCTTATTCGGTGTTGTATCACTTGTGCCAAGGAAACTCATCTGACCATCGTTATGTTTAAAAATGGCACTAATATCTGAAAGCTCAGGTGCTGTCTCCATATAGGTGAGCTTATTGTATTTCATTGCTACGAGCTTACCGAGTGCTTCATTGATTCTTGTTGCCGGCTCCTTAGCTGAAATGGTAGCCTTATCGCCATTTACATAGATGTCGGCATTCTTTAATGCATCCTCAATAAAGATTCGGATTCTGTCCTTCTTCTCAATACGCTCATCCTCTTTTGCCCTACGGATGCTGTCAAAGCTGCCTCTGGCTCCGGACGCATTTTTGTTAAGGAATTTATATATCTTGATGGATTCTGTAATCTCATCAAGAAATGTACTGTCATTTGGCAGCTTCACAATCACACTGCTTTCCTGTGCAGAAAGCAGACGAAGTGCAGAGTCTGCATAATCTCCGCCATAAGGTGTAATAACTGTCACTCCGATATCGTTAGACTGATTGCCCTTGAAGAATCGGTCATCCACCTTCTGGTTGAATGGGAATAAGTAACGACTGCTATAACGGTATTTCTTCTCCGTATAGATTTCCTCGAAGATAACTGTAGACGCTTCTCCGATGATTTCTCCCATCTCTACTGACTCATTATTGATAGCATTATTGATTTCCTGCTCCTCATTTGTCAGGAAAATGTATATTTCACCATTCTTCTGTACAAGTGTCTCTTTAATCAGTTTCTTTAATGACTCCTCTATCTTAGAACGGACTTCAATTCTGTCATCATCAATATTTGAAATCATAAGTGTAGTAAGATTATCTACATTTGCCTTAATTTCCTTGACATATTTAATCATAAAGAGAACTTTCAAAAGCTCTACATCGAACTCATCAAGCTTACTATTATTCTCTGCATCTGAGATTACCTGACTGTGCTGGTGGTCAATAAACTTATGCAACGGATCATAGAAGAAGCTAAACGGAATCAATACCCCATCCTCTTTATCCATTACTCTGATTGCCGACTCCTGAAACAGTGCAAGCATAGAACGTGACTGATCCGACAAATGCTTTCCACTTGCGCCATGTGTTCTGACCGCAGTAAGTACCTGTCCTAAAAGATTGAACTGATATGGTATAAACGGATAGCAGTCTGCAAAATCTGCCTTATCTGCATACAGCTTCTTGTCTGCTGTATCCGCTGTAAATGTAATAAGATTCTTGATAATTGATTCTTTCTGCTCATAGAGCAGTCTGAGTGTCTGTGTTGCTGTCTCATTCTTTGCAAGCACACGCTTACGGATTACTTCGTCAACATTGGATGCTGAAAGAGAAAGTCTCGTATCAAAACGTCCTTGAATCTTAGAGAAGTCATTTCCCTTTGTCTTTGTAATAGAATCAATATCCTCCTGACTTGTTACGATAACCCATGCCTTACCTTTGCAGGCTGTTCCAAGGTCTTCTACAATTGTCTGGAGGTTGAGCATAAGCTGTGTGTCATCTGCAATATATTGACCGATTTCATCCACTAAGAAGATAACATGATGATTCGGTCCTTTCTTTGCACAATATTCCTGCACAAGTGATACGAACTTCTCGATACTGAGGTCATAGCTGCCCTTTGCATTCTTGCACCAGTTGCGGGCTGCTTCCTCACTCATGAAATCCATCTCGACTAATGTCTTTACTACTTTATCCTGAATAACTGCAAATGCCTGTCTCTTTTTATCCCAAGGTGCTCCTGCATTCGCCTCGAACTTCTCTTTGAACTCTTCAAATCTGCCCTCGTTATCCAACTGACGTTCAAATTCTGCGAGATAAGGAATGGAACCACAATAACCCTGCATTTCATTGAACACCTTCATAAACACTTCTACGATAGCCTCCTTGCCGGAGCCTACCTTTGCAGAACCTTTTGAATCAATATTGAAAAGCATGACATCTGACTCAATTGTTCCAGCCTTTGTCATCTCTGCAATCAGCATCGGATCTTCTATCTTCTTACCATCAGTAAAATACTCAATGGCTCTTTTACCTTCTACTGTGCTGTTTTTTAATAAATAAGACAGTATTTTTAGGAAGTGAGATTTACCACTTCCAAAGAATCCGGAAATCCAGACACCCATCTTATCTGTATATCCGTCTACACCTTTTTCATAATTGTTGAAGAAATCTCTGAAATGCTTCAAAAGTTCTTTGGTTACTACATATTCATCTAATTCCTGATATACATTTTCTTCATCCGACTGACCTACTTTAATAACACCTTTGATGTCACGGTCAATCTGCTTTTCAAACATATTTTTAATCTGCATTGTATTTCCTCCTCTACACCAGACGGAATGCCCTGTAATAGTTGTGTGAATCCATCGTTCCAAATAATTTCAAATCCTGTCCGCTATACTCTCCCGGATAAAAAAGCACTACCGGCACACTGTCAAGCACCTGATGCAGGTTATTTAAGATGTTGTGGCTTGCTATTATCGGATGGCACTTGCCCACTCCGGTAAGAAATACCACACTGTCCGTCAAATCTTCCTGCAATATTCTTGATATGATGAGATTCAGTTCATTTGTCTCATCCAGTCCCAAAGTCTCTACAAGGCTGTCCGCCATCTCAAAAAAACCATTCTCTTTTTCCAAATCAAAGAATGCTTCCAGATAACCTTCCTCCTGCAATATCTCAACCATCAGGTGAAACAGGTCAAACTCAACTATTCTGAAATCTTTGTTTCCGTTATTTATTCTGTCCTTAAGGTATGCTATATGATTTCTCACATACAGCTCTTCTCTTGGATCATAATCGAATATATAATATCCGACTTCATTTCCAAGTCCTTTATTCTCTCTAAACGACTTCTCTGATATTTTGTCTTCTATCTGATTCAGTCTATCATCCAAACTTAACTTTGCCATTCTCAGACTCCTTTAACTGCATTGATATATGCATCCATCCCATTACTGTGAAGTAGTTCCTCTATACGATAATTAACAAGAGCGTGTCTGATTACCCTTGTCTTAGTAGACTCAATTAATCCAGCATCTGCAAGATTTTTCATATAACAGCTCTTGAGTTTCTTAATTCCTGATTCTGACCAGCCTGCTACTTCCTCACTTTGAGCTACCTTATCATCAAAGAATCCATTAATATCTCTATCTTCTATCGTCTTTTCTCCAAGTATTACCCTGCCACGATACACCTCATATACAAATTCAAAAAAGAGCTTATCTGTATTCATAATTGCAATCAGTGTCAGCAGCTTTGCATTCTCGTTATCAACTTTAATCAAAAGCTCTACTGCTCCATCAGGCAATGCCGAAAGACGATTATAGACATAATTGAATGTTCTCCGTAATCTAGTCTCATTTCTAAGCTGATAAAGATTCTCACCAATCACCTTATCCTTTATTTCATCCTTCGACATACCTGTTGCCATAAGTTCTGCTGTCTGTTTTGTCTCTACAAATGCAAATACCTGAGACACCATGCCTGCACTATAGTTCATTGTTTCCACCATCCTTATTCTTTTCATAGTGGATAATGTCACCAAAGTCGCAGTCTAACTCATCACAGATTTTCTCTAAAATATTCATAGAGACCTTCTCACCCTTTGTCATCTTGGCAATCGTACTGCTGCTTATTCCCAGATCATTAATCAGGTCCACTTTCTTCATATTTTTGTCAATTAATAGCTTCCACAATCCGTTATACGATACTGACATATGCACTACCTCTTCGTTTTCTTAATCACCATCTATATAGCTTTTATCGTATATTTCACCTATACGACTCCTCATAGTGACTATTTTACCATATATGAATTGTTGTATCAACAAAATTATGAATAAATACTTCGATATATCGAACTTTCTTTTTGATATATCTCGTTCTTTTGTTCGCTTTTGTTCGATGTCCAGACCGATATTCAAACCGATATTCAAACATTTAAAAGGCAGAGTGCTATCCTGCGCTCTGCCTTTTATTTAATCGTCCAGATACAGTTCCATTGCCTTATATGCATTTAACGTATTTGTATCAGCATCATTGAAAGTACTTGAATATGTCTGCAAACTGCCCGAAGGATCTGTTGCACAGTTGGTAAGTGATATATATGCATCATATAAATCTGATACAGCATCGTATGCATCCTTGTATTCATCTGGTGGATTTTTCAATTTCTTCATCAATGCATTGACTGTATCCTGATTATCTTCAATACTGCTTATCTTGCTGCTGAAACTCGAATCTGCATACAGATTACCTAACGCATCGTTAAAATCAGATACGAAATATCCTTTGGGACGCGTATACTTATCTGTATTATCATCCCTTTTCTCGTAGATAGCGTTATACCACACCTGCTTAATCAGATTTGCACTTGACTCTGCATCACTTGCACCTGTCAGCATTGTGACAGTAGCTAATTTCAGATTATCTGAATACTCTTCCACCCGTTGTGCATATTCCTCTGCTGCCTTTTTCTTCTGATATTGTGTCACTCCAAATACTGTTGCTCCTCCGACCACCAATAATGCAATCACAATTCCAATAATAACCTTTATCTTCTTAGTCACCTTTACCCCTGTTACCTCTACCTTTTGCGGCTTTTCATCTGCCTCCTGCCCTAGTGTATCATCAACCGGGCAGCCACAATTCGGACACTCTGTCATCCCCTCTTCAAGTTCAGCACCGCATTCTGTACAATGCTTCTTCTCTTCTGGTATCAATATTGCACCGCAATGCACACACTTCTTTGCTTTTTCTGATACCTGTTCTCCACAATGTGGACATACAATCATTGCCATAAAATTGTTCTCCCTTCTTACACACCTGCCACCTGCAGGTGGTACTGCTTAATAATTCTTTTTGCCACCATTGCATTTAGATCTTTATTAACTGCAACCGTATAAATACCGTTTGAATACATAAAATGTGAGCCTTTGCATCTTTGATATTCATATCCGTTATTACGAAGTATCTTTTTCATTTCTCTTGCATCTACCATAAATATTACCTACCTTTTTCCTACATTCTCATGATATTCTGCAATATCGTCTGCCCAGGCATCATCAAGTTCTATACTACATGTTCTGCTTTTTGTAACGCCTCTCACTGCTCTGCCAACAGCTTCGTAATTGAGTGCTACTCCATCATGATCATTCTCATATGTTACTGACCTGTTTCTTTCAATACCAATTTTTTCAGCTTCTTTGCCTGCATCAATATTTGCTCCAAGAAATAAGAACTCCCAGCCACATTCTTTCTTTGCTTCAATCATTCTCTTAATGTCATTGTAATTAAACTCTGTACTGGAATTTTCTAATCCATCTGTAGTGATTACAAACAATACTTTTCCGGCACGATGTTCCTCCGGCAAATGTTTCTGCACATTGTCAATTTTGTTAATTGCCTGTCCTACTGCATCAAGCAATGCTGTACATCCCCGGACATAATACTCTTTATCCGTCAACGGCTGAACTGCATCAATCGGGAAACGATCATGAATGATTTCCACTTCATCATCAAAGAGAATTGTAGTCACATTAACTTTTTCTCCTTCTTTTTTCTGTCTCTCTATCATCCCGTTAAATCCACCGATTGTGTCACTCTCCAGTCCACCCATTGAACCACTTCTGTCCAAAATAAAAACCAGCTCTGTTAATTCCGCATTCATGTGATTTACCTCCTTCGGTTTATTGTAATCACATTATATCTACGAAACTAACAGAGCTGGTCGCATGATAGGCGACAATTTCTTATCTGCAAGCCTCTATTTTCTTTTTTCATAACCAGGGCAGTTTGCAGAACTGCACCATTTATCATATTTGGTACATATTCCTCTCCCTGAAAAATGCACGCAGTTCTTTCCAAGTCTTCCTGTTTTCTTAACTTTGTAAAAACCGCCTGCACTATTTTTTACATGAAGTACGCTTTTTCCTCCGTCGTACATCCGCTTCTTCTTTTTCTGCATATACTTCACCTACTCAAAAATTGGCTGTCCATAAGCATCTAATATCTCATTAATTTCAAACATATCGTATATCTTATTCTGTAAGAAATAAGCCACGATAATATCCGTTTTTGAACTTCTTGAAAACGCAAAACCTGCTGAATTTAGAAGATCCTTCGCTTCGTCAATAGATAGTTCTAATGCTATTGCAAACGCAAGCACAGTCTTCTTATTTGGCGTATAATTCACATCTTTTCTGATTTTTGAGAAATGTCTCCGATCCACATAAGCTTTATTATATGCTTCAGAATCAGTCATCCCTCTCTCATCAATTAAACGCAATAGTCTTTGGGAAAATGTCTCATCCATCTGCCCCATAAGGCTTTCTATATTACGGTTTGTTGCCAATGTCGAAGACATAGAGTCAGTTGCTTTCGTTTTCTGCATACTTTCAACATCAAACGATTCTACGGCACTTTCATCTATCTCAATATCTGCATCTTCTTCGGCATCACATTTTTTTGTTGCTTTTTTCTTTCTAAATTCCGAGATTCTATCAAATATAGACTTCATTTCTTTATCTAGTTTAATATCATCCGGCTTATCTATGTAATATTTATCTATGTATTTTCCAACTGATTCATATAATTTTTGGTCTCTCATTTCCGACTCCTTTATCTATGCCATATTTTCTGCATCTTGCTCTCTTATCCTGTCTAATATTATATCAATACGGCTCCTTTTATCACCAAGTCTCTTCAACATTCCCTCGTCATGATACTTAATATAGCTTACCACATCATAGAACCTACTGGAAGGCAGTTTCTGTTTGTGATAACCTTCAAAGCACTTTTTATGTATTTTTAAAGCCTCATCCCTTCTTTGTCTGTAGTTTTCATGACGGAGTTTTGTCACCCTGTCATTCTGAATATGTACAATCCACCCGCTGAATGGTGTGCGGATAAACACCATATCTGAGGCAATATTATAATCTAATCGGAATTTGTTGCAAATCATACTCATATTTTCATCTGTAAGCGGCAATTCTCTAAGATATTCTGCACGGTTATTCTGCTTTACACCAGAGCTTACACCCCATTGCAATCTATTCCATTCATCCTCACAGCCACATATTTTACATACTCTGTTTCCCTGAAAAATCACATGTTTGGCTGCTTGGTTTGTAGCATTCAAATGATTTTTATTAGAATATCGGCAGCTGCCAGTATGTATTATATGAGTTCTTGGACTCAGATAACATATCTCCTGGTTAGTCCACCTCGTGTATTCCTTATAGCATTTGCAAAATAATTGATACATATAATTTGCATCATGCTTTGAATAGTGAAGAAAGTTTTTCTGAAATTCAATGCCCGCCTGTTTCAAAGCACGCTCAAAACCAATTTGATTTACTCCATCACTTGCAATATGCATGAGAACTTCTTGAAATACAATAACTCTATGTCTCGGCATTGAATATCCATAAGCGTCCATACCTCTTTTAAACAATTCATAAGTATCCTTTGTCCAAACTACTACATACTTATATTTTGGAAATGACATCTTAATTTTCTGTAATACTATTTCTTCACTATTTGCCTGCATGACAGATTTTAATGTAGAATGTGATAGTACTAATGTATCCGGATTATATTTTTCTTCTGAACTCAGTCGCATCGCTCTGGAAAATGATTTTTTCAAATTCATACTTTCATCAGTCGCTACCACACCAATCTGAATTGGCTCCCTGTCTTCTATCCCATTTGTTCCCGGTATCTGATTCCATTCGATATCTACAAACAGATATTCAAATTTTTCCAGCTCATGTTTACCTGCCATATTTACCAATCCTCGTCAAATTCATCCATTGCGTCATCCACACCATCGGCATAATCACTATCCCTGTCATACCGATCATAATCATAATCGCCATCCATGTATATATCATCATAGCCATCATCATATGAGTCATATATATTGCTTTTCTTTGAGCTACTTGTTCCAGTAGAGCTTTTCTTTGTACTGCTATTGTACGATGATGCATTGCTTCCAGCTGTCGATTTATTGTTATTACTACTTGAAGAACTGCTACTTGATGATTTATTGGAATATGATGAATTGCTATGTGAAGAACTACTTCCACTATAAGGCTTATGCAGATAACAATAACTGCTATTTGTTGCCTGCTTATTGTCACAGCCTGACTTAATGCACTTAGGCTCACTAGCTTCACTAATAGCACCAATAATGTAAAAAATACCTATTACCACCAAAAATACTGCCAATCCTTGTCCAAACGAATTCTTTTTCATATACGGCACCTGCTTTCATTTACCTGCATCTTCATTTATCAATCTTTCACAATCATCAATTAATATCCTAATTGCATCCAACTCCATCAGCTTAAATTTCGCTTCAATATCCGCAAAAATAACTGTATTGAAATCATTATTGATTGCTTTCAAATTAGCCTGTAATTTCTTTTCAGTTTGTTGTTTCATCTTGCACTCCATTAGTCAAAATCATAATCATCCGGATCTAAGCCGGCATCCTCCAATGCCTCTCTTCTTTCATCTGCATCCATATATTCAAGCTCTGTTGCATCTAGTCCTGCCAAGGATAACTCATATTCTAGTTCATCCACCTCACTTGTATCCGTATCTTCATGACCGAAAACTACATCATCCATTACAGAATACTCATAAGCATTAAGTTTTCCATCTCCATCAAAGTCAAAATCCGAATCATATAATCTTCCATCTGTTCCTAACATATCCCTGTCCTCCTAATTATCGTAATGATTGAATCCACCAAACAAACCTCTGTCACTATGGCTTGTCTTATGTCCATTTTTATCATATGTGTTGACACTTCCAAATAATCCAGGGCGGCTGTGTCCTACTTTGTGACCACTATTATCGTAATGATTCATTGTACCAAACAATCCGGGACTGCTATGTCCTACTTTATGTCCATTAGCATCATAGTTGTTCATACTACCAAAGAATCCCGGTCTGCTCTCTCCAATTTTATTGCCATTCGCATCATAATGCTTCATTGTGCCAAATAATCCTGGGCGACTATATCCTTCTTTCTTCATATCAATCAGCTCCTTTTAAACGATTCTTACTTCATTTACTATCATAATTATAGCAAGAACCATTTCTTATGTGTCGCATTTCAGGCGACAAAAAAACTCCACGCCCTTGCTTCAAATGCATCTGTATAATTAAAAAATCTGGTCGCATGAAAAGCGGTAAAAAGCAAATGACTATTTTCTGTGCTTCTCATATAGTTTAAATCATTCTACATAAATCTTCTATCCACTCCCTACGAATAATTATTTCTAACCAGTGTTCCGGTATATTCTTATATCCGTAATATATTCCAGCCAATCCTCCAGCGATTGCCACCGTCGTATCTGTATCATGTCCCAAGTTTACCGCTTTCAACACGCAATCTTTGAAATCTGATGTATTGAGCATACACCATAGAGCTGCTTCGATGGACTCTATCACATATCCCCCACTGTTTATCTGTTCAACCGAAATTTTTCTTAATTCTTCCATATTTCTTATTCTGCTAAAATGCTCTAACTCTTTCTTGCTGTCATTATTCTGCTCATAGAATGAAAAAGCTAAATCCACTGCATTTTGTAATAATTCCTCTAATGGTTTATTTCTCTTTGCAAGTTCCCGCACACAATAAAAATAGATGCCACATGACATTTTGCTTCTTAAATGTGCATGTGTTAATGCCGACATCTTATGTACAATTTCCAAACATGTTCCGTCCTTTAATCCACATTCATCCTGCAAATATTTCAAGTAAATACACACAGGAAGTATCCTCATCAGAGATCCATTTCCATTGCTGTTTTCTCCAGACTGACCACATGTAGCTACATTTTCCGATTGCTTGTAATTATAAATTGCGAGACTACACGTAGTTCCTTCATCAAACACCTCTCCTGCCGGTGTGAACTTGCCATTTTCTTCCCAAGCCACAAAATTATCCATAATTTTTTTCAAATTAATACCATCACTATGCAAAGCAGATAGAGATGCCAACGCCATACTGCTATCATCAGACCACGAACCTGCCGGAACCGGATACGTTCCAAAGCCTGTCATGTCTACGACAGGGTGTTCCTGCATTTTCTCCCTGCTTGAAAACTCCACCGGAACTCCAAGAGCATCTCCTGTTACCAGCCCCATCATTCCGTCAAGATATAGTTCTTTACTTTTGACATGATCAGATATCCCTACATAATAGATTTTCTCATCCTCCAGTCTAATGCATGCCAACCTAGCATTTTCCTGTACACTTCCCATCACACATCCGCAATCTATATCATAGAAAATGCAATCCTGGGTTTCATCATACATTCGATACACACTACCATTGTTATAAGGAAATTCCTCATACTTTATTGTTGGTGTATGCCCGACAATAATCATTCCATGCTCAACTCCACCACACATATATGCAGCATCTCTGGCATATAAGTAGAAATCCTCGACACTTTCGTAAGATTCCTCTGTATCAACATGGTCAAGGCTTTCAATATATCCTGCATGAACAACGATACAAGTTCTCTTATTTATATCTATTTTGTAGAAATACGGCATTCTTTCAACGATTTTCGCCCAGTCACAAAGTAATGCAAATGAAACCAATTCCTCATTAATAAGTTTCCCGATTGTTCCATAGTAATCAAAAAATTTATTATTATTCTGCTCGGCAAATTTTTGAACTGCTTTATACAAGGTTATGGAATCTTCAATACTATTCGCATCCAGTTCTGCTTCATCACATACATATTTCATTATGTGAATGTTTGTCAGGAACTCTTCATCATGATTTCCTCTTACGAAAATCACGTTCTTAGGTGCATTGCTGATCCAACTCATCATTTCATAATTCTTTGCACCCCGGTCAATATAATCTCCAGCGCAAATCAGCAAATCTCTGTCGCTAAAATGAATCTTTTCAAGCATCTGCCGAAATTCAGCATAACATCCATGGATATCAGACATCACATATGTATTCATAGTACAATCTCCTTCATATATTTCTTTATGTAATTTATCCGCTTGTTCCATTACCTTTTCATAATCATCACACCATCGCCACTCTATACATTTTGTCACGCAAGCACATTGCAGACAAAATAAATCCTTAATATGATATTTTTCTCTTTGTCTGCTGCCTCGTTGTATTCCTTGACCTATAAAATTCTCTCCTAAGTGTTTACAGCATATAAATCTACTGGCAGTCTTAGGATTTCCGTATTTCCCTCTGCTCAAATAATTGCCTCTTTCTGTATATAATCACTAATTACTTTATTATGCTTATTGTACACCAATCTCGTTATTTTGTGTCGCATATAAAGCGACATCTATTCATAAAAAAAGGACGCAGAATCTCTTCCACGTCCTCAAAACCATCTGGCTTTATCTTCTCTTACCTTCGGTGCTTCCTTATGTGCCGCTTCCTGCTTCACCTCATCCACACCTCTTGCCTCAAATGCATCTGCATTATACTGATACTCCTGTGGTTCAGCAATCATTGGTGAATATACAATCTCTGCTTCCACTCTCTCTGACTTACCTACCATATTTATCTTCTCTATAAGAAGCTAATTCTGCATCATCATCTGTAACAGTTCCCTTTTTGCGTAACTGTTCTAATCTTGAAAAAGCTTCTTTCCTTTCCTTATTAGAATCATTGTATAATCCATTTAACCCCTGCATAATCTGAATTATAAAGGATAACTTATCTTCTGGTATCTTTTCCAATTCCATTATTGCACTCTGTCTTAATGCTGTCATATGTCATACCTCCTTAAAATCTCTATTCTATTTTCAAACATAATAATCTGTATAGGCATGCCTTCTGTATGAATACTATAATCACGATGCACTAATGCATTAAGGATAGCTTCCCTAATAGCTGTAATTGGATAATCTGTACGGTCTTTACGTTTTCCTGTTTCAGAGTCAACTATTATATGCAAGTAACTTAAATTATATTCATTAATTTAATACAATTTTATCTTCATAACCAAGCTAATTAATTAAACAACTTAAATCCAAATTCCAACAACTTAAATATTTCAGTTGTTAAAATTCAGATTTAACTTAAATCAAATCAATTTATAACTATTCCTAATAATATATTGAATAAAACAACTATTTCTAAAACTATTTCTAAAACTCAAAATAATATTTATCTCTTATTCTCCCTCTCCAACTCTATATACAACTATCTTCTCCCTCTCAGCCTCTCCTTCCGATACATCACTGCAATCAATCTCTTCAACAAATGTCACATTATATTCCTGTGACAGGCACATAAGATACTCATCTGATGGATAATAACACATAATAAGCATTTCCCTTTCAGCCTCATAATAGCTGTCTATAATATTCGCCAGCACGCTCTTGAATATCTCAATAGAAAATAGATTGAAAAAGAAAAATCTGTCCACATTATCTGCAATCTTAAAACCAACTGCATCTTCACATAGAAACTGTACCCTGTTACCTGACACTGCATCCGTCTTATTGGCTAACGCCCGGTTGTCTTTATCCTTAAGAGCTTTTCCCATTCTTTTTCTTTCATTATTAATATCCTCTTACTTTATATTGGGGTGTTTTTGACAATCCATTGTTTCTTCATTAGATTTTCGTATAAATAACAACATCATTACACCAAAAAAAGCAAAAAATATGCCTCCTGCTATTGATGTTTTTATTTTAAATTCATCTCTCACTTTTCGAGGGTCTGAACTTAAATAATAGATCTTTTTATGACTACCTATTTTAGATTTAAACAAAATATATGTTCTATATTGGCATATATATTCTTTATCATACACTATATAACTATATTTTTTATATCTTATGACCTGTGTG
>OHLY01000731.1_pt1 | contig 18727 bp, 9 predicted proteins | sample 1569251 | NCBI WGS metagenome assembly OHLY01 (sample SAMEA3879532, study PRJEB24766) | human gut metagenome | biome: human-associated habitat; feature: feces | place: USA | collected 1985/1987
TTTGAACGGTGAGGCGCGTGACGGTTTGTCATTTACAGAATTTACTTACCAGTTGTTGCAGGGATACGATTTCTTGCATCTTTATGAAACAAAGGGCTGCAAACTTCAGATGGGTGGTTCGGATCAATGGGGTAATATCACTACCGGGGCCGAGCTGATTCGCCGTACCAATGGCGGTGAAGTGTTTGCATTGACTTGCCCGTTGATTACAAAGGCCGATGGTGGTAAGTTCGGTAAGACTGAGTCTGGTAATATTTGGTTGGACCCCCGTTATACTTCTCCTTACAAGTTCTATCAGTTCTGGTTGAATGTAAGTGACGAGGATGCCGCACGTTATATAAAGATTTTCACTTCGCTGAGTCAGGAAGAAGTGGAAGCATTGACAGCAGAACATGCTGAAGCTCCGCACTTGCGTGTATTGCAGAAGCGTCTGGCTAAGGAAGTAACTGTGATGGTTCATTCGGAAGAAGATTACAATGCTGCTGTTGAGGCATCGGGCATCCTGTTTGGTAACGCCACTTCCGAAGCGTTGAAAAAGCTGGATGAAGACACGTTGCTGGCAGTGTTCGAAGGTGTTCCTCAGTTTGAGGTGTCACGAGATGCATTGGCCGAAGGTGTGAAGGCAGTAGACTTGTTCGTTGATAATGCCGCTGTTTTCGCTTCTAAAGGTGAGATGCGTAAGCTTGTACAGGGCGGTGGCGTTTCATTGAACAAGGAGAAATTAAGTGCCTTTGACCAGGTGATTACGACTGCTGACCTGCTGGATGAAAAATACCTGCTGGTTCAGCGCGGAAAGAAGAACTATTATCTGGTGATTGCCAAATAAGAAAAAAGAGAACTTCTTTTATAAATAAAAAGGGGATATTCAGTAAATGTCCCTACAAACAAAAACCGGAAGAAGAAAACCTGTTGTTTCTCCTTCCGGTTTTGTTTGTATCTTTTCTTTCGTCTTATTTTCCGTCTATCTCTTTCAACAGCTCGTCTACCGCAGCTTTCAATTGTGTGTCTTCACCTTTCACTACTGTTTCCGGTGAATTGGCCACTTTGATATCCGGCTCTAATTGTGAATTTTCCAGATAACTTCCATCCGGCAAGCGATAGCCGATAACAGGAATGCCGAATACCAGTGTCGGATCCTGCAATGTTTCCCAAGATACGCTGGTCATGGTTCCCGGTACAGGCATACCTACCAGTTTGCCTATTTTTTGATGGCTGTATACCCACGGAGTGCCGTGTGCGTTACTGTAGTTGGCTTCACACTGCACCATGATACTCGGCTTGTTCCAACGGCGGCTGGGCATATCGCAAGCTTCACGTCCGCGAACTACCTGTGTAAAGTATTTCTTTCCGCTGAACAGGATCTCAATATCCTCGTGCAAACGTCCTCCGCCATTGAAACGGGTATCGATGACGATACCTTCACGGTTATTGTACTTGCCCAGAATATCCGAATAAACGGAACGGAAGCTGTCATCTCCCATGGATTCAATGTGCACATATCCCAAACGGCCGTTCGACCATTTATCCACATCGGCAGCCCGTTGCTTTACCCAGCGTGCATAGAGCAGGCCGCTCATCACACCATTGCTGACAGGAACAACCACTTCCTCCCAACGTTCTTTGGTCTGCGGGTTATAAAGTGAAACCAATGTTTTCTTTCCGGCTTTGCCGTTCAGCAGAACAGAGTAGTCACTTTCGGGAGTGATTTCCTGACCGTCGATTTTTTCAATGATATCTCTGACTTTCACTTTGGAGCGGGCGTGGGCGAAGGGGCCTTTTTCCACTACTTCGGAAACCAGCAGACCTTTGCCGATATAGTCCCAGTCGTACAATAAGCCTAAGGTGGCGGTGGTGTCTCCTTTCAGGCGCGGACGGAAACGTCCTCCCGTATGCGACACATTCAGTTCGCCCAGATATTCGCTCAGTAATTCCGCAAAGTCATAGTTGTTGTCTATGTGCGGCAGGAATTTGCGGTAAGCTGCGGTTATGGCATCCCAGTTCACTCCGTGCATGTTCAGATTATAGAAGCGTTTCTGTTCTTGTTTATAGACGTGGCTGAACATATAGTCGCGTTCGGCTGCGAGGTCCATCTTTACGTTGGCTTGATAGCTGACGGGCTTTAAACTTTCAGAGTCGGTACTCATTTTCTGCATGCTGCTGCCACCTAACAGGAACAGGTTCTTTCCGTCCTTGTCCATCTCCATGTTGGCCCATCCGGCATCCATCTTATGGAGTAGCTTCGTGTCTTTCTTGCGCAGGTTCATTTTCCACAAGTCATATCCGCCTTCGAAGGCAGAGAGATAATATAAGGTCTCGCCGTTCTTTGTGATAATGGCGCTTCCCAAATCGGAAGAGTTAGGGGTGAGGCGGACGATGCGGTCTTCTATGTTGTCCAACTCCACTATGATATCCTTTGTTTTTTCCTCTTTCTTCTCTTCGGACTTGTTTTTGTTATCCCCTTTCTTTTTATCGTTTTTCTTGGTTTCGGTGATACTCTTTTGTTCCTTTTCCAGTTCCTTCTGCAATTCGTAATCTTCTTTGCTCAGGCGGAATTTATCATACGCGTCCTGATTCATAAATACCAGCATCACATCGTTCAGTGAGCCCCATGAGGCGTGGGCGCGCATACCATAACGCTCGGTGATGAACAAAATGGCATTACCGTCCAGTACCCAGCGGGGAGAGCCGCTGGTATAGCCGCTGTTGGTCAGATTAATCACCTTTCCTCCCTGTGCGCTTACCATACCTATATCGGAATAAGGATCATGCCGGTTCCCGATAAACTCCAAGGTAAACCACTTCCCGTCGGGCGACCATGAATAGTCAAATCCGCCGCCAGTGCTGAACCAGGTGGAACCGTCAGTGACCTGACGCACTTTTTGGGTTTCCAGGTTGAGAACCATTAACCGGTTGCGGTCTTCTATAAAGGCAAGTTCCTTGCCATCCGGTGAGAATTGCGGATAGGTACGTTCTATTTTGTCCGAAGGCAGGAGCACTTCTTCTTCAATCGTGGTGGCATTGGGAAAGTTGGCCTCTTCCTTGCGCGCTATCTTGGCCATGCAGAGTTCCCAGTTTCCATTGCGCTCACTGGCGTATGCCAAGGTGCGGTTGTCTGGTGAGAAGGTAACTCCCGCTTCACGGGCAGGGGTATGGGTGATTTGTTTGGTGGTGCTATAGTCGGTGGAAGTGACGAATACCTCACCTCGTACAATGAAAGCGACTTGTTTGCCGTCCGGTGATACGGTGGCCGAGGTCGCTCCGCTGCTGAAGCTCAGATCCGCTATGGCATGTTGGTCGTCACGGATGATATCGATTTTGACTTTCTGTGGTTTGCTTCCTTGTTTTTGGGTGTATATTTCTCCATCATACGTATAGCAAAGGGTGCCGTTGCTGCCCATTGACAGGAAGCGGACCGGATGGGTCTTGAAACCGGTGACTGCTTTTAATGATTGGGGAGCGTCTAGCGGGAAGGAATAGACGTTGAATGTACTGCCATTCCGTTCGCTCAGAAAGTAAACGGTTTGTCCGTCGGGGGCAAATACAGGGTTACGGTCTTCTCCCGCATGGTTGGTCAGGTTGGTATGTTTGCCATTCTCTGAATTGTATAACCATACGTCACGGGTGATGGACGAGGTGTGATGCTTGCGCCATTCGTCTTCAAAACCTTTGCGGTCTTGGTATAAGAATGTTTTTCCGGACGGGTCGAAGCAGACCATTTCTGCGGGAGTGCCTAGTACCTGTTCGGTGCGTCCTCCGTTTACAGGGACTTTGTATAGTTCTGTCATGGCCGAGGTTGGGAACAAGGCGCTTCCGGCAGGGTCTTGGATGGAAGCGGAGAACAGGATGTAGTTGCCGTCGGTAGTGAAAGCTGAGGGTATCTCGGATGCCGAATGGGTGGTGAGACGCCGGGCTGCTCCACCGCCGGCAGGCATGACGAACAAGTCGAAATTGCCGTTGCGGTCACTGGCAAAGGCAATTTGTTTGCTGTCCGGTGACCAGACGGGGCTGCATTCGTATGAGGTTTGTGTGGTGAGCTGGGTGGCAGTTCCTCCGTTGGCGGGTACTTTATAGATATCTCCTTTATAACAAAATGCGATTTCTGTTCCGTCGGGAGAGATTTGCACATCACGCAACCATAAAGGGGTGGCTGCATAACTACTTGCTGCAACAAAGCTTAAAGCAAGGCAAGTTAGAAGTTTTTTCATGTCTTTATGTCTTTTAGTTTGTACGCAAAGTTAAGCATTTGCACTTTATTGCAAAAAAAAGTGCGAAAATATTTGGACTATATTGCTGGAAAAACGTATCTTTGCACCGCTTTCCAAGGAAAGCACATAATGATTGGACTATGGTGTAATGGTAGCACAACAGGTTTTGGTTCTGTTTGTCCAAGTTCGAATCTTGGTAGTCCAACAAAAAAAAGTTGAAAAGCCCCTAAACGTACAGGTTTAGGGGCTTTTTCGTTGTTTTCTGAAACGCTCACGAAAAAACGCGACACCAATTCGGGAGCAAATCGGGATTCAGATTCCCCCAACTATCGCATTATAATCATTCATAATACCTGACATTGCGTCGTAATAGTATTATAACATAAAAAAGTGACGCGCTATGTAGATCTCTTATTAAGAGATATACATAGTGCTTTGCAAAATTACGTAAAGTGCTGGTAATAAGCAATAAAAAATAACAGAAAAATTATATTTAATAAACAAGAAGTTAATCTAATCTAAGTTTATTCCGTTGTTTTAGGCCCGTTATAACCCTATAATTCATTGTAAATCTATAACTTACATTTTTTATAGATCTCTTAATAAGAGATATGCCCCAAAATAGCATGAATTGATATAAACTATAGATACAATGAAGATAAAAAATTATGCAATCTTGCTTTCCTTCCTGTTTTGTGGAAGTGCATTTGTGAAGGCTCAGAATGTTGCATTGAAGAGCAATATTCTTTATGACGCCTCCGGCACTGTTAATCTTGGAGCCGAGGTTGGTCTTGCCCCCAAATGGACGCTTGATGTGTCAGGCAACTACAATGGGTGGGTTCGTTCGCATGGCCGTACATGGAAGCACTGGATGTTGCAACCTGAGGCACGTTACTGGTTTTGTGATCGTTTTGCTGGTCATTTTATAGGCATCCATGCCCACGGTGGACAATACAATGTGGGTAATCTGAAGAATGACATTTCATTTTTGGGCAGTGATTTGTCCAAACTTTCCGACCGTCGTTATCAAGGATGGTTTGTAGGCGCCGGTGTAGCTTACGGTTATTCGTGGATTCTTTCCCGCCATTGGAATGTAGAGGCAGAAATAGGCTTGGGTTATGCCTATACCCGTTTCGATGCTTATCCTTGTGCCGATTGCGGTACCAAACTGATTGATGGCAAGTCCCATCACTATGTAGGCCCTACAAAGGCTGCACTGAATCTGATCTACGTATTTTAAAAAATACCGCTCATGAAGAAATTACTATGTATACTTCTCCTGTTGTTTTGTATAACAGGTGTAAACAGCCAGACTATTCTGACGCTGGGCCGTGTGAAAGTGGACGGTCTAAATGTTGCTCGCAGCGGTGAGAACCTGCTTGTGTCAATGGATATTGATGTGGCGGGTATTGATATGCCGTCTTCCCGTGAAGTTTCCTTTGCCCCTGTGCTTCGTGCGGAGAACAATGAACTGTCTCTTTCTCCTGTGGTGCTGGCAGGCCGCAACCGTTACTATCTCCATTTACGCAATGATGTCGTTTCCGGTGAGGGCACTTCGCTGTTCCGTGCCGGTCGTGATCGTGTGATTCATTACAGTGCCACGGTGCCATACGCCGAATGGATGGCCGATGCCACCTTGGAGCTGGGCGATGAGGTGTGCGGCTGCCTGTGTGAAGTGTTGTATGCAGACCGTTCGCCGCTGACCACGCTGGATTTCGGTCCGAAGGTTTTCTCTCCGGTTTTTGTTTATCGCGCTCCGAAAGCCGAGGAGGTGAAGACGCGCGAATTGAAAGGTTCCGCTTACATTGATTTCCCGGTGAACCGCACGGAGATTTATGAGGATTACCGCCGTAATCCGGTGGAACTGGCTAAAATCCGTGCCACGATAGACACCGTGCGCAATGATGCCGATACCCGCATCACTTCTATCCGTATTAAAGGATATGCCTCTCCGGAGGGCAGTTATGCCAACAATACCCGTCTTGCCCAAGGACGTACGGAAACATTGAGGAACTATGTACAGTGTTTGTATAATTTCCCGTTTGGTATCATGTCAATGGATTACGAGCCTGAGGATTGGGCGGGGCTGGAACGCTATCTGGAAACCTGTACGCTTCCGAGCCGTTATGGCATGTTGGAACTGGCGCGCAGCGGTGGCGATCCGGACGCACGCGAACAGAAAATCAAGGCGCGTTATCCTCAGGACTACCAGTTCCTGCTTCGTGAGGTCTATCCCGGTCTTCGCCACTCGGATTACACGGTAGAGTATGTGGTCCGTGCCTATACCGATGTGGAGGAGGCACGCCGCATCTGGCGCACCGCTCCGGGTAAGCTGAGTCTGAACGAGTTCTACCGTGTGGCGGAGAGCTATCAGGCAGGCAGTGACGAGTATAATGAGGTGTTCGAAACCATGGTCCGCCTCTATCCGGATGATGCTACGGCTAACCTGAATGCCTCTAATGTGGCGATGTCACGCGGTGACCTTGTTTCAGCGCGTAAGTATGTGGCAAAAGCCGGCGACACGCCCGAGGCGGTATATGCACGCGGTGTGCTTGCCGGATTGGATAAAGACTATGCGCAGGCGCGCAGGTTGCTATCTCGTGCACAAGATATGGGTGTGAAAGAAGCTGCCGATGCATTGGAGCAGATTAACAAAATAGATAAGAAGTAATCATAAAAAAATAAGGAATCAATATGAAAAAGTTTAGTAAAATTTTGATGTCCGGGCTTGCAGCATTCTGTTTGTGGGCATGCTCAGATGAGGCAAATGTGTCTCAGCCGGTCGATGCTGAGAGTGACGTATATGTGGAATTTGGAGTGCAACTGATGCAAGGAAGCGGTTCAAGAAGCGAGACAACAGATGAGGAGGATGGAAACGGAAGCAATTCTTCTGACGGTGCTGAAGTGGGTAAGGACTATGAGAACAGTGTCAAGGAGATATTACTGGTGCTGACAAAGGCTGATGGTTCTCTCATTGTCAGTCAGCGTCTGGATGTGGAACCTAAGAATGATGGAAAATATCCCAAACTTGTGGCAACTTTGGACAGAAGTGCATTAGAGGCATACAGAACGGGAGAAATTTATGCTTATGCTTTCTGTAATCCCACTTCTTCTATCAATGCCAGTGATCTGAAGAACAGTATTCATACGCTGTCGGAGGAACCTGAATTAACAGACAACGATGAAATTTGGAAAAAAGGTGCTTTCCTGATGTCTAACCACAATCTGGTCAAAGTGGCCAACTCCACTCCAACCACTACCTGGAACTGGGAACAATATACTGAGACCAATCGTCTGTTTTTGGGTACCATTTCGGTAGAACGTGCTTGCGCACGTTTTGACTTCAAAGCGAGCAGCTATCCCACTACAGAGGCTGCTAACACCTATGTATTGGAGAGCACCAATAAGGTTAAAGTTCTGCTGACTGATATGGTAATGGTTAATATCAGCAAGAGTTTCTATCATCTACGTCGGGTGTCTGCTGACGGGCTTGCGAATAATATAGACTTGTGTGGACAGGAAACTTCAAACAACTATGTAGTGGATACAGATGCAAAGGAAAAGAACGGCATTGCTGAAGAAACTTATAAAAGTAACTATTTTTATAATAATTTTCTTTCTAAGTCGTCAGATGAGTGGAAAGATAAATTCACACCAATCTCTTCTCTAACCGAAGAAGATAATGACAATTCTTGGAATACAGGAGGCAATCGCAACGGATACAAAATATGGCGTTATGCAACTGAAAATACCATTCCTGCTCCTATTAGCAATCAGAAAAACGGTATCTCTACCGGTGTAATCTTCAAAGGGAAATTGGATTTTAATAAATCAACCTATGGTGTAACTAGTAATCAGCCTATTTTCGTATATAATAATGTGTTGTATGGCACTTGGGAGAAAGTGATGGCGGCGGCTAATGACCCCAATGCGGATAAGAGCCTGAAAGCTGCTTTTGATCAAATAGGGGCAAACCCCGTTGCTGGTACTGATTTTGCCCAGGCAGGGTTCACCGTTTTTAAACCGAATACAGCCGGCGATTATGAAATGTATTATTGCTATTGGAATCGTCATAATGACAATGGTGATCCTAACAAGATGGGTATGATGGAATTTGCAGTGGTACGCAACAATGTGTACAAACTGATGGTAAACAAAATCAATGGTTATGGCCATCCTACTTCATCGGATCCTAAAGAGGATCCCGATCCGTTCGATCCGAACAATCCGGATGAGCGAAACGACCTCTACATCGAAGTAACCGTTGAGGTACGTCCTTGGGTGGTCCGTATAAATGACATCGAGTTCTAAACAAGTGTATTAAACAATGAATAAGACAACAAGATTCATACATACATTGAGACTGCCGGGCATGGTGCTTTGCGCCATGCTGGCGGTAGCCGCATTGTTGTCCTCCTGCCATGGCATATACAATGACCTGGAACCCTGTACGCGAGGTGTCCGTCTGCGTTTTGTCTATGATTATAATATGGAGTATGCCAATGCATTCCATTCGCAGGTGGACTGTCTGGCTCTGTTGGTCTATGACGAACAGGGCAACTATCTGGCTACCTATACTGGGGCAGGTGATGAGCTGAAGGATGAGAATTACCGCATGACTCTCGATTTGGAGAAAGGGAGTTATCATTTTGTTGCATACGGCGGACTGACTTGTCCGCAAACCTCTTTTTCATTCAAGGTGGTTCCCGGCACTGGTTCAACCATGCAGGACTTGCGTGTAGAGATGCATAATGCCGGACGCATTTCGGAGACTGATCTGCATCCTTTGTTTTATGGTTCGCTGGATATAAATGTGGACAATGACACTTACGAAGAAGCCACTGTGTACCTGATGAAGAACACTAACAACATCCGTGTGGTGCTTCAGCAGATGAACGGTGGAGAGGTGAATGACAAGGATTTTACTTTCCGTATTACAGATGACAACACGCTGTTTGCTTCCGACAACAGCCTGATAAGTAATAGTGGGCAAGTCTATGCTCCTTGGGCACAGGGACAGCGCACTGTGGGAGTGACGGAGGAAGGTGACAAGAAAGTGACTGTGGCATATGCCGAACTGTCTACTTCTAGATTGGTTGCCGGCAATCATCCGCGTCTGACCATCACCCGTAACAGCGACGGTGCACAGGTATTAAGTATTCCGTTGAATGAGTATCTGTTGTTGCTGAAAAGTGACCATTTCGACAAGATGGGTGACCAAGAGTTTCTGGACCGTGAAAGTAACTGGTCATTGATATTCTTTTTGGATGATAATCACACATGGATACGCACCCATATTGTTGTCAATGACTGGATAGTAAGAATTAATGATACAGAATTATGAGAATAAAGGATTGGGGACATATCGTGTCTGTACTGGGCGTCTGCTTCCTCTTAATGTGCGGATGTGACGGCAGAAGTGATGAGGGGCTTCCTTCATCGAATGGACCCGATGCGGTCTATCTGGATATTAATGTCGCTCTGAGAGATGCTCCCGTGTCCGGACGTTCTGTTTCCGGACGTGCGGATGAGGATCCTTCGTATGATAAAGTGACGGACGCTGAGAAGATGCGCACGCTGCGTGTCATTCTAGTCCGTCCGGATGGCAAGGTGGAACATAATGTCCATCTTGATTTGAAGAACAATCCTGTGGATGACCGGTATGGAAAAATCCGCCTGAAGGTGCAAGGCAATGAGGAAAAAACCATTTACTTACTTGCTAATGAAGAGTCCGTTCCGGTGGAGATTCCTGATGTGGAGGAGGATAAAACGTCTCGGGCACCCAAAACATGGAATGACTTTAAACCCGGAAAAAAATTCCTGACCAAGGAGCAGATGGCGGGGCTTGTGTTATCGTTCGATAGCGTGGCTTTCAGTAAAGAAAAACCATTGCTTATGAGCGAATGTCATACGGTGACGCTGGATAACAAAGGTCTGGAGCCTGATACTGAAAACCAGGGACAGGATGGTGAGCAAGCGGAAGTGATACTGAAAAAGGAAGTCACACTGAAGATCACCCGTGCTGCTGTAAAGTTCACATACGAGATAACGAACAAGAGCAGCCAGATTTATTATCTGAGTGAAATCAGAATAGATAAGTCAGCTTCCCATGAATACCTTCTGCCCAATGGCATGGTGTATGATAATACGGAAAAGGAAGTAAAAGATTTCCAAGTGCCGGAATTGGCCAGCTATGAGTCCTTTGATCAAAAATATAAGGAGAATGTAAAGTTGGAAGCGAATTCGACGAATCCGGTTATACTGCCTTCGTTTTACCTGCCGGAAGGAAAGTATGAGAATGCTGAGGACGTTAATAAAGATTATAAGACTTCCTACAAGACCGCTATTACGCTGGATACAAAGGATAATAGTGGTGTAGACTTGGGGGGCAATTCTGAAAGCACTCCCTCCGGAAAGTTCACTTTGGAAAGTTTCTTTCCGAACCTTCCTGTTTTACCTCGTGGTACTCATGTGGTGGTGAGGATGACAGTCAATGAAGCGGATAGCATATCATGGCAGGTGGATCTGCGCCCATACGGTGAAGTGATACTTGAACCTGGTTTTGGAATAGAGATGAAATGAAAAAAAGAAGGAGAAGAAAACAATGAAGAAAACGATAAGTTATTTCTTATTTATATGCGGTCTACTGATGGTTGCCGCCACTTCGTGTAAGGACGACCTGCTGTACACGGACGGGGGGCCTATTCCCGAAGGTGAGAGTATAGTGACGGCACAGGTGGACTTCAAACCTTTGGTGGAGGGACTTGCGGACAAATCGCGCTCAGCGGGCGATACTATCAAGTCTATTAATGACTTGTGTGTGTTGTTGTATGATGTGGATGGTAATTTGGCAGAAGCGCATTCTTTGACACTTGTAACTGGTGAACCGGGGGAAGGAGAATATAGAGTAAGTGATATTGAACGTAAAAAAGAAGATGCAGCCGACCCGAACGGGAATATTGCTGAAACGGAAACACCTCGTGCTAAGCTAAGCTTGAAAATTCCATACGGACGTTACTATATCTATGCAGTGGCCAATATGGGAACGGAGTTTAACGAAGAAGTTAAGAGTGATGGTACTGGTTCGTCAGAGGCGGTTAATAAGTATAAGGAAGCAATTAAGACAGTAGAAGGATTAAAAAGCATTTCTCTTACTTGGAATGCTGATGATGTGGCCCGGAACAACCAGATGTTCGGTCATTTCACTATAGTGGGGCAAGAGAATAAGAGTGAATTGCTTACCATTAATAAAAAGAAAATGGAGTTGCATTCGTGGATACGCCGTGCGGCATCTAAGGTAACTATTGCATACGATGGTAGTGGATTGGAAGATGGTGTTTTCATCTATTTGAAATCGGTGACCATAAAAGACATTCCGCAGAAGTGTTATCTAGGGAAAAATAATCCTGCTGCTCCGGAAGATCTGAAAGATGGGGATGAAGGAGTAAAGCTTGATTTGATACCGGAAGGTGAAACCATAAAATATTATAAGGGCGATGGTGAACTATCCCCGAGTGATTTTAATGAAACATACGAAGCCCGTATTACAAAAGGGAAACCTCTATTCGGCAGTAAGAGATATGAGGAAGATGCATATCACCCCGAAAACTTGGCGGATGTGCATACCGAATTTACCAACGCTCTTTATTTTTATGAGAATATGCAGGGCATGGGTAAGGAAGGTACTACTAGTGATAAGCGTCAAGTGGTTAAAGGTGATCAAGATCCAACCAAACCGACTTATCCTGACGGAGGTGCAGAGGAGAACGAGGCGTGGAAAGATGCCAAGCCATACGGAACCTATATAGAAGTGGATGCTTTTTATGTTTCTATCAATGAAAAGAAAGTGGGTAGAGGTCCTATCAAGTACCGCTTTATGTTAGGAAAAGATGTGATAACCGATTACAATGCGGAGCGTAACCATCACTACAAACTGACTTTGAAGTTCAAGGGATATGCCAACGATGCAGACTGGCATATAGAATATGAAGAACCGGAGCCAGGTATCGAAGTGCCTAATCCTTACTATATCTCTTATCTTTATAACCGTACGATGAATCTTCCGGTAAAGATTAATACGGGAGGAGGTACGCTTATCTCTTTAAAGGCTGAGATTCTTACGAACAATTGGGCTCCGCATGGAACACTTTCTTTGGCGGAAGGTGGGTTGGATTATGCTAGAGCATATGATTATGCTGAAAATCCAAATGACGAATCGCTAAATCAACCATGGAATGGATTTCTTTCACTTCGTAAAACTACTGCCAGAATTCTGATAAAAGAAAATGACCCTGATAAGGATCAGGTACCGGTTGATCTTACTATACCCGGAACAGTGAAGATCACGAGTAATAAGGACTATTATGAAACTTCTGAGAAAGGACTTCGTACATATAATGTGGCGAAGCAACTCCACGAAGATAAGGACGGTAATTACGAAATAAAAGGCGACAATGATCATTTGCTTGCTTCTATTCCTTTATATACTCGCGCTAAACAGATGCATATTAAATCGGGTTATACAGGAAATAATCCTTATGTGGCTTATCAGCGGCATGCGAAGGTTAAAATAATCGCTGTGGTACAGGTGAATGGAAAAGATCATTCACTTGATGAAACTGTCGATATATATCAAGTGCGAAGAATTGTAAACCCCAAAGGAATTTATAGAAGCAATAATAATAATCGGCCTTTTGATGTAACTTTATTGCGGCTGCCAAAGGAGAATGCGGAGGATTTTATTCCTTTTTCATCTGAAGGACCTTGGAAAGCGTATGTTGTAAGTGCACAAACAGAGGCGAACAGAGGAGAACCCTCTTATGTAGATCCTAATCCCGGATTTATCACTCTTTCTGTTTTAGATAACAAAAATACACGTTTGGAGGATGGCGTTATATATGGTGTTACTGGTTCGGATATTAAATTTAAGATTAACTTTAATGAAACAATAGCTAAGGGTGCTTCCAATAAAAATGCGGTAGTACGTGTGGAATATCATAATTACACATGTGAACATCTTATTTTCGTGCACCAAGGAAGCCAGCCACAGGAGTTGTTATCTGGCAAGCCTGCATGGCATGTATCGAATTTGGTTAGCCAAAATAAGGAAGCTCTTAATCCGTTGGATGAAGGTTCTTTATTTAGATATAAAAATCTTACTCAGCCTATTGCTGCAAAGAATCAGTATAATAAGCAGATTATGATAAATGTTAAACCTGACTATTTCCCTGATCCTGTATCACAAACAGGTCAATATGAATTGGAGGGGACCACAGAGAAGGTTACGTGGGGAAATATAACGAATCAGCAGGCTGAGAGTACAGAAAGCTGGGGTCTTAACTTAGAGAAAACTCGTATTGCTAAATTAGATGATTATGAATCTTTGTTTGAAAGTAATATAATTGCTCAAAGTTATGGCGTGCTTTATGGTGATGAATCTACTGAACCTGAAACAAATATTGTAGATGCGTATGGATATCAAGAGCATAATGAGTATAGTCACCCCGGAAATCCTCCTAAGAAGAATCGTGGAATGCGTGGATGTTTTGTTTACAATAGGAACAATGGTAATCATATCTTTTTTCCGGTGGGAGCTTCTGGATATGGTCATAGAAGAACTAAAGAAAATGGATGCTTGCGTTATTCATGTGGACAAACTGGTATCTTTAGTAATTTGGCTTTGGCTCCGTTGTTTTATGACCTTTACATGCGACCCGGTGCTGTTTATTGGACAGAAGATGTTACTGGAACAGGGGCATGGGGAACGACTGTAGGTTGGGATATTAATTATTTTACATTTGACTTTAACAGAATATATCAGGCTAATGTTTTTGATAGCGACGAAAGTGATGCCTGCTTCATTCGTTGTGTGGAGGATTCTGGTTCTAATTAGTGTCTTTTATCATGTAAGATAAGTATAGATCTATTCTTTATTTGAAAGAGTCGGTTGGCACAATCACTTATAGAGGCTGTATCGTAATGTAAACTTGCGATACAGCTTCTTTCTATATAAGAAGAGAATTGCTTTGGTGCCGTTTAAACTGTTTATATAAACATACGAGCACTTGTGCAAACCATCACCATACCCGTCATACTTTTGCGGAGGTCACAAGTTCTCCTCAGAAAACCCCTTTAAATTTTCATTCCATCCATAATAATTGTATCTTTGTTCCAATCAACCCGTTAAAAGACTGCGCCATGGGAACAGGAGGCATACAAGACAAATACGTGAATCCCTATACCGATTTCGGCTTCAAGCTGCTTTTGGGTACTGTAATGAACAAGGAACTGCTCCTCAGTTTCCTCAATGCGTTGCTGTTTGGTGAGGAGACGGTGAAGGATGTCACCTATCTGAATGTGGAGCATCTGGGTACGCAGGAATATGATCGTCGTGCTATATTCGATGTGTATTGCGAGAACGAGAAGGGAGAGAAGTTCCTGGTGGAGATGCAGCGCGGCGAGCAGCAGTTTTTTAAGGACCGTAGCCTGTACTACTCCTCTTTCCCCATCCGCGAGCAGGGCAAGCGCGGCCCTTGGGATTATGAGCTGAAGGCCGTCTATGTGGTGGGCATCCTGAATTTTTCTTTTGACGAAACGGACAATGAATATTTCCACCATGAAGTGAAACTGGTGGATCTCCATACGCATAAGGTGTTTTATGACAAGCTTGCCTTCATCTATCTGGAAATGCCGAAGTTCAGCAAACCGGAGGAGGAGCTGGAGACGATGTTCGACAAGTGGCTTTTCGTGCTCCGTAACCTTTCTTCGCTTCTCGAGCGCCCTCGCGCCTTGCAGGAACGGGTGTTCAACCGTTTGTTTGAAGCTGCCGAGATAGCCAAATTCTCTCGCAAGGAATTGAGTGAGTATTGGGAAAGTTTGAAGAATTTCCGTGATTGGTACAGTGTGATGAAAACCCAGCTAAAGAAAGGCAGGGAAGAAGGCCGTAAGGCAGGGCTCGAAAAAGGCCGTCGTGAAATGCAATGGATGAATGCGTGCAAAATGAAGGAAGACGGTATGTCCATCGAAATGACAGCCAGGTATTCGGGACTTTCCGAAGATGAACTAAGGGAATTGTTCTTATAAGTACGTTTCCCGGAGTTTTATCCCGGTCCGCTCCACACACTTTGGGGTGCGGGCAAGTATCATCAGCATGATGATGTCATCGAGTCTGTGACGGATATTTCCTTGGTCTGACCTTCTAAAATCCGGGACGGATGAGGAAAACTCCTTCAGTTTGTACAAAATACTGTCTCGTGAACCGAATTTATTTACTACTTTTGTAATATGATTGTGCGCGTCAGCTCCAATCGAAAGAACTTGGTTGACTTTCCTTTTTATCTACTGTCGAAACGCCCTACCCATAGGCGTTCCGGCTATGAAAGGACATCCTATCATTCTCCTTTCAGCCTTTTTCCACACCTTTCAGCGAAAGGGTACAACCATGCGGCTGAAACGAGAGTGAGGGAAGTGATTTCAGTTTTAACCAACTGATTGTCTGTGCATATTGCATAAGATGAAAGGATGAGGGGGGAGAAGGAAGAATACTAACTTAATGGGGGAATCATGCAATGAACAAACTTGGCTTGTATGTGAAACATGATAGCCTTGTACGCAGAACACGACAGCCTGGTGTACGGAACATGCTGACGTGCACGTACGCAGGCATCGGGTCCACGTACGTAAGCATCGGCCTGCATATACGTATGTGTAGGACTACACGTATGTATGTATTGTACCAAGTTCCATTGGATTCTGCAGCAAGTTCCGTTGAATCTTGTCCCAAGTTTCATCGCACTTTGTGCCAAGTTCGCCACTCCCAGAACACTCTTCTTCGGAAGCAAATTCCTGTCAAGCCCTGTTTCCACCGAGGAAACATTGACCCATGACCTTGTATCCGCCCTCAAAAGTTCTATTTTTATAAATTTGTTACTCTGGATCTTTTTGTCTACCTTTGTGATGATTCCATATTAGCCAATTATGAACAGCAACACTAATAATCAGATCATCCGTTTCGACTGGGCGATGAAACGCCTGCTCAGGAACAAGGCCAACTTCAGCGTCCTTGAAGGTCTGCTCACTACGTTATTGGGCGAGAAGATCATTGTCCGTCGTCTTCTTGAGAGCGAAAGCAATCAGGAGGACGAGTATGACAAGTATAACCGTGTGGACATGCTTGCCGAGGACTCCAAAGGCGAGCTTGTTCTGATAGAGGTTCAGAACAATAATGAATATGCTTACTTCCAACGTATGCTGTTCGGGACTTCCAAGCTGGTGACTGAATATATCAATCGAGGTGAGGGCTATGACAAGGTTCGCAAGGTCTATAGTGTTAATATTGTTTATTTCTCGCTGGGGCATGGCACGGACTATGTATATCATGGACAGACTGAATTCAGAGGCATCCATACCAATGACCTCCTTGAACTCACCCCGTTCCAGAAACAGACATTCAAGGTGGATACGGTCAGTCGGCTATATCCCGAATACTATATCCTGAAAGTAAACGGTTTCAATCAGGTAGCCAAGAGTCCTCTGGAAGAATGGATCTACTACCTGAATACCGGGGAGATCCCTTCCACCGCTACAGCTCCCGGTCTTGAGGAAGCCCGTGAGAGGTTGAAACTGGACAGCATGACCAAGGATGAACTGGCAGCTTATTACCGCCACTTGGATAATATTGTAATCCTTCGTGATAATATCCACACTGAACGGGAAGAAGGAAGAGCGGAAGGAAGAGCAGAAGGAAAAGCAGAAGGAAAAGCAGAAGGAAGAGCGGAAGGTATTAAAGAAGGAGTGAAAGGAAGTGCTCGTAATTTGAAAAACTTAGGTGTGGCTATTGAGGTTATTTCACAAGCAACCGGATTATCTAAAGAAGAGATTGACAAACTATAATCGTTATTGAGTCAGAAGATGCAGCATGTTAGTGAAGCTTGCTGCCGGTTCCTTTATTATTTCAGGCGTGCCCTCCGATTTTTATTGCAAAACCAAGCGATGGACACTATTTCTAAAGGAAAAAGCCGTGCAAGTTCTCCTCAAAGCCTCAAAAAACTCCTTTAAATTTTCATTCCCTCCATATATCGTTGTATCTTTGTCTCAACCAACCCGTTAAAATACTTCGCCATGGGAACAGAAGGCATACAAGACAAATACGTGAACCCCTATACCGATTTCGGCTTCAAGCTGCTTTTCGGTACGGTAATGAACAAGGACCTGCTCATCAGTTTCCTGAATGCGTTGCTGTTCGGTGAGGAGACGGTGAAGGACGTGACCTATCTGAATACGGAGCATCTGGGCACGCAGGAATATGACCGGCGTGCGATATTCGATGTGTATTGCGAGAACGAGAAGGGAGAGAAGTTCCTGGTGGAGATGCAGCGCGGCGAGCAGCAGTTTTTTAAGGACCGTAGCCTGTACTACTCCTCTTTCCCCATCCGCGAGCAGGGCAAGCGCGGCCCTTGGGATTATGAGCTGAAGGCCGTCTATGTGGTGGGCATCCTGAATTTTTCTTTTGACGAAACGGACAATGAATATTTCCACCATGAAGTGAAACTGGTGGATCTCCATACGCATAAGGTGTTTTATGACAAGCTTGCCTTCATCTATCTGGAAATGCCGAAGTTCAGCAAACCGGAGGAGGAGCTGGAGACGATGTTCGACAAGTGGCTTTTCGTGCTCCGTAACCTTTCTTCGCTTCTCGAGCGCCCTCGCGCCTTGCAGGAACGGGTGTTCAACCGTTTGTTTGAAGCTGCCGAGATAGCCAAATTCTCTCGCAAGGAATTGAGTGAGTATTGGGAAAGTTTGAAGAATTTCCGTGATTGGTACAGTGTGATGAAAACCCAGCTAAAGAAAGGCAGGGAAGAAGGCCGTAAGGCAGGGCTCGAAAAAGGCCGTCGTGAAATGCAATGGATGAATGCGTGCAAAATGAAGGAAGACGGTATGTCCATTGAGATGACAGCCAGGTATTTTTGAGGGTGGTAGTAGGATGGAAAACTGTTTCTGAAGAAGATTCTCTAAGGGGAATTCTGTTGGAAAAAGAAGGGAAAAAAGGAGGAATGAAACGCCCTATTCATGGGCGTTTGCGAAAGAGGGTGGCAGCACATTTACAATTTCCACCACATACATCTTGTGAAAACCACCGTACGATTCTCTGTACCATCTGTCTGTAATGCTCTTGTCGATAAAGTTTTCGGGCTTGATCAGATCGGCATACAGTTTCTTGCATTCAAAAGTCAGCCGCGCCTGCTCAAAAGTGATGCTTCCGTTCTCGGTGAACAAGGGCGATAATCCTGTCGCTTTTACTTTGTCCATGTCACGCCCCGACTTAGAACCGCATATTTTATGCACTTCTTTATGCTCCTCGCCTAGAAAAGAGAGGGTGAGATAATCGTTCTGCTCTATAAAGTCGAAGGTATAACGTTCGGGGCGGATAAAGATAAAAGCTACCGGACGGTTCCACAGAAACCCTGTGCCTCCCCAGTTTGCCGTCATGGTGTTGAATTTGTCTTTGGTACCGGCGGTTACCA
>OHLY01000737.1_pt1 | contig 18635 bp, 14 predicted proteins | sample 1569251 | NCBI WGS metagenome assembly OHLY01 (sample SAMEA3879532, study PRJEB24766) | human gut metagenome | biome: human-associated habitat; feature: feces | place: USA | collected 1985/1987
GTTTGCGGCGGTTATCAGCTGCTCGGAAAATATTATGAAACCGCTGAGGGCGCGCGCCTGGATTTTACGGGAATACTTGATTTTTACACGGTGGGCAGGGAAAAGCGCCTCATCGGAAATTACGAATTTAAAACCAAGGAAAAAATTCGCCTCATCGGCTTTGAAAATCATTCGGGGCGCACTTACCTCGGCCCCTCTGCCGAGCCGCTCGGCAAAGTAATTAAAGGCTTCGGCAATAACGGCACGGATAAAACCGAGGGCGTGCGTTATAAAAGCACTTTTTGCACCTACGCTCACGGCCCGCTCCTGCCTAAAAATCCCGATTTTGCCGATATGCTCATCACCTCCGCCCTGCAAAGAAAATACGGCGAAATCAGCCTTGCTCCGCTTGATTGCAAAACGGAAATCCTCGCACGCAGGCAAATCCGCGATTTATATATTTAAATTTTACTTTGCAAAAATATTATTATTAACTCTTGGCTTGGCTTTTTATAAAAAAAGTTCTTGATTTTGCGGTTTGGTTATGTTATTATATTTCGGCACAGATATATCATTATGTGCAATCCACACGCGGCGTTTTGTTCCCAAGGTGTTTTTTTCGGGAATGTTGCCATATGCGCTGCGGAGGAATAACCTTAAAGGAGGAAATAATAATGGCAAATGTAGTTTCAATGAAGCAGCTCCTTGAGGCCGGCGTTCACTTCGGCCACCAAACAAGAAGATGGAATCCCAAAATGGCGGAGTACATTTTCACGGAGCGTAACGGGATCTATATCATAGATCTTCAGAAAACAGTTAAAAAGCTTGACGAGGCATATATGTTTGTTCGCGATCTCGCAGCAGAAGGCGGCACAATCATTTTCGTGGGCACAAAGAAGCAGGCTCAGGAATCCGTTAAGGAAGAGGCAGCGTTGCTCCATGCCTTATGTAAATGCTCGTTGGCTCGGCGGTATGCTCACAAACTTTAAAACAATCCGCGGCCGTGTTGCTCGTCTTGCTCAGCTCAAGAAGATGCAGGAGGACGGCACTTTCGATCTTCTTCCCAAAAAGGAAGTTGCAGGCCTTGAGCTTCAGATCGAAAAGCTTGAAAAATACCTCGGCGGTATCACAGAAATGAAAAAGGTTCCCGATGCTATGTTCATCGTAGACCCCCGCAAGGAAAGAATCGCCGTATCCGAAGCTATGAAACTCGGTCTTCCCATCGTAGCTATTGTTGATACAAACTGCGATCCTGATGAAATCGATTATGTTATCCCCGGCAACGATGATGCTATCCGCGCTGTAAAGCTTATTGCAGGTGCAATGGCTTCCGCAGTTATCGAAGGCAGAGACGGCAGCGATGTTGCCGAAGCCGAAGAAGCAGCAGAAGAAAAAGCAGAAAAAGCTGCCGAGTAATTTGATTAAGATATTTTAATTTGATAATGGAGGAAGAGAAATGACTTTTACAGCTCAGGACGTTAAAGCTCTCCGTGAGAAAACCGGCGTTGGCATGATGGAGTGCAAGAAGGCTCTCACAGAAGCAAACGGCGATATGGATAAAGCAGTTGACTATCTTCGCGAAAGAGGACTTGCAGCGGCTCAGAAAAAGGCAACAAGAATTGCCGCTGAGGGTGTTGTTCTTTCCTATGCAGATGATGCTGCAAAAAAAGGCGTTGTTATTGAAGTAAACTCCGAAACAGACTTTGTTGCAAAGAATGAAAAATTCGTAAACTTCGTAACAGATTGCGCTAAAACAATTATCAAAACAGGCGTTTCAACCGTTGAAGAACTTAATGCCGCTGAATATATGGGCACAGGCAGAACGGTTACCGAAACTCTTAATGACCTTATCCTTGCTATCGGCGAAAACATGAAAATTCGCCGCTTTGAGGTTATGGAAGGCAACCTTGCAACTTATGTTCACGCAGGTGGCTCCGTCGGTGTTATGGTTTCCTTTGATGTTGCAGATGAAGCTAAGGTTGCAATGGCAGAGTTCAAGGAAATGGGCAAAAATGTTGCAATGCAGATTGCTGCCATGAGCCCTGCATATCTTGATGAAGCTGCAGTTCCTGCAGAGGTTATCGAGCATGAAAAGAGCATCCTTGCATCTCAGATGAAGGAAGATCCCAAAATGGCTTCTAAGCCCGATGCTGTTCTTGCTAAAATCGCAGCAGGCAAAATGGGCAAGTATTATAAAGAAAATTGCCTTGTTGATCAGGAATTTGTTCGTTCCGATCTTTTCCAGGGCGATGTTAAGGGCTATGTAAATTCCGTTGCCAAGGAACTCGGCACCGAAATCAAAATCAACGGCTTCATCCGTATGACCAGAGGCGAAGGCCTTGAAAAGCGTGAAGAAAACTTTGCAGAGGAAATTGCAAAGCAAATCAACGGCTAATCAAAATTTTAAGAGCATCTCAATCGAGATGCTCTTTTTTAGTTGTTTTTAATTGTTGCACATTCCGATAAGTGTATCATCGGGCCGCTGAAAGGTAAAATTGAAAAGCAGTAATTTATGCAAAAATGCAGATGAATTCATTTGCTTTTTCGGCTATGTTTTATTTAAAGTGAAATTTCGCGGTTTTGCATCATTTCGTAAAACCATTTTCCGCTTACGGCAAAAAAGTCATCGCCAGGCTTTATGATGTTTTCTTTTGTGAGATCATTTAAAAAAATGCAAATCGCTGCAAAATGCTTGTAGAAATTCGGCTTGATGCAGTCGCAAAACATTTCCGTCAGCCCTGAATTGTTATATTTGAAATCAACAACATGGCCGGTTTTGCCTTCAAAAAAAGCGGTGCCGATGCCGTCTTTGATAATAAGAACCGTCAATTTACCGTCGTTCAATAATTCAAGTCCGTCATCAAGTGTTTCCGTGCTGCACGGAATTGTTTTCAAATCGCAAAAATATCCTTCTCCGTATATAAATTCATCAGGCTCGTCACCCTCAAATTGCGGCACAAACGGAGGAATAAACCAAGATAAAACTTGCTCTCTTGTTGCTGTTGTGCCTTTTGTTGAAATCATAAAGTTTCCAAATTTTTTAAAGCTGCCGTGTACCGTTAAATCAAGCTTTGCAATAACATCCTTGTATTGTTTTCTGCTTATTTTGAATTTTGTTATAATTTCGGTAACAACTCCGCTGCTTCCGTAGTATTTACCGTCAACAAAAACTCTGTCACCTTCATTAAGGTTGAATTTGTTGTTGTAGTAGGGAAGCTCTACACCATTATCAAATCTTACCGTTACAACATTGTTTATTGCTTTACCGCAGCTTGCGTTTTGCTCTCCTTTTTGCAAAATATTTTCCTCTTCTGCGTTGCTGCAGTTTGTATTAAAACCGATTGTGTTCATATGCTTACCTCCCGTTTTTCTTTCTGATTTCACTTTATCAGATGTGCTTTTGCTTTGCAAGATAAATTTGAAGTGAGTACATATAGTTGGACTGTGCTTGCTGATTTCGGCCTTTTTGTGCAAGCGTTAAGGCTTTAGCTAAAATGATATACTTTAAAACTTTTTTGTGTTGTGTTTAAATTTATAAATAATATAAGAATTATGGCAAAAAATAGTTGTAATTATAAACCCGAAGTGATAAAATACACAAGAATGGATTATTATATTCATACGAAAAAGTTATTAAGGAGGATGTTCGTGTGGGTGAACCTACAGTAAATGAAGCAGAAGCTCGCGAAAGACTTGTTTCCTTGTTTGATGACGGTGTTTTTACCGAAATCGATGCATTTGCAAAATCCGCAAACGGCGATGTTGAGGCCGTGGCAGGATTCGGAACTGTCGGCGGTGCTCCCGTTTATGCGTTTTCACAAAATGTGGGCGTAAACGGCGGTGCGGTCAGCGTGGCTCAGTGCTCAAAAATTAAAAAGATATATGACCTTGCCAAAAAAACGGGGTGCCCTGTTGTTGGCATTTATGATTCAAACGGTATGAGCTTGAAGGAGGGCTTTGAGGGCCTTTCCGCTTACGGCGAAATCTTAAAGGCATCTGCTTGTGTTTCCGGCGTAGTGCCCCAGATTTCGATTGTTGCAGGCTCGGCTCTCGGCACAACGGCTCTTGTTGCCAATATGGCAGACATCGTTGTTGCGGTTAAGGATGCGGATTTTTATCTTACCGCTCCGTCCGAAGTTACCGCTCAGGATTGCGCAGAAGAAGGCACGGTTGATATCGTTGCCGATGATATGGCTTCCGCGATAGACAGTGTAAGAAATATCATCACAATGCTTCCGTCAAACAATCTCAGCGGCGCTCCCATTTTTGATTTTGAGGATTCCGCTGTTGCTGTTGATACGGGTGCTTCTGCAAGGGATATTGTTTTTGCAACCGCAGATTCCGGCAGCGTTATAGAGCTTAAAAGCGCATATGCGGATAATGCCGTAACGGCGATCGGCTCGGTAATGGGTGCAACAACCGGATTTGTTGCTTTTGACGGCGCAAACCTTTGCCCAGCCTGTGCTTATAAGGCAGAGGCTTTCGTTAAATTCTGCGATGCTTTCAATATTCCGATCGTAACCTTTGTTAATGCTTCCGGCATAATCAAAGAAAAAGAAAACCAAATGCTTGTTGCGGCCACAAAGCTTACAACGGCATATGCTTCGGCAACCTGCCCCAAGCTTTCTGTTATAACGGGTCAAGCAGTGGGTGCGGCTTATATTGCTCTTGCGGGCAGAGGCTCTAACGCCGATCTCGTTTATGCTTGGGATACTGCCGTTATCTCTCCGCTTTCAACAAAAGCGGCTGTGGCTTTTCTCTTTAATGATCGCCTTGCAAACGGCGAAAGCAGAGATGCGCTTGAAAAGGAATATGAATCCGAAATGGCTTCACCGTTCACTGCAGCGGCTTGCGGCGCCGTTGATGATGTTTTCGTTCCGGCTGAAACAAGAAATAAGGTTATTGCGGCTCTTGATGTGCTTGCAGGTAAAAGGGAAACCACAATTCCCAGAAAACATTCCGTTAAATAATTGGAGGATATATAAATGAAAAGATACACAATCACCGTAAACGGCACAGCTTATGATGTAACAGTTGATGAAGCAAACGGCGCTGCTCCTGCGGCAGCTCCCGTTCAGGCAGCAGCACCTGCTCCTGCTCCGGCAGCGGCTCCCGCTCCTGCAGCAGCTCCTGCTCCCGAGGCTAAGCCTGCGGCAACAGGCTCTGAGGGCGCTGTTAAGGTTGATGCTCCTATGCCCGGCACAATTCTTGATGTTAAGGTCAGCGTCGGTGCTTCCGTAAATTCAGGCGAAGTTATCTGCATCCTTGAAGCTATGAAAATGGAAAACGAAATCGTGGCTCCTCAGGCAGGCACTGTTTCTTCCGTTAATGTTTCAAAGGGCGACAGCGTTGAGGCCGGCCAGGTTATCGTTACAATGAATTAAGAGGTGTCAGTATGGCAAAAATTGGTGTTACCGAAACCGTTCTGCGTGATGCGCATCAGTCTTTGATTGCCACCCGTATGAGAACGGATGAATTCGAGGGCATCCTCGAAAAAATGGATAATATCGGCTACCATTCCCTTGAATGCTGGGGCGGCGCAACATTTGACTCCTGCCTTCGCTTTCTTGATGAGGATCCTTGGGAAAGGCTCCGCCTTATCCGCAGAAAATGTCCCAAAACAAAGCTTCAAATGCTTTTCAGAGGTCAAAATATGCTTGGCTATCGCCATTATGCAGACGACCTTGTAGATTATTTCGTTAAAAAGAGTATCGATAACGGTATTGATATTCTTCGTATATTCGATGCGCTTAACGATGTTCGTAATTTGGAAACTGCAATAAATGCAGCAAAGAAATACGGCGGCCATGTTCAGGCAGCTATTTCTTACACAACAGGCCCTGTTTTTGATGAGGCTTATTATTGCCACTATGCAAAGCAGCTTGAGGATGCAGGCGCGGATTCAATTTGCATTAAGGATATGGCCGGCTTGCTCACTCCTTACGGCACTTACGATCTTGTTAAGGCTCTTAAGGAAACAGTTAATATTCCTATTCAGCTTCATTCTCACTACACTTCCGGCCTTGCATCAATGGTTCACCTCAAAGGCATTGAGGCCGGCGTTGATGTTATAGACACGGCTATCAGCCCGCTTGCAATGGGCACATCTCACCCGGCAACAGAATCAATGGTTGCCGCTCTTCAGGGCACCGAGTATGATACGGGCCTTGATCTTAAAGCGCTTACGGAAATTCGTGATTTCTTCACTCCGCTTCGTGAAAAATATATTAAAGAGGGTCTTCTCAATCCCAAAATGCTTGGCGTTGATGCAAACACCTTGCTTTATCAGGTTCCCGGCGGAATGCTTTCAAATCTTCTTAATCAGCTCAAACAAGCCGGAAAAGAAGATAAGCTTGATGAAGTTCTTGCCGAGGTTCCGCGCGTTCGTAAGGACAGCGGTTATCCGCCCCTCGTTACGCCCACCTCGCAAATCGTCGGCACTCAGTCCGTTTTCAATGTCATCCTCGGCGAACGCTATAAGATGATAACCAAGGAATTTAAGGATATGGTTGCCGGTAAATACGGTAAAACTCCCTGCGATATCGACCCCGAATTCAGAAAGAAAATCTGCGGCGACGAAGAAATCATCGATTGCCGCCCGGCAGATCTTCTTAAACCCGAGCTTGATAAATTCCGCGATGAAATTAAGGAATATTATGAGCAGGAGGAGGATGTTCTTTCCTACGCTCAGTTCGGCGATGTTGCTGTAAAATTCTTCCAAAAAAGAAGAGATAAGCAGTATGGGCTTGACGGTAAGCACGACGATATCGTGAATAAGGTTCATCCTGTTTAATATTGCTTACATTTTAAAATATCTGTAATGCCGAATTACCGCATAAGTGCTTTAATTTTAAATTTTTGTGCTTGTGCGGTTGACTTTGTCGGCTTATGGCGATATAATCAATTATAAACTTTTTATAAAAATTTTTATGGGGGTACATAAAATGAAAGTTCTTATGATTGGCGGCACGGGCCTTCTCGGTTCCGCAGCAGCCCAGATCTTTGTTGATCGCGGTAATGAAATTAAAACTCTTGCTCTTCCTCCGCTTCCCGAAGGCGCTCCGCTGCCTAAGGAAATGGAAATCGTTTTCCAGGATGCAAATAAGCTTTCTGACGATGAAATGGTTGAAATGATGAAGGGCTACGATATGTTCGTATTCGCCACCGGCGTAGACGAAAGAGTTGAATTCCCCGCACCTGTTTACGATTATTATTATAAGTATAATATCGCTCCGCTTGAAAGATATCTGCCTCTTGCCAAAAAGGCAGGCATGAAGGGCGCAGTTGTTTGCGGCTCTTACTTCACTTGGCTTGCTAAAGAGCGCCCCGATATGAAGCTCACCGAAAAGCATCCTTATATCAAGAGCCGTCTTGATCAGGAAAAGGTTTGCGAAAAGTATTCCTCTCCCGATTTCCAGGTTGGCGTTCTTGAGCTTCCTTACATCTTCGGCACACAGCCGGGTCGTAAGCCGAGCAGCTTCAAAGATTTGAAAAAATGCCTTGCACTCTTTATTCAAAGGGCGGCACCGCAATGCTTACCGTTCGCCAGGTAGGCGAGGCTATGGTAGGCGCAGCAGAGCAGGCTTACGCTGCTGCAAGCAAAGGCGAAGGCAAATTCCGTGCATACGGTATTTCTTGCTACAACTATACTTGGAGCAAATTCCTCAAGATCGTTTATCGCGCTATGGATGGTATTCCGGACAGAAAAATCATAGGCGTTCCGAAGTGGACCTTCCAGCTTTTCGGTCTCCATATGCGTAAGGATTATGCAAACCGCAATGTTGATTCCGGTATCGATCCCGTAGGTCTTGCCGAAATTATGGATATGAATCTCTTCATTCCCACGGATGATTGCAAAGAACTCGGCTGCACTCCCGATGATATCGAAAAGGCTATCTTTGATTCAATCGCTCTTTCAAAGGCTGCGTTTGAAGGCAAGGCAAAGCTTGTTGAAATGAAGGGTGAATAATTTAATATTTTAAATTGTTCTCGGAGCAAAGGCTAATCGCCTTTGCTCTTTTTTTCGCTCGATTTCAACGTGCACCCATGAATAATTTTATGCCGAGTTTACAAATATTATCTTGTGTCATATAAAATCAGTATCGAAAATTTATTTGCGTAATTTGTAAACAAAATGTAAATAAAAAGCCGCGTTTTTTTTAATAATTATGTTGACAAATTTACTTCTTTATGATAAAATTGGTTTGAAGATTTATAAACGGGAAAGTGTCCCCGTTTGCAAAGTGTCTTTGCGAATTCTATCAATTTAATGCTTGAAAACGAGTCGGCGGTCAGGGCTCGCAGGCATCGGCGCGTTTTTCGTAAGGGCAATTTTTAAGGAGGAAATTTTTATGAAAACTAAAAAATCAAAAAGGCTTTTAGCAGCCTTTTTGGCAGCAATTATGGTGCTTTCAACCTTCGCGGCTATGCCGTTTAGTTCATTCGCAAGCACCTATTCCGCTGATGATCTTTATACTCTCCTTCAGCAGTATAAAGAAAAGGTTCAAAACTGTACTTCGTCAAGTTTTTATACCAATCTTCAAAATTCCTATGTTGCTTGGGAACAGGGCTACAGAACTTATATTTGTACTGCAGCCGGTGCAGAGCTTGGCGATCTTCCGGATATTGACACGGCTTACACAAATCTTAAAACCGAAATGGATAAGATGACTCTTTGGAGCCCTGCCAAGGCAACATATAATAAGATTGACTCTGACGGCAGAACTACGGATGTCCTTACCGGCGGTGATGAATTCGGCGGCGTTCTTTACTATCAGGGTATTAAGGGCTCAGACGCTGTTGGTGTAACATGCCAAGCAGGTAAATCTGCTGCAACAAAAACATATGTAGAAGCAACTGTTAAGCATGGCGATGTTATTCTTATGTATGACGGAATCACAACTCCGTCTTTCACTGTATCTGCACGCACAAAGAAATCAGGCGGCCTTGCATGGGCAAACGCAGCTGTTCAAAGCATAAGCGTTAAAACATCACCTTTTGAATTTAAACACGATTGGCATGGCAACAACGGCCAAGGCGATGATCCCGGTTATGTTACTGCAATCGATTCTCTTATGAGTGCGGTTGATAACACGGGTAATCGCGGCGGCAAAAATGATGAATATTGGTATTCAAACTCGCTGTATTGGGGCGGTAACGCTTCTTCATTCTCGTCCGACAGTGCTGTTATCAAATATACCGGTATTGGCTATTTGTTCTATACCCATGACGGAAGTAAACCTACAGGCAGCAGTGCCTCGATCGATAAAGCAAACTCCAAGGTTTATGTTATCGACTACAGCAGAGTTTATAAAGCAATTGAAAACATTCCCTTCTCAAATCTGCTTTCTTATCCCTCGTATATCGTAAATGGCTTTATGGGCAACCTTGATAAATTAACCGCTATTGACCCCAATGCGGCAATCAAGGGCGTCGATCTTAATTCCGAAGCAGATGCTTTGGCAAAGAATATTGCCGAGGTTAGTCAGAATGTTTCTTCCGGTGTATCCTCGCTTGCCGGTGCAACCACATATGATATTGACGAATATGTAAACGCCGCCAAGCTTCTTACCACCTATTCCGCTGTTTATGAAGCCGGTAACAATGACGGTAAATATACCAAATCCTCTTGGAGCAGATTCGTTCAAGTTTATCAAAATGCGCAGCAGCTTTTCGATAATAAGAGCGTGGGCGCGGTTCAGCTCAGCGCCACGGTGCTCGGTAATGACGGTAAACGCGTTGCCGATAACCTCAGAAGTATTAAGCTTGTCAGCACAACTCAGTTGATTGATGACACGGCTCTTAAAAAATATCTTTCCGATTATGATTTGTTAACCGAGTCGTATTACACTGCCGACACTTGGAAAGCACTTTCCGATGCCGTAACCGAAGCTCTTAAGCTTTATAAGGACGGCAATTACGCTCTTGGTATCACGCTTGAAAAGAATGAGGAAAATCAGGCAATTTATGATGCCACTCTTGCAAGTGTTAAATCTGCATGGGAAGGGCTCAGAATATCTTCAGACACTAAGGTATTCGTTCACGGCGCCTACAATTCTTATAAGGATATGGTAACCTATACTTCTGCGTTTGATTCCGCTATGTATAAGGATTACACCTCCGCTGCAGATGTGTTGGCAACAACAACTGCATTTGTTAACACTCTTCCCAATCTCACCTTCACAACGGAAGCCGATATAATCGGCCAATACACCGCTCAGCTTAAAGCTACTTATGATGCGTTTGATAATCTGCAGCTCAACGGCTTTGCTTCAATTAAAAACGGCACAATCGTAAACAGAACAACAGGCAACACAGGCGGTGTTGATAAGAATAATGTTCACAGCTATCTTAACGGCCAGATAACATCAATCACTTATTTCAAAACTGTTTCCGGCTCAACTTCGTTCAGCACAGAGTATGATCTCAGCGTAAGAAACGATTATTATAACTGGGCCGCAAACCGTCCGATTCAGTGGTTTGTTCTCGGTTTCGGCGATTACGGTCAAGATACAGCTCCCGCTTATGATTACGGTGTAATGTCCGTAAAATGGCGTGACGGCGGCATCGCCATGAATAATGTAGACAGCACTTATACTTATCATTCTCTTCTTATGAGAGCTAAGCAGGATAAGTATGAGATGGATAAAAACAGCCTTAAGCTTGCTAAAAGCTCTGAAGGTGTTATTTACGGCACAACTACCGTTCAGGTTAATGACCTCGGCGGCATCAAATCTGCTCAGTTCGTAACTCCCGACCTTGCTGAAGGCTGGCAGGCATATACGGGTATCGGAAGCAATTTCGAAACATTCAACCGTATGAACAGTGATGTTAAGCAAACCGTAACTGTTCTTGATATTTCAGATCTTTATGAAACTCTTGCAAGAGCCGATGTTGTTGCAACTGCAGCTCAGTCAAATAAATTCAATTGCTACACACCGGAAAGCTGGGCAGCTTATGCTGCTGCTTATTCGGCAGCTAAGGCAGATCTTGATTATGCTACAATGAGCAATGATCAAATTCTTGCAGAATGTCAAGCAAGAAAAGATAATCTTGATAATGCTATAAACGGCCTTACCTTCAACACTGAAGAAGGCTCTCATAACTATATTGTTCAGGCAGACAATCTTGAAGCAACTTGCACAACAGCAGGTCGCGATCACAGAATTTGTTCTGTTTGCGGCAACGAAATCAATGTTGAAGTTCAGGCACTCGGCCATCTGATTCATAATGATTCAAATAAAGACGGTGCAACACATCATCGTTACTGCGAACGCGGCGATGTTGATGAAATCGTAAATTGCACGGATGCAAACGGCGACAGCAAGTGCGATGTATGCGGTCAGCTTATTTATAATCAGGCTGATTGGGAGCAATTCAACTCTGCTAAGTCGGAACTTGAGGCAGCTCTTGCAGATGCTGCAAACGGTAATGTAAAATATTCTGCTGCGGCTCTTAATGCTCTTAACACAGCAATCTCTGCAATTGATTTCTATAATTACACTGCAGAAAAGCAAAAGAGCGTTCCTGATTCACAGCAAAGTCTTATCAATACTCAGGCAACTGCTATAGCCAATGCTCTTGCAGCATTTAAGAAGGGCGTTGCGGATTCAAGCGTATATGATGCTAATGTTTCCAAGGTTGCAGGCCTTAATGCCGATGCTTATAATGTTGAAGCAGTAAGAGCAGCCGTTAGCGGAATCAGCGTAACAACGCAGGTGAATGTAAACGGTAAAGAGTATGCGGGCTATGATTTTGATCAGTATAACACCGCACTCGGAACGGCACTTACGGAGAATACAATACCGTATAAAGTAAAGGTAATAGACTTTGAAGAAACAGAGCATTATCTTGTAAAGAGCGCAAGCGGTGAATTCAGCTATACGAATCTTGAAACTGAAGCAACGGAATTTGCATACGGCGATCTTGTAACGGCACCGAATCCGAACTCAACAAATCCCAACGAGCTTTGCGCATGGTCTTCCAAAGAACAGCCTAAGAGCATAACGGATGCCGCATTCAACGAGATGCCTTCAAAGTATCAAACAACATACAACAGCTACACATTTAATGTTCAGGGCTACACAGAGCTTACCACCACATCAACGGCAACAAACAGCACAGACAATGTAAAGCTTACATTCGTTCTTGCATATGACGGCGTAGAAACAGGTAAGATTCTTGATATTCAGTATGTAACTGCAGGCCAAACCATAACGGTTGCAACTGTAGCCAATGCGCCCGAAAATATCCCGTTCTATGAGCTCGATACTTTCCTTGACAGCTCAACGGGTAAAGCGCTTGAAAGAAGAGTTTTGTTTAATGAGAACACAAAGATTCTTGTAAACTACACACCGCTTGAAAAAGCAGATTACACAATCAACTTTGTTGATGAAGCAGGTTCGCCGATAGATACAAAAACGGCAAACTTCAATGAGCTTGTAACTCTTAAGGCAAACGGAGCAACGGCATATGTAAATGCCGATAACGGAAAGGTGCTCTGCTTCGGCAGTGAATATTCGTTCTATGCATGCCGTAACTTAACCGTAAAGGCAGTAAAGAGCACGAATGTTAAGGCATCGGTAGATGTAATATCCACACCTGTACTTGACGGCTCAGGCAAGGTATATCTTGTTGGTTCGTTTGCATTGCCGCAGGGAGCAACAATAAAGAACTTCGGCTTTGTAATGGACGGAAATGCCTCGACGGCAACGGCAACAAATCTTACGCTTGCCGATGTGGATCAGGCAAATCAGATATTCAATTTGACTGCATCGAAATATACTAATTACGGTCAAAACGGAAATCAGTTCACGATAAGCTTTAATGCAAATGCAGGCTATCCGTCAGCAAACTATGTGGCATACGCAATATATACGGATGCAAACGGAAATGAATGCTATGCATATTCAAATGTAATTGCAAATGCAGCGATAGCATAAAAGGGAGGATAGAGAATGAAGAAAACTTATGAGGATCCGCAAATGCAGATAAGAAAGTATTCATTACTTCCTGCCGATGCAATAACAACATCGGGAACGCCGACGGAGCCGGGTAAGGACCTTACGGACGGCGACGATAAAGGCAATATCTTTGCATAACGCTAATCCAAAACACGGCAGCCCCTCATGGAGGGGCTGCTTTTTTGTGCTTAAGCAGGCGGGAATCGAACGCAATATGGTTTAAAGCAACCGATTTCCGCGTATGCTGCGTTAAAATTCTCGTTAATCCGAAAGTAAAGGCCGAGTAATGCTGCTGTGATAATTTAAGCGTTTCGGCTTGTTATAAAGGGCAATGGTTTAAGTCTTTTGATAAACTTCAGGCAGAAAATGCATCGCCGATTTGTGCTTTCGGCGTCGCTCGCTTTGCTTTAGTGTTTTGTGCTTTCGGAAAATCATAAATAAAGCTTTATAATCGCTTAAATTTTTCCAAACAAAAAAAGCAGCGCTGTTGCACTGCTTTCTTAAAATCCGCACATCCGCCGAAGGCTGAAGATAACCTGCTCTCTTACGCAGGTGGGTTCCGTCCGCATTATTTTGTGCTCCCAACTTCCGCTGCGTGGCGGGAGGTCTGCATACCCGTAATGCGAGCCCGGATCCCTTTTAATATACTTGTTAGGGTTATTTAAACCTTCGGTTGTCGAGATGCACAGACTGCATATTTGATTTTTCTTATTTATTATTGCTCGGTGGGATCGTAATATTCCACATCGTATTGCTGCTCAATTTTATTCATAAGGATTTCCGACACTTCATTGTACTCGGCCTCATCTTCAATTTCTTCAAGGTATTCGTCGCCGTTTTCTTCGGCAACCTTAAGAATTATAACCTCATAATCGGCCTCAACAATATCCTCGGCGTCATCTCTGTATTCGGTGATTGCCACATAAACGCCGTTGTCGTTTTCATATCTTTCCAGCAGTTCAAATAAAATTTCGTTGCCGTCGTCATCGGTAACGGAAATGATATCCGGCTCGTAGTTTTCATTTTCGCTCATCTGCGCGCCCTCCTTTAATAAGTAAGTATATTATAATATGTTACGCGTCATTCGTCAATAGAAATATTATGTAGTAAAAAGACACAAAAAAATATAAAAATGTTGAAAAAAACTATTGACAAACGCTAAAATCCATGCTATTATGTAGATGAACTTAAGGATGGTTGGTAAATCGCAGAGCTGAAAGCTCAAGCGAAATCCTTTCGTAAAAGCAAAGCTTGTTCACTTAATATTACGACGATGTTTCTTGTGTGAATCAAACCTAATAAGGCTTAATGAATTAAGAAGCCTGCCGAATGTGAAAAGCAAATGCAAATATCAGCCAGGTTAAGTTCCCGAAATTAAATAAAGGAGGCTTTGTCCCATGGATGTAGAACCCGGTCAGACAAACGCCTGCAAGGTATTCGGGTAGAATAACGGATCTTTGTGCCGAACAGAATTGCAAGTTTTATGCAACGGCGGGCACGCGCTTTATTAAGCAATTATAAAAGTTATCGCAGGAACCCTTCAGTGAATACTCAGGCGTGGTAAAAATTTAATTTTATGTGTTATATATTTTAGATATATACTTAGTTTCTCCTGCTGAAACTTGAAGATAAATCTTCGATATGATTTTTAAGAAAAGGAAATAACTCCGATGTTCTGATTATAGATTTCATTTAATCTTTGAACAGATTTAATAATTATTGATTGAGGTGGTCCGCTATGCGTGGCAAATTCAATTTCTTGATTAAATAATTATGTGGGGTCAGTCCAATGTACAGATAATTTAATATTGATAATTAAGTTCTCGGCTTCGTGCCGAGAACTTTTTTTGTGCCTGCGCAGATTAAATCAATTTCAAAGTATGCTATTGCGGCTGATGATTTTTGAGAGCTTCAGTGTATGCTTCTCCAATTTATTAAATGATCATTTTGTGAGTTCATTTCTTGCCCATCGATTGACTGGGCATGTTGAAAATATCACGCCTGTTTTAAAGAGCTTGTTTTTGGAGATGCTGTGCTTTATTTATCTCCTTAAATTCAAACGGTAATTTGAAAACTCACACGAATTAAGCCGGATTTAATAAAATTGCATTAAATTTGCATTACATAGCATTTTCACAGCGTAAAAAACCGCGTAGTTATGCGGTAAAATAGGGGGCTGCGTCCGCTCACTCCGACCATACTGATTTAAACTGCTTTATAGTTTTATTTTATGCGAGAATTAAATTAGCCGAGTGGAATTTCATTGCTTTTAATAATGATTTAAACACATATGAATTTATAAATAAACCGTATAAAATTGAAAACACATAATAATTAAGTTAAAATCACAGTTCTTTATGTGCTCATTAACATTGCTTTTTGGCGCTTTGCAACAATATAGTCATCAAGTGCATTGCCGTGTAAAATCGGAAAATATAATCGTTTGGCGGAAACAAAAATCGGAAAGCTCAAATATTGTGCATGCACGCTTGCTGTGATAAGTCGAAAGGGATAGCTTTATCTGCATTTGAAATTGTATATTTATTTTTGAAGGCGCATTCTTCGGCTGCGTTTTTCAGCTTTTCGGTTATTGATTTTTATGTAATTTAATTTCGCAGCGGTTTATATTTCTTAATTTCTTTTAATAAAAAATCCCTCTATGGCAGTCTTTTCTGCATAGGGGGATTTTTGTTGCCTGCTTGCTCAATTAACGAAAAGAAGAAAATTTGCAAATTCAGTTGTAATTTTTTCGCAACATCCCGTTTAAATACAGACTGATTAAAAATCGGGAGCAACACGAAATGTTTGTATAATTACTGCATTCGATCAACGCCGTTAAGAAATATTCTTTTTTCAAATTTACCGTTGGCTTTATTTTTAGCGGAACGCATTTTTTCAAATTCTTCATCGCCGATGTTTTTGTAATCCAAAATGGCGCTTATCACCTCAACAACATCGCATAATTCCATAATTTCGTCTGAATCATTAAATTCGCTTACTTCTTCCGTAAGCTTTTTCTTTAATTCGTTGTAGTAATCGGGGGAATCAAGAATAACAAAATCGGGTTTATCTCCGGTTTGTTTAATTATATCCGGTATATTGTCTCTGACAAGTTTATTCATTTTTTCATACATAAACAGAATAATCTCCTTTATTAAAAATATTTTGTTCCGCCTTTCGCATCGGCGTTTCTTTGTAATTAAAACCTATACTGCGCTTTTTTGGGGCAATATATTGTAAGATTTTTTATGCAAAGCTTGATAAATAAATCATATCATGAATTTTATGCACGGTCAAGAAATGCAGGAGTTCGTATAACCCGTGGCAATTACAAACATATTTATTGTGTAGCAAGGTTAAAGAATTTGCTCAAGAGGAAGGCGGCTTTGAATTTCGGCGTGCAAAATTGCGCCTTGCCGAGATATTCTGTTTGAACCTTAAAGCCATATTTCCCGGAAAATGCCGCGGTTTGTTAACGTGCATTATTCAATATCACTAAATATGTGTTTACAAGGCAATGAATTTGTGTTAAAATTTATACGGTTAAATTTGTTCGTTTTCCGAGTCGGTTATCTGTTTTAATCAAGGCAATTCTTGCTTTTTTCCTCGCAGGCTCGGAAGAAAGGTAAAATTATGAAAGTATTAAAAAAAGCTGTATCGGTTTTTATGGCGCTTGCGCTTTCTTTCACGATGCTTTGCGGCACATCTGTTGCCGTTGTTTCCGCCGCCACAAGCGGAAGCTGCGGCGCTACAGGCTCCAAGGTTAATTATTCCTATGATGAAAGCACTAATGTGCTAACCATTTCCGGCACCGGCGCAATTAAGGATTATTACAATTCAACCGCTGCAGGTCTCAGAGCACCGTGGTATGAATACAAATCCAAGTGTGTTTCTATTGTTATTCAGGACGGCGTTACAAAAATCGGAAACTTTAATTTTTCAAATATGACCGCTTTGAAATCCGTTACCTTTCCTTCATCATCGCTTACCGCAATCTCTATGAATGCTTTTGAAGGCTGTAAGGCTCTAACTCAGGTTGTTTTTCCAAATAGCTTAACCTCAATAGGTTATAGTGCTTTTAAGGATTGCACTAATCTTGCAAAGGTTGTTTACGGCGACGGAATGTCCGAAACCGGAAGTTATGCATTTTACGGTGCCGGAGTTTCAAGTGTTAAATTTGGCAAAAAAATAACTAAAATAAGCCAGTATTCATTTTATCAGTGTCATTTTACCAAAATAGAGCTTCCGGAGCAAATATCCTCCGTTGAGCTTCGCTCGTTTGCTAATAATTATGGGTTGATCGATGTAACCGTTAATAATGCAAATTGCCAATTTAACGGTCTCGTTGCAGATAATCCATTTGCCGGAAGTCAGCATAAAATAACATTCCACGGCCATTCAAGGTCTACCACTCAAACATTTGTTGAAACAAACACAGACAGTAATTTTGAATTCGTGTCTTTGGATCCCTGTGCTCATGTAAGCAGCTCTGAGGTGGTTACCAAAGAGGCAACATGCACCGAGCCGGGCGAAAAGAAAATTGTTTGTGATCAATGCAGCGAAACACTTGAGATTGTGGCAATTGAAGCTCTCGGCCACAGTTATGCAACGGTTGAAACAGACGATCAAACAAAAACTAACGGCCATCTTTATGAATACCAAGCTTGCACAAGAATTGTAAACGGCGTTAAATGCAATGCAGAGCAAACTAAAATAACCCATAATGCCTGGGTAAGCGGATATTATACGCAAACATCCACAGCCACCTGCACAAGATATGGTTACACCACCAAAACCTGTAATGTTGAGGGTTGCGGAAAAACGGAAAGGTCAACCGTTCCCGAAAAACTGGAGCACTCTGTTGAATCCTACACGGTAACAAAAAAAGCTACCTGCACCGAGGATGGCACTGCCGAGGGCTTCTGCACAAGCTGTAATCAAACAGTTCAAAAAACAATTCCCGCAACGGGTCATAATGAAACAATAACTAAAAATGAAACTTCTGATAACGGCCACACCACAACAGAATACACTTGCTCTGTTTGCGGCAATGTTCGCACGGAGATTGTGCATAATGAGTGGGTAGAGGGATATTATAAAACAAGCGGCCGTGAGGCAACATGCACACGCCCCGGTTCATCATTAAGGCAGTGCAATGTTTGCGGAAAAACAGACACTCCGCAAGTTATTCCTGCCAAGGGTCACAGTTATGGTGAGCAAACAGTTACCAAAGCGCCTACGTGCACAGAAAAAGGCACGGCAACTCAAACCTGCACCGTATGCGGCGATGTGAAAACAATATCTATTGATGCACTCGGCCACGATATTAACGGTGTTGATGATTATACCGTCTTGAAGGAACCCAGCTGTACGGAACAGGGTAAGGCAACCGGCACTTGCAGGCACTGCTCGCAAAAAATTGTAGAAACATTGCCTTATGCTCATGATTATCATTATTCCGGAATAAATATTGCAGCACTTTCGTTTTCTTACACCTGCTCAAAGTGCGGCGATGTTTCCAATGTTGCGGCAACGAAGGTGCTTGCGGGCTTGGCAGGAAGTAATTTTAATAAAAAAACCTCCGAGGCGGAAAACGGATATATTTATGATGTGAATAACGACGGTTATATAAATGTTCGCGATTACTCCATCATTATGGCGGATTCGAAAAAATCATTAGGCAATTAAAATTAA
>OHLY01000739.1_pt1 | contig 18555 bp, 8 predicted proteins | sample 1569251 | NCBI WGS metagenome assembly OHLY01 (sample SAMEA3879532, study PRJEB24766) | human gut metagenome | biome: human-associated habitat; feature: feces | place: USA | collected 1985/1987
GCGCGTCGACCGGGGTCTCGGCAGGACGCTTGACGCCCACGCCGTCGACCAAAAAGTCGCCCTTGGCTTGCATCATAAGCAGGGTATCGCCCTTTTTGATGGAACCATCGAAGACGCGCACCGTAGCCACCACACCGCGATACTCGTCAAAGTACGAATCCAAAATGAGCGCTTTGAGCGGAGCGTTTGCATCGCCCTTAGGCGGCGAAATCAACAATGGACTCCAGCAGATCGTGAATGCCCTCGCCGGTCTTGCCCGAGACGCACACAGCATCATCGGCAGGGATCGCCAGGTCATCCTCGATCTCGGTCTTAACCTCATCGGGATGGGCCGAGGGCAGGTCGATCTTGTTGATGGCCGGCACAATGTCCAGATTGGCGTTCATGGCGAGCGTCGCGTTGGAAACGGTCTGCGCCTCGACGCCCTGCGTGGCGTCGACAACGAGTACCGCGCCCTCACAGGCTGCCAGCGAGCGCGAGACCTCATAGGTAAAGTCCACGTGGCCCGGCGTATCGATCAGATTGAACTGATACGTCTCACCATCGTCGGCGTCATAGGAAACGCGGACGGCATTGGACTTGATCGTAATGCCGCGCTCGCGCTCCTCGGGAGCCTTGTCGATCATATCGTATGCTTCGAACTGAGCATAGCCCTTGAGTGAAAGAACCTTAGTGATAGCTGCTGTTAAAGTAGTCTTACCGTGGTCTACGTGACCGATTGTACCAATGTTTACGTGGGGCTTGGTACGTTCAAATTTCTGCTTTGCCATTGGAATTTTCCTCCTTTAATTATGTGTATTCCATACACTTAGTATTTTATCAGATTATTTCTCAAAAAACAAGTCTTTTTTGCTCTTTCAGAAAAATTTTATTAGTCCTTAGCTCTCTTGCTGATGATTCCATCTGCAATTGACTTGGGAACCTGAATGTAGTGGCTGGGTTCCATTACATACTGACCACGACCCTGTGACTTAGAACGCAGATCGTTTGAGTAACCGAACATTTCTGACAGAGGAACGAAAGCATTGATCTGCTTAACGCCGTTTCTGTCTTCCATACCCTGTATCTCACCACGACGTGAGCTTAAATCGCCGATAACGTCGCCCATGTATTCTTCGGGAACTGTTACAACTACCTTCATGATAGGTTCAAGGATAACGGGGTTAGCCTTGCGGCATGCTTCCTTGATAGCCATTGAACCTGCGATCTTGAATGCCATTTCAGAAGAGTCGACCTCGTGGTATGAACCGTCATAAAGCTCAACCTTAACGTCTACTGTCTGATAGCCTGCAAGAACACCGGACTGTAAAGCGCCCTGAATACCTGCGTCAACTGCGGGGATATATTCCTTAGGAATTGAACCGCCGACAATTGCGTTAATGAACTCATAGCCCTTACCGGACTCGTTCGGGTAAACGTGGAGCTTAACGTGACCGTACTGACCCTTACCACCTGACTGACGTGCATACTTTGTATCAACGTCTGCATTAGTGGTGATTGTCTCTTTATATGCAACCTGAGGAGCACCGACATTAGCCTCAACCTTAAATTCACGGAGAAGTCTGTCTACGATGATTTCAAGGTGAAGTTCGCCCATTCCGGCGATGATTGTCTGACCTGTTTCCTCATTTGTATAGGTTCTGAAAGTGGGGTCTTCCTCTGCGAGCTTCGCAAGAGCAATAGCCATCTTTTCCTGACCTGCCTTGGTCTTGGGTTCGATAGCGAGCGAGATAACAGGCTCGGGGAATTCCATAGACTCAAGGATTACGGGATTGTTCTCATCACACAGCGTATCACCTGTTGTAGTGTTCTTAACACCTACAGCAGCTGCAATATCGCCGCAGTAGCAAACTTCGAGGTCTGCTCTGTGGTTAGCGTGCATCTGAAGAATACGTCCCATACGCTCCTTCTTGTCCTTAGTTGCGTTAAGAACAGTAGAACCGGCTGCTACGATACCTGAGTAAACTCTGAAGAAGCAGAGCTTACCAACGAAGGGGTCTGTAGCAATCTTGAAAGCAAGTGCAGAGAACGGCTGATCGTCGCCTGCGTGTCTTTCAACTTCTTCGCCTGTTTCGGGGTTAACACCCTTGATAGAAGGAACATCAAGAGGTGAGGGCATATAGTCAACGATCGCATCGAGGAGCTTCTGTACGCCCTTATTCTTATAAGATGTACCACAGGTTACAGGAACGATCTCATTGTCAATCGTAGCCTTTCTGAGTACAGCCTTGATTTCTTCAACGGTGATTTCTTCACCTTCGAGGTACTTGTTCATAAGTTCCTCGTCCTGCTCAGCAACAGCCTCGATGAGTGCATCGTGATATTCCTGAGCCTTCTCCTTCATGTCGTCCGGAATTTCTTCCACACGCATGTCCTTACCGAGATCATCATAGTAGATGTCAGCGTTCATTTCGATAAGGTCTACGATACCTCTGAATGTATCTTCGGCACCGATAGGGAGCTGTATCGGAACAGCGTTACATTTAAGTCTGTCCTTCATCATGCTTACAACATTATAGAAGTCTGCACCCATGATGTCCATCTTGTTGATGTATGCCATTCTCGGAACATGATACTTGTCTGCCTGACGCCATACAGTTTCTGACTGGGGCTCAACACCGCCCTTAGCACATAAAACTGTAACAGATCCGTCAAGAACTCGCAGCGAACGCTCAACTTCAACAGTAAAGTCAACGTGTCCGGGAGTATCGATAATATTGATTCTGTGCTTCTTCCAGTATGCAGTAGTAGCAGCAGAAGTAATTGTGATACCTCTTTCCTGCTCCTGCTCCATCCAGTCCATCGTAGCAGAACCGTCGTGGGTCTCACCGATCTTGTGGTTGATACCGGTGTAGAACAGGATACGCTCGGTCGTAGTTGTCTTACCTGCGTCGATGTGAGCCATGATACCAATATTACGGGTCATTTCAAGAGTTACGTCTCTAGCCATATTTCCTCCGTTTTATTGATTACCACTTGTAATGTGCGAAAGCTCTGTTAGCTTCAGCCATTCTGTGTGTATCATCGCGCTTCTTGCAAGCTCCGCCCTGACCGTTCATAGCGTCGAGGATCTCGTTTGCAAGTCTTTCCTTCATTGTCTTTTCGTTTCTCTGTCTTGCGTACAGAGTAATCCATCTCAGACCTAAAGTTCTTCTTCTTTCGGGACGAACTTCCATAGGAACCTGATATGTGGCACCGCCGACACGGCGTGCCTTTACCTCTAACTGAGGCATGATATTTTCCATAGCTTCTTCAAAAGCTTCAAGTGCGCCCTTACCTGACTTCTCGGCTACGATGTCAAATGCACCGTATACGATCTTCTGAGCAACACCCTTCTTGCCGTCGAGCATGATATTGTTTACGAGTCTTGTTACGAGCTCTGAGCCGTACATAGGATCGGGTAATACATCACGCTTAGGAACATTACCTCTTCTTGGCACTTTACTTCCCTCCTTCATAAATAATGAAAATCATCGGTACTCGAAAGCGATTAACTCCCGCCGTCCAATTGCAGAGGTAATATAATATATTACTCCACAAAAGTGGCTAAAAGTCATCAGTTACGCTTTTTTCGCACCAGCCTTCGGACGCTTAGCTCCGTACTTTGATCTGCCCTGCATTCTTCCGTCAACACCCTGAGCATCAAGTGTGCCTCTTACAATGTGGTAACGTACACCGGGGAGATCCTTAACACGGCCGCCACGGATCAGTACAACGCTGTGTTCCTGCAGTTTGTGTCCGATACCCGGAATATAAGCAGTAACTTCATAACCGTTGGAAAGTCTTACTCTGGCAATCTTTCTCATAGCAGAGTTAGGCTTCTTAGGGGTAGCAGTACGAACAGCTGTGCATACGCCTCTCTTCTGGGGAGAAGACATATCTACTGTTTCCTTCTTCAGAGTGTTCATGCTCTTCTGCAGTGCGGGAGCCTTAGACTTCTTTTCTGCAACTGCTCTGCCCTTACGAACGAGCTGGTTAAAGGTTGGCAAATGTTACACCTCCTTGCAAAATTATTAAAAATTTATGCCACAGAATAACGCTTTTACGCATTTATTCTGCACACATTTAAATATTATATACAAAAAGGCGGCGATTGTCAAGCCTTTTCATTTTACCGAAAAAACTTTGTAACAATCGTCGCCTTTGGACTGAATTACAACTTAATTTTGTGCAGTTTCGCCAACTTCTTCGCTGTCTGATTCGTTTTCATCCGATTCAGCAACAGCTTCGGCAGCCTTTTCTCTTTCTTCTTTTTCCTTCTCCATTGCCTCAAGACCTGTGCCTGCGGGAATAAGCTTACCTATGATAACATTTTCCTTCAGACCGAGCAGCGGATCTACCTTGCCGTGAATTGCAGCGTCGGTAAGAACTCTTGTGGTTTCCTGGAATGAAGCAGCAGACATAAAGCTGTCTGTTGCAAGTGCAGCCTTTGTGATACCGAGAAGAACAGCTTCGCACTCTACAGGTTCAATCTGTTCGCCGGCTTCCTTACGCTGTTCAAGCTCATTGTTTACCTTGACAAGCTCATTCTTGTCAATAACCGAGCCGGGAAGCAGATAACTGCTGCCGGGGTTGGTTACACGAGCCTTTCTCATCATCTGACGAACAATAACTTCGATATGCTTATCGTTAATATCAACACCCTGTAAGCGATATACCTTCTGTACCTCGGCGATAATGTAGTTCTGAACTGCTTCCTCGCCCTTTACCTCAAGTACATCGTGAGGATTTACGCTACCTTCTGTAAGTGTTTCACCGGCTTCGATGAAATCGCCATCCTGTATTTTCAGCTTGTAGCCGAAAGGTACGGGATAAGGATGCTCCTCGCCGTCTGCTGTTGTAATGATAACGTGTCTGGTTTTCTTTATCTCGTCGATTCTCGTCTTACCGGAATGCTTAGCCATAATTGCGGCATTCTTGGGACGACGTGACTCGAACAGTTCTTCTACTCTGGGAAGACCCTGTGTAATATCTTCAGCCGATGCAATACCACCGGTATGGAACGTTCTCATAGTAAGCTGTGTACCGGGCTCACCGATAGACTGTGCTGCTATGATACCGACTGCTTCGCCGATTGTAATCTTCTTGCCGTTAGCAAGTGAAGAACCGTAGCACTTTGCGCAGACTCCGTGTTCTGCATGACAGGTAAGAACTGAACGAATTTTAACGGTCTTTACGCCCGATGCAACTATCATCTTGGCATCAGCTTCCGTTATCAGCTTATCCTTTGAAACAAGGACTTCACCGTTGTCATCAGTGAAATCTTCGGCAAGGTATCTGCCTGTAAGACGTTCTTCAAGCGACTCGATAAGTTCCTTGCCTTCACGAATCTCGTAAATGTCGATACCATCTGTAGTACCGCAGTCATCGGTTCTTACGATAACTTCCTGTGATACGTCAACAAGACGTCTTGTAAGGTAACCTGAGTCGGCTGTTCTTAACGCCGTATCGGCAAGACCCTTTCTCGCACCTCTTGAAGAAATGAAGTATTCGAGGATGTTAAGACCTTCACGGTAGTTAGCTCTGATCGGGATTTCAATCGTTTCACCCGATGTATTTGCGATAAGTCCACGCATACCTGCAAGCTGTCTTATCTGGTTTGTACTACCACGGGCTCCTGAGTCTGCCATCATGTAGATGGGGTTGTAATCATCAAGACCCTTTGTCAGTGCAACTGTAACATCTGTTGTAGCCTGGTTCCAAACTGAAAGCACCTGAGATTTTCTTTCGGCATTCGAAATGAAACCGTTGTTGAAATACTCGTTGATTTCCTGAACCTGTGCATCCGCATTTGCAAGAATATCCTTTTTCTCCGGCGGTATTGTAGCATCGCATACAGCTACTGTGATTGCCGCCTTTGTCGAGTATTTGTAACCCATTGCCTTTATTTTATCAAGAACCTGTGCTGTCATAGGTGTTCCGTGAACCTTGAGGCACTTGTCGATGATTTTTCCGAGCTCTTTCTTTCTTACTTTGAAGCCGATTTCGAGATCAAACTTCTTTTCGGGGTCGTTTCTGTCAACAAAGCCAAGATCCTGAGGAATATGCTCGTTGAAAAGAATACGTCCTACCGTAGCGTCGATTATCTTTGTTTCGGGGTGATCTCCGCCTACGTCCTTGGTAACTCTTACCTTGATAGCCGAGTGGATTGTAATATCCCCTTCATTGTAAGCCATAATAGCCTCATTGAAGTCACGGAATACTTTACCCTCGCCCTTTTCGCCGGCCTTGTCGATAGTAAGATAATAAGAACCGAGTACCATATCCTGAGTAGGTACTGTAACAGGACGGCCGTCTGAAGGTTTCAGCAGGTTCTTTGCGGCAAGCATAAGTGTTCTTGCCTCGTTCTGTGCTTCCTCAGACAGAGGAAGATGCACAGCCATCTGGTCACCGTCAAAGTCTGCGTTGAACGCTGTACAAACCAGCGGATGCAGTTTGATTGCACGACCCTCGACCAGTACCGGCATAAATGCCTGAATACCGAGTCTGTGCAGTGTAGGCGCACGGTTGAGCAGTACGGGGTGATCCTTGATAACTTCTTCAAGAGCATCCCATACAGCAGGATCCTTAGCCTGCTCTACCATCTTTCTTGCACTCTTTATATTGTTAGCGATACCACGCTTGTCAAGTTCCTTCATTACAAAGGGCTTGAACAGTTCGATAGCCATTTCTTTGGGAAGACCGCACTGATCCATCTTAAGATCGGGGCCTACTACGATAACTGAACGTCCTGAATAGTCAACACGCTTACCGAGAAGGTTCTGACGGAAACGTCCCTGCTTACCCTTGAGCATATCTGAAAGAGATTTCAGAGGACGGTTTGAAGGGCCTGTAACCGCTCTGCCGTGTCTGCCGTTGTCGATAAGTGCGTCAACAGCTTCCTGAAGCATTCTCTTTTCGTTTCTGATGATAATGTCAGGTGCGTGAAGCTCCTTCATCTTTGTAAGACGGTTGTTTCTGTTGATAACACGTCTGTACAGATCGTTAAGGTCGGAAGTGGCGAATCTGCCGCCGTCCAGCATAACCATAGGACGCAGATCCGGAGGAATTACGGGTATGCAGTCGAGTATCATCCATTCGGGACGGTTACCGCTGAGTCTGAATGCCTCAACAACATCAAGTCTTTTTAATAACTTGACTCTCTTCTGACCCTGCTGAGTATCCTCAAGCTCTTTCTTAAGCTCCTCGGACAGCTTGTCAAGGTCGATTTCGCAAAGAAGCTCCTTAATAGCTTCTGCGCCCATCTCGGCTCTGAAATCATCCTCATAACGCTCTCTCATATCAGCATACTCTTTTTCTGTGAGTATCTGCTTCTTTGTAAGAACAGTATCGCCGGGATCGACAACTATATACTTTGTGAAGTAAAGAACTTCTTCAAGTCTTTTGGGTGAAATATCAAGTACCTGACCGATACGGCTGGGTGTACCCTTGAAATACCAGATATGCGATACTGGAGCCGCAAGCTCTATGTGACCCATACGCTCACGTCTTACCTTGTTGCGTGTTACTTCAACGCCGCAACGCTCACATATTTTACCTTTGAAACGGATTCTCTTGTATTTACCGCAGGAACACTCCCAGTCCTTCGTAGGACCAAATATCTTTTCGCAGTACAGACCGCCTCTTTCGGGCTTCTGTGTTCTGTAGTTGATTGTTTCGGGACGCTCAACAACGCCGTAGCTCCATGCACGGATCTGATCCGGAGAAGCAAGACCGATCTTCATTGAATCAAATGTTTTATATGCCAATTTACAGACCTCAATTCTTTCTATAGAAGTTTATGTGTGATAACACACGCTTTTCTGTCAATGCCTATGCTTAAATCATCGTCTGATTATTCATCAAACGAGTCGTCAGCGTCATTTTCGTTGAAGTCGATGTCAAAATCATCTTCATCGTCCTTATCGGCATAGAATTCGCTGTCTTCGTCTATATCCTTAGTTGTGAAACCGTCATCAAGAGAGCCGTCCTCGGCTACATACTCAAATGTATCCTCGCCTGCTGCCTGACCGTATTCATCGTCTTCTTCGTAAGTCTGTCTGAGATCAATCTCATTCTTGTCCGCATCAAGTACCTTGATGTCAAGACCGAGTGACTGAAGCTCCTTGAACAGAACCTTGAAGCTCTCGGGAACGCCTGCCTTAGGAACAGGATCGCCCTTGACGATTGCCTCGTAAGTTTTAACACGTCCTACTATATCGTCCGACTTTACAGTAAGGATTTCCTGAAGTGTATAAGCCGCACCGTAAGCCTCAAGTGCCCAAACTTCCATCTCACCGAAACGCTGTCCGCCGAACTGTGCCTTACCGCCGAGAGGCTGCTGTGTTACCAGTGAGTAAGGACCGGTTGAACGTGCGTGAATCTTATCGTCAACAAGGTGGTGGAGCTTGAGGTAGTACATATAACCTACTGTTACAGGGCTGTCAAACTTCTCGCCTGTACGACCGTCTGTAAGCTGTGTCTTGCAGTCAGGACGCATAGGAATCTTAGAGAAGTCTATCTTTGCGGAATCCTTATCCTTATAGTTTTCACGTTCAGCCTCAGCCTTTTCAAAGCAAGCTCTGATGTCGGCCTCGTGAGCGCCGTCAAATACAGGGGTCATTATCTGCCAGTCAAGTGCCTTACAAGCATAACCGAGGTGTACCTCGAGAACCTGACCGATGTTCATTCGTGAAGGAACGCCGAGGGGGTTCAGTACAATATCAAGCGGTGTACCGTCAGGAAGGAAAGGCATATCCTCCTGCTTTAAGATACGGGAAACGACACCCTTATTACCGTGGCGACCCGCCATCTTATCGCCGACAGAAATCTTACGCTTCTGTGCGATGTAGCATCTTACCACCATATTTACGCCGGGTGAAAGTTCATCACAGTTCTGTCTTGTGAACACCTTAACGTCAACGATGATACCGCTTTCGCCGTGAGGTACACGAAGTGAATTATCTCTTACTTCTCTTGCCTTATCACCGAAGATAGCACGGAGAAGTCTTTCTTCTGCGGTAAGCTCTGTTTCACCCTTAGGTGTAACCTTGCCGACCATAATATCGCCGGAGTGAACCTCTGCGCCGATACGAATGATACCACGCTCGTCAAGATCCTTAAGAGCGTCCTCAGAAACGTTGGGGATCTCTCTTGTTATCTCTTCCGGTCCGAGCTTTGTATCACGGCATTCAAGCTCATATTCTTCTATATGGATTGATGTGTAGACATCATTATAAACGAGTTTTTCATTTATAAGAACGGCGTCCTCGTAGTTGTAACCTTCCCATGTCATGAAGCCGATAAGAGCATTCTTACCGAGTGAAATCTCACCCTGGCTTGTAGCGGGACCGTCAGCAAGAACATCGCCGGTCTTTATCTCCATACCCTTTGTAACGGCTGGACGCTGGTTTACGCAGGTACCCTGGTTTGAACGCTTGAACTTTATCAGCTTGTAGCTGTGTTCAACGCCGTTGTTATCGGTAACAACGATTTCATCGGCACTGCACTTTGTTACAACGCCGTCTTCCTTTGCTACTACAACCGCACCCGAATCAACGGCTGCCTTGTATTCCATACCCGTACCTACGATAGGATTCTGTGTTACCATAAGCGGTACTGCCTGACGCTGCATGTTCGCACCCATAAGAGCACGGTTTGCGTCATCGTTCTCAAGGAACGGAATCATCGCAGTAGCGACAGAAACAACCATCTTAGGCGAAACGTCCATGTAGTCTACACGGTCACGGTCAACTTCAAGAATCTCTTCACGGAAACGTGCATTTACACGCTTTCTTGCAAATTTTCCCTGCTCGTCAAGAGGCTCGTTAGCCTGTGCTACAACGTAATTATCCTCCATATCGGCAGTCATATAGGTTACTTCGTCAAGTACAACGCCTGTTTCCTTGTCAACCTTACGGTAAGGGGCTTCAATAAAGCCGTACTTGTTTATCTTTGCAAATGAAGCAAGGTAAGAGATAAGACCGATGTTAGGACCTTCGGGGGTTTCGATAGGACACATTCTTCCGTAGTGGGAATAGTGTACATCTCGAACTTCGAAGCTCGCACGGTCACGGGAAAGACCGCCGGGGCCGAGTGCTGAAAGTCTTCTCTTATGAGTAAGCTCTGCAAGGGGGTTGTTCTGATCCATGAACTGTGAAAGCGGCGAAGAACCGAAGAACTCCTTGATAGCCGCAACAACGGGACGGATATTGATAAGGGCGTTGGGAGTTACCTTGTCGCCTTCCTGTGACTGAAGTCCCATTCTTTCACGGATAACTCTTTCCATTCTTGCAAAACCGATTCTGAACTGGTTCTGTAAAAGCTCACCTACGCTACGGATACGTCTGTTTCCGAGGTGGTCTATATCGTCAACCTCACCGACACCTTCGCAAAGATTGATGAAGTAGCTTACTGTTGCGAATATATCGTCAAGAGTGATGTGCTTGGGGATAAGGTCTTCTACTCTGTTTGAAAGCTCGGCTGTGAGTGCCTCAACATCATCACCGCACTTGTCAAGTATCTCACGCAGTACGCTGAAGCATACCTTCTCGTTGATACCGAGTGATTCTGCATCTATAGATTCGGGAATGTAGCCGGCTATATCGACCATTCCGTTTCCGAGAACCTTTGCAATTTTTTCTTCGGAGAAGATTACGCATTCCTTAACGCCTGCCTGCTCTACAGCCTGTGCCTTTTCAGCGTTGATGAACTCGTTCTCGTCAACAAGAATCTCGCCCGTGGTAGGGTCTATAATCGGCTGAGCGGCCTTATGACCGGCAATTCTCGAAGCAACTCCGAGCTTCTTGTTGTACTTGTAACGTCCGAATCTTGCAAGGTCATATCTCTTTGCGTCAAAGAAAAGATTGTTGATATGAGTATTTGCGGAATCGACCGTAGGAGGCTCACCGGGTCTTAACTTTCTATATACTTCAAGTAAAGCCTCTTCGGTGTTCTTTGTAGCGTCCTTTTCCTGAATCGTCTGAACTATTCTGGGGTCTTCGCCGAACAGATCGATAAGGTCGTCGTCACTGCTGATACCGAGTGCACGGATGAATGTTGTTGCCGGTATCTTTCTGTTTTTATCTATACGGACATAGAAGATGTCGTTTGAGTCCATCTCGTATTCGAGCCATGCACCTCTGTTAGGGATAACAGTTGACTTGAATAACTTCTTACCCGTTTTATCGTAGTCAAAGCCGTAATAAACGCCGGGGGAACGAACCAACTGTGAAACAATGACACGCTCGGCACCGTTGATTACGAATGTGCCGCTTTCGGTCATCAGCGGGAAGTCGCCCATGAATATCTCATTCTCGACAACCTCTCCGGTTTCGTTGTTTCTGAGCTGTGCCTTTACACGAAGGGGTGCCGCATACGTTGTATCACGTTCTTTGCACTCCTCTATAGAATACTTGGGGTTCTCATCGAGACGATAATCAACGAAACTCAGTACCAGCTTGCCGTTAGCGTCGGTAATAGAAGAAATATCCTTGAATACTTCCTTTATACCATCGTCCAAAAACCACTTATATGAATCCTTCTGAATTTCGATGAGGTTCGGCATCTTCTGAACTTCATTGATCTTGGAAAAACTCATACGGGTATTTCTACCCAGCTTTACCTGCTTGACATTCACCATGGGCTTTACCACTCCTTAATTTATTCACGGATATTTATACGCTCGTGTTTTCCGCATAATAAAGGGAAAATCTACACCTTTCGACACTGCGGAATTTCAGCCCGAACGCATATCAATCCATTATGATACATTTTAGTATTGTACCACATATAAAGGGCAAAGTCAATAGAAAAATCGCTTAACTTTTGTCTTATTTCTCATTTTCGTATCGTTGTTTTAACCGAAAATATGTCAAAATGCCGATTTTGTCATATAAAATTTACATATGTATATTCCTTTTCAACATGACAACTCATATATTCACATTACCGGCACAGTTTTCTGAACACCTTTGTTAAGCAAAAGCTGACACTCACAGATTACCATGATATTTCACGACTGCATTTTCAGACGCATAAGCAACAAAGCAACGTCAAAACATGAGAAACAGCTGCCCGCACGAGCAGCCGTTTTACTTTTATATGAGCAATAAATCAGTCAATTGCAGGTTCTATCTCAAACCAGTCAAAGTCAAAGTCACAGCCCGGTAAGAAGCGGAATTCCACCTTGACTTTACCCCTGATATCAGGCAGTCTGTGCGATACCGTGATCGGCATACCACTGCCGGGGAACTCGATTATCTCTTCGATCCTGCCGCTATCTGTGTGGAAGTGGACGTGGATAGAATCGTTGTCGTGGCGGGTCATTCCGTGGATACGGATAAGGCTTGTTCCCTTATCAAAGTCCATATCATCAAAGTCGAGGAATACGTTGTTACCGATACCCTTGACGCTTGTTCCGTCAGCAGTATAGGTGTCACCGTGGATAAGGTCGCAATCGGCACTGTTAAGCCGCTCGTAAGCCTTCTGACGCGGGGTGAACAGGAAGCCGCCGAAATCAATACGCAGATCTGTCTTGTCAAACTCAAAATAGATGTCCTTTTCGCCTGTAAGACGGCTTGACAGCTTATAATGATTGTCCTTGTAGGTCTGCCACTCGAAGTTTGCCTGATAAGTAAACTCGCCGATAAGAGCGGAGCTTTCCGCGCCCGGGCAGCCCTCCCACAGCCTGAAGCCGAACGGACAGTCCTTGTGCCAGTTGATGATGCGGACAAGGAATTCATCAGTGCCGTACTTGCCGAAGTCGGTCTTCTTAAAGCCGACTATGTTGTTGTCGGCAGTAATGCTTACACCGCCGCAGCGCATCTCGTCCATAAGCGATACACTGTCGGAATAAAGGCAGGCGGTGACGAATGTATATGGGTCGAAAATCGGCTGTCCGAAGCCGTTCGCGGTGAATTCATACTCGGACAGAATCTGCGGAAATTCACTGCCGTTGTCGGCACTGCAACGAAGTCTGAATGTTCCGTCACCGTTTGCATGGACTACAGCAGAATGATTATTGCTTTCTGTAACGGTCGCTAAATTCGTTTCAATTCCGCTTGCAGTTACTATGCTCCACTGTAATGTACCGTGGGTTGCATTTGCCGGGAAAATGGTATAAACAACGGTACAGTCGTTATTATCGGGAGTAAGCTCAATTCCGGTGCTTCTCTTAAGCTCGATTTTTCTTATCGGAACATCAGAGCCTATCGTATATCCGTCATTATCAGTAATATTTTCAAGTGTTGATATTCCGTTTATGATATCCGACTTTACCTTTTTGATAGTAATTACAGATTTTTCTAAATTTTCACCTGTTGCCGTAACTGTTATCTCACCCTCTGAAGTATCCGCCGAAATATACGCTACCGCTTTACCCGAGAAAAGCCTGCGGTTTGCCGACTTATAATTATCATAGTCGGTGCTGTCGCCGTTATCAAAGCCGACAAGTCTTCCGCCTTCTACCGTCAGGAAAATTCTGTCCCTGGCATTCTCTACAGGGTTTCCGTCCATATCTACCGTTGACACTGTTATGAAAGCCAGATCCTCACCGTCAGCCTTTACAGTGTCGCTGTAAGCAGAAAGAACTATCTTAGCGCTGTCGCCGAAAGAACGCTTTATATCTTCGTAAACCGTGCCGTCTGCGGCGGTTGCCTTAACCCGTATCTCGCCCTTTTCATAAGGGATCTGCCAGTTTACCGTGTACTCTTCGGGGTGCTTTACTCCGCAGCTCCTGCCGTTTACAAACAACTCGACATCACCTATATTCGTGTATGCTACTACATCTATCAGCTGACCCTCATTGAAATCCCAGTACGGCATAAGATGAAGCACAGGCTTATCAGTCCATGCCGACTGATAAAGATAGAAGCTGTCCTTACGCAGTCCCGCGGTATCGATACTGCCGTAGTAGGCATTCTTTGTGGAATATGGTGACGGTTCACCTATGTAGTCGCTACCCGTCCAGATGTACATTCCTGCGCAGACATCTATATCACGGTTCAAGGCTATTATCTTCTGAGCCGTGTCTGCCGATGCGCCTGCGCGACAGTTGCCTAGTGACGAGCACTGCATATCGGGGTGGGTAAGGAACGCCGTGCCGAGCGGGAAATGATACACTCCTCTGCTCTTCACTCCCGCTGTAGTTTCACTGCCGTATATCTTCCAGTCGGGGTGCTCCTTATGATGCGGCTCGTACAGCCTTTCAAGGTAGTTATAACCGACAAGGTCAACCTGCTCTGCACAGTTCTGTGCGCCTTCCCACGGCATATAATTAGAGCCTATGGTCGTGGGCACGTTACAAAGCGGGTCGCTCTTTCTGACTGCTGTATGTAACATCTTAGCCACCTCACAGCCGCGCGGCGAAACGTGAGTATCGTATATCTCGTTGCCGACGCTCCACATAATTACGCTCGGGTGATTTCTGTCGCGGCGTATCCACGAGGCAACGTCTTTCTCATGCCATTCATCAAAGAACCTTGCATAGTCAAACTCGGTCTTCGGGCGCTCCCACATATCAAACGCTTCGCTGTCAACGAGCATACCCATCTCGTCACACAACTCCATAAACGCCTTTGCGGGCGGGTTGTGCGAGGTTCTGACAGAGTTTACACCCATATCAAGCATACTCTGAAGCTGTCTTCTTGCCGCCGACTTATTGAAAGCCGCACCAAGACAGCCTAAATCATGATGCAGGCAAACACCGTTCAGCTTGATATGTCTGCCGTTAAGGTAAAAACCGCTGTCGGGCTTATATTCAATTTCACGCAGTCCGACCTTTTGTGTATTGCTGTTGATCACTTTACCGTCCTTTTTAAGTGCTACAGATAAGGTCAGTAAATTCGGGCTGTCAATATCCCATATATGATCATCTGAAATGTCTGTCAGCGAAAAAGCGGTTTCGGTTACCGTTTCAGCCGAGATTTCGGCATTATAAAGAATATCATCGTCCTTTGACAGTGTAAATTCTATTGTCAGCCCGTCAGGGTTTACAACCTCAGCCGACAGCTTCACGTCAAAACCATCTGCGGTTTTATCGGTATGGAAGTATACACCGTCTGTCGCAAGGTAGCTCTTCTCAGTCACGATAAGATAAATGTCACGGAAAATGCCTGCTCCCGAATACCAACGGCTGTTCGGGCTGCGGTGTCTTACAAGCACCTTTATCTCGTTTTCGCCGTCATGGAGCTTATCGGTCAGGTCGACCTCAAAGGTGCTGTAGCCGTACTTGTTTTCACCTGCGACCTCTCCGTTTACATAAACGGTGCAATCCATATAAACGCCCTCGAAGTAAAGGCGTATGCTCTTACCGCTTACCTTGCCGAAATCAAAAGTCTTTACATAGCGACCAAACGATGTTTCGTAAAGGTCTTTTGCATTGTAAATAAGCCAGTCGTGCGGAATATCAACAGGCTTATAATCTGCGTTCCAATCATTTTCAAGGCTGTCGTCCGCTTTGGTCTTTGCAAAGCTCCAGCCGTTATTAAAAAGCGTCTTCATATTCTCTCCTTTTATCTCAGTACAGAACCAGCAGTTTATCCTTTGTTACGGCATATTCGCTGTTATACACCTTTTTAAGCTGTTCGTGCGTGTTGAATTTTTCGGTAAGGCAGAACGGCTTTGACCATGTCATATATGACGACCAGCCGACTTTTTCGGATACTACCGCTTCGGGACAGGGCAATGTGCCTGTTTCACCGATTATCGATATTTTCTTTTCAGACGTTATCTCACACAGGTTATAGTACATTTCGCTCTGCGAAGTATGCTCGTGTTCAGGCGGGTACATATCCCTTGATATGATATCCACGACATCATCACCGGGGTAGCACTCAGGAACCTGCGAGTTCCATACCCATATAAGATTGTCAAGATGAAACTTGTCAGTGTATCTGTCGTGCATAAGGCGGAACAGCTTTTTTACCGTATCTGCGCCCTTTGCACCCCACCAGAACCAATCGCCGTCGCCCTCGTGAAAGGGTCGCCACAGAATCGGCACTCCCTTTTCGCAGAAGGGTCGGAGTATTCCTGCCATTGTATCCATATCCGAAAGCAGAGCTTTATTTTCGGGTGTACCGTCAATCACAGCCTTGCTTGCGTCAAAGTCGGTATTTTCGCTGAAAAACGATTTTGACCTGCCGTAAAGCGGAGAAAACCAGTGCCAGCACATAGTGATAAGTCCCTTTTTCTCTGCCCACTCCCACGCTCTTTTAAGAGTGCCGTAATTCTCTGTGACCTCTGTCATACATTCATCGTCCGTATCGGAATAGTTAATATTCGGTGAATATGAAAGCAGTTCAAAACCGAGAAGTGCAGGCTGTTTTCCTGTGACCTTTTCTATAAGATGAAGCTCTTCCTGCGCCATAGTCTGCGTATGCTGTCCGGTTATGATTTTTTCGTAGGTTATATCAGACAGATATTTAAGCACATTGCGTACACCCTGCTGTGCATTCGGGTTTGAAGAGGTATATAATTTATCGCTCATAAGCGTTCTCCTTTCGGGTAAATCTCTATATAATGATACCATAAATAAGTTCGGTTGGCAATAGGGTGTGATGGTAAGAATGAAACGGCAGCGAATAATTTCTATAAAATAACGCAATAGCCAACATTGCCTTGACCCGTTTTGATATGTTAATGCAGAAAATCCGCCGTTATAAAAACAGCGGATTCTGTATAGATGTTAACAAACTGCCTGCCTCAAGAAAGGCGAACAAGGTTGCGGCGGCTTACTGCCTCAGGCGGTTTCTTCCGAGAAGTTACCGGTGTACAGGCTGTAATACTTGCCCTTCTTTTCTATAAGTTCGTCATGCGTGCCACGCTCGATAATTCTGCCCTGCTCAAGCACCATAATACAATCGGAGTTGCGCACGGTTGAAAGCCTGTGAGCGATAACGAACGTTGTTCTGCCGTGCATAAGTGCGTCCATTCCCGCCTGTACAAGCTTTTCGGTACGGGTATCTATTGACGAGGTAGCCTCATCAAGAATCAGTACAGGCGGATCTGCGACCGCCGCTCTTGCTATAGATAACAGCTGACGCTGACCCTGACTTAAATTAGCGCCGTCGCCTGTAAGCATAGTCTGATAACCGTCGGGAAGTCTTCTTATAAAGCTGTCGGCATTAGCAAGCTTTGCGGCGGCTATACATTCTTCATCCGTTGCGTCCAGCTTGCCGTAGCGGATATTATCCATTACCGTACCTGTGAACAGATTGGTTTCCTGTAAAACGATGCCGAGCGACTTACGCAGTTCGTGCTTCTTTATCTTGTTAATATTAATATCGTCATATCTTATCTTACCGTCCTGAATATCGTAGAAACGGTTGATGAGGTTGGTAATTGTTGTCTTTCCGGCACCGGTAGAGCCAACAAATGCCAGTTTCTGTCCTGGTTTGGCGAACAGACTGATATCCTTTAAGATGACCTTATCCGGATTGTAGCCGAATGTAACATCTTCAAAACGGACATCACCGGTCAGAGGGGTGTAAGATACACTTCCATCTGCGGAATGTGGATGTTTCCATGCCCACATGCCGGTACGTTCTTTACATTCGATGATGTTGCCATCGGCATCTCTTTTTGCATTGACAAGTGTTACATAGCCTTCGTCTGTCTCCGGTTTTTCGTCGATCAGGGCAAAGATTCTCTCAGCTCCTGCCAGAGCCATAACGATGGAGTTGAACTGTTGTGCCACCTGCATAAATGGCTGGGTAAAACTTTTGGTAAACTGCAGGTAGGAGGCCATGACGCCGAGCGTAATGCCGCCCACACCGGCAACCGAGAGAACACCACCGAGAACAGCAGTCAGCACGAATTGTAAATTTCCGATATTTCCGATCACCGGTCCCATCATGTTTGCGTATTTGTTTGCCTGTGAGGCACTGTCAAACAGTGCTTCGTTGAGCTGGTCGAATTCCTCTTTGGATTTCTGCTCATGGTTGAACACTTTTACCACACGCTGGCCATTCATATGTTCTTCCACAAATCCGGTCACGTCGGCAAGGGAAACCTGCTGGCGCACAAAGTATTTTCCACTGTTTCCACCGATTTTTTTTGTGACAAATACCAGAATCCCGATGACAACAATGGCAAGCAGTGTCAGCAGGGGACTTAAGACCAGCATGGAAATAAACGTAACAATGATGGTGAAAAATGACATCAGTGCCTGTGGGATTGCCTGACTGATCATCTGGCGCAGGGTATCGGTATCATTTGTGTAAAGACTCATGATAGAGCCATTTGTATTTTGATCGAAATAGCGGATCGGAAGGGTCTGCATATGCTCAAACATATCATCACGCACACGCTTTAACACACCCTGGCCGATATATACCATCATACGGGTATAGATAAATGTTGCAATAACACCGACAATGAAAATACAGCCAAGTACAGCAAGTGCACGGTAAAATTCGGTATAGTTCGGGCTTTTTTGTCCAATCAGGGGAAGGATGAAATCATCAAGCATGTATTTTAAGGACAGAGATACCGCAATGGATGCGACTGCACTTAAGAAGATACATACAAATACAAGAATAAAGCGGGTTTTATAGGTTTCTGTTACATATTTCAGCA
>OHLY01000748.1_pt1 | contig 18438 bp, 25 predicted proteins | sample 1569251 | NCBI WGS metagenome assembly OHLY01 (sample SAMEA3879532, study PRJEB24766) | human gut metagenome | biome: human-associated habitat; feature: feces | place: USA | collected 1985/1987
AACTTACCGCAAGGCAACTACCATAAGTAGTAAAGGACGAAAGTCGTATCCGACAATCTATCGAGCCAAATAGTCGTCAAATTTCTAAACGGGGATTGCCTAAACCGGAAAGCCAGTTGTAGGGCTATGGGGTCTGCCCCTGAATATCCGGCATGGCAACGGAGCTTCCATAGTAGTCTGAGCAGGGTAACGCCCTGTACATGGCGAAGGGGAGCAGCTAATTAAGTTTAACAATTTAAAGGAAGATGTGAGAGACATGAGAAATCCAGAAAATGTGTTGAACAGTCTGAGTAAACACAGCGGTAACTTGAACTATAAGTTTGAGCGGCTGTATAGAGTGCTGTTTAACGAGGAAATGTTTTATGTAGCCTATCAGAATATTTACAGCAAGACAGGCAACATGACGGCAGGAGCCGATGGTAAAACCATTGACGGAATGAGTATTGACCGAGTTGAACAACTGATTGGCAGTCTTAAAAATGAGACTTATCAGCCTAATCCGTCCAAAAGGACGTACATACCTAAGAAAAACGGGAAAAAACGTCCGCTTGGCATACCCTCTTTTGATGATAAGCTGGTACAGGAAGTAGTCAGAATGATACTTGAAGCAATCTATGAAGGTAGTTTTGAACATACTTCACATGGGTTTCGTCCCAAACGAAGTTGTCATACTGCTCTTATAGATATACAAAAGACATTCACTGCCGTGAAATGGTTTATTGAAGGCGATATTAAAGGATTCTTCGACAATATCAATCATGACGTACTGATTAATATTCTTCGGGAACGTATCGCCGACGAGAGATTTTTGCGGCTTATCAGAAAATTCCTGAATGCCGGATATGTGGAAGACTGGGTATTTCATAGAACGTACAGTGGAACTCCGCAAGGCGGGATTATCAGCCCAATACTGGCTAACATCTACCTTGACAAGTTCGACAAGTACATCAAGGAATACATCAATCGGTTCAATAAAGGGGTAACAAGAAAAGGCGACGCTCGATACAAGCTCTACGAACAGCGAAGATACCGACTGGCAAAGAAACTAAAGAATGAGAAAGATGTAAAGGTAAGGAAACAGATGACCGCCGAAATTAAGCGGCTACGAGAAGAACGGAACAACTATCCGGCACGTAATGAAATGGACAGCAGTATCAAACGGTTAAAATACGTGAGATACGCAGATGACTTTCTGATTGGAATTACCGGTAATCTTGAAGACTGCAAAACAGTAAAAGAGGATATTAAGAATTATTTGAATGAAGCTCTTAAACTGGAACTGTCAGACGAAAAGACACTGATAACCAATGCGCAGAAACCAGCGAAATTTCTCGGATATGACGTATTTATACGTAGGTGTAACGATTTACGTAAGGATAAGTACGGTAAAACGGTTCGTGCATTCGGACACAAGCCTGTATTGTACCTGAATTTTGAAACGATGCGGAAGAAACTCTTTGATTATAAAGCCGCAAGAATCGCGGTCGTCAATGGCAAAGAGGTTTGGAAATCCATCGTCAGAACGTACATGCTGAACTTGGATGACTTGGAAATAGTCAGTCAGTTCAATGCCGAAATCCGAGGGTTCTATAATTACTACTCAATAGCCAATAACAGCTATGTCATCAATTCTTTCTATCACATTATGTCATACAGCATGTATAAGGTATTTGCGAACAAATACAAATCATCTGTAAAGAAAATACTTCTGAAATATAAAAAGAACAAGTTTTTCCAAGTGGCATATGAAAATAGCAAGGGTAAGACACTTTACCAATCATTTTATCATGATGGTTTCAAACGCAAAAAGGTTGCAGGGAATATTTACTGTGACACTATTCCACGGACAGTTTCCATAACAGGTGGACGTAACAGCCTTATGGAAAGGCTGAAGCTCCAAGTTTGCGAATTATGCGGTGCTACCGATAAACTCGAAATGCATCACGTTCGCAAACTTAAAGACCTGAAAGGTAAATCCGACTGGGAAAAGAAAATGATAGCTCGAAGACGAAAAACTTTGGCTGTCTGCTCAAAGTGTCATGCAAAAATAGACCCCGACCGAAGAATCAGACTGAATTAATTAGTGGAGAGCCGGATACAGGGAGACTTGTAAGTCCGGTTCGGAGGCGAGTACTCGGAAACCTACCATAGAAATATGACAAGGCGCTGGGTGCTTAGCCTACTGCTACACCACTGAAGAAACGGAAAAACTGGAACTCATGCGCCTTACGGACAAACTCGGCGGCAACATAGAGCTTGCAATAAGGCAGCTCGCAGAGAGCAAACGTAACAGTAAGTAACATTCAAAAATCAAGAAAGACATGAAATTTACCGAATGGATAAGATATCGGATTGTCGGTCGCTTCCGGGAACCGGACTACCGGGAATTGCAGGAGATTGCTCAAAAAGCCAAACGTCTTGCCGGTGTGTACAATCACGGGGAACTTGCAAAGCTTATCCGGGAGTACAGTCATTCGGAAAAAGCTATTGAACAGATCGCCCTGCTGATAGCGAAATCCGAACCCTTCGATTCTCCCATATCAACGATGAACAAGGAATCCGTAGATATGATGGATGTATTGACGGATACTCCATTTATGGCGAAACACGGCTCTCAACTGACGGATATCCCACCATGGGAAGCCACATCAGTGCATGGTTTGTTCGCAATGTACACCATTATGCGTGATTGGGGATGTACGAAATATCCGATGGATAGAATTGAACGCCCGCCACATAGTGAAGTAATGTCCGCAATAAGAATATTGGACTTCCAGAGAAAGAGCCGGGATGTATCTGAACTATGCGAACTCGCCTCATACAGCATGGTGCCATCGACCTACGTCAAGCTGCGCTATGGCATTGAGGACAAATGCAGTACCTATGAATGGCTCGAAAGCTATCTGATGGACAGGGATGACTGCTGCATTGAGCCTGATGTCAGGATGAACATTCCCCGTATAGAAGCCGAGATGTGCGCGGCGGCTGAAAAGGCGGTCGAGAATATCCCCGGAGTCCGTCTGCCGGACTTCTATCTTGAGGGACTTGACCGGGAGCTTGACAAATTGGGGCGTATCGCCGTGTCACCGGATGCTTCAAACGACCTTATCAATGTGCAACCGGATTTTCTGGTCAAATACGGTATTGACAAGACCGCAGCCCCGGAAGAACAATCCCGTCAGGCACAGAAAGCCTACAAAGAACTGGATAACAGATTAGTCCGGGTTACCAGCCGCAGACCTTATGCTGACGAATTCTTCGCATCCCTCAGACACGGGAAAGAAAAAGTGGCAGAGGTAGACCGTCCGAGACCGGTGCACAAGCCTATCCTCCGTAATCCGCCGTCCAAAGGGCGAAAAATGGGACTTTGACTTTCAACAGATTTTTATTCACCATTAAAACAGAAACATCATGAAAAAGAAAATTCTCATGCTGTGCATGGGCTGCTTCCTTGCCAGCCTCACAGCAAAAGCGCAATGGGTCGTGAGCGACCCGGGCAATCTAGCACAGGGCATCATCAATGCCGCCAAGAACATTGTTCACACGTCCTCCACAGCCACTAATATGGCGAATAATTTTCAGGAGACTGTAAAAATCTACAAGCAGGGCAAGGAGTATTACGACGGATTGCGCAAGGTCAAGAACCTTGTCCGGGATGCCCGCAAAGTCCAGCAGACCGTCCTGATGGTGGGAGATATCACGGACATCTATGTCACCAGCTTCGAGCGTATGCTCAGCGACCCTTATTTTACACCGGAAGAACTGAGTGCCATTGCCCTTGGATACACCAAACTGCTGGAAGAAAGTGCCCACCTGCTGAACGACCTGAAGACGGTAGTCAACGAGAACGGCCTTTCGATGAACGACAAGGAACGTATGGACATTATCGACCGCTGCTACAACGACATGCTGCAAAACCGTAGCCTGGTGCAGTATTACACCAACAAGAACATCGGGGTGTCCTACCTGCGCGCCAAGAAACGGAACGACCTGGACCGCGTGATGGCACTCTACGGCTCACCGAACGAACGTTATTGGTAATTATTCCTAATCCGCTTTCATTATGTTATTGTTGGCTATAGATTTTGACAACCTGCATCAGATTTTACAGAATCTGTATGTGGAAATGATGCCGCTCTGCTCACAGATGACCGGTGTCGCCCGAGGGCTTGCCGGGCTGGGTGCTCTTTTCTATGTGGCATATCGTGTATGGCAGGCTCTGGCTCGTGCCGAACCCGTGGATGTCTTTCCGCTTCTTCGTCCGTTCGCTCTGGGACTCTGTATCATGTTCTTTCCGACACTCGTTCTGGGTACGCTGAACAGCATCCTCTCGCCCGTCGTGAAAGGGACCCATACCATATTGGAGTCGCAGACCTTTGACATGAACGAGTACAGGGCGCAGAAGGACAAGCTGGAGACTGAGGCGATGAAACGGAATCCCGAGACAGCCTATCTGGTCGACAAGGAGTCCTTCGACAACAAACTGGACGAACTGGGGGTGATGGACGCGATAGAGGCCTGCGGGATGTATGTGGACCGGGCAATGTATAACATGAAGAAGGCGGTTCAGAATTTCTTCCGCGAACTCCTGGAACTCATGTTCAACGCGGCCGCCCTTGTCATCGACACACTGCGGACGTTCTTCCTGATCGTGCTTTCGATACTGGGACCGATTTCGTTCGCCCTGTCCTGCTGGGACGGTTTCCAGGCCTCGCTCAGCCAATGGTTCGTCCGTTATATCAGCATTTACCTGTGGCTTCCGGTGAGTGACCTCTTCAGCAGTGTGCTGGCACGGATACAGGTGTTGATGCTCCGGCAGGACATCGAACAGCTTTCCGACCCGAACTTCATCCCGGACGGCTCCAACGGGGTTTACATCACTTTTCTGATTATCGGTATCATCGGGTATTTCACCATCCCGACAGTGGCCAACTGGATTATCCAGGCAGGAGGCGGTGCAGGCAATTACGGCAAGAACGTGACCCAGACGGCATCCAAGACCGGTTCCGTGGTGGCAGGAGCCGGCGGTGCGGCGGTAGGCAACATCGCAGGAAGGCTTATCAAATAGTAATAACCATCTTAAAACGACATTGGAATGGAATTCAAATCATTAAAGAACATCGAGACCAGTTTCAGGCATTTGCGCCTGTTCGGTATCGTCTATCTCTGCGCGTGTACCCTGCTTGTGGGATATTCGGTGTGGAAGGCATACGGCTTTGCCGAGGCGCAGAGACAGAAAATCTATGTGCTGGACGAGGGGAAGTCGCTCATGCTCGCCCTCTCGCAGGACCTGGAGCAGAACCGTCCCGTGGAGGCGAGGGAGCATGTCAGACGCTTCCATGAGCTATTTTTTTCGCTGGCTCCTGACAAGAGTGCGATAGAGGGCAATATCCAGCGTGCCATGTTCCTGAGCGACCGCTCTGCCTATGCCCATTACCGGGATCTGGCGGAACAGGGCTACTACAACCGGATCATCTCCGGCAACATGAGCCAGCGCATCGGGATTGACAGCGTGAAATGCGACTTCAACAGCTACCCGTATGAGGTAGTGACGTATGCCCGCCTTTCCATCATCCGGGAGAAAAGCGTGACGGAGCGCAGCCTCGTCACGCGGGGCAGGCTGCTCAATTCCACCCGCAGCGACAACAATCCGCACGGCTTCATCCTCGAAGCCTTCCGTGTGGTGGAAAACAGGGACATCAGAGTATATGACCGTTAAATTTTGAATGTATGAAAAAGATGCTTGTAAAAATCAGGGACTTGGCCGAAGAAAAACTGCGCGGTGTCTGCGCCGGGTTGAGTCCTGAAAAGAGAGTGATAACCATCGTCGTGCTGACCGTCCTGTTCGCGCTTGGGAATTTCTACATGATTTTCCGCGCCATACACGACATTGGACGGGAGGATGCCAAACGTGAGGTCATCGAGATAACCCCGCTGGATATCCCGGACTTTATTCAGGCGGACACCCTTACGGACAGTAAAATCCGCGAGATGGAAGAGTTTTTTAACCAGTTCAACAAAGAAGACAATGAGTAACGATGCAAACAAATTGAGACAGAGGCAGGAAATCAGGAAATACCTGGTCTTTGCCGGAATGTTCCTCCTGTTTGTCGGCTGCATGTGGCTGATTTTCGCGCCGTCCAAGGAGGAACGGCAGAGGGAGGAAAGGAATGCCGGTTTCAATTCCGAACTGCCCGACCCGAGAGGGGCAGGTATCGAGGCGGACAAGATTGCCGCCTACGAGCAGGCGGACATGAAACGCAGGCAGGAAGAGAAGATGCGCACGCTGGAGGATTTCTCCGCGCTTGCCGATGAAAATAGGCAGAATGAAACAAGCAGTCCTGTCGTGGAAATACCGCAGGAGCGGGAATCCGAAAGTGCATCATCCTATCGTGGCAGCGGAAACCGCAGGAATGGGGCCATATCTTCGTCCACATCCGCCTATAACGATATCAACGCCACGCTCGGCAGTTTCTATGAGGCACCGAGAGAAGACCCCGAAAAGGAGGCATTGAAAGCCGAGGTGGAGCAGTTGAAGCAGGCTGCCGCGGTACAGCAACCCGCACAGATGACCTACGAGGAGCAGGTAGCATTGCTGGAAAAATCTTACGAACTGGCCGCCAAATATACGCCGGGCAAGGATGGCGCAGGTACGGAAAAACGGGAAGAAACCGAACCTGCCGCCAACGGCAGGAAGGCAAGAGCCGTTCCCGTGGGACAGGTCTCCACACCGGTGGTGTCATCGCTTCCGCAACCCGTCAGTGATTCTGTACTGTTGGCACGGATGGCACAGACCGGACATGCTGGATTCCATACCGCCGTGGGAAAGACGGCTGACGGGCATACGAGGAATACCATCCGTGCCTGCGTGCATGGTGACCAGACCATAAGAAGCGGGCAGAGCGTTAGGTTAAGGCTTTTGGAACCGATGCGTGTCGGCAGGTATGTCCTTCCACGCAACTCCCTTGTCACGGGCGAGGGGCGCATACAAGGCGAAAGGCTCGGCATTGGAATCATACAGGTGGAGCACGACGGCATCATCATTCCCGTGGAGCTTGCCGTGTATGACAATGACGGACAGGAGGGCATCTTCATTCCCGGCTCGATGGAAGCGAATGCCGCCAAGGAGGTAGCGGCCAACTTGGGACAAAACCTCGGCACGAGCATATCCATCACCAACCAGTCAGCCGGAGACCAGCTGCTCTCCGAACTCGGCAGGGGTGCCATACAGGGAGTGTCGCAATACATATCCCGGAAGATGCGGGAGGAAAAAGTACACCTCAAATCCGGTTATACCCTGATGCTTTACCAGAACGATAATCAATAACCCATTAAAATTCACAAAGTATGAAAAAGATTTTTGTAATGTTTGCCCTCATGACGGGCGCAGTGAGTGCTTTTGCACAGAATGCAGCCGATTCTATATCGGCAGAAACAGGCAGAGTCACAATGACCAGGGAACTCTATCCCGGGCAGGAGGATGGCGACCTCTACCACGGTCTGACCCGGAAGCTCACCTTTGACAGGATGGTTCCCCCGTATGGGCTGGAAGTGACCTACGACAAGACCACGCACATCATCTTCCCCTCCGCCGTCCGCTATGTGGACCTCGGTTCCCCGAATCTTGTGGCGGGAAAGGCCGACGGTGCGGAGAATGTTATCCGCGTAAAGGCGGTGGTCAGGAATTTCCGTGACGAGACGAACATGTCGGTCATCACCGAAAGCGGCAGTTTCTACACGTTCAATGTCAAGTATGCGGACGAGCCGTTGTTGCTGAACATCGAGATGAAGGACTTCATCCATGACGGCAGCAAGGTGAACCGTCCGAACAACGCGCTTGACATATATCTAAAGGAACTGGGCAGTGAATCCCCCAAACTCGTGCAACTGATCAACAAGAGTATCCACAAAGAGAACAAACGCCATGTCAAGCACATCGGTAGCAAGGCTTTCGGCATCCAGTACCTCCTGCGCGGTATTTATACCCATAACGGGCTGCTCTATTTCCACACGCAGGTACGCAACCAGTCGAATGTGCCTTTCGAGGTGGATTTCGTGACGTTCAAGATTGTGGATAAGAAGGTGATGAAGCGTACAGCCATCCAGGAGCAGATTGTTTTCCCTCTCAGAGCCCATAACTATGCCACAGTGGTAGCGGGAAACAAGGACGAGCGTACCGTGTTCACCTTTGACAAGTTCACCATCCCTGCCGACAAGGTATTGGTCGTGGAACTGAACGAGAAAAGCGGCGGGCGTCACCAGTCGTTCACCGTGGAGAGCGAGGACATCGTGAGAGCCAAAGTGATCAACGAACTTAAAGTGAAGTAGCCATGCGTAAGGTCATCTGTATGTTAGTAGCGGTCGTGTCGCTTGCCCTGTTTTCAGGGCAGGCATACGCCCAACGCTATCTCCCCGGCATGAAAGCCGTGGAGTTGCGGGGTGGGTTTGCCGAAGGCTCGAAATCGCCCTTGAACCATTATGCGGGATTCGCGGTATCGGGATATACCAAAAAAGCCAACCGCTGGGTTGTCGGCGCGGAATACCTGCTGAAGAATTACGGGTACCGGAACGTGTCCGTTCCGCGCGCGCAATTCACCGCCGAGGGCGGTTATTACCTGAAATTCCTGTCCGATCCATCCAAGACACTTTTCCTTTCCATCGGCGGATCGGCTTTGGCCGGTTACGAAACCGTGAATTGGGGCAATAAGATGTTGTATGACGGCTCTAAGTTGCTCGCCAAGGATGCCTTTATCTATGGCGGGGCGATAACACTGGAGCTTGAAACCTATGTCACGGACCGTATCGTGCTGCTCGCCAGTGTCAGGGAACGTGCCCTGTGGGGAGGTTCATTATCCGTGTTCACTATGCAATTCGGGCTGGGCGTGAAATTCATCATCAATTAAAACATCACGGCTTATGAACATAGAGGAAATAAGAAAGATTCCCATTACGGATTTTCTGGCACGGATGGGACATGAGCCGACGGCCCGGAAAGGGAATGAATGGTGGTATTCCGCCCCTTACCGGGAAGAACGGACACCGTCGTTCAGGGTGAACATCCTGAAAAATGTGTGGCAGGACTTCGGCATCGGGCGTGGTGGGGATATATTCTCGCTTGCAGGAGAAATCATTGGCAGCTGTGATTTCAAGTCGCAGGCTAAATTCATTTCGGAATCATTGGGTGGTATTGTTCCGGAAATAGTTTTCCGTCCGAAAGAAAAATGTTTCGACACCACACCTGGTGAAGAGAATTGCTTCGTGAATGTACGCATTGAGCCATTGAACAACAAAATCCTGCTCAATTATCTGAAAGAGCGTGGCATTTGCAGCGATGTGGCATTGCCAAACTGTGAGGAAGTCAGATATACCTTGCATGGCAAGCGGTACTTCTCCATCGGATTCAGGAACATCAGCGGTGGGTATGAGTTGCGCAGCCGCCTGTTCAAGGGCAGTATGTCGCCGAAGGACATATCGCTCATCGACAACGGTTCGGACACCTGTAACATTTTCGAGGGGTTCATTGACTATCTCTCATGGATGGTGCTCGGCTTGGGATGCGGCGATGACTACCTCGTGCTGAACTCGGTGGCTTTATTGGAACGCTCGTATGGTTTCCTTGACAAGTACGACCGAGTCAATTGTTACCTGGACCGTGACGAGGCGGGGCGAAGGACACTGGAAGCCCTCCGCAAACGCTACGGCAACAAGATAGAGGACTGTTCCTCCCTGTACAAGGGATTCAAGGATTTGAACGAATACCTGCAACATTGGGAAGGACTTATTGAACAATAGAAGCAACAACCATTAAAATGACAATGAACATGAAAAAAAGAAATAAACAAAATGCGTTTGCCGCTATCTTTTCGGCAATGCTTGCGACTGTAGTGGCAATAGCCCTGGTATCCTGTGACAATGAGCTGGATGTGCAGCAGGGATATCCCTTCACGGTGGAAACAATGCCCGTACCCAAACGTATCGTGAAAGGCGAGACCGTGGAAATACGGTGCGAACTCAAACGTGAGGGACGGTTCTCCGATGCACGGTACACCGTCCGCTATTTCCAGCCTGACGGCAAAGGCTCGCTCCGCATGGACGACGGGATGGTGTTGCTGCCCAACGACCGTTATCCGCTTGACAGGGAGGTGTTCCGGCTGTACTACACTTCCGAGTGCGAGGACCAACAGAGTATTGACATATATTTCGAGGACAACAGTGCCCCTGCACAATTATTCCTGCTTAGTTTTGATTTCAACAACGAGAAAAAGGATGATGCGGAAGATGATACGGGAGGAACCGGCAGAATTCCCCGAACCGGTTGGGAACTTGTGAAAAATCCTTTGGTGAACATTGAAACGGTTACGGTATGCGAGTGATTGTTGCGGCTATATGCCTGATTCTAACCTGTAACTGTCTGGTGGCTCATCCACGGGGAGGCGGTGGCTCGCCTCCCACTGCCACGGAAATCCCTGATTCGCTTTTCGAGAGGGCCATCGCCTGCATCAAGCGGTTCGAGGGTTGGCATGGAAACCATCTGCCCTATGTAGGTTGGGGTCACAAACTTTTGCCGGGAGAGACGTTCAGACCGGATATGAGCAAGGCACAGGCGGATTCATTGCTCAGAGCGGATTTGAGGAAACTGTGCAGGATGTGCAGCCGTTTTGGAAAGGACGCCCTTTTAGTCGCCACCTTGTCTTATAATGTGGGATATTACCGTGTGGTCGGCTATGGCAAGATACCCAAGAGCAGGCTTATTCAAAAGCTGGAAGCCGGGGACAGGGATATTTACAACGAGTATGTCTCTTTCCGGTGCTACAAGGGGAAAGTGGTACCGAGCATTGAACGGAGAAGGAAAGTGGAATACATGCTGCTTTTTAAAAAGTAAAAAAAAGAGGGAGAATCTTTCGGTGCCAGACCGCCAGGTTCTCCCTCTTTTGTGATTTCAATGGTATCCATCCATTCAGTCTACCGGTATAGCGTCCATGATTTCCACCTCTTCTGGCAGGCGTGACAACAAGAGCTCTGCCATCGCCCCGTTCTGCGGAATCAAAGCCGGAAAGTCCGTCTTACCGGGTTTGTATATCTCCGTAGCGACATTGTAGAGATCCCAGGCTGTAATCTGTCCCTTTGTCATGGCCAGTTTCAGCACCTCTTCCGTGAATACCGATATCTGTCCCTGATTCAAGGGATAGGTCTCCACGGTGGAGGAAAGGTTCTTGTCCGCGCTGTCGTGGGAAACACGCAATGCCGTCAACAATCCTATATACATATATATTTCTTCCAAAGGGATAACTCTGCGTTTCAATCTCTGTATCCGTTCGATGTCCTCGTTCATGTTCACTTCGAAGTTTGCCATCCAGCCATCCACGGTGTCGAACAACTCTTCTGTAGTCACCTTTTTCTTTCCATAATTACATACGCTTCTTTCCGGAGAAAGGATGCACTGGTTATGGCAGATTTTCACACAAGGGCCTATGGCCGCCTGTACCCCGTCCTGGTGGTAGGCTACGACAAGCGTGGTCGTCAGCTCGTCGGTTTCCCAGTCCTTGATGCGGATGGTGGTGAAGATACGGCGGAGTATATGCGCTTCCACCGCCTTTTCACCGTGGATTTGTTCCACTTGCGGGAGTATGCTCACGCCGGGTTGTGTCTTGTTCCGGTTCTGGGCGGCGAAGATTTCCTCCACCTCGTAGTCCAGGTTGTGCTTCTCGCAGATATCCATCATGCGTTGGATGACCTGGTAATGGTAGATGCCCTGTACCGGGTTGTTGTAGATGTCGTTCTCCTTGTAGGTACGCTGCAATGTATCGAAGTCCATCACTTCGATTCCGTTCTGCTGGAAATCAAACTGCTGTTGTCTTTCCAATACTGCCAGATTTTCCATAATCTTGAAGTTTATTAAGTTAATACTATGTTGATGTTACTTTTCCTTTTGTTCCGGTCAGGTATGTATCTGCCATCCGTGGAACGGTTCCAGTGTGACGGCAAAAGACCTGTCCGGTATTCCGTGATAAAGCAGGCCTCCCACGATGCCGGTTCTTCCATCGGGATAGCGTTGCGTGAAGCCGAACGAATACGGAGCATGGTCGTAGTAGAGCGATATTTCATTGGGATGGTCGGGATTCTTCTCCCAGCTTTCCAGCCTGTCCAGGCACTTCTGGAATGAGGTGTCACCGATGGACTCGGCATAGCGTTTTACATTCTCGAAATGTTCTTCATTCAGGATTTTCATGATTTTTACTTTTTATCTGTTAAACACGTCCGGCTCCGGGAGCCGGTATTTTTATTTCTCGCCTGCCTGACTGTCCCGTGCCCGTATCCGGCAAGGTTTGGCGAAAGAAAATACCGCAGCCGCAGCGAGGATGATTTTCTTTCAGCCAACCCCGCAGGGGCCTGACCTTGCAGGATACACAGGGCACGGGGCTACCTTTGCAGGGTGGGAAATAAAATAATAGCCCCGTTGTTGCTTGTTCTGTCAGGTTCTATTCAATTTTTGCATGAATTCCACCTCAGAACGGATTTTATGCTCCAATGCCGTGTATTTTTCTTTTTTCATCCGCAGTTTTTCACGGAACCGTACCAACTGCTCATCCATGCTTTCATCAAAAAACAGATTGTTTGTACGCTGGTACTGGAGATACTCACGTTCTTTCCGCTCAGCGATGGAGATTTGGGCTTTGGCGGCTGAAAGCCTTGACAGAGCGGAGTTGAAATCAGTACGGAGTCCGGTGCGTTTGTCATAATAGCTGTAATAGGTATTTATTTACCTTTTGGGGTACAGGCATTGCAACCGGGCTTCACGCCAGCGGACTACCCAACGGTAACGCTCGTGCAGTTCCCTCGGAAGGTCATACGAATGAAGCCGGATTGGATTGCCGGCTTCATCCTTGCATTCGATGGAAATGAATACCCAGCGTTCAACCCGCAGTTCACGCTCGGCACGTGCCAGTTCCCTGGCATATTCCATCCAATCATCCATTCGTTCCTGTGCCATATTCTATTTCATGAAGTTGCTGATTACCTTGCCTGCCATTGGCGGTGGGCCGTGATGTATTCCAGGCGTTCCTGTTCCATCCGTTCTTCCGTTTCCGGAGTGTAACCGAGAAATTGGATGTATCCACCGTTATACCCGGTGAGCTTGCATCGCACTCCTGCCTGTTCCAGTTTGTCAATCCGCTTTTGCGCAGTATTGGCACTTGAATACTCTTTCGGCCAGAAATAGTGCTCGCCTTGGGAACCGTAGGCATCCTCACCGAGAATCAGCTTGCCGGAATGCCTTTGACTTGTTATGAAGTCAAAACGGGCTTTGCCCAAAGCCTGCCGCAGAGCCTTATGCGCCGTACCTTCGGGGTGCTTGAACACTTCCTGCGTCTCCTTTTCCTTACAAGCGAGTTTAGGCAATTCCACCTTGTAAGGCTTCCGGTAGCTGCCTATGCCCAATGTCAGGTAGAAATTGGTGTGGAAATAGTCCGTCATGGCATCGCTGTCATCGAAGTTGTACGACATGACAAAGTCGCAGACATTCATCATCACCTCCTTCGCACGGTCTGTAAGGTCAGGATTCCGCTCTATGTTGTAGTGGTTGATGGTGTCCTGCACTTTGCCGGATTCCTTGGTGAACGCCTCGAAGTCTGCGCTCATCAGCTTGATGTAAATGGAATTGTAATTCTCCCGTCTGACGGAGAACTTGTATTTGGGATAGGTTTCCTTGAGCCAGGTCCGCACCAGTTCCACAATCTCGGGAGCGTGCTGCCCCTTATAGTTGCGGCCTTTCCACCGGTATTCGTTATATACATACTCGGTATATTCCTTTGCCGTGGCCCCGGAATAGTCGTATTCGTAGCCGGTGGAATTGGCGGACACCGCTGTAGAGTCCTTCCATATCTCGAAGAGTTTTTCAAACTCGATGTTCACCTGTTGCATGGCGGCAGTGTCACCACCCTTGTCCGGGTGGTGCTGCAATGCCAGACGGCGGTACTCTTTCTTCAGGTCCGCCAGACTGTGTATGTTCTGAAAATAAGCCATAACCGTAAATTTTTATGCCCCCGCGAGGCGGTTGATAAAATATTCCTGATAGTCGAGGTCAAGGCCGAGATTGCTGCAAGCGAGTTCAATGTCGCCTTTCCTCAAATCGTCCAGTTCCTGTAACTCACGCAAATGTTGAAGTTCGGAATCCAGATACTCCTGCGCTTCTGTCTTGTCGCAACCGCATGAGTTGCAGATCAAGAAGATGATGTTTTCTTCCATATCATTCATTGTTGGAATTATATTTGTTATAGAGGTCTCGTTTCCCGTCATAATCCAAACTGTCCCACCATTTTTTGACAGCATCGGCAAATGCCTGTGACCCGTTTCCAGGAAAATGGTCAGTTTCTTTCAGTCCTGTGATATTTTCCAGCGTACCGAAGTCTGTGCAGGTCCACCAAACCTGCATTTTCTGCTTGAATTCTTCCAGCGAACAGAAGTTGACATTCTCCTTACATTCTTCACACCACTTGCCGTCACGGTCATGCGCCGTATCGCAGACGAACATTTCCGTATTCGCATCTATCCAGGCCTGTATCTCCACTTGCCTTGAACCGCATTCTTCGCATACCAGAACTTTAGAATCATCAGGCTCTTTTCTAAAAGCCTTGCCGTCATAAAGCGATACGGCACGCTCCACCAATAGTTTTTGGTTATTTTCTGACAATTCGGAGTAGAACCGTTCCGCCGCACCATAGATGGACTTTTCTGCTTGTGCGTTCCATTTTTCCCAGAAATGCCTGCACATTCCTCCAAACACGATTTTACATTCTTCTTTGCTCCATGCGTTCCACATATAGTAGAAGAAGCTGGAGACTGCATTTTCTGCGTGGTATTTCATGATTTTTCAGTTTCAGGTTCAACATTTTCTTTGCCTTCCAATTGCTTCCATACGGCATCATACATTTTGTGGAGCCAGTCTATGTTCCTCGACCCGAGTTCAAACGGGCTGTGACATTCCACTTCATAACCGCCTTCCTTCTCTTCGGCAATAACCGTCAGACTGCTGTCTGTCACATGAAGCCCTGTCACTCGACACTCGTATGGATCACCGTTTTTGTCGAACCATATCACCCAAACCGGATCGCTCTCCTCTTTTGGAAACCGTATCTCGTCCATGCAGTGGGAATGGAGCAGCTGCCGTATCTCGTTTATTATGTCCTCTCGCAGTTCCTCGATCCTCCCGCTAAAATAAATGGATGCCGAAGACTCGTTTCCGTTTCTCTGAGTCACGGAAAGCAACTGCATGTCAGGATGAACCCCGAAATTCCAGTCCACATCTTCATCATCGAGAATCGTGTGGATATTACCGCCCAGAACCAGCCCGCACTCCTCAGACACCATTTGTATTGCTTCCTCTTGGTCTTCAGCCACGACCGTGTAAGTGCCCTCAAAGGCATACCTTACTCTTACATCATACTTTGCCATAATTCTTATGATTTGATTGTTTGTAATTGATTTAACATTAAGAGACTATGCTGACAGGATTGTTGAAAAATGAATCGTCCACGCCATACACATGCTGTATGGAATAGTTGTACTTGGATCGTTCATCGTCCAGACGGAAACGGAAGCCGTTACAGCCTTTGACTTCCAGCTTGAGCTTCACATCTTGTTTCAGTTCCATTTCAAGCAGGCTTCCGCCGCCATACATGGAACTGAACAGTCCGCAACAGTTCCCTTTGGGGATAATGACCTCTTTCAGAGAGAAGTTTGCATCGTACAAGTCCTTCAGGCTTACCTTGCCGATGTAGGTCAGCAGGTTCGCACCGCAACAGGAATTGATGAGTTCCGTGTAAAATTGCTCGTATGAGACCTGTTCCTTTCCGTTCCTGCTTTTCCGGTTCGGGAAACGCCCGTAAACCTTGTATCCGTAGCTTGTCAGCAGTTTCTTCACTTGCGCCGGGTTGAGGTTCAGGCTGTCTACCATGTCCCCGAAATAGGATTCCTCGTAACTGTAACCGCCCTGCGATTCAAACCAGTTGGAGTTGATGCAGTCGTAGTCGGAAAGCATCTCTATCCGGATGGGAATGTCATCCGTGTGCCTAATCAGGTCTTTCAGCACCTCCGAATCGTTCCGGCTGTAAATCTCGTCCCGGATCTCGTCATCGTGTTCATCGAAAAAGGCATCCACCACCTCCTCGTCAAAGTCATTGAACACAAAGCATTCTTCTTTCAGCTTGTCTATGATTTCTCGGACCGCCATCCACTCCGTATCGCCATACCATTCATCCACTTTTTCCCACAGGCACTCGCAATTCCGCCTGTCCAGACATTTCCGGATGATGTCCAGGTGGTTGTCAAGGTTGTCGTTATAATCCGTCCATACCAGCGTGTAGGATGGTTCCATGAGGGATTTCACGAAATCCAACGTAAGCGTTCTCTGTTCTTCCATTTTTCTTTACCTGTGTACGGCAGGATTCTGTTTCCCGTACATACCGTTATAAATGACAGAAGCGACCTTGCGGCCGCCTCCATATTACTATTACCCATACAGTTCTTTCACTATCTCGTCATACCTTTCCTTTTCCATCTCCGTCTTACGGTTGAAGTGAAAATATGCGGTGTACCTGTAACCGGTACTTGGCTCTCCGCCGCATTGTCGTATTGCCGTGTCAATATCCCAGTCAATATCACCAATGCCGAGTGATATGCTTGTGCCTTGCAACAGACAACGGGCAAGCCGGAGCGCGGAATCCTTCTTGTTTTCCTTGCGAAGCCTGTCGAAAGCCATCATTGCAATTTGCCGGTTTGAAATCTTCAACTCTTTCATATATTCATCTGTTTGGGTCAGACAATCCCGGCCAGTTGTTTGAACCGCGCTACGATCTCACTGCACTTGCTTTCGGCAAGCCCTTCATGTTTTCGGCAAATGGCACAATATTCCTTCCAGGGCCTGCCTTCAAGCTCGTGTTCGTATGATGACATGACCAGTTCCGGATATTCCTCAAAAAGGATATTGAACGCTTTTCTCCATTTGCGAACCTGCCACGAACCGCTTGCTGCCAATTTTATGAATTCAAACATCTGTTTGTCCGTTTTTACATCCAAGTCATAAAAATGGTCTGTTTTCGGCCATACGTTGTTGGAATGCTGCCAGGTCTCAATCTGCTTGTTTTTGGCATTGTATGCCATTTTTGTGATTATCTGGTAACTCATGTTGATATATATGTTTTCAGTTCATTATCATATTGTCCCTTTTCCTGTCGCGGCTTGCCAGCATACCGAAATGGATGCTGAATATGCGCTGTCCGAAGCAGATTGGTGAATTGTACTCCATGCGCTGCCACAGCGTGAAATGGTCGTTTGCATAAGACCAGCGGAAATGTCCCGACAGCGAGCCGAAGGTGGGATTGACGTTTCTTCCGATAAGCATCCGGTTCACGTCCACGATGTTGTCGGAGGTCAGGATGATGTTCAGGATTTCCACGAAAGCCATCTGCGTGAAACTGTCTGTCGGTAAGACCGGTCCGAGAAAATTGATGTTCATAAGCGTTTGTCTTTTAATCGTAATTGTCATCGAATACTTCAAAACGAGGGAAACAGTTATCGAAATAGTTGCCTGATATGCCCGGATAATACAGCAGGCTGTCATCCCCGCTGTCCGGGCAGGAGTCATCGTCGATATAGGTCGTGTTCCCGAACAATTCCAGGTAATGCGCTACCAGCAGGTGCGGGTCTTCCGTACTGATGTCGTGTCCGTAACGGTCGCACCAGTCGAAGAAAAAATCCTTGTCGGGTTCCTCCAGCTGCTCCATAGACAATTTTTTTACATCTTCCGGTCCGTTAATTGTTTGAATAATTTTATAATCTGTCATTTACATTCTCCTTATCTATTTTCATTAGATTTCTTTAACGAGTAGATCAAATAATCCAGGCAATCTATGTTATCCTGATAAATATGTGTCTGTTCCATTAAATGTTTTCTATACATACATAACTGTGATAACAGCGCTTCTACATTGTTTTCTTGTGCCAGTTTCATGCAACACTGGATTGTTTTCTGATTACAGCCTGCGTCCACAAGATTCTGATAAATTATTCCATATTTGTCATTTGCTTCTGCCATCTGTCTGCACCTCCTGCTTAAATTATACATGCTTCAAACGATATATCTAATACTTATAATTCATATCACGATATTCTTGACAGGAATATCATTTGAGTATAGGATAATAAAAAAGGTTGGAGGTGTACTATGGAAATTCGTGTACTTCGTTATTTTCTTGAAATTGCACGTGAAGGAAATATGTCAAGGGCTGCTGAAAGACTTCATGTTACACAGCCAACGCTGTCTAAACAGATGAAAGATCTGGAACAAGAGCTTGGCAAAAAACTATTTAAGCGTGGCAGCACAAGCGTCAGTCTTACTGATGAGGGTATGCTTCTGCGAAAAAGAGCAGAAGATTTACTGGC
>OHLY01000783.1_pt1 | contig 17496 bp, 14 predicted proteins | sample 1569251 | NCBI WGS metagenome assembly OHLY01 (sample SAMEA3879532, study PRJEB24766) | human gut metagenome | biome: human-associated habitat; feature: feces | place: USA | collected 1985/1987
GTGCGGGCTGCTTGACTGAATAAAAGCATTAAAATTTAAAATCAGATTATTGTATAAAAAGCTGCCGGCACCCGAAAAGGTGCCGGCAGCTTTGCTTATGTGTTGATTTAATATTTTAATCAGGCAAAGGCTTTATGCATTTTTCTTTTTGGAAAAGAGCCTTATAAATAGCTTTATGATTTCGGAAAGCACTATCACCGTGGCAGACATTCCGAAAAGCATGAGCCACATTTCGATTCCGAGCGGAACTGTGCCGAAAAATGCACCCGCAAATTGAATAATCAAAATCTGAAGTGCAAAGGTGCAGCCCACTATCAGCAACATAAGCTTGTTTTTAAACAGGTGCTTGAATATGCTTTCGCTGTGCAGCTCGCGGCAGTTGAAAGCGTTGAAAAGCTGGAATAAAACGAAAAGCGTGAATAAAACCGTGCGCATTTCGCCTTCTGCCGCGCCGAGGAAGTTGAATTTGTATTGGCAAAGGAAAACGATTGAAACATAAACGCCCGTAAGCCCTATGCGAGTGAACATGTTTTTTGAAATAATGTTTTCGCCGCGCGCAGTGGGCTTGCGATTCATCAAATCGCTGTAATTCGGCTCAAGACCGAGCGTAAGCGCCGGTGGGCCGTCCATAATAATGTTTATCCACAGCAGCTGAAGCGCCGTAAACGGTGCCGACAGTCCGAGCAAAACGGAAACGAAAACGCAGATAACGGAAGCTAAATTAACCGTGAGCTGAAAGCTGATAAATCTTTTGAAGTTTTCATAAATATTTCTGCCCCATTCAACGGCTTTAACTATTGTGGCAAAAGAATCGTCCAGCAGCACGATATCGCTTGCTTCCTTTGAAACCTCCGTGCCGGAAATGCCCATCGCAATGCCCACATCGGCATTTTTAAGCGCGGGAGCATCGTTAATTCCGTCGCCCGTAACAGCCACAACATTGCCCTGCGATTTAAGCAGCTTAACTATTCTCATCTTAACGCTCGGCGTGCTTCGCGCAATAACGCTTATTTGCGGCAAAATGTTGCAAAGCTCGTCGTCGCTCATTTCCTCTATCTCTTTGGCTTCAAGCGCCACTTTGCCCTTGCCGAGCAAATCAAGCTCGCTTGCGATGGCGGAGGCTGTGATTATATTGTCGCCGGTAAGAATTTTAACTCCCACGCCGGCACTGCGGCAGCATTTAACCGCATCGTAAACATCTGCGCGAAGCGGATCGGAAATGGCAACAAAGCCGTCAAAAACCATGTTGCTTTCCATTTGTGTGTGCTCTTTTTCTTCTTCGTAATCGCGCATGCCGTCGAGCTTTTTGTGTGCAAAGGCGATAACGCGCATGGCGTTTTCCTCGGCATTTGTGATTGCGGCTTCGGCCTTTTTTCGCTCCTCGCCGCTGATGCCGCACATGGCAAGCACACATTCGGGGCTGCCTTTAACATAGGATATAATACGCCCGTCCACCTTTGAAACGGTGGTCATATGCTTAAGATCTGAGGAAAAAGGAAATGCGAAAAGCACCTCGTGGTCGTTTCTCTCGTCTTTATATGAATTGCCGCAATCCTCGTGCGCCTTTGAGGCTTCGTAAAAATTCAGCATTGCACATTCGGTGGGATTGCCGATAAATTCGCCGTCGTCGCCCAAATCGGCGGTGGTGTTAAGGCAGATGTTATGCGTTAAATATTCGTTTGTAAGCTTGCTTGCGTCGGTGTGCATTTCAAAGTCGTAAAAACCGCGCACCGTCATTTTGTTTTCGGTTAATGTGCCTGTTTTATCGGAGCAGATAACGCTTATGCAGCCGATGGTTTCGGAGGCAATCATCTTTTTAACAAGCGCATTTTGCTTTGAAAGCTTGATGATGTTGATTGAAAGGGAAACCGCCACGATGGTGGGCAGCCCCTCGGGCACGGCGGCAACTATAAGAACGATGCTTGTTATAAAAGCTTCGGTAATCGCATCAAGCGAAATTGTGCCGTGAATGGCAAATGAAATGATTTGCGAAATAAAAACTATTGCCGCGGCGATAACGCCGATAACCGTGATGGTTTTGCCGAGCCTTGCAAGCTTTTCCTGAAGCGGCGTGCTTGCTTTGTCCGCACCGGTAAGCTCGCCTGCGATTTTGCCGAATTCCGTGGAATCGCCCACCGCGGTAACAACGGCCTTTGCATGACCCTCGGTTATAAATGTGCCGCTGTAAATCATATTTGCTCTTTCGGCAAGCGGCGTTTTCTCATCTGCAATTTGAAAATCGGCGTCTTTTTTAACCGGGAAGCTTTCGCCGGTTAGCGCGGATTCGTCAACCGTAAGTGCAGTGCTTTCAATCAATCGGCAGTCTGCGGGAATTTTGTCGCCCGCGGAAAGAAGCAAAATATCGCCAACGGATATTTCATCCCTTTCAAGGGTAATTGCTTTTCCGCCCCTGATTGCGCGCACGGTTATGTTGCCGTTTATTTTTGAAAGCGCTTCAAACGCCTTGGCGCTTTTGCCCTCCATAACAACGCTGATAACAACGGAAAGCGCAATCGCCACAAAAACGCCCACACATTCAAGAAAATCCGCTTCGCCGCCCGTTACGCTGCGAACGATGTTTACCGCAAGTGCAATCAGTCCTGCGGCAATCAGCATCAAAAGCATCGGCTCGGTGGCCGCGTCCCAAAGCCTTTTAAGCAATGAATCCTGCTTTTTTCGCGTAAGCGAATTTTCGCCGTATTTTGCTCTGTTTTCGGCGGCTTTATCGTTTGTCAGCCCCGTTTGCGGGTTTGAGCCGAATTCTTTGAGCAATTCTTCTTTGCTTCTTAAAAACTCCCTCATATTTTCCTCCTGCCCGGCAAAGCCGGTGAATTTTTTACAAATAAAAAAGCTCACACACGGTATTGTGCCGTGCATAAGCCAAAAAAATAAAGACTTATGCACAGATGCCGAGGCGTTATACCTGCCGGCGGTGTGCATGAGTCTCGTTAATTAAGGCAAGCCAGACCATAACGGTCAGTCTGTTGACTTGCCGCACATTTTAAATTTAATGCGCAAACTACTCCCTCAGCGAGCATTTAATTTGTGCGGTAATATTAACATTAAACCTTGCGGTTAGTCAAGAATAACTTTTATTTTTTCGCTTTTATGTATTTTTCGGCGTAATCCTCAAATGCCAAAAGCAAAAAGCTTCGTGCTCTTTTTGCCGCGGCGGAGCTTGGAGCAACCATATCAAAGGCATGGAAACAGCCGTTTTCGATTTGAAGCCTCGCTTCCGTTCCTGCGGAATAAAGTGATTTAAAATATTTAATCGTTTCTTCGTAAAACGGCTCGATCGTGCCGATAACGGAAACTGCGGGCGGCAGGTTTGTAAAATTGTCAAGCCTTGCCGGCGCGGCATATGCGCTCACTCCGTCGCTGCCGTAAAGCGGGCCGAGATATCTTTCCCAAGCCGCGGTGTTTGCCGCCGTGTTCCAAAGCGGCGCATCGTTGCAGCAGGAGGTTTTTGTTACTCTGTCGTCAAGCATGGGGTAAAGCGGCATTTGAAAGGCAATTGAAGCATTTCCTTTATCGCGCGCATAAATGCAAAGCGCGGCAGCAAGTCCTCCGCCCGCGCTTTCGCCGCCCACTGCAAATTTTTCATATCCTATTCCCAGCTTTTTTCTGTTGTTGCTCATCCATTGCAGGGTGCGATATGCATCTTCAACAGCGGCAGGGTAGGGAGCATCGGTTGAAAGTGTGTAGTCGGGGCAGATTATAACACAATTGAATTTCTGAAGCAGTGCTTTGGGCATGGTCATAACCGCCATTTCGGGCGCACCCATAACATATCCGCCGCCGTGCAGCCAAAGTATGCCTATTGCATTTTCGTTTGCATTTTTGCTTTTGAAAATGCAGGCTTTAAAATATGTGCCGTTTTTGCGGCGAATTTCAGTTTTTGTGCAGTTCATACTTCTGAGTGGCAATGCGCCGAGCGCGATTTTTGAAATTCTGCCCATTATTCCCTGCATGCCGTAAGAGCCGAGCGGATTTATCGCCCTTATCATTTCGCCGCGCAGGCGCAAATCGGAATCTATCATATTATTTGTTATTTTCATATTATTCACCATACATAGAAGCTTCAATTTTGTTGTTTGTCTTTGACCTTTATTATAAATGAAAATCAAAAAGCAAAAAAGATTTTTTTAAATTTTTTTTTGCGCTTTTTGAATGAAAATCTCGAAAAACCGCACAGTTGAGCGGAAAATCGTGCTAAAAAAATTTAAAAAAAATCAGAAAAAAGTATTGACTTTCTCTGACCTTCGTGCTAATATGTAATCAAGGTCAAGGAAAGTCAAAGTCAAAAGCAACAAAAGTACTTCGACAAAACATAAGGCCGAAAATAAAATATAAGCCAAAAGGAGTGAGTGATAAGTGAATATGACGGATATTATAGCCGGAATGATTCTTGATATGTTTGATGAAAACAATTCAACCGTCAGAATCAAGCGCAATGACCTTGCTTCGCAAATCGGCTGTGTTCCCAGCCAAATAAATTATGTTATCACATCGCGCTTCACGCCCGAGCAGGGCTATAGAATCGAAAGCCGCAGAGGCGGCGGAGGGTGTATTTATATCACGCGCGCCGATTCAAAAAATGCCGCCGTTATGGCGTTTATAAACAGCATCGGCAACGAGATAGACGAACGCTCCGCAAAAGCAAATATATATAATTTAAATTATCAGCAGCTGATAGATTCAAAAAGCGCAAAAATGCTTGACGCCGCAATGGCGGAAAGCAATTTCAAGGGCGTTTCGCAGGAAATTAAAAACGCCGTTCGCGCAAGGCAGTTAAAGCAAATGCTGCTTGCGTATATAAGTTGATTTAATAAATGAAAGGATGATATTTATTATGAAATGCCAGCATTGTAATAAAAATGAAGCCACGGCTTATTTCAAACAAAATATAAACGGCAATGTAACGGAAATGCATCTTTGCGAGGATTGCGCAAAGGAGCTTGGACTGATGAATGATTTCAGCGCCGAAAATTTCTTTGCGGACACATTCCTCGGCAATCTGCTCGGCGCAGGCATACCGGCAATGAATATCCTTTCCGGTATTGACAGATGCGACAGCTGCGGTTCAACCTTTAACGATATTGTAAGCAGCGGCTTGGTCGGCTGCGCGGATTGCTATGATAAATTTGCCGATAAGCTTCAGCCATCGATTTTTAAGCTTCACGGAAACGCAAAGCATGTGGGCAAAAACATTACTTACACCGAGGTTCCCGATGAACCTCAAAGCAAAGAAGAGGCGGCTGCAGAGCAACCTAAATCGGAGCTTGAAAAGCTTAAAGAGGATATGAAGCTTGCAATCAAAGAGCAAAGATTTGAGGATGCGGCGGTTATAAGAGATAAAATCAAGGAACTCGGTGAAAAGGAGTAAGCTATGAAAAATTGGTACGGCACAGGCGGCGCGGATAATGATGTGGTTCTTTTTTCAAAAATAAGGCTTGCAAGAAATTTAAGCGACACGCCTTTTAAATCAAAGCTCAGCAGCGAAATAAAGCGGAATACGGTTAAAAAGCTTTATGCCTGCATTAAAAATTCGGAATTGGCGGGTGATTTCACACTTGTTGATTTACAGGGAGCATCGCCTGCTCAGGCTGCTGCATATGCCGAAAGGCAGCTTATAAGCCCCGAATTTGCAAAGGAAAAAGGCGCGTTTCTTGTTTCTCCCGATGAAAGCGTTTGTGTAATGCTTTGCGAGGAGGATCATATCAGAATAAATGCTTTTGCGCCGGGTCTTGACCCCGAAAGCGCATATGCAAAGGCAAATAAGGTTGATGATGTTTTTATTGACCGCCTGCCGATTGCATTTGATGAGAGGCTCGGCTTTCTCACCGCAAGTCCGGTTAATTTGGGCACGGGGCTTAAAATCTCCGTCGGTTTGCATCTGCCCGCCGTTGAGTATGCGGGCGGCATAGGCAAATTAGCCTCGCTCGTGGGCAAACTCGGCTTCACGCTTCGCCCGCTTTATGGCGAATCGGGCGCGTTTTATGTGCTCACCAATCATGTAACACTCGGCATAACGGAAAAAGAGGCGGTTGAAAATATTGCCTCCGTTGCAATGCAAATCGTTATGCGCGAAAGAAATTTGCGCGCCACAATGAAGGGCAGCGAGATTTGGGAGGATAAATTATACAGAAGTATGGGCACTCTTAAGATGGCAAGGCGTTTAAGCTATGCCGAATTTATTGCTCTTGCTTCGGATGTAAGGCTCGGTGCGGCGCTTGGATTCTTTGATTTTGATCCTGCGCTCGTAACGGCGCTTATTCACACATCGGCAGACGGTAATTTACTTGCCGCCGATGATTGCGGCGACCCGGATTCCGTTTCCAAACTCAGGGCGGAAAGAGTCAGAAACGAATTAAACTAAGCGGTTTTACGGCATATCCTGCCGAAAACAAAGGCTTTGATTTCGCATATGCGGCATCAATGGCATAAAATCCGCTTTCGCGGAGCTTAAATGATTATTCGCTCGGTTTAATTTGCGGCTCGCAGGCTTGCCTGCGTTTTAAAGGAGGAATAATTATGTATAGATTCAACAGTTTTACTCAAAAAGCAAATGATGTTTTAAATCTTGCAATTAAAGCGGCTGAGAATTTCGGCCACACATATATAGGCTCAGAGCATATCCTTATCGGTGTGCTTAAAGAAAACACAAGCTACGGAGCAGAGCTGCTTTCTGAAAAGGGCATAGCTCTTGAATCGGTTGAGCAGATCATTAAGGATAATACGGGTGTGGGCAACCCCACTGCGCTTTCACCGAATGATTTCACACCAACGGCAAAAAGAATTCTTGAAATTGCATTTCAGCTTGCAAGGGGAATGAGAAATTCCTTTGTCGGCACAGAGCATTTGCTGCTTGCATTGCTTCGTGAAAGCGATTCGGCAGCCGTTAAGATTTTGAATGCCTGCGGCGTTGATGAAAATGCTTTCACGGAGGAGCTCGTTAACGACCTCTCAAGGCCGGAATCCGAATTCAGAGGCTCAAAGGGCGGTAAAAAGGGCAAAAGCTCAACGCCTACTCTTGATGAATTCGGCACTGATTTAACCGAAAAAGCAAGAAGCGGAGGCATAGATCCCGTTATCGGCAGAGAAAAAGAAATATCGCGCGCAATTCAAATTCTTTGCCGCAGAACAAAGAACAATCCATGCCTTATCGGTGAACCAGGAGTAGGAAAAACAGCCGTTGCCGAGGGTCTCGCAATAAAAATCGCAAAGGGTGAGGTGCCCGCAAATCTTGCCGATAAAGAAATTTATCTGCTTGATTTAACGGCGCTTGTTGCCGGCACTCAGTTCAGAGGCCAGTTTGAGGGCAGAATAAAAGGCCTTGTTGACGAAGTTAAAAGCGAGGGAAATATTATTCTGTTTATCGACGAAGTGCATAATCTCGTCGGCACCGGGGACAGTGAAGGCACAATGAATGCCGCAAATATACTCAAGCCCGCGCTTTCAAGAGGCGAAATTCAGGTTATCGGCGCAACAACCTTTAACGAATACAGAAAATATATCGAAAAAGACGCTGCTCTAGAGCGCCGCTTCCAGCCGATTAAAATTGAAGAGCCCTCTGTGGAGGATGCTTACAGAATGCTTCTCGGCATAAAGGCGTATTATGAAAATTATCATAAGGTGCAAATGAGCGACAGCCTTGTTTATAAAGCCGTAACCATGTCGGAAAGATATATTACGGACAGATATTTGCCCGATAAGGCAATCGATTTGCTCGATGAAGCCTGCACCTGCGCAAATCTGCGCAATCCGGCAATATCCGAATATCAGCTTAAGCTTAAAGAAAAAAATGATTTGCTTGAAAGAATAGACGCTCTTTCTCAGCCCGATCCAGATGAAAACGAGGAAATCGATTACGAGCTGATTTCAAACCTTAAAGCCGAAACAATGAAGCTTGACGGGGTTTTGCCCGATCTTGCGGAAAAAGCCAAGGATAATCAGGTGGTTGAAGCCGATTTGGCAAAGGTTGTTTCGCTGTGGACGGGAATCCCGGCCGCAAAAATCGAGGCAGGGGATATAAAACGCCTTGCTTCTCTTGAAGATGAGCTTAAAAAGCATATCGTGGGTCAGGATGAAGCTATTTCAAAGCTTGCCGCCGCAGTGCGCAGGGGCAGAGTTCAAATAAGCCCGCGCAAAAGGCCGCAATCGTTTATATTCGTCGGACCGACGGGTGTCGGCAAAACAGAGCTTGTTAAGCAGCTTGCAATGTATCTTTTCGATTCGCCCGAAAGCCTTATCAGGCTTGATATGAGCGAATATATGGAAAAATTCAGCGTTTCAAGAATTATCGGCTCGCCTCCGGAAAAGGTAAGAAGAAAGCCTTACAGCGTTATTTTGTTTGACGAAATTGAAAAGGCGCATAAGGATGTGCTCAATATTCTGCTGCAAATTCTTGATGAGGGCAGAATAACGGATTCTCAAGGCAGAACGGTTAATTTTGAAAACACGATTATCGTTATGACCTCGAATGCCGGCTCAACGGATACCGCATCGCTCGGTTTCGGCAAATCCTCAAACGATATAAATAAAGATGTTACGATGAAAGCACTTGAGCGCTTCCTGCGCCCCGAGTTTCTCGGCAGGGTTGATGAAATCATCACCTTTAATAATCTCACATTTGAAGATTTTGAAAAAATTGCCCGTATTATGCTTGATGAGCTTGTGGAAAGCCTTAAAGATAAGGCAATTGAGCTTGTTTATGATGATTCCGTGCCCGTATTTATTGCCAAGGAAGCGTTTGGCTCCAAAAAGAATGCGCGCGGAATACGCGATTGCGTTCGCAGGGATGTTGAAGACTTGCTTGCATCGCAAATCGTTTTCAATCAGGATAGGGAAATTAAGCGCTTTGCTCTTACTGCGAATGAAAAAATTCAGGTAAGTATTGATTAAATTTAAAAAAGTACTTGACTTTGCGGCGTTCTTTGTATATAATAACTAACGTCGCTGATGCGGGTGTAGTTCAATGGTAGAATGTCAGCCTTCCAAGCTGAACACGAGGGTTCGATTCCCTTCACCCGCTCCATACATGCGTTTGTAGCTCAGCTGGATAGAGCAACCGCCTTCTAAGCGGTGGGTCGGAGGTTCGAGTCCCCCCAAGCGCGCCAATGCTGCGCCTGAGCATCAGCAAACGCTTCTTTAGCTTGCATGTCAAGCGCAGCAGAATATGGTGGGATTAGTTCAGTTGGTTAGAGCGCCAGTTTGTGGCACTGGAGGTCATCGGTTCGAATCCGATATCCCACCCCACTTTTTTCTATCCCTATATTGGGGTGTCGCCAAGCGGTAAGGCAAGGGACTTTGACTCCCTCATGCGTAGGTTCGAATCCTGCCTCCCCAGCCATGCGCCCTGTTTCGGATAGGGCGAATTCGGTTCATTAGCTCAGATGGCAGAGCACTTGACTTTTAATCAAGGTGTCCGGGGTTCGATTCCCCGATGAGCCACCAAGTAAAAAGCATTGATTTCGCTTCGCGTTTTCAATGCTTTTTTCTTTTTGTTTTGTGTAAATCGGTGATTTTTGCTTTTTTTATTGCAAGAAATATCAGTAATTGGGGAACAGCCGATTTAAACCGTTCAAAACGAATAGCACGAATGGAAGGGCATCGTGTGCAATGTAAAGCTGATTTAAATTGTGCTTATCGTGCAAGGCAAATGGGATGTGACACCGTTAAGCAATGGAATGCAGTCCTTGATGGCAAAACAAGAGAATCGCATAGGCTTGTAGATAAAGAGTGGCGAGAACTTGAAGAACCTTTTTCAAATGGTTTGATGTATCCTAAAGAGCCGGGTGCTCCCGCAGCTGAAAGGTGTAATTGTCGTTGTATTTTTGACGATGTGCCGAGATGGTATGTTGAAAAGGGTGGTGGTCAGTATCGCAGAGATAATGAAACAGGTGAAATTATCAAAGTAAGCAATTATCAAGAATGGAAAGAAAAATACTATTCTGCTATTGATAATTTGAAGAAGGATATTATAATAAATAATAAGACTTATTCTTATATTGATAATAACAAATGGAACAAATTAATCAATATATGTAGGAATAATGAAACGCAATCTGAACACAAGCAAATATGGAGACATCAAGCGCAAAAACAAAAAGCAGGATATGTGCAAACAAGCAATTCTTATGATATAAATGCTCCTTTGCGTATGCGTGATATAAGTTCATTAAAATCTGATGATTTGCTGACTATTAATACTCTTAATGATGTAATAAATAAGACTAAGTTAAGGAATTGCATTATTGCAGATAGACATTGTGATGGTAACTTTTGTTAAATGTTTTTGGTGTGGACTTGAAGAACGGCAAAATATCAGATATTGACAATGCTGTTAAACAGGTTCAATTACAAATCGGAAAAACATTTGTTGAAGATGTTTTTATGAGCGTTAGCTTGAAGTCTGATAAAAATATTTTTACAGATAAAAAAGTAAAACTCAAAGTGTTGCTTGATGATGGTACGATGGTATATGTTACAGATAATAAGGTTGAAAGCGAAGCAATACTGCATACCGGAACAAAGTACAAATTGATTGATACAAACAGGCTGATGGATTTAAAGGGTGATTCTTGGCTTGAAATAATAAGAATAATTAAGTAGGTGATGTGATGACAGAAGAAGAAAAAGCAAAAAGAAGATTTTTTATGTCTGAAGATGCAAGAACTGTGTTTATTCCGCCTTGTGCTGTCTGCAAAAATGTGGATGGACTGAATTGCAAGGCATTAAAGGGCAGACGTCCTGAAAAATATTATATGGATGATAATCCTGATTTTCAGAAATGTCCTAAATTCGATTTTAATCCAAATGCGTTTTATGCAGACAAATATAAGGAATTATCAAAGCATTATAATTGGTAAGCATCCACATATTGATTGTGGATGCTTTTCTTATGACCAAATTTAATACAGTTGATGAAGCGCTTTGCAATTATGCAAGGTGCTTTTTATTCTTATGAAATTAAGCTTGCTCTTTTGGAAGTGTTACAAGCATAACCGTGCCGTTATCCGAGCTTTCTTCAATTTTTATTGCACCCTTGTGGAGCAACACAATTTCCCAAACAAGCGATAATCCAAGGCCTACTCCGCCGTGCGCTCTGCTGCGTGATTTATCAATGCGGAAGAAAGGCTGGAAAATACTTTCTCTGTATTGTTCCGGTATGCCGTGGCCGTTATCACGCACACGAATTGAAATTTTATCGCCGTCATCGCAAACGGAAATATGCACTTGCGCATTTGCGCGATTATATCGTATGGCATTTTCCGTAAGGTTAAATATCAATCTGTAAATCAATGTGTCGCTGCCGATCATTGTGCCGTTGCCGTCATAATTAAGGGCAATTCCTTTTTCCTCCGCAATCGGCTCAAGATCGGTTATGATTTCTTCTATCATTGGGGCAAGCTCGATTCTGTCGTTGCAGGGCACAGAGCGCAGCTCGCTCATTTCAAGCAATGTTTTTGTCATTTGAGACATTCGCTCGGTTTGCTCTTGCAAAAGCTTTAAAAACTCTGCCGTTTCCGGCTGCACATCGGGATGCTCTGCGGCAAAAAGCTCAATTTGCGCCTGAGTCAGCGCAAGGGGAGTTCGCAATTCATGAGCCGCATTTCCCGTGAATTGGCGCTGTGCCGAAAAGCCCTCATCAAGCCGCTTGATCATGCTGTTGAACGATTTGCTGAATTGCTTGAATTCGGGAAGCACATCCTCGCTGATTTGCACATTCGCAAGGTTATTCGGCTGCACATTTTCAACCTGAGCGGCAAAGCTGCGAAGCGGCTTTAATGCACGGCCGCTTACGAAATATGCAAGCACACCGCCAAGCAGAGTAACCGCCGCCGTTATATACCAATTTGTTGTGCCGAAGGATTGCTGTGCTCCGCTTACGATAATAGTAACCTCATTATCAAGATTTTCGCTTTGCGGGTCAAATGCTCCCGGCTCGCCGCCGTCAATATCGCTGTAAGCCGAAATGCCGTTTCCTATTGAATCCATATAATGCTTGCCGGAATATCCTATCAGGCAATTCATCAGCACACATGTTATGCAAATTAAAATAGCCGTCATTATGGTTATGCGCCATTGCAAAGATAGCTTTTTCATTTTCTTTCCTCCATAACATAGCCTTCGCCTATGCGATTGTGTATGGTGTCATATCCCATGGCGGCACGCAATTTCTTTCGCAAAGCCGAAATATGCACTCTTATTGAATTGCTGAAATTATCAACGCTGCTGTCCCAAACATGCTCAAGAAGCTCCTCTTGGCTTATCGGGCGGCCTTGGTTAAGCATAAGATATTCAAGTATTCCCGTTTCTTTTCTGGTTAAAGACAGGGCTTTACCGTCCACGGCGCCTTTGCGTGTTTTTGTGTTAAATGTAAGCTCTCCGCAGGTTAAAACAACATCGTTTTGCGTAAAGCGCCTGAGCGTCAGGCTGCGAATTCTTGCAGCAAGCTCGTCTAAGTGAAAAGGCTTTGTCAGATAGTCGTTTGCGCCGGCGTCCAATCCCTCAACCTTATCTGCAATCTCACAGCGCGCCGATAAAATAAGCACCTTTGTGTCGCAATCCGTTTTTCGCAGGGATTTAAGCAATGTCATTCCGTCTGTATCCGGAAGATTAAGATCAAGCACAACAAGATCAAAATTTTCAACGGCAAGCATTTCTGCCGCCGCTTTTCCGTTGTAACAATAATCAACGCTGTATGCAAGGCGCTTCAGGCTGCGAACAATTGTGTCGCAAAGTGCTTTTTCATCTTCAACAACTAAAATATGCATTATGTTTCTCCTAACAGGATTTTGGCTTTAGAGTATTTATATTATATCACAAAGCAAGGCTTGCCTGCACAATAAATATTCCGGAGCAAACGGTTATATATGCAATGAGTGCCGTTTGCAAACAGAAAATTTGCTATGTGATGATATTATATCATAAAGGCATAAAGTCTTTGTTAAATTTCTTTTCTTAACAAAGATTTTATGCCTGTTGTGATAAGATGTGTGCAACAAAGGAATTTGAAGGGGAGTGATCATCTTGTTTAAGTTGAAAAAAGCTTTGTCTCAGGGCGGCTTGCTGATTGCCGGTGCGGTTATGGTTTGCTGCGGTGCAATGAGGGGCGAGGTTGAATCCGTGTTAAGTAAGGCAATAAGATTGTGCTTGGAGTGTATTGGGATTGGATAAGAAAAAGAAAAAGAAAAAAGCATCGCGCCTTATAAGCCGCTTCAGAGGCTTGATACAGGCTTGCGCGGCCCTTGCAGCAAACATTCATTTGCCTAATTTTTTTAAGGGCGGAATATATCAGGGCAACGGCAAGGCTGTTTGTGTGCCGGGGTTAAACTGCTATTCCTGCCCGGCTGCATCGGGCGCTTGCCCAATAGGCGCATTTCAAGCGGTGGTGGGCTCATCAAAATTCAGCTTTTCATATTATATAACCGGATTTCTGATTTTGATAGGTGTGCTTCTCGGCCGTTTTGTTTGCGGCTTTTTGTGCCCGTTCGGTTGGCTGCAGGATCTGCTGCATAAAATTCCGGGCAAAAAGCTTTCAACAAAAAAGCTTAAACCCCTAAGGTATCTGAAATATGCCGTTTTGCTTTTTGCCGTGGTTTTGCTTCCGGCGCTTGTTGTAAACGATGTGGGTATGGGCGATCCTTTCTTTTGCAAATATATTTGCCCGCAGGGTGTGCTTGAGGGCGCAATTCCGCTCTCTGCCGTTAATGAGGGAATACGCGCTGCTTTAGGCTCTTTGTTTACTCAAAAGCTTATAATTTTAATTGCAGTGGTTGTTTTAAGCATTTTGTTTTATCGCCCGTTTTGCAAATGGATTTGCCCGCTCGGTGCCTTTTATGCGCTTATGAACAAGGTTTCTCTGCTTGGCATAAAGGTTGATGAGCATAAATGCGTTTCATGCGGAAAATGCGCAAAGGCCTGCAAAATGGATGTTGATATTACAAAATCACCCAATCACACCGAGTGTATACGCTGCGGCAAGTGCATAACCGCCTGCCCAACGGATGCTTTAAGCTTTCATTACGGATTCGGAATGCCGTCAAAAAACATCGGCGGAAATTCGGCACCGTGTAAGAAAAATAAATTAAATAATAAAACGGAGGAACAGTTATGAAAATCTCAAAAACATCAAAAATATTGGCTGTTATAATGGCGTTGGTGCTTGCGCTTGGCCTTGCAGCCTGCTCGGCAAGCAAAGACGGCAGCAAGGGCGGCGATTCCGAAATTGCCTCATTAATGGCAACGGAACCCGGTAGCATCGATGAGGCAACAGAGCTTTATAATAAACTCATGCAAAAGGAAAACGATATTCTCACAAATAATTCTCAGCTTTGGGAAAAAGTGTTTCTTTCTGCCAATAAAAACACTCCCATGATTGAAGACGGCACAAATTACGGCGATTTTCTGCTTTCAACAATCGAAGGCGCAAAAGACAGCTTCACTGCCGAAGAACTTAAAACTCTTAAAGCAGGTGCGGAGCAAATCAAGGAAATTGAAAATAAGCTTACGATTTTGGAGCAAAAATATCCCGGCTGCGGAAGCAAGCCCCAGGAAAACGACAGTGTTGATGCCGCAACCGCAGGCATGACGGGCGGCAATACCGCCGACCTAACAAAGTTTCCGAGCTTTCAGGGAAAGGACCTTGACGGCAATGATGTTAACAGCAGCGAGCTTTTTGCCAAAAATACGGTAACGGTTGTAAATTTTTGGTTCACAACCTGCAATCCCTGCGTCGGTGAGCTTGGCGATTTGGAAGCGTTAAACAAAGAACTTGCTCAAAAAGGCGGTTCTGTTGTCGGCATCAATTCATTCACGCTCGATGGCGACAGCAAGGCTATTTCCGAAGCAAAGGATATTTTGAATAAAAAGGGAGTAACATATAAAAACCTTTGGTTTGATTCAAGCAGTGAAGCCGGCAAATTCACCTCAGGCCTTTATTCCTTCCCAACAACTTATGTTGTTGATAAAAACGGAAACATCGTTGGTCAGGTCGTAGGCGCAATCACATCGGCAGAGCAGTCAAAAACTCTTAATGCACTGATTGATCAGGCAATTGCAAACAGCGCAAACTAAGCAGTAATAATGCAAAATGCCGTGCGTTGAAATCATAAATATTTAAGCTTGTTATTTTAAGGCTTTCGCTTCAAAAGGGCGAAAGCCTTGCCTTTTATCCGTTTCTTTGATTTTTTTAATAGTGCAACGGGCAAAACTCGGAAAGCTTAAACCGCATTTTCCTTTATAAAGTGTGCCCCAAATGGCTCTGCTTCTATTGAATATGGTTGAACTATGTAATATAATGTTGAAAGAGGGTACTGAATGTTATAAGAGGGAAATTATGAAGCTTAATGAATTAAAGGTCGCAAAAAGTGCCGTTATAACCAAAGTCAGCGGTCAAGGGGCGCTTCGGCAGCATTTTCTTGATATGGGCATGGTTCCCGGTGCGGAAATCACATTGATAAAAACCGCTCCAATGGGTGATCCGTTGGAATATCAAATTCACGGCTATGAACTTACACTCCGCCTTGCAGAGGCCGAAAAAATAGAAATTGAGCCTATAGCAAAAAGGAGCCGCAGCCATACGGGTATAAACAGGGAGCAAAACATTGATCATCCGGGACTTGGCGAGGACGGCAAATATCATTCCAAAAAGGATGAAAAACCGCTTGATGACGATGTTGTTCTTACCTATGCCTTGGTTGGAAATCAAAATTGCGGAAAAACAACTCTTTTCAATCAGCTTACCGGTGCAAAGCAGCACGTCGGCAACTTTCCCGGTGTAACGGTAGACAGAAAAGACGGTGTTATTAAAGGCTATCCGAAAACGCTTGTAACGGATTTGCCGGGTATTTATTCAATGTCTCCTTTCAGCAGCGAGGAAATAGTTTCCCGCAATTTTGTGCTGAATGAAAAGCCGAAGGCAATAATAAACATTGTTGATGCAACCAATATTGAGCGAAATCTTTATTTAACAATGCAGCTTTTGGAAATGGACACGCCAATGGTTGTGGCGCTTAATATGATGGATGAGGTTATAAGCAATCAAGGCTCTGTTGATGTTAATGCAATGGAGTCAATGCTCGGGGTGCCGGTTATTCCGATTTCGGCATCCAAAAATGAGGGCGTTGATGAATTGGTGCGCCATGCAATCCATGTGGCTAAATATCAGGAAAAGCCATTGCAGCAGGATTTTTGCAGCAAAACAGATCATGACGGAGCCGTGCATAGGTGCATCCATGCCGTTATTCATTTGATAGAGGATCATGCGGAAAGTGCTCAAATTCCCGTTCGGTTTGCGGCAACAAAGGCAATAGAGGGTGATAAGCTTATTATTGATCGCCTGAAATTGCAAAGCAGCGAGCTTAATATGCTTGAATCAATAGTTGATCAAATGGAAAAAGAGCGCGGGCTTGATCGCAGTGCCGCTATCGCAGATATGAGGTTTTCTTATATAGAGCAGCTTTGCGAAAAAACAGTTATTAAGCCGAAAGAAAGCAAACAAAGAATTCGCAGCGAAAAAATAGACAGAGTTTTAACCGGTAAATACACAGCCATTCCTTGCTTTATTGCAATAATGGTGGCAGTGTTTTACCTCACCTTTAATGTTATCGGCGCGGGGCTTCAAACCCTGCTTGAGCTTGGCATTGATAAGCTCAGTGCGCTTGCGGATTGTGCACTTACCGCGGCCAATGTAAATCCGGTTATTCACAGCTTGATTATCGATGGTGTTTTCACGGGTGTAGGCAGCGTCCTCAGCTTTTTGCCGATTATCGTTACACTGTTTTTCTTCCTTTCATTGATGGAGGATACGGGATATATTGCCAGGGTGGCTTTTGTTATGGATAAGCTGCTCAGAAAAATCGGCTTGTCCGGAAGAAGCATTGTGCCTATGCTTATAGGTTTTGGCTGCACGGTGCCTGCTGTTATGGCAACACGAACTCTGACGAGCGAGAGAGACAGAAAAATGACAATTCTTCTTACTCCTTTTATGAGTTGCAGCGCAAAATTGCCGATATATTCGTTTTTTGTAAGTGTGTTTTTCCCAAAAAAAGGTGCACTTGTAATGTCTGTTATTTATCTGCTGGGAATCTTAATGGGCATTTTGGCTGCATTCCTTTATAAAGGAACATTGTTTAAGGGCGAACCGGTGCCGTTTGTTATGGAGCTTCCGAATTACAGATTGCCAAGTGCAAAAAATGTGGCTCAGCTGCTTTGGGAAAAAGCAAAGGATTTTTTGCAAAGGGCTTTTTCGGTTATTCTTATCGCAACGGTTGTTGTGTGGTTCCTGCAAAAATTTGACCTTAAATTTAATATGACCGAGGATTCTTCACAAAGCATTTTGGCTGCCGTTTCCGGCCTGATTGCGCCGATATTCAAGCCGCTCGGCATAGGGGATTGGCGAATTTGCACGGCTCTTATCTGCGGCTTTATGGCAAAGGAAAGCGTTGTTTCCACCCTGGAGGTTCTGTTTGGAGGAAGCATTGCAGCTGT
>OHLY01000791.1_pt1 | contig 17234 bp, 9 predicted proteins | sample 1569251 | NCBI WGS metagenome assembly OHLY01 (sample SAMEA3879532, study PRJEB24766) | human gut metagenome | biome: human-associated habitat; feature: feces | place: USA | collected 1985/1987
TCTCATTCCAGGATTGGGCGCCACAGATTACAGCAGCAATGGATATATAGATAATGGTTTCCATTTTATGTACTTTTTTACAGTTCATCCTAGGATCTTCTATTGGTTTACAAAGGTCAATTATGCCAATTTTCATGTTAGTTTATGTTTTAATATATCTTATAAAGATAAGAAAAACAATCGACATAAACAAATGACAATACATTAATAATCAACAATATAGAAAATAAACAACAAGGAATAATATAGTAAAAAATATAATGCGTCTGCCCTGATCATATCTATGATAACAACTTATCTCAATAATGATAAATACTTATCACATATATGACATACAATTATCATATATGTGATAAATAAAACACAAAGAATAAAAAGATTGGGATTGACCAAGAAAAACGAAAGCTGACTGCCAAAAACAAACAAAATACCTTTAATAATCTCAAAAGAAAAAAACAGCAATTTACAACAATAATCTCTGAAAGACAAGTGAAGGACCTGTCCTTCACCCGCTAACACCAATGAATAAAGCGTTATGAAGGAAAGGTGAAGCTTAATTCAATAGCCAACAGTCATTATAATAAGCCATCCAAACCTGTAAACAGATGCAGTATAGGATAACAGCAATAAGGATTTTGTTTTTTGAGTGGAAAAGTAATAAAGTCTGAAAAAATCGTAACTTTGCAATAATCAAAAAAGATAGGATATGGAGCAGCAGGACAGATATATACGGTTTGACTGAGCCGTAAAATGCCTTCTCCGTCAAAAAGCGAATTTCGACGTACTCGAGGGATTCTTAACAGTCCTTTTGGGTGAAGAAGTGAAAATCATAGAACTGCTGGAAAGCGAAAGTAATCAGCAAAGCGTAGATGACAAGTTCAATCCGTGGATATCAAAGCCAAAAACAGCAAAGGCGAAATCATCATAGTAGAGATTCAAAATACGCGTGAGTTGTATTACTTGGAACGTATCCTTTACGGTGTCGCCAAAGCAATCACAGAACACATTTCTCTTGGCGAACGCTACTACGAAGTGAAAAAGATTTATTCCATTAGCATTCTGTACTTCGACATCGGAAAAGGAAATGATTATTTATATCATGGACAGAATAGCTTCACTGGAGTACACACCGGAGATCGCTTGAAGTAACAACAAAAGAAAAGGACGCTCTCGTCCATAAACTTCCTGCAGGGATTTTCCCAGAGTACTTCCTAATCCGCGTAAACGAGTTCAATAAAGTAGCAGTCACTCCTTTAGAGGAATGGATTGAGTACCTAAAAACCGGCTGTATCCGTTCTGACACCCAGGCTCCCGGTTTGACGGAAGCTCGTAAAAAACTGATTTATTATAATATGTCTCCTGCAGAACGCTATGCTTATGACGAACACCTGAGTGCCATCATGATACAAAATGACGTGTTGGATGGAGTAAAATTAGAAGGACGCATGGAAGGAAAAATGGAAGGGTGTATAGAAATAGCCCGAAATCTGAAATCAATGGGATTGGACACAGAGACAATCCAAAAAGCGACAGGATTATTACCGGAAGAAATTCAGAAGTTATAAATGAGCTCTAAGCATATAATTAAAGTAAGACTGTCTTCTTTTTGCCTATTAGAAGACAGTCTCTTTTTATACCTAAGAAAAGTAAAATTATTCATTCTTCATTTAAATAATCTCTATCCCCTTCTCCTTGCAAAGTTTCAAACCAAGATCTTTCAGTCTGAATTTCTGAATCTTGCCACTGCCCGTCATCGGAAATTCATCCACAAAGAAGATATATTTGGGGATTTTATAACGAGAGATTTTATTTCTGCAGAAGTCACGCACATCTTCTTCCTGCATTGTCACACCTTCTTTCAGAATGATAAATGCACCGACGGCCTCTCCGTATTTCTTTGACGGAACACCGGCTACCTGCACATCTTTCACTCCATCAAGTTTATAAAGAAACTCTTCGATTTCACGTGGATAAATGTTCTCTCCACCACGAATAATCATATCCTTGATACGCCCGGTAATCCGATAATTCCCATCTTCATCCTTAATGCCCAAGTCGCCCGAATGAAGGAAATTATTCTCATCAATAACTTCCGCCGTAGCTTCCGGATTCTTATAATATCCCTTCATGGTGTTATATCCACGATTACACATCTCACCCTGTACACCAACTGGACATTCCTCACCTGTCTCCGGATCAATCACCTTCACTTCCGTAAACTCAAAATCACGCCCTACCGTATTACAGCGCACATCAAATGAATCATCTATACGGGTAGCCGTCATACCGGGAGCCGCTTCCGTCAATCCATATACACTGGTCACCTTCATATACATTTTTTCTTCTACCTGCTTCATCAATTCGACAGGACACAACGAACCCGCCATAATACCGGTACGAAGACAGGACATATCAAAGAGGTCAAACATCGGGTGATGTAGTTCGGCAATAAACATAGTAGGTACTCCATAAAGAGCCGTACAACGTTCCTTGTGGATAGAAGCCAACACCACCAACGGGTCGAAACGCTCCACCATTACTTGTGTACAACCATGAGTCAGACAATTCATAGTAGCCAGCACAACTCCGAAACAATGGAATAACGGTACGCAACAACAAAGCTTGTCATCTGCCGTAAACTTCATGTGTTCACCGGTCAGGAATCCGTTATTGGTAATATTATAATGTGTCAACATCACTCCTTTCGGGAATCCGGTAGTACCTGAAGTATATTGCATATTGACCACATCGTGGCAGTCAACCTTGCTTTTGAGCTCATTCAAACGGTCATCTTCCACATTCTCTCCCAACAAAAGAATCTCCGCCGTATTATACATTCCGCGATGTTTCTCCTGACCGACATATACTACATTCTTCATATACGGAAAACGCTCGCTCTTCAAATGACCGCGTTCGCAAGTCTTCAATTCCGGAAGCATGGTATAAGTCATCTGTACGAAGTCGCTATCCTTCTCGCCATTTACAATACAAAGGGTATGCATATCCGAGTTCTGGCAAAGATATTCCAACTCGGATTGCTTATAGTTCGTATTTACCGTAACATATACCGCACCAATTTTGGCACAAGCATAAAGCAACGTCAGCCAATCCGGAACATTAGCCGCCCAAATGCCGACATGGGTTCCCCGTTCCACGCCGATAGAAATAAGTCCTTTCGCCATATCATCCACACGGTGATTGAACTGGCTCCAGGTGAAACGGAGATTGCGGTCGGAATATACGATATATTCCTTATCAGGGGTCTCTTCAGCCCAGTGTTCCAGCCACTGGCCCAAAGTACGATCAAATAATTGCATGTAGTTAGTGATTAATTGATTAGTAATTACCGTATTTCGCTAAATTGGAGTGTAAATCACTGCCAGAATCTTAGCGGCCTGCCCCTCGTAGGCATGCACATGATGAGGAACAATGGAATCGTAATAAATGCTATCTCCCTCTTCCAGCAGATAGGTATTTTTACCATAACTGATTTCCATGATACCTTCCATCACCATAATAAACTCCTCTCCCTCATGAGAAGACAGCACAAAGTCGGTATCCTCAGTCGGCATTACGTCGATAATAAACGGCTCCATGTGACGATCCGCTTTCGACTTCGACAAAGAATGATATTCCATATGCTTGCGGGAATGAATCGCATTATTAGAGAAACTAATCGCATCTTTAGCTTCTTTCTTACGGCATACCACCGGACCGACTTCATCTTGGTCGTCAAGGAAAGTACCCAAACGCACTCCCAGCACGCGCGCAATCTTAATTAGCGGTGCAAGAGAAGGAATATCGATATTATTCTCGATACGTTCAATCTGCTCAATGGCCAGACCGGAACGTTGCGCCAGTTCTTCTATGGTTATTGTTTTATCTTCTCGCAGAGCTTTAATTTTTTCGCCGACAATTTTACTTGTATCCATATTGAAAGCATTTTAGATATCAAAGGTGATAATTTATAATAATTAAACTGCAAAAATAGCAAATTCTTTAGATGGACACAATTATAAGTGAGAAAATATGCTCATCAGCCCAAAAGAAGAAATAAAAAAGCCGTTCCCCCTAACAAGGAACGGCTTTTCAATCTTTCCGCAGCAAGTAAATTACTTACGCAAACCGAGTTCTTTAACAATTGCACGATATCTTTCGATATCTTTTGCTTTCAGGTAGTCAAGCAAACGACGACGTTTACCTACCAACATTGTCAAAGCTCTCTCTGTACTATAATCTTTTCTGTTGAGCTTCATGTGCTCAGTCAGATGAGAAATACGGTAGGAAAACAAAGCTATCTGCGCCTCAGATGAGCCAGTATCAGTGTTAGACTTTCCGTACTTTCCGAAGATTTCTTGCTTTTTAGCAGCGTCTAAATACATAACTTTTAGAATTTTAATATAGTAAATTATTCTTTTGAGCGTGCAAAGATAGGTATTATCTTTATATCCCACAACGTTTTACAAGAAAAAATTGCTATCATTGCACATATTTCTAATCCTATTTTCGTACCTTTGCAGCCAAATAATAGGTATTATATGCAAAATATTCGAAACATTGCAATCATTGCCCATGTAGACCATGGGAAAACAACGCTGGTTGACAAGATGCTATTGGCGGGAAACTTGTTCCGCAACAACCAAAATAGTGGTGAACTTATACTGGACAACAACGATCTGGAACGTGAACGTGGTATAACGATTCTTTCTAAAAACGTTTCCATCAACTACAACGGTACCAAAATTAATATTATTGATACTCCGGGACATAGTGACTTCGGTGGTGAAGTAGAACGTGTGTTGAATATGGCCGATGGCTGTATTCTGTTGGTAGACGCCTTTGAAGGTCCCATGCCTCAAACCCGTTTCGTACTGCAAAAAGCATTGGAAATCGGTTTGAAACCCATTGTCGTAGTCAATAAGGTGGATAAGCCTAATTGTCGTCCGGAAGAGGTTTACGAAATGGTATTCGACTTGATGTTCAGTCTTAATGCGACGGAAGACCAGTTGGATTTCCCCGTTATCTACGGTTCTGCCAAAAACAACTGGATGAGTACCGACTGGCAAAAGCCAACCGATACAATCACTCCTCTGCTGGATTGTATCGTTGAAAACATTCCGGCTCCACAACAGTTGGAAGGTACTCCGCAGATGTTGATTACTTCTTTGGATTATTCTTCCTATACCGGCCGTATTGCCGTAGGCCGTGTACATCGCGGTACTTTAAAAGAAGGTATGAACGTAACGCTTGTAAAACGCAATGGCGATATGTTCAAGACTAAAATTAAGGAGCTTCATGTTTTCGAAGGTCTGGGCCGTGTGAAAACGACAGAAGTCTCATCGGGAGATATTTGCGCATTGGTAGGTATCGACGGATTTGAGATCGGAGATACTGTTTGCGACTTCGAAAATCCGGAAGCTTTGCCGCCAATCGCTATTGATGAACCGACCATGAGTATGTTGTTCACCATTAACGATTCTCCGTTCTTCGGCAAAGACGGTAAGTTTGTGACTTCACGTCATATCCACGACCGCTTGATGAAAGAACTAGATAAAAACTTGGCTCTTCGCGTAAAGAAAAGTGAGGAAGATGGTAAATGGATCGTTTCCGGACGTGGTGTACTTCACCTTTCCGTACTGATCGAGACGATGCGCCGCGAGGGATACGAACTCCAAGTGGGGCAGCCGCAAGTTATTTTCAAAGAGATTGACGGCGTCAAATGTGAACCGATTGAAGAATTGACTATCAACGTACCGGAAGAGTATTCAAGCAAGATCATTGATATGGTGACACGCCGTAAGGGTGAGATGGTCAAGATGGAAAATACCGGCGAACGTATCAATCTTGAGTTTGACATGCCCTCACGCGGTATCATCGGCTTACGAACGAATGTATTGACTGCTTCTGCCGGTGAAGCGATTATGGCTCACCGTTTCAAAGAATATCAGCCATTCAAAGGAGAGATAGAACGCCGTACCAACGGTTCCATGATCGCTATGGAAAGCGGAACAGCTTTTGCTTATGCAATCGACAAATTGCAGGATCGTGGCAAGTTCTTCATATTCCCGCAAGACGAAGTGTATGCCGGACAAGTGGTAGGCGAACATTCTCACGACAATGACCTGGTTATCAACGTTACCAAATCGAAGAAGTTGACGAATATGCGTGCTTCCGGTTCCGATGAAAAGGCACGTTTGATTCCTCCAGTTCAATTCTCTCTTGAAGAAGCATTGGAATATATCAAGGAGGATGAATATGTAGAAGTTACTCCGAAAGCAATGCGTATGCGTAAAGTAATTCTAGACGAGATAGAACGCAAACGTGCAAATAAGAGCTAATAAACAATATCTCAATACAGTAATCCCGACGAAACGATCAAAGTTTCGCCGGGATTTCATTTTCCGTACACTCAGAAAAGACTATACTCTCATTTTTCTTTCATCAATCCTTTAGCCACATCATATTTTAGCTGATAACTTTGCCCTTTTATGTTTTTAAAGGACAACATTTTATTCCCATACTTTATCACACAATTTCCTCCCGCACCGGAACGTACCGTGGCTTCTTTCAACTGATTATTCTCCCATATCAACCTCAAAATCCGCACTACTTTTGATCAGTTCATATCCTGTCTCTTTCAAAAAATTCAAATCCCTTGTATAGTCATAATATTCCCAGATATGAGTAGTCAACCAAGGGCCTGCCATCGGGTTGAAGTTCCAAGACATATTCTGACTTTCCAATGGCGTAGTGAAACCGAATATATTGCCCTTTGGTATAATCTGTTTCGCTCGCCAAAATACCAGAGACTAGAAATAAAGAATTGATAAACAAGAAACAGAACTTTTTCATGATTGTCGCATTATTATTCAAGGATTAATCAAATACCTATATACTTTGTACAAAAGTAATGAAAAAAACTCTATGTACAATCAGACTATCTGATACGTTTTCCTCCACAACCAATTACCTTCAAGATCAAAAAAAAGGAGCAACTGCCTCATCAGGCAATCGCTCCTCCTTTATCTAGTCAATTGAATTGTATTATTCTACTTCATTGTAGTCGAGTACCGTTTTCTTGTTAGCCAAGATACGGTCATACTCTTCTTTTGAACCAACAATAAGTTTTTCAAATTCACGCTGGCCGGTACCTGCCGGAATCAAGTGACCGCAAATAACGTTCTCTTTCATACCCTCCAGTTTATCAACCTTGCCGTTAATAGCAGCCTCATTCAATACCTTCGTTGTTTCCTGGAAGGAAGCAGCCGACATAAAGCTTGAAGTCTGCAAAGCAGCACGTGTAATACCTTGAAGAATCTGAGTAGAAGTTGCGGCTACCGCATCACGAACCTCAACAGGTTTCAAGTCACGACGTTTCAGCATACTATTCTCATCACGCAACTTACGGGCAGTCACAATCTGACCGGCTTGCATATTCTGAGAATCACCTGCATCAACCACGACTTTCTTACCCCAGATACGATCGTTTTCTTCCATAAACTCAAGTTTATCTACAACCTGTTGTTCCAAGAAACGAGTATCACCCGGTTCGTCAATCTGTACCTTACGCATCATCTGACGCACGATAATCTCAAAATGCTTATCATTGATCTTCACACCTTGCAGACGGTATACATCCTGAACTTCATTCACGATATATTCCTGTACAGCCGTAGGACCTTTAATAGCCAAGATATCCGCCGGAGTAATAGCACCGTCAGACAACGGAGTACCTGCACGTACATAGTCATTTTCCTGTACAAGGATCTGCTTAGACAATGCTACCAAGTATTTCTTAACCTCACCAGTCTTAGAAGTTACGATAATCTCACGGTTACCACGCTTGATCTTACCCATTGTCACCTCACCGTCGATTTCAGAAACGACAGCAGGATTGGACGGGTTACGAGCTTCAAACAATTCAGTAACACGAGGAAGACCACCCGTGATATCACCCGCCTTACCTACGGCACGCGGAATCTTCACGATAACCTCACCGGCCTTCACTTTCTGACCATTTTCGATGATCACGTGACCACCTACCGGCAAGTTATAAGTACGAATCAGATCACCGTCTTCTGTCAAGATATGAGCCGAAGGTACTTTTGTCTTATCTTTGGATTCAATAATAATAATTTCACGAAGACCTGTAGCTTCATCCGATTCAACCTTATAAGTAACGTTTTCTATCACGCCCTCAAATTCGATCTTACCGGTTGCTTCAGTAATGATTACAGCGTTGAACGGGTCCCACTTAGCAATCATCTTGCCTTTTTCTACCAATTCACCATCGCCTACATACAGCGTTGAACCGTAAGGAACGTTATGAGTAGAAAGAACAATACCGGTATTTACATCTACAAAACGAACTTCAGCCAAACGACCTACTACCACTTTTGCAGATTCACCCATCTCATCTACAATATCTACCGTACGCAACTCTTCAAATTCAAGACGTGCATTGTTTTTAGCAATGATACTTGCATTAGCAGCGATATTGGCAGCAGTACCACCGGCGTGGAATGTACGCAATGTCAACTGTGTACCCGGCTCACCGATAGACTGAGCTGCGATTACACCGACAGCCTCACCCTTCTGAACCATGCGGCTCGTAGCCAAGTTACGTCCGTAACATTTAGCACAAACACCCTTCTTAGCCTCACAAGTCAGTACCGAGCGGATTTCAACACTTTCGATCGGAGAATCCTGAATCTTCTTGGCAATCTCTTCTGTAATTTCCTCACCACCGGCAACAAGCAATTCACCTGTAGTAGGATGAATAATATCATGTACGGAAACACGTCCCAAGATACGTTCGTACAGAGTAGCAATAACTTCATCGTTATTCTTAAGGTCTGTACAAACCAATCCACGAAGTGTACCGCAGTCTTCTTCTGTAATAATCACATCGTGTGATACGTCTACCAGACGACGAGTCAGATAACCGGCATCGGCAGTTTTCAAAGCGGTATCCGCCAAACCTTTACGAGCACCGTGGGTAGAGATAAAGTACTCCAACACCGAAAGTCCTTCTTTAAAGTTCGACAAGATCGGGTTCTCAATGATCTGACCACCTTCTGCACCTGCTTTCTGCGGTTTTGCCATCAAACCACGCATACCTGACAACTGACGAATCTGCTCTTTAGAACCACGGGCACCTGAGTCAAGCATCATATATACAGAGTTGAATCCCTGATCATCCGAAGAAATTGTCTTCATCAGGATATTAGACAACTCAGAGTTTACATGTGTCCAAATATCGATCACCTGATTGTAACGTTCGTTATTGGTAATGAAACCCATATTATAGTTGTTTACGACTTGTTCTACTTCGTCGTAACCTTTCTGCACCAAGGTCTCTTTTTCCTCCGGAATGATAATATCACCCAAGTTGAATGACAAACCACCCTTGAACGCCATCTGATAACCTAAGTTCTTGATTCCATCCAGGAAGTCGGCAGCCTTAGCCACACCACATACCTTGATTACATCACTAATAATATCACGAAGAGATTTCTTAGAGATGATTGTATTGATATAACCGGCTTCAGGCGGAACGATTTCATTAACAATCACACGTCCTACTGAAGTTTCGCGCATTACGTCTACAATGTTACCATTTTCATCAACGTCTTTCACGATAACTTTTACCGGAGCATGGATATCTACCTTACCTTCATTGTAAGCGATCAACGCCTCTTCCGGTCCGTAGAATGTCAAACCTTCACCTTTCGCACCGGCACGCAACTTAGTAATATAGTACAAACCAAGAACCATATCCTGTGCAGGCACAGTAATAGGCGCACCGTTTGCCGGGTTCAATATATTATGTGATTGAAGCATCAACATTTGTGCTTCCAGAATTGCTTCATTACTCAAAGGCAAGTGAACAGCCATCTGGTCACCGTCAAAGTCAGCGTTGAATGCCGTACATGCCAACGGGTGCAACTGGATAGCTTTACCTTCAATCATCTTAGGCTGGAAAGCCTGAATACCCAGACGGTGCAATGTCGGAGCACGGTTCAACAGTACCGGATGTCCTTTCATTACATGTTCCAAAATATCCCAAATCACCGGTTCCTTGCGGTCAACGATCTTCTTGGCAGACTTCACAGTCTTAACGATACCGCGCTCGATAAGTTTACGGATAATAAACGGCTTGTACAATTCGGCAGCCATCAATTTAGGAATACCGCATTCACCCATCTTCAATTCCGGACCAACAACGATTACCGAACGGGCAGAGTAGTCAACACGCTTACCCAGCAAGTTCTGACGGAAACGTCCTTGTTTACCTTTCAAACTGTCAGACAATGACTTCAACGGGCGATTGGCATCTGTCTTCACAGCACTTGACTTACGTGAGTTGTCGAACAAAGAATCTACAGATTCCTGAAGCATACGTTTTTCATTACGCAAGATCACTTCCGGAGCCTTGATTTCGATCAGTCGTTTCAGACGGTTATTACGGATAATCACACGACGATAAAGGTCGTTCAAGTCAGAGGTAGCAAAACGGCCACCATCCAACGGAACCAACGGACGAAGTTCGGGCGGGATAACTGGTACGATACGTACAATCATCCATTCCGGTTTGTTACGTCCACGTGATGCACGGAACGATTCTACTACCTGAAGACGTTTCAAAGCTTCATTCTTACGTTGCTGTGAAGCATCGTTACCTGCACGGTGACGCAATTCGTAAGACAAAGCATCCAAATCCAGACGGGCCAGCAAATCATAGATAGCTTCAGCACCCATCTTTGCAACAAACTTGTTCGGATCAGTATCTTCAAGATATTGATTGTCTTTTGGAAGTGTATCCAGAATATCCAGATATTCTTCTTCAGAAAGCAAATCATATTCAGCTACACCGTCTTCAGCTTTTACACCCGGCTGAATAACAACGTAACGTTCGTAGTATATAATCGAATCCAGTTTCTTTGTCGGCAATCCGAGCAGATAACCGATTTTATTAGGGAGCGAACGGAAATACCAGATATGAGCCACCGGCACAACCAACTGGATATGTCCCATACGTTCACGGCGTACTTTCTTCTCAGTAACTTCCACACCACAACGGTCGCAGACGATACCTTTATAACGGATACGCTTGTATTTACCGCAATGACATTCATAATCCTTGATAGGACCGAAAATGCGCTCGCAAAACAAACCATCACGTTCGGGTTTGTACGTACGGTAATTAATGGTTTCAGGCTTCAAAACTTCACCACTCGAATTCTCAAGGATTTCTTCCGGAGAAGCCAGACCAATTGAGATCTTCGAGAAATTACTTTTCGTCTTATTTTCTTTTCTAAAAGCCATACTCTATATTTAATTGAAAATGGAAAATTAAAAATTAAAAATTAAGAAACCGAAGAATGAAAACTGAAAACTAAAAACTCTCCATTTTCAGTTCTCAATTTTCAATTCCCAATTTATTAATTATTCCAAGTTGATACTCAAACCTAATCCTCTCAACTCGTGCAACAATACGTTCAAGGATTCCGGAATACCAGGTTGCGGCATCGGTTCACCTTTCACAATTGCTTCATAAGCTTTCGAACGTCCTACCACGTCATCAGACTTGATAGTAAGGATTTCCTGCAGGATATGAGCAGCACCAAAACCTTCGAGTGCCCAAACCTCCATTTCTCCGAAACGCTGACCACCGAACTGCGCTTTACCACCAAGAGGTTGCTGAGTAATCAATGAGTACGGACCGATAGAACGAGCATGCATCTTGTCTTCAACCATGTGCCCCAACTTCAACATATAAGTTACACCTACAGTTGCCGGCTGGTCAAATTGCTCACCTGTACCACCGTCACAAAGATACGTTTTACAGTAACGCGGCAGTCCTGCCTTGTCTGTCCATTCGTTCAGATCCTCCATTGTAGCACCATCGAAGATAGGAGTAGCAAATTTAACGCCCAATGTTTTTCCGGCACGTCCAAGTACAGCTTCAAAAATCTGACCGATATTCATACGAGAAGGCACACCCAACGGATTCAATACAATATCGACCGGAGTACCATCTGCCAAGAACGGCATATCTTCCTGACGAACAACACGGGATACAATACCCTTGTTACCATGGCGACCTGCCATCTTATCACCCACACCGATCTTACGCTTCTTAGCAATATATACTTTTGCCATCTGGATAATACCAGCAGGAAGCTCATCACCAATGGTAATCGCAAACTTCTTACGCTTCAGTTCCGCATCCAGTTCTTTATATTTCTTGATGAAATTCATCACCAAGTCGCGAATCATACCGTTAGCATGCTCATCACTGGTCCAGTTACTCAACTGGATAGAAGTAAAGTCAAGTGAATCAAAATCAGATGCACTGAACTTCGCTCCCTTAGCAATCACTTCCGCCCCCAAGTAGTCTTTCACGCCCTGAGAAACCTTGCCTTCTGTCAAAGTCATCAGTTTCTTAACCAAAATGCGTTTCAAGTCTGCAACCTTAGATTCAAACTCATCATCAATCTTAGGCAACAGTGCCTTGTCTGCCAACTTAGAGCTACGGTTCTTGATCACACGTGAAAACAATTTCTTATCGATAACAACGCCTTTCAGAGAAGGAGATGCCTTCAAAGAAGCGTCCTTCACATCACCGGCCTTATCACCAAAGATCGCACGAAGCAGTTTTTCTTCGGGAGAAGGATCAGATTCACCTTTCGGAGTAATCTTACCGATCATGATATCACCCGGCTCGATACGGGCACCGATTCTTACGATACCGTTTTCGTCCAAGTCCTTATAAAGATATGTATTTTCCTTATTCGGCATGTGTTCGGTGCGCTCCTTTATATCGGCGTTTTCAAGGCAGGTGTAAAATCTGTCGCCCTCAAAATCGGAATTTGCGCAAATATTATCCTTAAGAGAAACGGAAAATATTTTGAAATCCTGAAAAACAACGGAATAAAGCTTTATAATGCTGTCTTTTGTGTAGTCCTTAATGTTAACGCCGTTAATCAAAATTTCGCCGTCCGTCACATCATAAAGGCGGCACATCAGCTTAATAAAGGTTGTTTTGCCGCTGCCGTTTCTGCCCACCACGGCTAAATGCTCGCCGTTTTTGATTTTGAGATTAACATTTTGGAGAGCATAATTTTCCGCACCCGGGTATTTAAACGAAACATTTTTAAATTCAATTTCAAATTCGGTGCCGCAAAGCTCTTGCGTGCCGTATTCTCTGCCGTCTTTATGCTCTGTTATCGCAAAATAAATCTTGGCAAGCGGCAAAATTTCCGCAAGCTTGCCGAGCGTGTTTGCGATTTGCATAACGCCGTTTATTATTTGCATAAACGCCCCGCAATACATAACAAGCGAGCCTATATTAAACAGCCCGAAGCTGCCCTTAACGCCGATGAAAACATAAACGCCGAAAGCCACTGCTGCACCCATTATCGCAACAACGGAGCTGGTTTTCGCCGTGCGCATGGATATCTGTTTTAAGGTTTTTTCGCCGTCCGTCAGTATCTTATTCGTTGCAATTCGGTTTATCAGGCTTTGCTCTTTGTAAACTCTGATTTCCTTGCCCGTTTTATAGTCGCCGAAAATGTCTATAAAAGAATAAAATAATCTGTCCAGCGTGGCATAGGCTTCGTTGGCGGCAAGGTAGGAACGGTTCATTTTAATCGCGATAAGCAACATAATAACCGCCATTGCCGCAATCAAGCCGATCAGCGCAATCAAAAATATCGGCCTTTCAAAAAAGCTTTCGCCCGTTTTCGTGAATCCGATTTTCAAAAGCGGCATAATCATTATCACGGAAACGATCACCGTGTAAACCCCGCTCACAAAAACCTGGCTCGTCCACATAAAATACGAAAATCTTGCCCAGCGGCTTGCTCCCGCTTCCTCGTGCTTGTGGATTGTGTCGCGAAAATTTTCGTCCTCCAGCGTTTCGTATTCCGAATTGTAAATCTTTTTTGCCATTTTAAAATTTTCTTTGTCAAATAAAATATTCGCCAAAACCTGATAGTAATCATCCGTATATTCACCGGCAAACATCAGGGCAAAATTAAGCAAAACGGCAATGCATATGTATGAAATCAGGCTTTTAAAATCTGCGCCGCCGGAAAGAAGCGCAATTATTTTGGCAGTGAAATAAATGTTCACAAAGGGGCGCGTTGCCGTTATTATCGCGTTTGAAAACGCCACCGGCTCAATGTGCTTGTCAAGGCGTGATATCTCGCGATACATTTTAAAAATCATTCTAAAGTTTTTCATTCGCCCGCCGCCTCTCTTTCCTTGTAATAATAGCTTTGCACTTGGTACATTCTGTAATATGCGCCCTTTTTTGCCATAAGCTCGGCGTGTGAGCCCTCCTCAATGATTTCTCCGTTTGAAACAAACAAAATCCTGTCGCAAAATCTGGTGGAGGATAATCTGTGCGAAATGAAAAACGAAAGCTTGCCGCGTGTCAGCTCGTTGTATTTCAAATAAAGCTCGTTTTCGGCAATCGGGTCAAGTGCGGCAGTCGGCTCATCCAAAATCAAAATCGGTGCATTTTTATAAATTGCCTTGGCAAGCAAAAGCTTTTGCTTTTCGCCGCCGGAAAAATCAACCGCGTTTTTGTAAACCTCTTTGCACATCAGGCTGTGCTCCCTGTCGGGCAGGGAGTTTATTTTATCCGCAATTCCCGCTTTTTCAAATGCGTCAAAAAGGCGTTTTCGGTCGTATTCCGTGCCGGCGGTTATGTTTTGCTGAATTGTCATCGGCAAAAAGTAATAATCCTGGAATATCGTGGCAAATAAATCAAAGCAGCTGCTTTTTGAAACGGCGGCCGTGTTTGTTCCGTTAATTAAAATTTTACCGCTGCTCGGTGAGTAAAGCCCGCAAAGCAGCTTTATAAGCGTTGTTTTGCCCGCTCCGTTTTTCCCCACAACGGCAATCTTTTCGCCGGCTGCGAATTTCAAATTTATGCTTTTCAGCGTTGGCTCCTCTGCAGCGGGGTATGTGAAAGAAACATTCTTAAATTCAACGGAATTGATCTCCTCCGCACTGAAATTTTTGCCGCTGTCCGCCGTGTCCTCGCTCTCCATATAGGCTCTGTATGCCCCGCATTCTTTGCAGTCGCGCTCGATATTATTATATGAATAAACAAGCCCCATAACCCAGTTTGAAAAGCCGGTTATTATGCCGAAATAGAAAATAAAATCCGAAACGCTTAGCCTGCCCGCCGTAACCAGATAAACAAGATAGGCATAGGCAATAACCTCGCGAATAAGATTAAGCAGCGCCGTAATGCCGTCAAATGCAACAGCTTGGTGGGTGTATTTGGTATAAATTTTTTCGATTTCATAAAGAAATTTTGCAAGCGCTTTTATAAAAGATTCCGAAAAACCGTATAATTTAATGTCTTTTGCGGCTCGGCCGTCCTTTGCCAAATGATAAAAATAATCGAATTTTTTGCTCTGCTTTGAAGCGGCGTTCAGGTTTTTGTATTGCTTGTCCGAAAGCTTTTTCAAAACAAAGAATTGCAATGCGCAGGTGGCAACAATCAGCAAAATTATAAATCCGTTTATTTTTATAATCAGCACACTTGATGTGATAACGCCGGTTATCGCCACGCAAAATTGATTTAATCTGTCTATAAAATTCGCGCCGCCGGACCATCGCCCGTTGTAAAACGCCTCCGCGCGCTTTTGAATTTCGCGCTGTTCAAGATTTTCAATATTAACATAATCGGTTTTTAAATTTTTTTGAAACGCCGCCACGGCATATCGCATGCGCACAATTCTTGCCCCGCCGCGGATAAGCTCCTGCATAAAGGGGTCTATCCAAATAGTCAGCGTCAGCAGCAGGCTTAGAAGGCCGATAATCGTTATAAGCCTTTGCACGGTTACGCCCTCGGTTATGCAATCAATCATTGCTTTGGGTATGTATGCTGTTACAATCGGCTGAAAAACGAGTGCCGGCACACGAATAAAGAAATATATCAGGCTTTTTTTATCCCATGCAATCCAGTTTTTCAGCATGTATTTTATGTTTGCTTTCATATTTTTCTCCTTCTTAAAATCTGCTTTAAACAGTTTATATGGCGCCGCGGATGATTTTTGAGTATGATACCCTATGTTTGCATTATATAACGCAATAATCTATATGTCAAGAATGCCAATGCTTTATTATCTAACTATAACATTAGATAATGCAGGGGTGATATAGTGATTAGGCTTAATGCACTTGAATTGCTTAAAAAGCAGGGCAAAACAAAATATTGGCTTTATAAGCAGCTTGATATGAGCTATCAAAATTTTAATAAAATGATAAATAATGAAACTAAATCAATTAAGTATGAAAATATAGAGGCAATGTGCCAGCTGCTTTGTTGCACGCCGAATGATTTGCTTAAAATCACCGATGATTGATAAAAAATCAGGTAAAAGCATTTCTTTAATCAAGCAAAAATAAAATATGCTATTAGATCCGCAGTCGTTCGGCTGCGGTTTTTTTATATTTAAAATGCTTTGGGGCAAAATATTTTAGAGGTGTTTTTTGTGAAAATAAAAGGGAAAACGGCTTTTTTCGATAACCCGCCGGTTATAATCGGTTCTGCGGGTGTTTGCGGCAAAAAAGAGGGCGAGGGCCCGCTTGCGGGTGATTTTGATGCCGTGTTTGAAGATACAACTATGGGCATGGATTCGTTTGAACTTGCCGAATCCGCAATGCTGCATGATGCCGCATCAAGAGCGCTTGCAAATTCGGGCACGGCGGCAAGTGATGTTGATTTTATTCTTTGCGGCGATCTGCTCAATCAATGCATCGGCAGTTCATTTGCCGTTAAGGATTTGCAAATTCCCTGTGTCGAATTGTATGGCGCTTGCTCCACCATGGCGCTGTCGCTTGCCGTAGGCTCAATGCTTGCAGATGGCGGTGCATCGTGTGTGCTGGCGGGCACATCAAGCCATTTTTGCTCCAGCGAGCGGCAGTTTCGCTATCCGCTTGAATATGGCGGTCAGCGTCCGCCGTCTGCGCAGTGGACCGTTACGGGCGCGGGCTGTGCCGTGATAAAAAGCGAGGGAAGCGGCGTAAAAATTCCGGCGGCTTCAATCGGCACGATTTGCGATCTCGGCATAACGGACGCCAATAATATGGGTGCGGCAATGGCGCCGGCGGCAGAAAAAACGATTTTTGATTTTTTGCGCGATTCGGGCACTTCGCCATCGGATTATGATTTGATTTTAACGGGTGATTTGGGCTTTACCGGCTCG
>OHLY01000825.1_pt1 | contig 16738 bp, 10 predicted proteins | sample 1569251 | NCBI WGS metagenome assembly OHLY01 (sample SAMEA3879532, study PRJEB24766) | human gut metagenome | biome: human-associated habitat; feature: feces | place: USA | collected 1985/1987
TGGTTGCTCCTAAGGGTTCGGGTACTTCATTGCGTACCATGTTCCTCGAAGGTCGCGGCTTGAACTCTTCATACGCCATCTATCAGGATGTAACCGGTAAGGCTTACGAACGTACTATCGCTTTGGGTATCGGTATCGGTTCCGGCTATTTGTTTGAGACTACTTTCCAGCGTGAAGCTACTTCGGATTTGACAGGTGAACGCGGTTCATTGATGGGTGCTATTCAGGGATTGTTGCTGGCACAGTATGAAGTGTTGCGTGAAAACGGACATACTCCTTCTGAAGCATTCAACGAAACTGTGGAAGAACTGACTCAGTCATTGATGCCGCTGTTTGCAAAGAATGGTATGGACTGGATGTATGCTAACTGTTCTACTACTGCCCAGCGCGGTGCATTGGACTGGATGACTCCGTTCCACGATGCTATCAAGCCTGTGGTTGAAAAACTGTATCACAGCGTGAAGACCGGTAACGAAGCTCAGATTTCTATCGACTCTAACTCTAAACCCGATTATCGCGAAAAGTTGGAAGAAGAGTTGAAAGCATTGCGCGAAAGTGAAATGTGGCAGACTGCCGTTACAGTTCGTAAACTTCGCCCTGAGAATAATTAATATATTCCGCCTTAAGTGGAAAAGGGGATGTGTCAAGGTCGGTGACCTATTATTTGACACATCCCCTTTTATATTATAATAGTGTGATGATTGTGTTTCTTGTAAACTCAAAAAAAGGAGGGTATGTCGAAGCTCTCATAAACTAAAAATCACCCTCGCCACAACGACCTGTGGCGAGGGTGATTTCGATAAAAAGGGAGTTTTGACACACCTCCCTTTCCATTTATGATTTAGACGAGGATAGACTTAGAAATATAAGTAGCGGTCGTCTTTTACTTCTGCTTTCTTATATAAGTCGCTGATGAAGCTGTTTGAATAGCGTGCTGCCATATTTTCCAAATTGCCTTCTTCTGTTTTAGCATCGAATGTTTCGGCACTCTTGTCTTTATTGATAATCTGCATTACATACACACCTGCATTACCCTTGATGGGAGCAGTAGTCTTGTTTACCTCAGTTTTACTAGCAAAAGCACCTAATACAGGTTCGCTGGCACGAGTAATAGAAACATAAGCGGGTGCTGCAAAAGTGATGTGTTTTACAGTATCGCTCACTGCATTTGCAGCACTCTTGGCTTTATTAATGTCTGCACCGTTCAATTCTGCCATAATCTTTTCAGCTTTCTTATCTTTGATAATTTCGGCTTTCAGCATATCTGCCACCAAATTGATGTTACGGTAGCCGGCAGGATTTATCTTTTCAAGTGCAACTACCATCAAGTGGTCGTTTTCACCACATTCATACAAGGGAGATACTTCACCTTCTTTAGCAGCAAAGATCCATTTCAATGCGTCGCGAGTACCTTTCACACCACCTACATAGTGTTCACCGCTACGGAAATCAGCACGTTCTAACAAACGATAACCGTTGTCTTCTGCATTGGCTACAATCTTATCCATAGTAGTGTTCTGTGCTACGAACTGGCTGAAATCATTGTATGCCTTATTGTAAGTTTCTTTGCTGAATTCTACCGGACGTTTGATGATTGCTACCTGATATTTATCTTTCATGGCTTTCTTGTCCATTACCTGAAGGATGACGTTAGCCTGACCGACTTGCAAATTGTTCAGTTCTTTAATACCGCTGTTAATCAATGTATTGATAAATTTAGCGTTTTCAGCATCAAGAGCAGCACCTTCATAATTGCGTGCTGTCAACCAACTTGCTTCACCTGTCTGACCATATTTTTGAGCAAGCTCGGCAAAATCCGCACCACCTTTCAGAGCTGTGAAAATACTGTCTGCCAAGGTCTTAGTCTTTGCTTCTGTATCGGCATATACCTGAATCTGACGGAATTGGATTGAGTCAGGAGCTGTTTGTTTTGCTAAGATTCTGAAAGCGTTGTATGAGTCGTCAGCTTGGTTGTAGTAAGGACCGTAAACTTCACCGAGCTTCACTGAGTCCAAACGGGCTACGATGTCGTTGGGAAGTACTGTCTTGTTTACAACCACTTCAGAGAAAGGTACTACAGAGTTGGTAGAACGAACGAATGTGCTCATATCAGCAACATTAGCCAACTGAGTAGAATATTCTGTAACTTCGTCTAAAACTTCTTTACGGTCTTCGTCAGAAGGAGTAACCAAAACATCGATATATTTGATGTTGCGAGTTTCTACCGGTTGTTCGAAAGTTTCTTTTTTCTTATTGTAAAGCGCTTTGATTTCTTCGTTTGAAACAGTGATTGTAGAATCGTTGATAGAAGAATAAGGAACAGCAGCCAGCAATACATCAGTCTGATTTGTGCGTGAAGCAAATGCGTCTTCGGCAGAAACAGGATTTGAAATTAATGATTTAGCCAGCAAGTTCTGATATTTTTCAGCTAAAGCAGTTTGTCTCAGAGTCTTTTCAATGAAGTTCCAAAAAGCACCCATTTTCTGATAGTATTCTACATACTGTGCAGGCATTTGGCTTTTGCCCAAGTTGGCATAGTCTACCAAAAACTTTTTCAGCATGTCTTTGTCGAAAGCACCGGTTTGCGGGTTGCGGAATGGAGTCTGCATTAACAACGGGTGAGTGCCTTCTTCGATAATTGCTTGGATTTCAGCATCGCTTACAGTCAGACCTAACTTTTTGGCTTCTGCTGCAATTAATTGATTGTTTACGTAAGATTGCCAAACTTGGTCTTTCACTTGAGTCAGTTGGTCGTCGTTAAGAGAGTTCAAGCCTTGAGTGAGCTTAATAACTTCTGCGTATTCATCAACCATTTTCTGATACTCTTGTGCGGTGAGTGTTTTTCCATTGATTTCACCTACGTCTTGTTTTCCCTGATGTGGCTGGAGTACTTTCCATGCGTCACCCGCAATAAATGCGAAAAGGGCAAGACCGATTACAACGACCAACAGAGGGCCTTTACTTCTAATTGTTTGTAATGTTGCCATTTCTAAATTATACTATTTTGTTTATTGTTTTTCTATACTTTATAGATTTAGCGCACGAAGATACAAAAAATGCGGTTTACAATCTATTTTATTGTGAAAAAAATCTGTTATTCGGTCACTTTCAGCTTCACAAGCTCAATTTTAGTAGCCGTAACTTTAATTATTTTGAACTGGAAATTGTCGAATTTTATCACTTCATGCATTTTGGGAAAGCTTTGGTAATGGTGCAGGATGAGACCGCCGACAGTTTGATATTCATCGCTTTCGGGCAAGTCGAGTGAGAAAAGTTCATTCGCTTTCTCTATTTCCAGACGTCCTGAAAGGATGTATTCATTGTCGCCGATTTCTTTGGCTATGTAAGATGTGGTATCATGTTCGTCTTCTATTTCGCCAAAAATTTCTTCTACTAAATCTTCCAGTGCCACAATGCCCGAAGTGCCGCCAAATTCATCGACTACCACTGCCAATGATTTCTTTTGCTGCATGAATAGCTTCATCAGCTTATGTGCGCCCATCGTTTCGGGAACAATGGGAAGCTGGCGGATATGTTCAGCCCAATCTGTTACTTCGCGGAACATTTCTGATGAATGGATGTAACCGACAATATTGTCTATATTTTCCTTGTATACAATAATTTTGCTGATTCCACTTTCTATGAAACGTGCTTTTAATTCTTCGAGTGAAGTGCCGTATTCGATGGATACTATTTCGGTACGAGGAACCATGCAGTCACGGATTTTTATATTGGAAAAGTCAAGTGCATTTTGGAATATTTTGATTTCGGTGTCAATTTCTTTTCCATTGTCAGTGTCTTGGATGCTGCTTTGAATGAAATAGTCCAAATCTACTTTTGTAAATGCTTTGTCACTTGCTTCTTTATTCACTTTTATGCCGAAAATACGCAATATCAGATTGGATGAACCTGATGCAAATTTGCTGATAGGGTAGAGGACTATGTAACAAATGAATGCAGGAACAGCCAATATATTCAATGTTAAGTTGGGATTGATTTTGAATAGCGTTTTAGGTAGAAATTCACCGGTTACCAAGATGATTAATGTCGAGATGATGGTTTGAATCAGTACCAGAAGGAACTCGTTTTCGATAAGGCCTGCCAAGATATTTTGTTCGATGACCTGAGCCATCAATATACCGTAAATGACAAGGGCTATATTGTTTCCTACCAGCATGGTAGAAATGAAATTGTTCGGGTCATGAAAGAAGATGGAAAGGATTCGAGAGGTAAGGCTTTGGCTGTTACGATCCATCTCAAAACGTAGCTTATTTGAGGAGACAAAGGCTATTTCCATACCTGAAAAGAATGCGGAAAAAGCCATTGTGATAAGTATTTCTATGATGATGCCCATAATGATAAATTGATTAATGTACCGAGTCGGTCTTGATACTGTCCGAAGCAGCAACTTTTGTGCTGTCTGCCGGGGTTGTGTCTTTTACAATAAACTCACCGCCACTGTTGTATATTTCGTATTCGGTCAGTTGTTGATTCGACTTGAATCCATATTGTCCATTTATAATGCTTTTGTCCGCTTGTTCGATACGGATAGGCTTGTCAGAGTAAATTTGTTCTTTTGCTTCGTCCCAAAACAGAAGTTGTGTATCAAATTTGTCCCCTTGAAGGTTGCGGATGTGCACATTGCTTCTCAGTTCCCAAAGTTTCTTTTTCTCGTAATAATAAGCTGTATCGGCTTTGATGCTGGCATCGATGTGAAACAGAGAATCAAATTTCTCCAAATAGACTCCTTTTTCAAAAGCCCAATAAGGTGGGTTCTTTTTATCGTATATTTCCCACTCTTCGGTAATAATTTTGTAGCGTGTGATGCCCGAATCGGATATTAAGGTAGTCACTCCCAGCGTTTTCATGGTAGGGAGAGAATCACGTTCGGTTATGGCTTCTGCCAAGTTCTTATTGTCTCCCGAACATGCGGGGAATAAAACAAACATAACAGTTGTCCAAACGACAACTGTTATGTTCATAAATATAAGGTGTGAATTTCGTTTTTTTACAACTGACATAATTATCTGATAGTAGTTGTTTCACCAATCCATCCGCCGATTGTTACACTGTCACCTTTCTTCAATCCGAGGAAGAATAAGTCTTCATCTTTCGGAGTATAGCGTGAGTAAGTGCCAATCAACTTGTTTGCTTCTTCTTCTACGCTTGAATCTACACTCTTAGCTCTCTGTAATTTGTCAATAACGGCAAAGTATGTACATTTGTTCAATGCATTTTCATCGCTCCAATTGGGGCTTGATGCATACATATTAGCTATCAGGATATAGGGTTTACCGTTGCTTCCATCCAATGAGATAGATTTCAGTGCATATTGTTTAGCTTTGCTCAATTGTTTTTTATTAAACAGGATGGCAGCAGTCTTATAGCAATAATCTGCTTTTTTCACAGGGTCTTGTTCCAGTTCGATTGCCTGGTCAAAGTATGCGATACATTTGTCCAAGTCGCCTTTCTTGAAATACATATATCCGCAACCGATAGCTGTTTCTGAAGTCGGTTCAATAGCATGTGCATGTTCGGATGCAGCAAAGTATGCTTCCTGTTCTGTGCATCCTAACATTTGCATTACGCTGATTACTTGTTTTAAATAATCCAGATTAGTCTTATTCTGTTCAACTTTCGGAGCGTAAATAGATTGCAAATTATCGCAAGTAGCCACACCACTGTTAATGAAAAATGCATCGATGTTGTCTTTGGCAACTTTCAACAGTTCTTTGGTCTTTGCTTTAGTCTCTTTTTTGAATGCTGCGTCTGCATAACCGGCAGCAGCGATATAGTCTTGAATGAACTGTTCTTTGTGTGTTTCATCAGCCTTAACCTTACGTCCGGAAACATCGGTAAATTCTTGAAGTACAAAGTAATCAGCGTTATCTTTTTCTAATTCAACGGCTTCTTTGAACAAATTATATGCAGTATTCAGGTCAGGACATCCCATTGTGAAATAGTCGTGAGCTTTCATTCCGATAATAGAACCTTTAGTTACAGGAGTTTTAACGTAGCTGTTCAAAATGTCCAGGTATTTAATACGTTGATCGTGTACTTTCATCAGTTCTTCAAAATATTGCTTTTGCTTAGCTGCATCTTTTTCATTGGCAATGAACCAACGAAGAATCTTTGCACCGTTTGTGTAAGTACCTGCCTGAGCAATAGGAGCTTCATTGAATACACTCTTCCACGGGGTATAAGCATCCTTGAAGTTGTTTGTTTTTACGTACTCAGAATAGATACTGATGTTTTGCAGACAGTTAATACTGTCTTGACCATGACCATACCTTGAACCGTCTGACGCTCCGGTTTGAGCGAAAGAAGCTGTTGCACTTAAAGAAAGAGCGAACAGCGCTGTTACCATCTTCATTTTCATCGTATATAAATTTAGTTATTATTATTATTAAAACTCTATCTTGTTGTTTGTTAATCTACTTTCCACTTCATAAACCAACGTTCGTTGAAGGTCAGTCCGATGTTGATTTTTAAATAATTTTCTTCCAGCATTCCTTTTACTTTCGGACTTACTCTTACATATTGTCCCGAGATATTCAGGATGGACTTGCTTTGGAACAGCGGGAAGCCGAAACCGGCACTTACTCCATATTCACGAGTACCGTCCTGACCGTCTACTTTGGTGTATGGATCTGAATAATATCCACCAACACGGTAGCGGACACGTTTCAGATAATTGCGGCTGTAGGGGTTGGGAACAAACTCAGCACCTGCGGCTATTTTTGTACGGTTGCTGAAATAGCTTTTCTCATTATAGAATTTTGCATCCTCCCATTGTTGATAGGTAAAATCGGCCCCTATAGTCAGTCGGTTGTCATATACATAAGTCAAACCGGCTCCAAAGGTATGTGGCAAACTGAATGCGTTGGTAATCGTATCACCTGTCTGGGTAGAAGGATAATCAGCTCCGTTCAACCACTTCTGATTGTATTTATATCCTTTGCCATTCACTGAATGTCCCAGTGAATATACGGCACCAAAGTTCAAAACGTGTTTTTTATTGAATTTATAACTATACTGCAAGCCAAAGTCCAGTTTATAATCATTGATGGATATCTTGTCCAATCTGACACTGCTAAATGAACTTGAGTTGCTGAAAGCAGTTGTTACAGAATGTGTGATATCACCATATATATAAGAGATGTTTGCACCGATTGACAAGTTGTCGAGGACTTTGAAACCTACACCTGCAAATACTTGCTGCAAACCTCCGTCACCAGCGTAAGAAGCAGTCTTGTTGATAACGGTTCCGTCTTCGTCTTTAGTCAATTCGGAAGTGTTGCTCAGACTGTATCCTACTGTAGAGAAAGGGAGAAATCCCACAGCCATTCCCATACGTTTCCATAAACGGAATTGCATGGCCAGATAATCAAAACTTGAATTTTTAGCGTTAGTCTTTATATTGCCTTCCTTAAAGTTGGCATTTTGCAAAGTCATGCCGGCATCAAACAAGAACGTCAAAGAATCAACTGCCGTATATGACGCCGGATTAGATGCGTTGATTTGATAACCGTTTCTTAATCCATAGGCTATTCCACCCATCGCTTTGCTATTACCGAAGCCTTGATCGGCCAATGAACCAAATCCATAGCGCGTATAAGGTGAGTTTGTGCTTGTTTGGGCTATGGTCAGCCCAGTGAATGTGAGTATAATTAACGCACTAATCAGTCTTTTATAATTTATCATTATAGCTTAATATTCTGTTTAAACCTTTCAATACTAAAAATCTATCTGCAAAGATGATACTTTTTAAGTTTGTATCAAAAGAAAAATCATCTCCGCCTGTTAAAAAAACCAAAACTCCGGGGTAATTCTTTTGAATAAGGGAGATGTATCCGCTCATTTCAAGTTCCATACCTCTGATAACTCCGGCACGGATAGCAGTTTCTGTCGTTTGTCCATAAAGGGGGATGTCTCCTTTGGCACTGACTTTAGGCAGCTTGTCCGTAAATATATTGAGTGCTTTGAAGCGCATGCGCATTCCGGGAGATATATTGCCACCGTGGTATTGGTGTTGTGCATCGATGAAATCGTATGTGACACATGTTCCGGCGTCAATAACCAGTATATCATTATTGGGTTTCAGCCATGTGGCGGCTACAACGGCGGCAAGTCGGTCCATTCCCAGTGTTTGAGGTGTCTTGTACAGATTGGTGATGGGAACCGGAGTTTCGTGACTTAGCTCTATGATTTTAAAGGGCAACTTGTCCAGTTGTCGGCGGATCGTGTTGCTTAATGTGATGACAGAGGCTATGATACCTCGTTCCAAGGGGTATCGGGAGCAAAGCATCGGCAGGCTGTCCAATGAATGATTGGAGCCACGGAATACTTCTACCAACTCGTCTTTGTCAAAGATAGCCAGCTTGGCTACTGAATTTCCTATATCAATTATTAAATTCACAACTTTGCTTTTATGGCTGCAAAGTAACGCAAAAAATAAATAGGAATTGCAATAAAAAACGGTATTTGTGAGGTATTAATTAATATTTAGGTGTACTTTTGCAGCGTAAATTGTAATTTTGATACGGATAAACAATGATTCAGTGGTATCAAAACATTGATTAATATGAAGAAACTGCTTGTTCTACTTTGTTTAATATTGGCTTCCTGGAGTGTTCGTGCTCAGCAGGATAGTGTAAGGGTGAGTTTGCTGACTTGTGCGCCGGGAACCGAGATATATGAATTGTTCGGTCATACGGCTATTCGTTACGAAAATCCGGCAGAGGGGAAGGACTTGGTTTTTAATTATGGTATCTTCAGTTTCAATACTCCTAATTTTGTGCTGCGCTTTGTGAAAGGTGAAACTGATTATCGGTTGGGAGTGGTGCCTTATTCTTATTTTGAAGGAGAATATGCCGTGCGCGGCTCTTCGGTCTATCAGCAAACACTGAATCTTACCGACGAAGAAAAACAAAAGATATGGGATTTGCTTGAAGAAAATTATCGTCCAGGAAACCGGATTTATCGTTATAATTACTTTTATGATAATTGTACTACGCGTGCGCGTGACAAAATAGAAGATTGTATCGATGGAAAAGTAGTTTACCCGCAGGCGGAAGAAGGGGTCACTTTCAGGGATATTGTTCACCGGTGCACGAAAGGGAATGAATGGGATGAGTTAGGAATTGATCTTTGTCTTGGCAGCGAGGCGGATGTTCCCATTGACGGACGAAAGCAAATGTTTGCTCCTTTTAATATGTTGGAAGCGGCAAGGGGCGCGGTCATTATGCAAGGAGACAGTGTTCGTCCGTTGGTACTCAGTGAGTCGAAAGTGGTGGATGTAGAGCCGGAAGAAGCAGAACCGGGTTTCCCATTGTCTCCTCTGTCGTGTGTATGCATATTGTTGGTTGTGACTTGCATTATTGTATGGCTTCAATTGAAATGGAAGAAGGTGATTTGGGCTTGGGATTTGCTCTTGTTCGGAGCGCAGGGGGTAGCCGGATGTATCATTGCTTTTTTGTTTTTCTTTTCCATTCATCCGACAGTCGGCTCCAATTGGCTGATTGTTTTGTTCAATCCCATCCCCCTTATTTACTTGCCGGTGATGATTTATAAGGCGATAAAAGGTCGAAAAGACCTCTATCATCTAATAAATATGGCTTATTTAACGTTTTTTATAATGATAATGCCATTTATACAGCAAGAATTCAACGTAACGGTATTACCTTTGGCACTGTGTTTGCTTGTATGCTCTACAGGCCACGTATTTTTATATTACAGACAAAACAGTAAATGAAAGGACGCATCTTAACTTCTCTTCTGACCGTTATAGTATTAACGGGGCTTCAGGCACAAAATGTTCCTGCGGTTCCTAAGTTGGTGGTAGGGCTTACCATCGACCAACTGCGGACAGACTACATTGAAGCTTTCTCGGCTTTGTATGGAGAACGGGGCTTCAAACGGTTGTGGAAGGAAGGCAGAATATACCTGAATGCAGAATATGATTTTATCAATGTTGATAAATCATCGTCTGTGGCCGCTATTTATTCGGGAACTACTCCTTATACCAATGGTATTGTAGGGGATAACTGGATGGATCGTGCAACTCTGCGCGTTATCAATTGTGTGGACGACAATAACTTTATGGGGATTTATACTTCCGAGTCCACCTCTCCTGCCAAATTGAAAGTATCAAACCTGTCAGATGAGCTGGCAGTGGCCACACAAGGCGTAGCAGAAGTTTATTCCATTGCTCCTACCCGGGAAATGGCAGTGTTGGCTGCCGGTCATGCAGCCAAAGGTGCTTTCTGGATTAATGATGAAACAGGAAAATGGAGTGGAAGTACATATTATGGCACTTTTCCTTCCTGGATTTCTACTTATAACGATTATCAGGGACTTGATTTTCGCATCAGTGATATGGTGTGGGGACCTTATCTGCCTGTTACCGCTTATAAATATCTGACTACAGAAACCAAGCAGCTGACTTTCAAACATAATTTTGATGATGAAAGGAAGCAGAAATACAGAAGGCTGAAAACCAGTCCTTATGCCAATGACGAGGTGAATCGTTTGGTAAATGCTTGCCTCAATTCTACTTCCATCGGTAAGGATAATGTGCCGGATTTATTGTCTTTGGCTTATTATGCCGGAAATTATGATCACAAATCTCCGTCTGAATTACCTTTGGAGATGCAGGATACCTATGTCCGTTTAGATAATAGTATTGCCGAGTTGTTGGATATGATTGATAGAAAAGTAGGTTTACATAACACTCTTTTCTTCATTACCTCCACCGGATATACAGATCCCGAACCGGCTGATCCTCCTCAATATAAGATTCCCAGTGGAGAATTCTATATTCAGCGTTGTTCTGCATTGTTGAATCTTTATCTGGCTGCGATCTATGGCGAAGGCCAGTATGTGGAAGCTCATCACGAACAGGAAATTTATTTGAATCATAAGCTTATTGAGCAGAAACAACTTAACTATACCGAGATTTTGGCTCGTTCGTCGGAATTCCTGGTGCAGTTTAGCGGTGTGAAGGACGTCTATTCTTCACAACGCTTGCAGTTGGGCTCTTGGACTCCTACTATCGATAAAATAAAGAACAGTTATAATCCGGCGTGTTCCGGTGACTTGTGGATAGAGGTTTTGCCCGGCTGGTCGGTTGTCCGTGAACATTCTTTAGATAAAAGAGTAGTGCGTGAAGCTTATGCTTCTTCACCCCTCGTTTTAGTGGGATGGAATATGAAGCCCGAAATTATTCACACCCCTGTGAAGATTGGCAATATTGCACCTACTGTAGCCCATTTCATGCGCATTCGGGCGCCCAATGCCTCTACTTTGGCTCCGATGACTGACATCCGCAAATAATATTTAGAGAGAGAAGTGCAAATAAATCAGCATTTTATTTTAACTTTGCACTTTCAAAATTAACCAAATTAGAAAATAATAAAAACAAAAATACAATGGGATTTAATGAATTTATCGGCAAATTGTTTGGAAACAAGGCCACCCGTGACATGAAAGAAATAAAGCCGTGGGTAGACAAAATCAAGGCTGTATATCCGGAAATTGCCAAACTGAGCAATGATGAACTTCGTGCCAAAACAGAGGAACTGAAAAAGTATATCCACGATTCGGCTACGGAAGAACAAAAAAAGATAGAAGAGCTGAAAGCTACTATCGAAACTACTGAGTTAGAAGATCGTGAAGGCATCTTTACGCAGATTGACAAGTTGGAAAAAGAAGTGCTTGAAAAGTATGAAAAAGCATTGGATGATGTGCTTCCTCAAGCTTTTGCCATCGTAAAAGATACAGCCCGCCGATTCTCTGAGAATCCTGAAATCGAAGTGACTGCTACTGAGTTCGACCGTAACTTGGCTGCGCAGGGAAAAGACTTTGTGCGTATCGAAGGCGATAAAGCTATCTGGCAGAACCATTGGCTTGCCGGTGGTAACGATATGACATGGGGAATGGTGCACTATGATGTGCAGCTGTTTGGTGGTGTCGTTTTGCATAAGGGTAAGATTGCAGAAATGGCAACCGGTGAGGGTAAGACGTTGGTGGCTACTCTGCCGGTATTCCTGAATGCTTTGACCGGTAACGGTGTGCACGTGGTGACAGTCAATGATTATTTGTCAAAACGTGACTCGGAATGGATGGGACCACTTTATCAGTTCCACGGATTGAGTGTCGATTGTATCGATAAGCATCAGCCTAATTCTGACGCACGCCGTAGAGCATATATGGCCGATATTACTTTCGGTACGAACAATGAGTTTGGTTTTGACTATTTGCGTGACAATATGGCTGTCAGCCCGAAGGATTTGGTGCAGCGTAAACATAATTATGCTATTGTCGATGAGGTCGACTCAGTATTGATTGACGATGCGCGTACTCCGTTGATTATCTCCGGTCCTGTTCCAAAAGGTGAGGATCAATTGTTTGAACAACTCCGTCCATTGGTTGAACGTCTGTTTGAAGCTCAGAGAAAGCTGGCTACCCAATACCTTGCCGATGCCAAACGCTTGATTGCATCCGATGACAAGAAAGATCAGGAAGAAGGGTTCCTTGCTTTGTTCCGCAGTCATAAAGCGTTGCCTAAGAACAAGCCGTTGATTAAATTCTTGAGTGAACCGGGCATTAAGGCCGGTATGCTGAAGACCGAAGAAATCTATATGGAGCAGAACAACAAGCGTATGCCTGAAGCTACCGATCCTTTGTTCTTCGTAATCGATGAAAAGCAGAACAGTGTGGATTTGACAGACAAAGGTATTGATTTGATTACCGGAAATGCTGAAGATCCTACATTGTTTGTGTTGCCTGATATCACTTCTCAGTTGTCGGCTTTAGAAAACCAGACCGAACTGTCGGAAGAAGAGAAATTGGCTAAGAAGGATGAGTTGATGACTAATTATGCTATCAAATCGGAACGTGTACACACCATCAACCAGCTTTTGAAAGCATACGCCATGTTCGAAAAGGATGATGAGTATGTGGTGATTGACGGACAGGTGAAGATTGTAGACGAACAGACCGGTCGTATTATGGAAGGTCGTCGTTACTCAGATGGTTTGCATCAGGCTATCGAGGCTAAGGAAAGGGTGAAAGTGGAAGCGGCAACCCAGACTTTTGCCACTATTACTTTGCAGAACTATTTCCGTATGTACCACAAACTCTCGGGTATGACCGGTACAGCCGAAACGGAAGCTGGCGAATTTTGGGATATCTATAAATTGGATGTTGTTGTCATCCCGACCAATCGTCCGATAGCACGTAAAGATATGAACGACCGCGTTTACAAGACTAAGCGTGAAAAATATAAAGCCGTGATCGAGGAAATCGAACAATTGGTTCAGGCAGGACGTCCGGTGTTGGTAGGTACCACTTCGGTAGAAATCTCCGAAATGCTGAGTAAAATGCTGACCATGCGTAAGATTGAACACAATGTATTGAATGCGAAGTTGCACCAGAAAGAAGCCGAAATCGTAGCGAAAGCCGGTTTGAGTTGCGCGGTAACGATTGCAACCAACATGGCAGGTCGTGGTACGGATATCAAACTAAGTCCGGAGGTAAAGGCTGCGGGCGGTTTGGCGATTATCGGTACAGAACGTCATGAGTCCCGCCGTGTAGACCGCCAGTTGCGTGGTCGTGCAGGACGTCAGGGTGACCCGGGTTCTTCTGTATTCTTCGTATCATTGGAAGATGACTTGATGCGTCTGTTCTCTTCCGACCGTATCGCAAGCGTAATGGATAGACTCGGTTTCCAGGAAGGCGAAATGATTGAGCATAAAATGATTTCCAACTCTATCGAACGCGCCCAGAAGAAGGTAGAAGAAAACAACTTCGGTATCCGTAAGCGTCTGTTGGAATACGACGACGTTATGAACAAGCAACGTACGGTTGTCTACACGAAACGCCGCCATGCGCTGATGGGTGAACGTATCGGTATGGATATCGTAAATATGATTTGGGATCGTTGCGCGAATGCCATCGAAAATAATGACTACGAGGGTTGTCAGATGGAACTGCTCCAAACGTTGGCTATGGAAACTCCGTTCACAGAGGAAGAGTTCCGCAACGAGAAGAAAGAGAAGTTAGCCGACAAGACTTTCAACATTGCGATGGAAAATTTCAAACGCAAGACCGAACGTCTGGCTCAAATCGCTAATCCGGTTATCAAACAAGTATATGAGAATCAAGGACATATGTATGAAAACATCCTGATTCCTATTACGGACGGCAAACGTATGTACAACATCTCTTGTAACCTGAAAGCGGCTTACGAATCGGAATCGAAAGAGGTGGTGAAATCATTCGAGAAATCAATCCTGCTCCACGTGATCGATGAAGCATGGAAAGAGAATTTGCGTGAACTGGACGAACTGAAACATTCGGTACAGAACGCCAGCTACGAACAAAAAGACCCGTTATTGATTTACAAGCTGGAATCCGTAACGCTATTTGACGCAATGGTGAACAAAATCAACAACCAGACTGTGTCTATCCTGATGCGTGGACAAATTCCTGTACAGGAAGCTCCGGACGAACCGTCCGCACGCCGAGTAGAAGTACGTCAGGCTGCTCCGGAACAACGTCAGGACATGAGCAAGTATCGTGAGAACAAACAGGATTTGAACGATCCGAACCAACAGGCTGCCGCCAACCAGGATACCCGCGAACAGCAGAAACGCGAACCGATTCGCGCCGAGAAAACGGTAGGGCGCAACGATCCTTGTCCATGCGGAAGCGGTAAGAAGTACAAGAACTGTCACGGAAGAAATCTTTGATCAATGAGGTAAGGAGCAGACGACAGAATTTGTACCCGGCGCTCCCTATCTTCCGATTATAAAAGAAAGCCTTAAACGGTTAAAAACTGTTTGAGGCTTTCTTTTGTTCTTTCAAAATAGTACTTTTGTTCAAACTACTAAATGTATTAAATTGTATTGACTATGGCAAAATCTTATTCATTGGCATTCGTTTCTCTGTTTCTATTGCTATTCGGCAGCTGTCAAAGTATAGAACAGATTTCCATTGATTATCTGCAATCTGCCGATTTGAGTTTTCCTCCTCAACTTCGTAAAGTGGCCATCGTAAATAATGCAAGTAATGCACCGGACGATAAGCTGACTCCCCAAACTAAAAAATCGAAAGACAATAGAGTTGAAATAAGCCGTGCCATAGCTTATGCCAATGGCGATCCTAAGGTTGCGACAGAAGCGATGGCGGAAGAAATAGCGCATCAGAACTACTTTGACGAAGTGGTGATTTGCGACTCTGCCTTGCGGACAAACGATAAAATCTCCCGTGAAAGTACACTTTCTCAAGAGGAAGTCCGCCAGCTAGCTTCCGATCTGAGAGTAGATCTGATTATTGCTTTGGAAAATCTGCAATTCAAAATAACGAAAACAGTACGTTACTTGGAGGAATTCGGATGTTATCAAGGTGCAATAGATGCGAAAGTCTATCCAACGGTATCCGTATACCTGCCCGAACGGAGTAAACCGATGGCTACTATCCGTCTCAATGACAGCATTTTCTGGGAGGATTTCGGAATTTCACCTACAGAAGCCGCCGCACAAATCATCCCCACAAAAGATATGCTGAAAGAGGCTGCTGAGTTCGCAGGAACCGTACCCGTAAAATATATTGTCCCTATCTGGAAGAACGGGAAACGTTATCTGTATACCGGTGGCTCCGTCCCCATGCGCGATGCGGCTATTTATGTACGCGAAAATTCGTGGGACGAAGCATACGGACTTTGGAATCAAGCCTACCAATCGACTAAAAACGAAAAGAAAAAGATGCGTGCAGCTCTTAATATAGCTGTTTATTATGAGATGAAAGATAGTCTGGCAAAAGCGGAAAAATGGGCTACTACCGCTCAACAACACGCCCGGAAAACAGAATTGAAAAAGAATACCGACAACAATAAAATCAATACCGACGAAGCACCGAATTACTTCTACATCAGCCTCTATTTAACCGAATTGAAGGAGAGAAACGCCCAATTATCCAAGCTTAAGCTACAAATGAGCCGATTTAATGATGATTTTTAAAGAAATCGTGTATCAAATCTTATTTTTTTTATACCTTTGAGCTAACAAAAAGAAGGAATCCATGAAATTGAGCGAACAATCACTATCTATTATCAAATCGGCTATCCAAAAGGCAGTCGCTAAATACACCTGTAACTGTGAACAAACAGCAGTAACCGATATCCACCTCCAACCGGACCAGACTTCGGGGCAACTTAATGTTTACAACGATGATGATGAAGAATTAGCCAACGTCATGATAGAAGAATGGGCTACATACGACGGTGATGATTTTTTGGAAAATGTAGAACCTTCTTTGCGCAGTATCCTGTGCAGAATGAAAGAGGCGGGGGACTTCGAGAAGATTACCATCTTGAAGCCTTACTCATTCGTTCTGGTAGATGAAGAAAAAGAAACCGTAGCCGAGCTATTATTAATAGACGACGATACGATACTGGTAAACGATGAACTTCTGAAAGGATTGGATAAGGAATTGGACGATTTCTTAAAAGAGCTGTTAGAAAAATAAACTCCTTCACTAATTACAATTCTTTCTATCAAGCTGATTCGTTCCAACGCTTAATTGGAACGAAATATTCAATATTAAAAGTTAATTAAGAAGAAACAGCACTTATTGAATTAAAAACAGAAGGCATCCCAAATCTAATTGAGATGCCTTACATAGGGATATTCAGTAAATGTTCCTCTTTCTAAAAAATCAAGAGAAAAGCTCACGT
>OHLY01000826.1_pt1 | contig 16711 bp, 13 predicted proteins | sample 1569251 | NCBI WGS metagenome assembly OHLY01 (sample SAMEA3879532, study PRJEB24766) | human gut metagenome | biome: human-associated habitat; feature: feces | place: USA | collected 1985/1987
AAGAACGATTGCAACTATGCTATTGTCCGATGTAGACCTCAAGTCCTACACGGATGCAGCATACCACAACGAAGAGCTAAAGTCACTAACAAGATACAGATTTGAAAAAGTTCAGGAGAGAGCCAAGCTGAAGCAATCCGTATCCAGATTGGTTACAATCTTATTTCCAGAATTGGAACAGCTTGTTCCGATTCTCCATATTGCTTCGGTTTACTCGCTCCTCAGCGAATATCCCGGTGCGAAACAGGTTTCAGAAGTTCATCTTACCAAGCTGACAAACCTTCTTGCGACAGTATCTAAGGGGCGTTACGGAAAAGACAAAGCTATCCAGATTCGAGATGCAGCCAAAACTTCCATTGGTTCCGTTATGCCTGCCAAATCTCTGGAATTGAAGCACACCATTAAGCTCATTCGGGAACTCACCTCCGAGATTGATGAAATTGAAGATTCGATTCAGCAAATCATGGATGAATTGCATCCACCACTTCTTTCTATTCCCGGAATGGGTATTCACTCCGCCGCCATGATTCTTGGAGAAATCGGTGATTTCTCCAACTTCGAATCTCCTGACAAAATCCTTGCTTACGCTGGTTGCTCTCCATCTACATACCAGTCAGGAAAACTTACAAACTGTTACGCTCACATGGAGAAGCGTGGTTCTCGTTATTTGCGATATGCCCTTTACAACGCAACCAAGTATGTCTGTCATTGGAATCCTGTCTTTGCTGAATACCTTGCCAAGAAACGTGCCGAAGGAAAGCATTACAATGTTGCCTTGTCCCATGCCACAAAGAAACTCGTGCGGCTGATCTACGCTTTGCAGAAGTCTGGAAAAACATATCTTACAGCTGCCTGATTTTCTCCAGAGCCTGAGCCAAATCCAAGAACCACTTAGCTGGCGCAGCGAACCCTTGACAAACCGAAGCATTCAAATGCTATTCTGTTTCTGCGAGGGTTGGCCGGGCTTGTTTTGCTATTCTCTCCGTCGCCCTCGCTGCTCTGATTCCAGCATTTGAATGCTGTTTGTCAGGGGCAGCGAATCGTTGACGGATTTTTTCATTTTGGGGCTTGACTTTTAATAGTTAGTCTCCGCATCGCTAAGTCGTGGTTGGTTTGGTTCTGGTAGGAAAGCTGCATGGTGGTGGGTGCGTTATACAGAGAAGCGAGCAGGTATTGTTTCATGTTCCTGATGGGGCTGCTGTTCTCTGCAAGGCACTTCAGCACAAAGCGGATATGGTCAGCGTTCAGCTTCATAAACCGGCTGCGTACCACCTCGGCGGGCTTATCGTCCCCGGCAATGCGCAGCGTCTTGCGTTTGGTGGCGCAGGTGTCCACCAGCAAATTCACGATTTGATAGAGGGTATCTTCATCATCCGGGTAAAGCCGGAGAAGAAGGTCCATCTCCAAAGAGCGTGAAAAATATTCTTCGAGCAGTTCACGATTCTTCATCTTCTCCGATTCGTCGGAAAGGATAGGATTCGTATTATTCATCTCTGTTTTATTCTCTTTTTTCTTAATACCTCGTGATTTTACCGGGTCTTGACAAGCGATTTTAGAGCCACAAGAATCGTCATTATCACGATTCTTGACACTTTCCTTTGAAGATTCTGCCGAAAAGTTTTTCACATACACCAAACATGGCTTTCCTTGCCCTCGACGTTTTCGTTCAATCAAACCAAATTCTTCAAGTTCCCGGAGCAGTCTTGTCGCTTTGTTGTCTGCGCAACGCAAAGTCCTCTTGACATCCTCAATCGTGAAGATGATGAACACGCGACCTTTTTTGTCAAACCATTCATTTTTAACAGAAAGGCTCATGCGGTCAAGCAGGATGCCGTACAGAGTTTTGGCATCGGTTGACAGATCTTGAAACCGCTGCTCCTGAAAAAGAGCCTTTGGAATGCGGAAGAACGAAAAGAGTTCTCCGGCCTGTCCGTAAAAGTAGTCAAGGGTCATACAATTCTGTCAAGGATGAAAAAACAACGATGATTCATTGACATGGTTGACAAATCCTCCTTATAGATAATTCGTGCAAACAAAAAGCGCAACTTCGATTGATGAAAATCGAAATTGCGCGATGTAACTTAGCTGGGGGAGAAAAGTCATTTGTCGGGGTCGTTTGACCACAATTTGACCACAAAAGGAATGAAACGTCTTGACATCCAATGAAACAGAATGGTATAATACATTTGAAATTTAACGATACTGAGTCTAGGCAGTATCGGATTGTACATTGTGTTTTCGAGAGAAGCACAATGGGGTTCAAGAGGCCGTGAGTTCGATTCTCGCCACTCGGATTGAAACAAGACCGACGATTTCAAAAGAGATCGTCGGTCTTGATTTTTTATTCGGCTGTTTCTGGTGCGCTGTCCCGGAGGGGCGGGCACCGCTGCAAGGAGGGCGAGTCTATGAATGCTGCACTGCGCCGGGATGCGGATGTGATCCTTCGTTCCAGCCTGAACGCTGTTCTGCCGGATGAGGCGGTGCGCCGCGCGCTGCGGGATCTCCGGCCCGGGAAGGGCCGGGTGCTTCTGGTGGCTGCGGGCAAGGCGGCCTGGCAGATGGCACACGCGGCGGTTGAAACGCTGGGCCGGGTGGATGGCGGTGTGGTCGTGACCAAGTACGGCCATGTGAAAGGTGAGATCCCAGGTGTGGCCTGCTATGAGGCGGGCCACCCGGTGCCGGATGCAAACGGTTTTGCGGCCACTCAAAAGGCGCTGGAGCTGGTGCAGGGGCTGACTGCCGGGGATACGGTGCTGTTCCTGCTTTCCGGCGGCGGCAGTGCGCTGTTCGAGCAGCCGCTCGTTCCCGGGGCAGAGCTGCAGGACATCACGAGCCAGCTGCTGGCCAGCGGGGCCGACATTGTGGAGATGAATACCATCCGCAAGCGGCTTTCCGGTGTGAAGGGCGGGCGGTTCGCGCAGCGCTGTGCCCCTGCGCAGGTGTTCAGCATCGTGCTGAGCGACATTCTGGGGGACCCGCTGGATATGATCGCCAGCGGCCCGGCGGTGCCGGATACCTCCACCTGCGCCCAGGCGCTTGCCGTTGCCAAAAAGTATCATCTGGCACTCTCAGCACAGGCCCGGGCCCTGCTGGCGCAGGAAACGCCCAAAACGCTGGACAATGTGACCACCCGGATCACCGGCAGCGTGCGGGAGCTTTGCCGTGCCGCGGCCAGCGCCTGCCGGAATCTGGGATATGAACCGGTTCTCCTGACCGACCAACTCTGCTGCGAAGCACGGGAAGCAGGCAGCTTTCTTGGCTCCATTGTCCGCACCCAGGCAGGGCAGGGGAAAAAGCTGGCCTACATCGCGGGCGGCGAGACCATCGTTCACCTGACCGGAAAAGGGCTTGGCGGAAGAAATCAGGAGCTGGCCCTTGCGGCTGCGCCTGCCATTGCCAGGCTGAACGCGGCGGTGTTCTCTGTGGGCAGCGATGGCACAGACGGCCCCACCGATGCCGCCGGCGGCTATGTGGATGGGGATACCCTTGCCGCGCTGGAGGCCGGGGGCTGGAGCGGATACGCTGCTTTGCAGAACAACGATTCCTACCACGCCCTGAAAGCAGTGGATGGCCTGATCATCACCGGGGCAACGGGCACCAATGTCAACGATGTGGCGGTGGCCCTGATCGGGGAAAAAACACCGCCTGTGAGCCCGGAAGTTTCCCCGGAGTGGTGATTGCATTCCTCCGTTGAGTATGTTATACTGAACAGCGAACTGAATAGAAAACAGCAGGTGCGTACCGCCCGCGGCTCTGGCCGGGGGCAGGCACGTTAAAAGGGAAGCGGGTGCAAATCCCGCACGATCTCGTCACTGTGATAAGGGAGTTTACCGCCAGGGTGCAGCTGCACCGGTCACTGGAACGTATGTTCCGGGAAGGCGGCGGTGGATGTTGAGCTTTCAGCCAGGAAACCTGCCCGCTGTTGGTACGGGGGCGCAAGCCCCAGATCACGAGGAATTGGTTGTACCCAAAAAGCCTGAAAAAACTGAAAAGGGCCTTTTTGCTTTGCCATCCCGCAAGCAGAAAGGCCCCTTTTGTTTTGCCGGGCACTCTTTCCTGTACCTTCTGTTCAGCAAAAATCATGTTCAAAAACAGGAAAGGAACGAACAAAAATGAGAAAACGCACCATCCACAAAGCAGCGGCCGCTCTGACCGCTCTGGCCCTCTGCGCCGGTGTACTGACCGGCTGCGGCGGTGCCGCAAGCAGCACCACTGCTTCCAGCACGGCAGGATCTGCTGCCAGCAGCGAGGTTTCCGGCGAGGAGGCTGACGAATTGGCCGCAAAGAACGTTGCAGACCTGATCGATGCCATCTATGTGCAGGAGCGCACCGATGACACCGATGCCCAGTGTGAGGCCGCCAAGGCCGCATGGGATGCCCTGACCGATGCCCAGAAGGAGCTGGTCGAGGGCGAAGAGGCTGACCCTGACTACTTTGGCCGCGACACCGGCGATGCTTCCAAGGACGACAGCCGCAATCAGGACGACATCGGCGAGAATGAGCTGCTGGTGGTTTCCTTCGGCACCTCCTTCAACGACAGCCGAGTGAAGGATATCAAGGGCATCGAGGATGCGCTGCAGGCTGCTTATCCCGATTGGTCTGTCCGCCGCGCCTTCACCGCACAGATCATCATCAACCATGTTCAGGCCCGCGACGGCGAGAAGATCGACAACATGCAGCAGGCTCTGGACCGCGCTGTGGCCAACGGCGTGAAGAACCTGGTCGTCCAGCCCACCCACCTGATGCACGGTGCAGAGTACGACGAGATGATGGAGATGATCGACGAGTACAAGGACAAGTTCGAGAGCGTCGCCGTTGCTGAGCCCCTGCTGGGCGAGGTTGGTGCCGACGCTGCCGTCATCAACGCCGACAAGGAAGCTGTTGCCAAGGCCGTTACCGCTGCTGCTGTGAAGGATGCCGGTTTCGACAGCCTGGAGGCCGCCGCTGAGGAGAAGGTCGCCTTCGTCTTTATGGGCCACGGCACCTCCCACACCGCAAAGGTGAGCTACAGCCAGATGCAGACCGCCATGCAGACCCTGGGCTACAGCAACGTGTTCATCGGCACGGTGGAGGGTGAGCCCGAGGAGACCGCCTGCGAGAACGTCATCGAGGCTGTCAAGGCCGCCGGTTACACCAAGGTCATCCTGCGTCCCCTGATGGTCGTTGCCGGTGACCACGCCAATAACGATATGGCCGGTGCGGATGACGATTCCTGGCTGAGCCAGTTCCAGGCCTCCGGTGACTTCGCGTCCGTGGAGTGCCAGATCGCCGGTCTGGGTGAGATCGAGGACATCCAGCAGCGCTACATTGAGCACACCAAAGCCGCCATTGATTCCCTGAACGGCTAATATTCCGCATTCCAATGCCCGAAGGGAGAAATCTTTTCGGGCATTTTTTATGGAGAGTTTCCCCGCATGAGGAGAAACACTCCCATTTCAAATTCTGAATTTTTGAGGTATTTTGTTTATGCACTGCAAACAGCTTGTTTCCCTGTCCGTTGCTTCTCTGATGCTGGCCGCCGTCCTCACCGGCTGCGGCGGGGCTTCTTCCACTGCTTCCTCTGCTGCCAGCTCGGAAGCCGCTTCTGCCGTGAGCGCTGCCGCATCCGAACCTGCCGAAGCCGCCCTGCCGGACGGCGTGTACACGGCTGAGTTCGACACCGACAGCGGCATGTTCCACGCCAACGAAGCCTGCAATGGCATGGGCACCCTGACCGTGGAGAACGGGCAGATGACCTTCCATGTCAGTCTGGCCTCCAAGAAGATCGTCAACCTGTACGTTGGCATGGCCGCCGATGCCGAGGCCAACAAGGCAGATTGGCTGCTGCCTACCACCGACACCGTCACTTACTCTGATGGCACCTCGGAGGAGGTCTACGGCTATGATATCCCCGTGGCCGCTGTGGACCAGGACTTCCAGCTGGCACTCCTCGGGACCAAGGGCAAGTGGTATGACCACACCGTGAGCATCCGCAATGCACAGCCCAAGACGGAAGAAGCTGCCGAGACCCCTGCGGACGGTGAATACAGCGTGAATGTGACCCTGGAGGGCGGCTCTGGCCGTGCCACCGTGGAAAGCCCTGCCGCCCTGACCGTGGCAGACGGCAAAATGACCGCTGTCATCCTGTGGAGCAGCCCCAATTATGATTACATGATCGTGGACGGCGAGAAGTATCTGCCCACCAACACCGAGGGCAACTCCACCTTTGAGATCCCTGTTTCTGCACTGGGCACCCCGCTGACTGTCACTGCCGATACCGTAGCCATGAGCACCCCCCATGAGATCGAGTATACGCTGACCTTTGCGCTGAACTGATGAAACTGACGAGACAACAATTTCTGCGCGTTCTGCCTGTTACAGTACTGGCCCTGTCGGGTTGCGCCGCCTCCGAAACGGCTCCCGCCAGCACAGAGGAACTGGTCTTTGACCATGCCTGCCCGCTGGATTACGCCACACAGTTTACTGCCGACTGCTATGAGGGCGGCTATACCATGCTGACCCTGACCGAATCGGGGGAGCAGTTCCTTGTGACCCCGGAGGATGCCGCTGCGGTGGAAGGCCTGCCCGAGAGCGTGACGGTGCTGCGTCAGCCCGTCCGGAACATCTACCTTGTTTCCACCTCGGTGATGGACCTGTTCCTCGCGCTGGATGGGCTGGACAGCGTGACCCTTTCCGGCACCCGGGCGGAGGGCTGGTATCTGGATGAGGCCAGAGCCGCCATGGAGGCCGGGCGCATTGCCTATGCGGGCAAGTACAGCGCCCCGGACTACGAAAAGATCCTTGCGGCCAACTGCGGTCTTGCCATTGAGAACACCATGATCTACCACACCCCGGAGGTCAAGGAGCAGCTGGAACGGTTCGGCATCCCGGTGCTGGTGGAGCGCTCCAGCTATGAGAGCGGCCCGCTGGCCCGGCTGGAATGGCTCAAGTTCTGGGGCATCCTGCTGGGGAAAGAGGAGCTGGCGGAACAGGAATTCGCCCGGCAGGTGGAGCGCCTTGCACCGCTGGCCGGGCAGGCTTCCACCGGCAAGCGCTGTGCCTTTTTCTCCATCACAGCCAACAACCTTGCCAATGTGCGCAAGGGCGGCGACTATGTGGCCCAGATGATCGAGATGGCGGGCGGTGATTATGTTTTTGCGGACCTGGCCGACAACGGCAACAACCTTTCCACCATGAACCTGCCGCTGGAGGATTTTTACGCCGGTGCAAAGGATGCGGATGTGCTCCTTTACAACAGCACCATTGAGGGTGTGGTGCATACCACGGAGGAACTGGTGGCAAAATGCCCCCTGCTGGCCGAGTTCAAGGCCGTACAGAGCGGCAGTGTCTGGTGCACCACCCAGAGCTTTTTCCAGCAGAGCACGGCGCTGGTCGATTTTGTGCTCGACCTGCACCGTGTCTTTACGGAGGATGACCCCGCCGACCTGCAATTTCTGAGGAAAGTAGAGTAACCTATGACCAGCAAAAAGCGCCTGATCCTTTCTTACGGCATCCTTGCCCTGCTGCTGGCGGTGCTGTTTGCCGCCAACCTGTTCTGGGGCAGTGTGTCCCTGACACCGGGGGCAGTGCTGGCGGCCCTGACCGGCCGCGGGCAGGACGCTCTGAGCGTGGGCATCATCACCCAGCTGCGCCTGCCCCGGGCCGTGATGGTGGTGCTGCTGGGGGCGGCGCTCTCGGCGGCTGGCTACCTGCTGCAGACCTTTTTTGCCAACCCCATTGCAGGCCCCTTTGTCATGGGCATTTCCAGCGGGGCCAAGCTGGCCGTGGCACTGGTCATGGTGGCTTTTCTGAACCATGGCCTGCTCACCAGCTCCCTTACCCTGATCACAGCCGCCTTTGCGGGGGCCATGGCCTCCATGGCCTTTGTGCTGGCGGTCTCCCGGCGGGTGCAGCGGATGAGCATCCTTGTCATCTGCGGCGTAATGATCGGCTACATCTGCTCAGCCGTCACGGAGTTTGTGGTGGCCTTTGCCCAGGACAGCAACATCGTCAACCTCCATAACTGGTCTCAGGGCAGCTTTTCCGGCATGACCTGGGGCAATGTGCGGGCGGCGGCGCTGGTGGTGCTGCCCGCTCTGGCGGCAGCATTCTGCCTTTCCAAGCCCATGGCCGCCTACCAGATGGGGGAGGCCTACGCCCGGAGCGTGGGCATCAATGTCAAAGCCTTTTCCCGGCTGCTGGTGCTGCTTTCCAGCCTGCTGGCCGCCTGTGTCACGGCCTTTGCGGGGCCCATCTCCTTTGTTGGCATCGCGGTGCCCCATCTGGTCAAGCAGCTGTTCGGCAGTGCAAGGCCGCTGGTGGTGCTGCCCGGGTGCTGCCTGGGCGGGGCCGCCTTCTGCCTGCTGTGCGACCTCATCGCCCGCAGTATGTTTGCCCCCACCGAGCTTTCAATCAGCGCCGTAACGGCAGTGTTTGGTGCACCGGTGGTCCTCTGGCTGCTGGTGCGCCGGGGTCAGGAAGGTGTGCGATGAAATACCTCTGTGAAACGAAAGAACTGGCCATCGGCTATGGCGGTGCGCCCCTTGCTTCCGGCATCACGCTGGGGGCGGTGCCGGGGCAGATCCTGGCCCTCATCGGGCCAAACGGCGCGGGCAAATCCACCCTGCTCAAAACGCTGGCGGGCCAGCTGGCTCCCCTGGGCGGGGCTGTCCTGCTGGATGGCCGCAGCCTGACCGATTACACCGGCCCGGCCCGGGCCCGGAAGCTGGCCCTGATGCTGCCCCATACCCGCCGCACCGAGCTGACTTCCTGCTTTGAGTTTGCCGCCGCTGGGCGCATCCCCTATACCGGGCGGCTGGGCATCCTGTCCGATACCGACCGGCAGGCCGTGCGGGACGCGCTGGAACTGGTGGGGGCTGCCCCTCTGGCAGACCGGGATTTCAACTGCATCAGCGACGGCCAGCGCCAGCGCGTTCTGCTGGCCCGCGCCATCTGCCAGCAGCCCGGAGTTCTGCTGCTGGACGAACCGACCTCTTTTCTGGATGTCAAGGGAAAGATCGAGCTGCTGACCATCCTGCAGAAACTGGCCCATGAGCAGGGGCTGGCCGTGATCGTCAGCCTGCACGAGCTGGACATGGCGCAGAAGATCGCGGATGCGGTGGTCTGCGTGTTCCCGCACAGCGTTTCGGGGGTGCTGACCCCAAAGGAGGCCTTTGCCCCGGAGAACATCCGGGCGCTGTACAGCCTGACCAAGGAGCAGTACGAGGCCGTGTTCGGCCCGGAAAAGCCTGCCGGGCCGAAATTTGAACATTACGTCCGCAGCGGGCAGAAGCTGCTCCGCTGCGGGTACACCACCGGCACCTGCGCGGCGCTGGGTGCGGCGGGGGCCGCGCGGCTCCTGCTCACCGGCCATGCCCCGGAGAGCGTTGCCCTGCGCACGCCGAAGGGCATCGTGGTGGAGGTGGCTCCGCTGTACTGCCGCCCCGCCGGAGCCGGAGCCGAATGCGCCATTGAGAAGGACGGCGGGGATGATGTGGATGTGACCACCGGCCTGCCCGTGATCGCCGCCGTAGAATTGCTGCCCAATACCACCGAGATCCGCATCTCCGGCGGCAAGGGCGTGGGCCGGGTGACCAAGGCCGGGCTGGACCAGCCGGTGGGGGAAGCTGCCATCAACCATGTGCCCCGGCAGATGATCGCCGAGGCCTTGCAAAGGGAAGCCGAGAGCGCCTGCTACACCGGCGGCTTTGCCGTGACCATCTCCATCGAGGGCGGGGAAGAGGTGGCAAAGCGCACCTTCAACCCCCACATCGGGGTCGAGGGCGGGCTTTCGGTGCTGGGAACCAGCGGCATTGTGGAGCCCATGAGCCAGCAGGCGATCCTGGATACCATCCAGCTGGAAATGAACCAGGTCGCTCTCCGGGCGGGCAGCCCCAGGCGGCTCATCCTTGCCCCCGGCAATTACGGGCTGGACTATCTGCACGAAAGATACCCGGAGTTTCACGCTGTTCCGGTGGTGAAAACCTCGAACTTTATTGGAGACACGCTGGATATGGCTGCTGCGGCCCGCTTTGAAGAGGTGCTTCTGGTGGGCCATGTGGGCAAGCTGGTCAAGGTGGCGGGCGGTATTATGAACACCCATTCCCACACTGCTGACTGCCGCACCGAGCTGTTCTGCACCCATGCGGCGCTCTGTGGCGCTTCCCGGGAAGTCTGCGCCGCCCTGATGAACGCTGCCACCACCGATGCCTGTCTGGAACTCCTGGACAGCGCCGGCCTGCGGGCTCCGGTGCTGGAAAGCCTGCTGCGGGCGGTCCAGCTCCACCTTGACCGGCGGGCCTGCGGGGCGTTCCGGGTGGGGGCGGTGCTGTTTTCCAACCAGCACGGCCCGCTGGGAGCCACCGACACTGCCGCACAACTGCTGAACGAATGGAAGGAGCATTGAGATGGTACATTTTGTGGGCGCAGGCCCCGGCGCACCTGACCTTATCACCCGGCGGGGCGCGGCCCTGCTGCAGGAAGCCGACTGCATCATTTATGCGGGCAGTCTGGTCAACCCGGCTCTGCTGGGGCTGGCGAAGCCGGAGTGTGCCGTATACAACAGCGCTGAGATGACGTTGGAACAGGTGCTGGACGTGATGCGCCGGGTGGAAGCCGCAGGAGGGACCACTGTGCGGCTCCACACCGGCGACCCCTGCCTGTATGGGGCCATCCGGGAGCAGATGGACGCACTGGATGCGGATGGAATCCCCTACGATGATACCCCCGGCGTGTCCAGCTTTTGCGGGGCGGCGGCGGCGCTGAACGCCGAGTACACCCTGCCCACCATCAGCCAGACCGTAATCATCACCCGGATGGAGGGGCGCACCCCGGTGCCGGAAAAGGAGAAGCTGGCCAGCCTTGCCGCCCATGGGGCAACCATGGTGATCTTCCTCTCCATCGGCCTCATCGACAAGGTGCAGCAGGCCCTGCTGGCAGGCGGAGCCTACACGCCGGAGACTCCTGCCGCCGTGGTCTACAAGGCCAGCTGGCCGGAGCAGAAGGTGGTGCGCTGCACCGTGGGCACGCTGGCCGGGAGCACCCGCACCAACGGCATCACCAAAACGGCGCTCATCGTGGTGGGGGAATTTCTGGGCACCCGGTATGAGCGGAGCAAGCTCTACGACCCAACCTTTACGACGGAGTTCCGCAAGGGGGCAGACCAGTGACCCGCGCCTATCTCGCCTTTACGGAAAAAGGACTGGCGCTGGCCCAAAAGCTGGCCGGTGCCCTGCCCGGCACCGTAGACCGCTGCGGCCATGGCGGGCCTAGCCTTGCCGATTGGGCTGCGGAGCAGTTCGCCCATGCGGATGCCCTGATCTTTGTGGGGGCTGTGGGCATTGCGGTGCGGGCCATTGCGCCCCACTGCCGGAGCAAGGCGGTGGACCCTGCCGTGGTGGTGCTGGACGAGTGCGGCCATTTTGCGGTGCCGATCCTTTCGGGCCATCTGGGCGGGGCCAACGATCTGGCCCGGGCGCTGGCGGCGGTCTGCGGTGCGGTGCCGGTCATTACCACGGCAACCGATGCCAACGGTGTGTTTGCCGTGGATGCGTGGGCCAGGCACCAGAACTGCGCCGTGCTGGAGCCGGAGCGCATCAAGCGCGTCAGCAGCAGACTGCTGGCGGGCGGGCCGGTGCGGTATCGCTCGGAATTCCCCATTGCCGGGCAGGCCCCTGCCGGGGTGGTCCCGGCGGGGGAGGCAGAGCGCGCCGACTTTGCCCTGACCCTTTTCCCGGCGGGCGATGCGCTGCACCTGATCCCGAAGATCGGTGTGCTGGGCATCGGGTGCAGGCGGGGGACCAGCGCTGCACAGCTGGAAGCGGCCTTTGCACAGTTCTGTGCGGCCCACGGCCTTGCGGCAGCGTGCATCACGGCAGCGGCCAGCATCGACCTGAAAGCCCATGAGCCGGGCCTGCTGGAATTTTGCAGAATCCACGGCTGGCCGGTGCAGTTCTATTCTGCCGCACAGCTGCAGAACGCCCCCGGGCAGTTCACACCTTCGGCCTTTGTCCGGAGCGTGACCGGTGTGGACAATGTCTGCGAGCGGGCGGCAGTGCTGGCGGCAGGCGGCACGATCATTCTTCCCAAACAGGCGGGCGGCGGCGTGACCTTTGCGCTGGCGCTTCGTCCCTTTGCCCCGGATTGGAGGTGGCAGGATGCCTAATGTTGTTTTTGTTGTCGGGCTTGGGCCCGGGGATCCCCGGTTTCTGACCGCACAGGCGCAGAGCGCCTTAACGCAAGCCGAGGTGCTGTGCGGCTATACGGTCTATCTGGATCTGGTGCGCCCCTACTTCCCGGACAAGCTCTATTATTCCACCGGCATGACCAAGGAGATCGACCGCTGTCGCTGGGCGCTGGAAACGGCCCGGAGCGGCAGGGCGGTGGCGCTGGTCTGCTCGGGAGATGCCGGGGTCTACGGCATGGCAAGCCCTCTGCTGGAGCTGGCCGAGCACTTCCCGGACGTGACGGTGGAGGTGGTGCCCGGCCTGACCGCCGCCCTGAGCGGCGGTGCGGTGCTGGGTGCCCCGCTGGCCCACGATTTCTGTGTGCTCTCCCTCTCTGACCGGCTCACGCCGTGGGAGGTCATTGAGCGGCGGCTGGCGGCAGCAGCCATGGGGGATTTCTGCATCGCGCTGTACAACCCCTCCTCCAAGGGGCGGCCGGACTATCTGGCGCGGGCGGTGCGCATCCTGCTGGCAAACGGCAAAGCACCCGGAACGGTCTGCGGCATTGTGCGGAACATTGGCCGGGAGGGGCAGGAAAGCCGCGTTCTGACGCTGGCTGCGCTGGAAACCACCCCGGTGGATATGTTCACCACCGTGTTTGTCGGCAACGCCCAGACCCGCCAGCTGAGCGGGCGGATGGTCACGCCGCGGGGGTACCGCGCATGAGGGCCGTGGTATTCAGCGGCACCACCGAGGGCCGCATGTTTTCAAAGCAGCTGGCCGCACTGGGGGCCGAGGTACTGGTCAGCGTGGCCACCCCGCTGGGGGCCGAGGAACAGGGCGAAAGGTCCGGCATCACCGTCCACTGCGGGCGGCTGACTCCGGAGGAGATGACCGCCCTGCTGCAGGGGGCTGACCTCTGCGTGGATGCGACCCATCCGTATGCGGTGGAGGCCACCCGAAACATCCGGGTAGCCTGCAAAACAGCGGGCACGGAGTATCGCCGCCTGCTCCGGCCCGAAAGCCCGCTGCCCGCCGGGAGCATGGTGTTTGCCTCTGCGGCCCATGCGGCGGGATTTCTGGCCCGGACGCAGGGAAATGTCCTGCTTGCCACCGGGGCCAAGGAGCTTTCTGCCTTTGCTGTGCTGGAACCGGCACGGCTCTTTCCCCGTGTCCTGCCCACCCGGGAGGGCATTGCCGCCTGCGAGGGGGCAGATATCCCCCATAAGAACATCATCGCCATGCAGGGGCCGTTCTCCTATGCGCTGAACCGGGCACTGATGGAGCAGTTTGCCATCCGCTTCCTCGTTACCAAAGACGGCGGCGCGGCGGGCGGCTTTGAAGAAAAAGCCCGGGCAGCGCAGGACACCGGGGCACAGCTCATCGTCATCCGCCGCCCGGCCGAGCAGGGCGAAACGGCGGAACAGATCCTGACACATTGTAAGGAGATGCTGCAATGATCGCACTCATCGGGATGGGGTCAGGCACGCCGGAAAGCCTGACCGCGCAGGGCCTTGCCGCCCTGCAGAACGCCGGACTGATCCTGGGGGCAAAGCGCCTGCTGGAACAGCTGCCGCAGGGCTGCACGGAACACCGGAAGGCCCTGTATCAGCCTGAGGATGTCCTTGCCGCGCTGGCGGCTGACCCGGAGGTGGATGCTGCCCTTGTGTACAGCGGCGACACCGGGTTTTACTCCGGTGCGGCCCAGCTGCTGCCGATGCTGCGGGCCTTTGGCATCTCCTGCCGGGTGCTGCCGGGGCTTTCCAGTGTTCAGCTGCTGGCCGCTGCGGTGGGCCGCTCCTGGCAGGAGTGGAAGCTGGTCTCGGCCCACGGCTGTGCCTGCGACCCGGTGGCCGAGTGCCTGACAGCCGGGGGAAAGCCTGTGTTTTTCCTGACCGGCGGGGCAGAAACGCCTGCCTCCCTCTGCGGCCGGCTGGCTGCTGCCGGGCTGGGCGATGCCCATGTGCTGGTGGGCGAAGAGCTGGGCCGGGCAGAGGAGAAGATCCTGTTCGGCACGGCGCAGGAGTTTGCGCAAAAGCAGTTTGCAAGCCTGAGCGTCCTGCTTGTGGAGCATCTTCCCCAACCGACCCGGCGGGTGCCCGGCTTCCCGGATGAAGCTTTCCACAGGGGAGAGGTGCCCATGACCAAGCAGGAGGTGCGGGCGGCGGCGCTGGCCAAGCTGGCCGTGCAGCCCGGCGATACCCTGTGGGATGTGGGGGCGGGCACCGGCAGCGTGAGCGTGGAGCTGGCACTGGCTGCACCCCGGGGGCATGTGTATGCCGTGGAGTGTGACCCGGAGGCCTGCGGGCTCATCCGGCAGAACCGGGAAACGTTCCACGCCTGCAACCTGACACTGGTGGAGGGCCGCGCCCCCGCTGCGCTGGCTGACCTGCCCGCCCCGGATGCCGTGTTCATCGGCGGGACCAAGGGGGGCATGGAGGCTGTGGTGGACACGGTGCTTGCCCGGAATCCGAACGCCCGCATCTGCATCTCTGCCATTGCGCTGGAAACGCTGAGTGCCGCCGTGGCCGCACTGACTGCCCACGGCCTTGCTGCGGAGGTGACGCAGATCGCGGTCAGCCGCACCCGGCCTGCGGGCAGGCTCCACCTGCTGATGGCCAATAACCCCATCTTCCTTATCACAGGAGAACGCAAATGATCCAATTTCTTGTGGCCGCGCCCTGTTCCGGCAGCGGCAAAACCACACTGACCTGCGCTCTGCTGGCGGCGCTCAGGCGGCGGGGGCAGGACCCCTGCTCCTTCAAGAGCGGGCCGGACTATATCGACCCCATGTTTCACCGGGCCGTGCTGGGGGTGGAGAGCCACAACCTCGACCTGTTTTTCTCCGCGCCGGAGACGGTGCGCACGCTCTATGCGCAGGCCGCCGCCGGGCACGGGGCAGCCGTGTGCGAGGGTGCCATGGGCTTTTACGATGGACTGGGCGGCGTGAGTGATACCGCCAGTGCCTGGCATCTGGCCGATACGCTGGGCCTGCCGGTGCTGCTGGTGGTCCAGCCCAGAGGGGCCAGCCTGACGCTGGCGGCCCAGATCAACGGGCTGAAACAGTTCCGCACCCCCAGCCATCTGGCGGGCATCCTGTTCAATGACTGCGCCCCCCATTTATATGCTCTGCTGGCTCCCATGCTGGAACGGGAGACCGGCCTGCCGGTGCTGGGCTATCTGCCCCACCTGCCGGATGCCGCCCTTGAAAGCCGCCACTTAGGGCTGAAAACTGCCGGGGAGATCGCGGACTTACAGCAGAAGATCAGCCGGATGGCCGATGCGCTGGTGATGGATTGGGAAAAGCTTTTTGCCCTGACCGAAGGCGCAGCGCCTTTGGTGCACACCGATAGGTTCCCCCTTGCGGGAGAGCTGCCGCCCCAGGGGGCAGAGAAACAGCGCCCCCGCGTTCCCATTGCCGTTGCAAGGGACGAGGCGTTTTGCTTCACCTACGCCGAAACGCTGGAAGCACTGGAGCGGGCGGGGGCGGAGCTCTGCTGGTTCAGCCCCCTGCAGGACTCCGCCCTGCCGGAGCAGATCGGCGGACTCTACCTGCCCGGCGGCTACCCGGAGCTGTATGCCGGGCAGTTGAGCGCGAATCGCTCCATGCTGGCCTCTGTGCGCCGGGCTGTGGAGCGCGGCCTGCCCACAGTGGCCGAGTGCGGGGGCTTTCTCTATCTGGGCCAGAGCCTGGAGGATGCCAGCGGGGAACGCTGGCCCATGGCAGGCGTTCTGCCGGGGCAGGGCTTCCGGGTGGGGAGGCTGGTGCGGTTTGGATACGCGGCATTGACCGCCCACGCCGACAGTATGCTGTTCCGCGCCGGGGAGCATCTGCCCGTGCACGAGTTCCACCACTGGGATTCCACAGACAACGGCACCGGCTTTACCGCCGCAAAGCCCAACGGGAAGCAATGGGACTGCGGCTTTGCAAATGAGCATTTCTATGCGGGCTTCCCGCATTTGTATTGGGCGGGCACGGCCCTGCCCCGGCGGTTCGTGGATGCCGCCGCACACTATCATCAAGAGGAACAGGACCAATGACAGAGCTTGAACTGAAACAGCTTCTTTCCAGGATCACCCGGCCGGACGAGACCGCACGCACCGCCGCCCATGCTCACTGGGCCAGCCTGGCCAAGCCGCTGGGCGGGCTGGGCAGGCTGGAGACCATGCTGGAGGATGCCGCCGCCCTGACCGGTACGGCAGAGCTGGCGTTTTCCCGCCGGGCCGTGCTGGTGCTCTGCGCCGACAACGGCGTGGTGGCGCAGGGCGTGAGCCAGACAGACCAGAGCGTGACCCGGGCCGTGGCCGAGAACCTTGCTGCCCGGCGCACCAGTGTCTGCCAGATGGCAAAAACGGCCCGCTGTGAGGTAGTGCCTGTGGACCTTGGCATGGCCGGGGAGCCGGTGCCCGGGGTGCAGAACTGCCGCATTGCCGCCGGGACTGCGGACTTTACCAAAGGCCCTGCCATGACCCGCGCCGAGGCAGTGGAGGCCATTGGCCGGGGCATCGCCCTGACCCGGCAGCTTGCCGCCGAGGGCTACGGGCTGGTGGCTACCGGTGAGATGGGT
>OHLY01000838.1_pt1 | contig 16447 bp, 20 predicted proteins | sample 1569251 | NCBI WGS metagenome assembly OHLY01 (sample SAMEA3879532, study PRJEB24766) | human gut metagenome | biome: human-associated habitat; feature: feces | place: USA | collected 1985/1987
CGGCTCCCTGCGCGTCGGCTGCGCCTCCTTGCCCTCCGCGCGCTTACGCACGCTCCGCGTCGCCTGCGGCTCCTTGGCATGGCCTTCGGCCAAAAGTGTGGGGGCTCCGCCCCAACTCCCCACCCACGTTCTCGCCGATCCCCGGCGCCGGCGTCGCCTTCGGCTCCCCGGGCGACCTATCGCACTCAGTCGCAACCCGTCCAATTCGGCAATGAGTGCCGAATCAGATTTCCGGTCGATCGGGATACCGGTATTCAGTCAACCTTGCATAGAATACCGCTAGAAGGTCACAGAATTGAAAATAGGACGTCTTATTGGTGGGGTTTGACCGTTTTCTCATTGCTATATAAAACGAGGTCTTAAATCGGCTCTCAGTGGCCTAAAAAGAGACAGAAGCACCTTTCGATACCCCTGTCCTGATCCTCTTGGACTTCCATTTTGTCGCAACGTTAAGAACGTTGCGTCGTTCTCTTCGTTAAAACCCGTTTTCGGCAAGGTACTCGTCGAACAGCTCACGTGCGATGTCGGAAACGGACTTGTCCTCCTCGAGTGCGGCCTGCTTCAAGCGCTTGCGATAGCTCTCGGGAACGTAGACAGACAGCTGTACAAGCCTCTCAGATGCCCCTTCAGCGCCTTTTTTGGGGCGCCCGGCTTTCCGTACCTGCGGAGCCGGTTTCTGGGACTCAGATGCGCTCTCAACGATTTTCTGCTGCCTCTCCTCGGCCTTCTCCGCGGCGACGTCGAAGTAGGAGGTCGATTTCTTGAACTTTCCGGCCATTACAGAACCTCCTCGATCTCGTCCAGGATGTTTTCGATTGCTTGGGCGGCCTTGCCGCTCTTCGCGATTTCGTACACGGGCTTGCCCAGGGCCGCGCCCTGCTTGAAGGCCGCTGCGGTCGGAACGGTGCCCAGCACGGGCAGGTCGTCGGCCTCGAGCAGTTCGAGGAACTGGCGGTCGACCGTCTGGTTTGCCGCGAAGTTGTTGACGATGATGGCGAACGACAGGTCGGGATTGGCCTCGGTGATGACCTTGATCGTGCGTTTCATCGGCTTTAGGCCGAGGGTGCCTGGCTGGACCGGGATGATCGCGATGTCGGCGTTTTTCGCGTACGTGGCCGTCTCGTCACTCAGGAAACCCGGCGTGTCGATGACGTTTACGGCGTTCTCGTCGTCGAGCAGGTTCTTCTCGTGGTTCGCGCCGCCCTGAGGGTCGAGATTGCCGAATCCGACTTTGTGGCCGCGGCGCTCGAGACCCCAGGCGATCTCATCGGCGAACGTCGTCTTGCCGACGCCGCCCTTCTGATTGACTAGCAGGATGTTCGTCGCCATGTCCTCCCCTTTCTGAAATAGCATAGTCATATATTATCACATTAACATGTGACTATATTAAGCAATTATAAATCGCAGGTAGAAATATATGAGCATGTTAAGTAATTAGTATAGTACTACGCTATCGTGCTCATGACTGTGGGTTGGTTTAACCTATAGTCATGCTAAAGTTGCCAAAAGGGGCACAAAGGCCAATACGTTTGCGCAGTGCCGGCACAGCGACCTAGCATCGTATGCACCGGCGGAATCATCGCAGACCTGCAAGGAGAGCATATCCACGGGCTCGTGGTCGCCGGAGGCCTCGTGATGCAGCACGCGCCGGGCGGCGACTGGAAGCGCGTCGATTGGGATGCACTTGCTGCCTGGCTCGACAGATACGGTTACAAGGTCGCTGATTGCGAGACGGAGACCCTTCCGACCGCCGACGCGGCGAGGCGGTTACGCGAGTGGGAACGCAAGGGTAAAAATGCATCGTCGCTGAACCAGTGAGTCAGTATTCTTTAGTGTTAGATGATGGATATTGAAATTAATTAGCGAGATAATGTGCATATCTCATAATGTATGCGTTTCACCATGAGAGAGGGGTCTGTCATGAGCTGGAAACCGAGAAAATGCGTTATCGCCGGTCTCGTGACAACCGGTCCTGGCGGCGGCTTGTTTGCAACCGCAATGACATCGTACCGACTTTTCACTTACATGTTCTAAAAGGCAGTTGCCATGCTGTCGCAGAATCAATCGAGATACTTGACCACAATCGGCTTTGTCCTGCTTGCATTACTCTTTGCTAGCGACCTTTTGCTGAAACCGCCCAAGGAATTCGTTTCGCTTGCCATATCCTGCATTTCCGCCCTTTACTTTACGGCAACCCTGTTCGTCGGACTAAAGGAGAGGAAAAAAGGCGCAGTCGCCGCATCTGCCGTAGGCGTGGTCATGGCCATTGCCTCATTCTTTATCTGACACATTGGTGATTTAGGGGCGATATCGTAGGAATGCGACCGGGAGAGCCGGGACCATAGGCTCCGGTAAGAACCTTCGCCATGTCCCACGCATCGACCCCGATGATTTCCCCGCCGGACGTCCTGACGGCCACGGCCTCCGGCGTCCACGCGATCTCATCGTCCGTGAGGCGGATGGGTGTGACGCTGCCGGCGTCCATCCGCCTCACGATCTCATCCCACTCATCGCGCCAGCCCGGCTTGAGCCATTTGATGACGATCGGATGCGAGACGCCAAGGACGCACGGGCGATGCTCGAGCTTTAATACATGAGGTCCCAGCTTGTAATACGTGAACATATGACTACATTAACATGGTCATATATTACCGAGCGTTATATGCTGCGCCGGATTCGCCTGTCTATTATTTTGAGATCGACAGTTTCTTGCGAGGAGGCAGACATGTACCAGAATGTCTTTGGACCCGATGGTCAGATCCATTTTGAGAACCAGGTCGGCTGCCAGCACTTCGACCTAACGACGGGTGAGGTGAAGACGGTCATCCCGACCGCTAAGAATATGAGCATCGTCTTCGGCAAGGATGGCGTGGAGACGGAGATTCAGGTGGGGCAGATGCGCCAAACACTGGGCAAACCAGGATTTGGTCGACTGTTTTATAAGCGCTAACGGTTGAGTTGTCGCAGCATAATCGCAGCTGTAAATATGTGACCATATGACCATGCTAACATGTGCGCACAGTCATATGGTCTCTCGTTTGATTGCTTTCCTATCGTTTGCCCCCAGACTGGGCGTCTAAAAAAGGCGGCCTAACCGGCCGCCCGCAAATAAATAAACATTTACCGAATGTAAGAGGAGAGGAACGATGCCCATTACTCCCAATGACCGGCTACATCGACGACCCAATGCTGCCCCGTAGCCTTCTGTTCATAATGTCCCTGGTCCTCAGAGGTAGTATACGAATCATTGATATATGCTCCATGGTCTCGACCTTGTTCCCACATTGCGTCACTATGAGCTGACCAAGCGGCTATAGAATCGAAAGATGCACCGCATGCACTACAAATGTAACGTTCATGACGCGTATATACCACATTCGGCACCCAGACCTGGCTGTAATCGGTCTCCCAGTGGCCCTGCTCGGCAACCCACTTCTTCTGGCTACCGCTGTTGGAAGTAGAGTTATTACTGCCAGAGCCCTGCGAATTGCCGGAATTCTGTTTGGACTGGGAGGAATCGCCCTTGCTGTCCGACTTCGAGGAATCGGAAGACTTGTTATCCTCCTTCTTGGAGTCATCGGACTTCTGGTCCTTGCCGTCGGATTCTTTCTTCTCCTCGGTCTTGGCTCCAGAGGTTTGCGTCGCCTTTTCTTCGCTTGGCTTCTTTTTGTCTTTATTCTTTACCGCTGTGGCGGCCCTTTCCGTAGAGCCGCTTCCTTGCTTTGCAACGCTGGCACATCCAAGTTGAGGTGCCGAAAGGCACACCAGAAGCGCAACGATAATAGCCTTTGTTCTCACACCGATCTCCCCGTCCATGAAACCGGGCGTTGGACACTAGCCGATATCCAACGCCCGGTTCGCTTTTACATCTGCTCGCGGCGCTTCTTTTGATCGAGGAAGACGCCGGCTGCCACGAGGACGGTACCGCCGATGACGAACGTCTCGCCGATGAGTCCCGCGCGGTCACCGGTCTGGGCGAGGTTGCCGGGCTGGGCGGTATCCGTGCCGGCGAGGTGCTTCGGGGTGTATGCCGCCTGCTGCTTTGCCACCTCCTCTGCCTCCTGTCGTGCGATCTCATCGGAAAGCTTCTGCTCCGCTGCGATGCGGTCGGACTTCGCCTGCTCGTAGGCGGCGAGTGCCGCATCATAGCCGGACTGGAGCCCGTCCACCGCGGCCTGCTTCTCGTCCAGGATGGCCTTGGCAGGAGCGACCTTGGCACGTGCCTCGACTGCTGCGGCGAAAAGCGCGTTGAGGGCGTCATCCGCGTTCACATCATGGCCGGAAGCGATCGCCGCGCCGGCATCGATGGAGTTCAGCTTCGACAGCTTGGCGTCTGCCTGCGCCTTCGCCTGCTCGGCGGCGGAGACCAGGGACTCGGCGGCGATGGCATCCGCCTTCGCGGCATCGAGCGCGGCCTTGGTGTCATTGACAGCCTTTACTGCATCCTGCTCGCGCTGCTGTGTCTCTGCGAGCTTCGCGGCAAGACCGGTGAGGATGTCGAGGTTCGACTGTGCGCCCACAAGATCGGTCTGGGAGCCGGTGAGCCTGTCGGCGGCAACGCCGGTGTCGGCCTTTGCGGCATCGACGGCACGCTGGGCATCCGCGAGGGCGCGTGCGGTGCCGTTCGCCTTTTGCTTGGCGGCTGCGAGGACTGCCGCCTTCTCGGCCTGGTCGGCTGCCGCCGCGTCATGGACGCTCTTTGCGGTATCGACCGCCTTCTTGGCGTCGGCGACGTCCTGGAAGAACTTCGCGAGGTCGGCGTTCGCATCGTCCACGCCCTGCTGCTTAGCAGCGGTGTCCGCCTTGGCGGAATCCAACTTAGACTGTGCGGTCATTACGGCTGCGTTGGCAGCATCAAAGGCGACCTGCTTCTGCTGGACGGTCGACTTTGCCGTATCGACTGCCGCGTTGGCGGCATCGAGGTCCGATTTCGCCGCATCAAGCTCGGTCTGGGCATCCGTGACGCCCTGCTGCTTGGCGGCGACATCAGCCTTGGTGGCATCGACGGCACGCTGGGCATCGGCAACACCCTGCTTTGCGGCATCGACACCTGCCTGTGCGGAATCCACCGCGACCTGCTTCTGCTGGACGGTTGTGGCGGCGCCGGCGGCTGCCTGCTTCTTGGATGCGAGATCGGCCTTGGCTACGTCGAGTGCGCTCTTGGCGTTCTTGAGGCCGTTGATATAGGAGGTCAGCTTCTGCTCGTACTCGTCGACGGACATGGGATTCATGTTCCAGCCTGAACCTGCCCAACCAAGGTTTGCGGTATCGAGGCTGTCGGTCTGCCAGCCGTTCAAGGTTCCCTTGCTGCAGACTGCCATGCCCATATAGCCGATTTCGGGGCTGATGACATGCAGGTAGTGACCGACGGTTGCGGGATATCCGGCAACCTTGAAGTGCTGGTTGACATAGGATTCAATCCCGCTATGCGTCTTGTAGAAATCTACGGCATCCTTACCGGTTAGACCGGTGACGCCATAGAGCTCCTGAACCGCCTGATCGAAGAAAGCCTTTTCTTGGTCAACCCACTGCGGTTTCGGATCGGTTCCATAATTCCATGCGAGGTTTTCGGTCGTATCGAACTGCATGGAATGTCCAAACTTGACATCGGAATAGCTTGCGTTGGCTATCGCCGCTGCAATGAGCTTATAGGTGACCTGGAGTTCGGAGAGACCGACGGACTTGCGATACTCGTTGATGGACTTCATGTACGGGATTGCCGCGAGCATGTTGTCGAGACTGGTCGCATCGAGGCTGTTTCCGACCTCGGCGTAGTCCTTGTGTGTACAGTTCTGGATGATCTCGATGGCTGAATCGGCACCCATGGCCTTGAAGAAGCCGATGGCTCCCTGCTTGAGTTGTGCGTCGGCGGAGTCGAGTTTCGCCTGTGCCTCGTCGACCTTCTGCTGGGCGGCGGTCACGGCCGCGTCAGCGGTATCCTTTGCGGTCTTGGCGTTCGCGAGCTCTACGTCGGCGGCTGCCTTGGCGGACTCGGCGTCCTTGACAGCCTGCTTCGCGGCATCCAGCTTGGCGATGGCATCGGCGTTCGCCTGCTTGGCCGCATCGAGGTCGGAGTTCGCGGCATCGAGTGCGGACTGGGCGTCGTTCACGCCGGACGCGGCATCGACCGCGGCCTGCTGCTTCGCAGAGAGGGATGCCTGGGCATCATTTAGCTCGGTCTGTGCCGTTGCCGCGGCGGACTGCACCTGCTCGAGCTCGGACTCGCACTGGGACTGCACCGCTCGTGCGGCGGCGAGGGTTGCCTCTGCGTCCGCGACCTTCTGTTTTGCCGCATCGTACTCCGGACCGCTGGCGCCTGCCTCCGCTGCGGCGAGGTCTGCTTTCGCCTTCTCGTAGGCGGCGCTGGCGGCTGCGGCCTTCGCATCCGCCGCGTCCTTGTTCTGCTGGGCTGCGGCGAGGACGGCGTCGGCGGAATCCTTTGCAGACTGGGCCGCAACCAGCTTGGACTGGGCATCGGCAAGCGTCGCGTTGGCGTTGGCGAGGCCGGCCTGTGCCCTTTCCACGGCAGCCTGGGCGTCGCGCACGGCCTGTTCGGCGGCACTGATTGCCTCCGGGGTGGCGCTTACGGCATCTGCCTTGGCCTTATCGAGGGCGTCCTTGGCATCCTGGGCCGCCTTGAGGGCGGACTGGTACGCTTCGTCCTTCTCGGACGCATCCGCCTTGGCGTCTGCGAGACCCGCCTTCGCCTGCTCGAGGTCCTTGCCGGCGGCATCGGCGGCGTCCTTGCCCTCCGCGACCTGACGGGCGTACTCGTCCATTGCCGCTCGGTCAGCTGCCGTACCGGCGTTGACTGCAGAATCGTAGGATGCCTTGGCCTGGTCGCGGGCGGAAGCCGCCTCGTTGTAGGGACCGGCGGCCTCATCGTAGGCTGCCTTGGCGGCGTCCTCCTTCGCCTTCGCCTCGTTGACTGCCTTCTGCAGGTCCGCGATGGTCTGTGCGGCGGATTTCGCGCCGGTACCGGATGCCGCGCCGGCGTGGGCGGCGATCGGCGACATCACGGCGGGGTGCTGTGTGCCCCCGTCACCGGTCTGGGCGAATGCCGTGAACGGTGAGATGAGGCTCGATCCGGTCATGGCGGCCATGGTCGCCGCGGTGACGGTCAGACGCGCGATCCCCTTCGGAGTGTGAATCTTTTTGTTTGGCAGTGCGGCGAAGTGATCGCCACCGGCAGCGAAGTGCTTTCCCTGGGTCATTGTGCTGTTCCATTCCTTTTCCGTGCCCTATCCGACTGGGCATCAGAGCGCTTTCCAATAGAGATAATTATGCGCCTTAACTGGGATTGTTGTATATAGTCCGTTGGCTTTTATACAACAATCCATGACTCTTTTTGTCATGGATACGACGCTTCAGAAATCATTCGGCATGAGATGCAAAGAGCTCCGCGCTGGACTCGGGTGCAGTCAGGAGCAGTTCGCCAATTTGATTGAAATGGATCGTTCCTACTACGCGAGCATTGAAGTCGGTCGGCGTAATGTCAGCCTCTCAAATCTCAAGAAGATTGCCGACGGATTTCAAATCACCATTTCGGAGCTCATGCGCGGTGTTGAGTAGATGATTTTCACTTCGTGCATGTTTAATCTGTTTCGTTAACTGAAATGCGTAAATCTGGTTAATCAAAAAAGAAAAATCTGGTTAAATGAAAACAGTAATTTTAGTTAAACGCGCTGATAAACAATGGTGAAAAATATGCCAAAAAAGTACTACACTCGAATTATCGAAACTGAGCTCGACCAGATGCTAGGAATATTCGGTGCCGTTCTCATCGAAGGACCGAAATGGTGTGGAAAGACAACCACAGCCGGGACCCGTGCGGCGTCCAGGCTCCTTCTCATGGACCCGTCGCGCAACTTCGAGAATCGCTTGCGTGCCGAGACGGACCCGGCGCTTGCCGTTTCCGGCGAGGTGCCGCGGCTGATCGATGAATGGCAGGAGGTTCCGAAACTTTGGGACGCGGCGCGGTTTGAGTGCGACAACCGCGGCGGCGAGCCTGGCCAGTTCATATTTACGGGGTCGGCGACACCGCGAGACAATGAGCGGCCGATGCACAGTGGCGCTGGAAGGTTCGCTAAATTGCGCATGGATACCATGACTCTTTTCGAACTTGGGAAATCTAGCGGTGCGGTTAAGCTGTCGAGCATTATTTCTGGCGAAAAGTTCAATGGCGCTTTCGGGTCGTTGGACTCTGCCTCGATTGCCGAGTGCGTTGTCCGTGGTGGATGGCCCGCGGCGGTCGGGCGCGATGCGCTGGCTGCGTCGGCGATGGCAAAACGTTATATCGGCATAGTCGCCGAAGAAGATTTGTCTCGTGTTGATGGCTCTCGACGCGATCCCGAAAAGGTCAAAGCTGTTATCGAATCGCTTGCGCGCAATGAATCCACTTTGGCGACACTCAAGACGCTCGTAGCTGATCTTGGTGGAGAGGTATCGAGACAAACGGCGGCATCGTATATATCTCTTCTCGCTCGGGTCAGCTTCGTTCGCGATATTCCCGCGTGGAATCCAGCAATGAGATCTCCGGTGCACTTAAGAGAATCAAAGAAGCATCATCTTGCTGACCCGTCACTGGCGGCCGCTGCGCTCGGGGCGACTCCGGAGACCTTGCTGCTAGATTTCAAGACGCTTGGACTACTTTTTGAATCGCTGGCACTCCATGATTTGTGGGTTTATGCGCGAGCAAACGGGATGAGTCTCTATCACTATCACGATTCTCGTGATCTAGAGGTCGATGCAGTCATTGCGGCTCCTGGTGGGACCTGGATTCCGGTCGAAGTTAAACTCAGCTCTGCTCAAATAGAAGAGGCATCCGACAATCTTGTTGCTGTCGAGGAACGTATGGTTGCTGCTGGAAACACCCCGCCGGTTTCTAAAGTAGCGATTATTGGATTTGGATCACAAGCCTATGTTACCGCCCGCGGTGTCCAAGTTGTTCCCTTGGATGTTCTTGCGCCGTAATGCTGCGGGCGAAGTGAAATCGACGCCGCAGTTTTTAGATCTGTTTTCTGAGATCTAAACCGTGAAACTCAAAATCTCATTATCTGGTTCTTCGTTTGATTTGAATCGCGCCCGCGCAAAAGTCGAAACGGCTCGCGCGGGCGTTTCGGTTTTTCGTTTCGCATCTCAACTCACGTCAAAACAAAACGCGAGTTTTAAAAATCGATAGCGACCGAAGGTCGCGATCATAGGCGGCTTGACCGCCGCATGAAAACCGACTCGCTAATCCGAATCGCAATGCGAGCCGCTTTACCTTTCGACAAATCCAACAGCGCTGCGAGTCACGCTAATGACTCTCCGCGCCATTGAAATTGTCGAAAGCTGCCTCAACTTTTTCGCAAGCGTCACGAAAACGATTCGACAAAGTCGAATGTTTGCGCCGCGGGCGTCGCAAACCCGCTGCGCGATATTGCAAATACTCGGCATCCCTCGCATTCGCAATATCGCTTCGCTCTCGCTACAGCGAACTTCTAACGCTCAGCATCCTTCGCGTTAAAATTTCGCTTTCGCTCACGGTCTTCACGCAGTTACGACGCCGCGAGGCCTCTCGCTTGGAATGAGGCCTCTCATTCCACGTCTACACTGCGTTTCGCCCAATCACCGTTCCGGAGATTGCAAGATGTACGTAAATGGCCATAATTACATGTAAACATGAACTATGGCCATTTACGATCTTGCTTTTCCCTCCTACGGGAAAAGAAAACAGGCAAAGCTGAGTTCCGCTTTGTGCGCGAAGCGGTTTCGCCTCCGAGAAAAACTCGGCGGACTTTTCCAAATCTTGTTTCGGAGGCCACTCCGAAACTGAAGGGATAAAAATGAGACGAAGTGAGAAAGTCGAAGCGACGTTGACCGCTGAAGAAAAAGAAATTCTTCAGCGCCTCTGCGACGAAGCTGGTTGCACGGAAGCTGAACTAATCCGCTCCGTTTTGATTAGCCGTTCGATTTCTCTCGACGATCTTGAGATCGGAAAGAAAATCGAGCACGAGAAAAATAAAGCGCTGCACAACTGCAAGCGCAAACACGCTCCAAGAAAATCTGGCGAGTGCGGTGAAGCCATCGCCGAGAAACGTGACGTCTCGTTTCACGTGATGCTGACCGCTCCAGAAAAAATGGCGATCGAACAGCGGGCGGCAGTGCTTGGCGTCTCTGTAAGCGAGTTGGTTCGTCGCAGCGCGATCTACGGAAAGATTGAATCATTCAATTTCGACATCGCGGAAGTGGAAAAGCTTCATCACGAGTTATTGAAGGAAGGAACGAATCTCAATCAGCTGATGTATTTTGTGAACGCTCAAGGGCTTCCCGCGTACAACGAGAAAGCTGTTTTCCGAACGCTTGAAAAGGTTTATCAAAATGCTCGAAAGGTCGACCGGTTCATCGAGAAATTGGAGAAGCGTTATCACGTTGACTATGTTCCCCACGACTATCTGGCAGATGAACCAGACAACAGAAATCTTTAAGTCGGAACGCAGCCGGATCAGTTTTGCAATTGAGTGCAGTTTAGCTATAACTACTGAGTAAAAGCGAAAAGAGACGGCAGAAGAGATTGACGGCCATTAAACAGAAAGCAGTCAGCTCGTACCCCGCCTCGCTAGCTTGGCCCTGCCCGAGTTTTCGGGGAGGTGGTCGCTATGTCCGAGCTCCGTCTTATGATCGTCGCTCTTCCTCTGGTGACCATTCTGGCCATTTTGGGCTAGGGTAAAACCCGGCCTTTAAAGAACAAAGCCGTCCCAGGCAGGACGGCTTTGTTTCCTCGATTATCAACTTCATACGGATGGATGCGGGGTTCGATACCCCGGCGGCCTGCCGATCAGGCCGCCGGGAACTCTCACTCCTCGATAAAAGCCGGCGCTCGGTTAGTTCTGCGCATCTTGAAATCGCCAGTTTCGTGGGAGACGTAGAGGATGCCGTCCATCCCATCTCGCGATGCATATGAAAGGTGAACAGAACCGCAATACGCCCCATCATCGTCGAGAAGATCGAACGAATTCGGATCGCTCGTTGCGGCCAAACGACCATTCAGACAAGAGCCATCGCCATTACAGATTTGCCATTCCATGTCTTCGCCTGCAAGAATCGCCATAGACGGCCCGGTCGCGCCATCGCTGACATACATCCCGTCTATGCCAAAACCGTTTTCAGCGCCATCGATGAACGATTGCTCGGACCTATACTTCGCGAATGATGCGCACAGCACCATTGCAAGACCGATCGCAAGGCCAACGGCCGCTATCTTTGCATAGCTCTTGCCTATCATGTCATCCTACTTTTCGCTTGCCTAAGGCAAGACGGAAGAAGTCATTCGTCGCTGCTTTTTTGTACACCTTCTTGACGCCATTGACGGTCTCATAAACAACAAACGGCTGGACCTTGTGTTCAACGTTCGCCGTTACTTTCCAAAAGCCAGCGCCGCCGATATCAATGGAAAACCCAGTCGCCATCGCCTCGCGCTTTGCCAGCGGTATCGATACGCCTATGCTTCCGACACCATTCGGGAGCGGCACCGATACACTCACCGAACCGCCGCCATACCGCTGGACGTTTACAGAACCGCTCCCGTCGATGTGAATGCCCCCCGGGGGCTGCCCAGCAACGTCGTGCCATCCGCTGGCTTTCGTTTGCACGCTCCCGTATACGGTGCTGTAGCTTGGGCGACCGCGTGTCGCATAGAGCTCAACATCATCAGATGACATCGCCTCTTCTATGATAAGGGCCGCTTCTTGCTCTGCACGTTGACGCACAATCGCCTCGACATCAGATTCACTCAGATCCGGGAATGCTAGGAATTCTACAGTTTCAGAATTGTAACCATCAGCAAATGCACCATGTGGAGTGATTAGTGACAGTCCGCCCAATGCGGCTGCCGTCAGGATTGACCTGCGAGTAATAAACAGGTCTTTCGTTGTACTCATCTTCGCCTCCAAACTTCTCACCGGGGTCCTTCTTTCCAATTTTTGCCCCGGCTCGGTTACTTCGGTTACTTGAGCGCTCCCATATATGCTTGTTACCCATGTATGTAATATTAATTTCGGACATATCGAAATTAATCAATGGTTGCGGGAGTTTCCGACCTCAGTGAAATGCCACCCTATACCAACAGAATCAGCCTGGCTCGACATGTGCCAATGGCCGCTAATGGCACTTGGTCAGCAACGGTCTTAGCCCATCGACCCCAACAGTGTCTCCTTCTGTCGCGCCGCGGGCAAGACGCACAGCGGTGGCGCCGTGTCGAGGCAGCTGGACGACCGCGTCGTCGATCGCGGCGATTACACTCGCGGCGACACGCCTCGCTAGTTTGCCTCGCCCTAGTGGACCTAGCGCGTTGCAGTTCAATAGCTGTTATAATATCAACTCACGAAAAATCCCCTCTAGCAGGGGCTTTTCTGTTATAGAGTCCTGGAAAGAAAGGGCCGAACCGAAGTGTCTGGCCGGACGCCAATTGTCTGGGAACTGCTTCGGATTCGACCCTCTTTATTTTACTCCATGGCCATGCGGAGATTTAAACCTCTCTGACCGGATGTTTCTCACCGAAACCACCGTCGATGCCGAAACGGCACAGCCTGTCGATGGCACGAAGATGCTCGTCGATGACGGTTGCGATTTGTGCGTCAACGATGCTGTCGCGGTCGTTGAGGCCGCGAACTGCCTCGTCGGCGGCCATGAAGGCCTTGATGGCCTGTGCGAGCTGGTTCTTAAAAGCATCAACCTTCTCAACTGCAGTGGCTCGGTCTGCCATCTCGCGTTCGAGTCGTTGAACGATTTCCTGTGTGTCGCTCATGGCTGTTCCTTTCCTCGCGGGGCGTTTAACCTACTGTATCGCACCGCGCAGACACGATTTTTTCGGGCGGCGGCAAACTCCACGAAGCCGCAGGTAGACGGCTTAATGTAATCGCAAATACAGCCCAGAAAAGGAATGCCTAGATACCCGTTAGGGACATCTGCTTTCAGGCGCCTTAAAACGCATCTGGTGAGGTCGTTTTTTCGGCCTTGACCTGCGTGGTGGCACTTTGGGGTGCTCATAGCCGCGGCATGTTCTTGTAGACACCCTGGCGGTGGCCGACCCTTACGACCTCGATGACGGCTTTCCCGTCCTCGATCCTTGCCAGGATGCGGTAGACACCAACGCGCCAACGACAACCGGAATCGGTGCCCTGAAGCTGTTTTCCATTCGGTGCGCGCCGCGGGTCCTCGCATCCGTCAAGGTGCTCCTGAACCCAGGACAGGATTATGAGCCGCTGCTTCTTCGGAATGCTTAGGAGTTGCTTGGTCGCCGCCTTAGACCATTCGACGCTGAAACTCACTCGGCCTCCATTGCCATACGCATGACGTCATCCATCGAATAGCGGGTGCCATCGTCCTCCATCAGCGCCTCGTTGTACGCCTTGATGTCAGCCGCCTCCTCGACCTTATCGAGGGCGGCGTTCCTCACGAATTCGGAAAAGGACATGCCGAGGACGCTCGCATAGGACTGGATCCAGTCCTTCTCACCATCATCGAACCTGATGGCAGTGGCACTCATGGCCATAGTTGCTCCAATCAACGTATTACATTGTAGTACGTTGATTATACCCGTTTGTCCTGGAGCCAGTCCCAAAACGTATGCCGCGCGGCACTCGAAAACCGAACCCTCGATGCCGTGAACGTCGAGTGCCAAAACCCAGTGTCAAAACCTCCGCGTCAATTCCCATGGGAAAATCAAATACGAGGCAGGAGGCTGAAATGACACGTTACGGATATGCTCGCGTGAGCACGAAAGACCAGAGGTTGGACCGCCAGATCGAGGCTCTGGTGAACGCTGGCGTGGCCTATGGCCATATCTACAAGGACAAGGTCACGGGTGCCCAGGACGGCGACCGGACGCAGCAGAAGCGCCTGTTCAAGAAGATGCGGGCGGGTGACGAGGTGGTGGTCGAATCCTGGGAGCGCTTGACCAGATCGACCAGGCAGCTGCTCAACTATGACCTTATGTTTCGAAACCTCGGCGTGAAGCTCACGTCCCTGAAACAGCCCGTGGATCTAGATACCGCATTCGGGCGCTTCGTGCTTGGCACCCATGCTTGCACCGCGGAACTTGAGCGAGATCTGATCAGGCAACGCCAGGCCGAGGGTATCGCCGTCAAACGGAGCCACGGCGGCAACGTGGGTGGCAGGCCTCGCACTGCCGGCGTCAAAGCCGATGCCGCAGTAAAGCTCTATCTTGGAGGAGAGACTCCTATTCCCGATATTTGCGCTGCGACTGGCGTCTCCAAATCAACGCTGTACCGCATCCTTCGTGAACGCGGATTGGTGGGCGTCAGGAAATAAGTCCGTCTGTCGTTTCGCGATTTGCCTAATAGGCCCGAGTGCGGCGGCGTTACTATATAAGGGTGCGGTATTTCTCTAACCGAAAACCTGCGTGAACGCATGACTTGAGACGCCTTTTTAGAACTCACCGATCGCAGGAAAAAGACAACTCAACAGCGGCCGTGCATTGTTCCCAGCCATATGGCATGGCGGAGCCATGCCCGTTGTTGATTGGAGTGCCGCATCATGGCCGAAAACCAAGTCCAGTCCGAAAAGAAAATGACCAGTCTGAATGTCTCATCGGAGACCCGTGACGCCATAAAGGACATCAGCACGAGCCTTGGTCTCTCGCAGGCCGATACCGTCGCCCGCTTGGTCGATGGCTACCACCCTAACGCCACTCCCGGCGTGAAGGCTGCGCTCGACGCATCGGCCGTCCTCGATGAGGCGGTCGAGCGGGTTAAGCGCATCATCGTGGGCGCTGCCGAAGCTGCCGCGATGGAGGCTCGTGCTGCCCGCGAGGACGCCGACGCTGCCAAGAAAAGTGCAATGGAACAGATTCAGAGCATCAAATCTAATTGCGTCGAGCAGGTCGCCGCCATCAAAGAGAAATTCGAGCTGGATACTGCGAGCTTGGAGATTGAGAACGATGAGCTCCACGCCACCGTCGCCGATTACCTCTCGCAGCTCAAGAAGCTCGATTCCGAGAACAATCAGCTCTTGGCAGAATCAGCCGCAAAAGACGATCGAATTGAAAGCATGAGGGGCGCGGTCGACGCCGCGGCCAAGGCTCAGGCCGATCTCAACGTCTCCCTCCTCGCCCAGCGTGACCTGATGGCCGAGGTCGCCGCCCTCAAGGATCGCCTCGCCGCCTCCGAGCAGCGGGCGGCCGTGGCCGAGGCCAAGGTCGAGGTCATGACCAAGGCGAGGGACGAGTAGATATGTCCGACAAGCTAAGGCCGTCTCGCCGTGAGTTGATAACGGCAGGGCTAGTCGTCTTTTTGGTCACGGCACTCGTCTGGACTGTCATTGATGGTGCCGGCGCAAATGCGCTCACCATCAGCGGTGTCATCACCCGTCAAAATGCCGTCTGGGCTTCGCTTGCAGCAGTTTCAGTGGTCATGCTCATTGGGGCTTGGCTGTTTGGCTGATGGCATTCAAAAACAATTAAGTTTGGAGTAGTCGATGGAACATCTCTCTGTTAAAAAGGCAATCAACCTAGCTCGGAACTTTGGGGCTGCGGGTGTTCTGGCAGCCGCCCTAGTTATGACCTCTGGGTGCAGCCAGGCAGACGATCGTCAGACGGCAGTTCAGGTCGCCGATTCTGATAACGCGCAGGAAGACGGGGTTTACGGCAAGATGGAGTATTCAGTCACCGGCGTCGAGGTGCATGATTCCTCGGCTGGCGATGGCGGGAAGGTTGCCGTTGTTCGCTGGCACGCCATTAACAACCGATCGGCAGATTCATGCGCTGTTGGTAGCTACATCACGGCTTATCAAAATAAGCAGATGCTATCTCGCGGGTTTGCCGCCGATTTGCAGGAAGACCACTTCTCTTCGCAAGGGCTTGCGCCGGGAGGCGAATGCGACGGTGTGTCGATTTTTGATCTCAATGACATGTCTCCCATCGAAGTGAAAGTCGACGGGATGGGTGCCGGGTCGAACTCCCTCGACCAGACTTTTGAATTGGAATAGTCCATATGGCGCCTAATTTCTAGAAACCTTCTAGAGCGCTTCTAGAAGGTTTCTAGAAGCGGGCGCAGCATCTTCGACCGGCACGATGTCTCGGTGGATAAGGCGATGCCTGGCGTCACGCCACTCGTCGCCGTGGTAGTGGCCGAAGAACCAGGCGCGGTAGCCGAGCCGCCCATCGAGCTCGCCAAGGAATCGCTGAAGCCGGTCGTCCCGATACTCGCGCCCGAGCTCGTGGCATAGCCCCTCAGCAAGGGCAGCCGGCGCCTCGTGAGTCACAACGTAGTCGACCTTCCAGCCCACTCGGTCGAGCGAGGCGCGGCAGTGCCCCATCTCTTCCTCGCTCGGCATCTCCTCGGGCCACCAGCTCCTCCCCTCCCTGCGATACTGCCTGTCATGGCTCGCGGCGCCGCCCATGGTAAGAACCGTGGTTCCTGCGATGTCGAACACCTCTCCGCGCATC
>OHLY01000880.1_pt1 | contig 15550 bp, 8 predicted proteins | sample 1569251 | NCBI WGS metagenome assembly OHLY01 (sample SAMEA3879532, study PRJEB24766) | human gut metagenome | biome: human-associated habitat; feature: feces | place: USA | collected 1985/1987
CAATCAGATAAGAGTTATATGAAACTCCATAGGGCAATGGCCACATCGCTTCAAACCGGTGTTTGTTACGGTCATTTACTCCCACATAGTGGACATTTCCTTTAATTCTTGTTTTATGTTCCATTCTTCAGTTATTAAGTGGTAAACTTATCATCTGCAAAAATAATCCTTTTTTCCGAATCCTTATACTTCTTGCCTTGATAAGCATCTCTTTCTTTCATTCTTTTTTGTAAACGTGCCACAAATTCATAATTTTTCAATCCCCAATCCGGTGCTATTAATAATTCTTTAGGAGATTGAGAAACAAAACGTTCCACCACCATATCAGGTCGGAGGTGTTCTATATAATCGATTACCAGATCAATATATTCGTCCACTTCCGTAAACAGATGGAAATCGTCCGGAACTTCAGCATACTCATGCGCCATTCGAGTACCCCGAATTAACTGTAACTGATGAATTTTAAGGGTAGATAGAGGCAATCGGGAAAGGATTCCGGCTTGTTCCACCATCGTTTCATGCGTTTCTCCCGGAAGTCCAAGAATAATATGCCCACCTGTCAAAATACCACAGGCAGCCGTTCGTTCTACAGCCTCCACTGTTTCCGCATACGTATGCCCACGGTTGATACGTTGCAAAGTTTTATCACAAGTACTTTCTATACCATATTCTACCATGAGGAAAGCATGTTTATTCAGTTCTTCCAGATAATGCAACAGTCCTTCCGGCATACAATCCGGCCGGGTTCCAATCACTAGCCCTACAACACCGTCAACCTTTAAAGCTTCTTCATATTTGCGTTTTAACCCCTCCAACTCCGCATACGTATTTGTGTATGCTTGAAAATAGGCTAAATACTTCATCTCCGGATATTTGTGTGCAAAAAAGTATTTTCCTTCCTGCAACTGAGTAGTAATGGACTTCTCCGTCCGACAGTAATCGGGATTAAAAGTTTGATTGTTACAATATGTACAGCCTCCCCACCCTTTCGTTCCATCCCGGTTAGGACACGTAAACCCAGCATTTAATGATATCTTTTGTACTTTATAAGAAAAGTATTTCCTCAAAAACGTTGGAAAGTCATTATATAATATAGGTGTGGACATATTTACTCCCTTCTTTTAGTATTTAATCGGCAAACATAAGAAAAATCAGTGAGTTACAGAAAGTTAGTGCAAAATATCTTCAATATATTAAATATTTCATAATTACCATAAGATAAATTAATAAATATTGCGATTCAAAAAATTATTTAATTAGTTTTGCCATGATTTTAGGCATTGACGGGAGGATACTTGTGAAAGTCTTGTGCAATTTATTCCCCAATTATGATTTCATCTCACCATACCCCATGCAACTCTCGTCAATAAAATTATCCTCTCTATATTCCAAATAAGAATATGGAGAGGATTTTTAATTCATCAATAGAAAACAAATGGCAAAGGAACAAAGAATAGAAAGAAGAAAATTACTAATCTGCATTTTGGTCTTGAACGATACCATGCACCAAACTATTCATGTACATTTCCAAATTAGTATATTTGCCATTTACATCAATCATTTTCTTATTTCCATCCGAGCTATCATTGGGATCTAAGCCATACTCTATTTCCCATTCATCCGGTATACCATCACCATCAGAGTCTATCACACAACGTTTAGTATCCAATGATAATTCCGGCCATGAATTACTTCCTAATTCTATTATATCGTTCGGTGTATTGATATACCCATCTAAATTGCCGGAAGCAGTGTAAGATGCCCCCCGATTTTTCACATCCTTTATAACCAGATTATCTACTTTATCCCTATAATCACAACACCCAACATATTTCATTACTTTATTATAAGCAACTTCTGCCGTATGGGTAGTCACTGTCCCGTAATCCAATGGCTTAGATAATTTCAACCCAGCTTGAGCAGCCCTTGTCCACATATTATCCACTTTGTCATCATTCGTTTGTTGGGCATACACTCCATTCGTCCAATTATCTACAGTCACTCCACTATTACCCTCCATCACATTTCCATCAATGTAAAAGGTTCCCCATTTTTGTGCATACGGTGCAAAAGAAGGGTTCTTCTGAACATATTCCTGTGTATAGATTCCTATTTTAGCAATACGATACTGTACTTTAGAAGAAGCCTTGTCCGTAGCAGGTCCTGGTTTATAATAATTATTCACGAGATTGACATGTTGGTCTTCCCCTCCATAGCAACCTTCACCTGCCCAATTATAAAAAACGTTATTACGAATATCCACACATTCTGTCAGAGCTAACGTAGTAGGACGAGGTCCCAAACGTGGGACACGGCTCTCGCAATGTGCAATCATATTATGATGATAGGAAGCATAATGACCACCCCAGTTTCCTCCAAACCCATGCGGTTTATCTTTCGAAGGAGTATCACGTAACGCCTGAGCAGCCAAACACCATTGCACTGTCGAGTTTTCCATTCCATATACAGATAGGCATTCATCCGTGCACCAACTGATAGAACAATGGTCTACTATAATATTCTTTTTATCCATCCCACCTAATCCATCCGAGTCTAAATTTACATTTCCAGGACGAAAACGCATAAAACGAATAATTACATTATTAGAATTGATTACAAAGTCATAATCAGCAATGCAAATACCACCTGGAGAAGTTTGTCCAGCTATTGTCAAATTATCATTTGTTGTTTTTAACTGAGCTTTTAGTTTAATTGTACCTGCCACATCAAAAACGATTGTCCTTGCTCCTTTTTGAGTAAGCGCCCAACGGAAAGAACCTTTTTGAGGATTAGTAGGATTATCCTCCAATGTAGTAACATGATACACACTCCCTCCTCGCCCCCCTGTAGTACTTCGTCCATGTCCTTCTGCACCGGGGAAAGCTAATAATTGTCCATAATCCAACTTCTTTATTGCAGTAGGAATATTCTCTCCTTGATTACCAAATTCATCATGAGACTCCGTGTTTTCATTAGAACAAGCCCAAACGCCACAAAGAGGTAGAATGGTAATACATAAAAAATAAAAATACTTTTTCATCATTCAAATTACATATTATTAGATTAATGTTTTCTTTCAGACGGCACAAAGGTAAAAGAGTAATGGAAAGAAGATGTTGAAATATTGTTTTTTCTAGAGATACTACTCTCAAAGTACTAAATAACAAAAAATACGAAGCGAAAAACAAATATTACACATAGCAATATTTACATTCATATACTTTTGTAGCGATAAATAAACACAGAAAAAGAAAGTGATACAGCTAAATCAAATTAATAACTATTTATAAACATGCAAAGAATGTCTAACAAAGTGGAAAACATGCGTACCTTGCTGTTAATGCTATTTGCAGCAATATCGCTCAGCGTATCTGCACAAACAATTACTGTAAAAGGTAATGTGAAAGATACCAGTGGAGAGCCTGTTATTGGCGCTTCCGTTGTTGAAAAAGGTAATACGACCAACGGTACGATTACAGATCTGGATGGCAACTTTTCCATCAAGATTGATGGGAAGAAAACATTGGTTATTTCATACATAGGTATGAAAACTCAAGAAATTGCAATTCAAGGTAAAAAAGTAATTAACGTACAGATGACCGATGATTCTAAAGCATTGGATGAAGTAGTCGTAATCGGTTATGGAACAGTTAACAAAAGAGATTTAACAGGATCGGTAGCTTCTGTCAATTCCAAGGACCTGGCAGTTGTTCCGGTATCCAGTGCCACCGAAGCCCTTACTGGAAAACTTGCAGGGGTAAGTATTACAACAACCGAAGGAGCTCCTGATGCAGACGTAAAAATTCGTGTTCGCGGTGGTGGTTCTTTATCCCAAGATAATTCACCTTTATATATTGTAGACGGTTTTCCGGTTTCAAGTATCAGTGACATTGCCCCATCCGAAATACAAAGTATTGATGTTTTAAAAGATGCATCATCCACTGCTATTTATGGTGCCCGTGGTGCAAACGGTGTTATTATCATTACTACAAAAAGTGGCAAAGAAGGGAAAGTACAAGTTGATTTCGGTGCCTCCTATGGTTTCAAAAAGGTTACTAAACTCAATAAAGTTATGAGCCCATACGACTATGTGGCTTATCAATATGAAACCGGAAGAACGGAAGAATACGGTCTTTTTGAAGATATGGATATTTGGAAAACAATGGAAGGTACTGATTATCAGGATGAGATATTCGGACGTACCGGCAACCAAGCCCAATATAACCTGAATGTCAGTGGCGGCAGCAAACAATTAAAATATAACATCAGCTATGCTCACAATGACGAAAAGAGTATAATGTTAGGGTCAGGTTTCAATAAAGACAATGTGAATGCTAAGATCAATTCAGAATTAAACAAGTGGCTTTCTTTAGATTTCAACGTACGTATGAGCTACAGTACACTAGATGGTCTGAGTGGAGGTGCTGACACGAACGAATCAAATGCGGCTAATTCCATTGTAGCCAATGCCACCCGTTTCCGCCCGGTCAATCCAATGGCGTATGACGCAAGTGATGATGAAGCAAATAATGCCTATACCACAAAGAATCCATTAGAACGCCTATTAGGAGTATATAAGAAAAAGACTACTTTCAATCAGAATTATAATGCAGGCGTCAACTGGAAACCATTCAAAAACTTCACATTCCGTTCTGAATTCGGTTACGGATGGAAGTATGAAGATACTGATCAGGTTTGGAATGCCGATGGTGCACAAAATTCAAAGTTAGGCTATAACGGACAACCGCAAGCTGTATTCACTAGAGTTACTACTAAAAACTGGCGTAATGCAAATACATTGACATACGATAACAAAAAGCTGTTTGGAGGACGTGATAGAATCAATGTACTTTTAGGACACGAAGTAAGTAGTAACGAAAAAAAGACATTGGAGAATACTTCTGTCGCATTTCCTACCAGCATGAGCATTGAAGAAGTTTTGTCTACTGCCGGTGCAGGAACAGCATTACCCAATCAAACAACACTTGCTGCCAAAGAAAATCTGCTTTCTTTTTTCGGTCGAGCCAACTATACATTAATGGACAAATACCTTCTCACCGTAACCGTTCGTGCAGATGGTTCCAGTAAATTCGCCAAAGGCAATCAATGGGGAGTATTCCCATCAGCTGCATTGGCATGGCGTATATCTGATGAACAATTCATGCAAAACACGCGCAATTGGCTTTCTAGTCTGAAATTACGTTTAAGCTATGGTACTGCAGGTAATAACCGTATCAATTCAGGACTGACATATACAGCATATTCACTGTCAAGCAATACTGCCCGTGCTCCTTTCTTCAATGGTGATCGCACCAGCATGATGGAATTGGGCAGTTATCTATACAATCCGAAATTAAAATGGGAAACAACCGTCACAAGAAACTTTGGTATCGACTACGGATTCTGGAATAATCGTTTATCCGGTTCTATTGACCTTTATTGGAATACAACCAACGACTTGCTCATGAAAACGGAAATACCGGCTAATGCCGGCTATAACTACCAATACCAAAATTTCGGAAGTACCTCCAATAAAGGTGTAGAACTATCTATGAATGCGATCATTGCTGACAAGAAGAAGTTTGGACTGAATTTTAATTTCAATATTTCCTACAACCGTAACAGGATTGAGAAACTAAATACGGACAATCCGTGGCAAAGTAGCGGTTGGGGCGGAAGTACCATCGCAAAATATGAGGATTTCCGTGTAGAAGAAGGCGGACGACTTGGAGAAATTTGGGGATACAAAACCAACGGATTCTATACAGCCTATGACCCTGTAACAAATCCGGAAGGCGAACTAATCCTAAACGGAACAAACTGGGTATTGAAGGACGGTCTGAAAGACAATAGCGTAAACATTACAGGCGGAAGTTATTTCCCCGGAGGATTAAAAGTAGAATGTGATGAGAATGGAGAACCGATCAAACAAAAGCTAGGTAACACAGTAGCTCCGGTTTATGGTGGTTTTGGCTTCAATGGTCGCGCCGGTAACTTTGATTTCACTCTCTTCTTCAATTTCTCTATTGGAAATAAGATTGTTAATGCCACCAAACTAGCTACCTCATTCTTTGCCGGAACTTCATACGGTTACAACCTGAATGAAGACTTCTGTTCTGGAAAACGCTACACTTGGATTGATCCGACAACCGGCTATAATTTAGGCAAATCTATAAGTTCAGACGCACTTGCTTACTATGGTGGTGAAGCAGGAATCATATCACGCTTGAATCAAATCAATGCAAATGCCAGCATTTACAATCCGGTAGCCGTCACTCAAATGCAGTTGACAGACTATGCTGTTGAAAATGCCTCTTTTTTACGTGTGAACAACATTACCATCGGTTATTCACTTCCTAAGTCATGGATTCGCAAATGTTATATGCAAAACGTACGAATCTACGTAACCGGGTATAATCTTTTCTGCCTGACTAACTACTCCGGTACCGATCCGGAAGTTGATACCAGCAGCAAACGAAATCCGATGACTCCAGGTATTGACTATGCTGCTTATCCGAAAAGCCGTTCATTTGTCGGTGGTATTAACGTAACATTCTAATTCTAACACAAAGGAGATTATTTTATGAAAAAGATAGCAAAGATATTATTTCTGTCCGCCAGCCTTTTCTGTACTACGGCTTGTTCGGACTTCCTAGACCAGACAGCACCATCCGAACAACCCGGAGAAAATGTATTTGAATCTACTTTCTTCACAGAACTGGCAGTCAATAAGCTTTATGGACTTATGACACAAGATGCCACATACTCTCGTGACATACCTATCGTTCTGAGTACAAATTCAGATTGTGAACTGGTTGATGGTCTAGGAACTGATGCCAACAATACAACTCACGAACGTGGTGCAATGAATTACAATGTAAGTCCGGGATGGTCAAAACTGTCCAATGTATGGGATGCTATGTATTCAATTATTGAAAATGCAAATCTGATTGTTGAAGGAATTAATAAGAGCTCCTTATTAACGTCAGGTGACAGTGACCAACGGGCGATGGAACGTTTCAAAGGTGAAGCGTTGACAATACGTGCTATGGTCTACTTTGACTTAATCCGCCTTTTTGGCGATATACCTTATAAAAGCGAGTCTTCCAACCCGGATTTGGGCAATGTTTACTTAGGGAAAAGTGATCGGGATGTTATCATGGATGAGCTGATTAAAGATTTGGAAACAGCAATTACCCTATTACCATGGGCAGGAGAAGTTTCTGCATACACTACAGAACGGGTGACTAAAGGATATGCCCATTCCTTATTGGCAAATATCGCTTTGTCAAGAGCCGGATGGAGTATTCGTGAAGAACAGAAGAACGGCTATGTTACCGCAGACAAAAACTCGGATCCGGTCTATCCTACCCAACGTTGCGATGACGCTACCCGCACCAAGATGTATGAATTGGCACTGAAACATCTGGCAACTGTCATAGATAATGGCACCCACCAGTTAAATCCATCATTCGCCAATGAATGGTATTTGATCAACCAACGCCAATTGGATGAAACTTATCGTGAAAACATCTTCGAAATACCGATGGGATTAGGAGTCAGTGGCGAACTAGGCTACACAGTCGGCGTACGAATGAACGGTTTTAGTACTTTATACGGTGAACAAGGAAACTCCTCCGGTAAACTTAAGATGACAGCTCCATACTTCTGGTCTTTCCAGGATGGCGACCAACGTCGTGACATTACTTGCTGTAACCTGCAATTAAAAACAGAGAACAATGTTCTAAAAGAAAAAATGCTCGGTAATACACCATTCGCCATTTACTGTGGAAAATGGGACATTCGCCAAATGAATGAAGAATGGCGTCAAGTTGCCATCGCTACAGGTAAAGCCAAATGGATGTCCGGTATTAACTGCGTCCGGATGCGCTATTCCCAAGTATTATTAATGTATGCCGAAACCCTAAACGAATTGGCCAGTGGTCCTGACGGAACTTACAACGGAGCCTCCACCCGTATTAGTACCGCTAGAAAAGCATTGGAATTGGTACATACACGTGCATTTGCAGATGCAAACAAATCTGAAGCCGAAAATTATATTGCTGCTATCAATGGAAAGGAAGACTTTTTTGAAGCAATTGTAGACGAAAATGCTTGGGAATTGGCTGGAGAAGGTTTCCGCAAATATGACTTGATTCGCTGGAATTTATTGATTGATAAAATCAAACAGTTTAAAAGCGATTATGAAAGCCAACTGTTTTCTAGTAAGAACTCATATCCGGAAAAAATTTATTTCAACTATTCCAATGACGACAAGACGAGCATAGACATCAGCAGCGTCACTTGGCATGGTATTCCTAGTGGAAAAAGTAGCAGCGATTATGATGACAACAACAATTTTTGGGGAAAGGAACGGACAGATACCAAAGGACAAGCTCAGTTGACAGTCAATTTACCTTCCATTTCCAGTGGACTAGTAGGAGATAATGTAGCAGTTATCAACCGTTACTTACTGCCAATCGCATCTACTACGATCTCCGCTTCTAACGGAATGTTACATAATTCATACGGATTTTCAGACTAATACCTAATCAATAAGTAATCATGAAAAAATTAACACATATTATAAAAACAGGAGCCTTCGCACTCCTCACTTCTCTAAGTGTTGCCGCTTGCATAGACGGTAACGACTGGGAAACCATTAGTGGTAACCGACTGTTCGGTACTACAAGCTTCTCTGTGGAACCGGCTGCAATAACAGCTGAAGCTAAATGGGACGCAACCCCCAATACCGAATATTACATCATCGAAGCAAGCAGGGAACAAATGGATGATAATATGCCAATGGGCAGTGCTTCAGGTAGTATCGTATACGGTGAAGACCAATCAATCAAAAAATCGCCTTATACCCTGACCGGTCTGTTAGGTGAAACGACCTATTATCTACGCATCAAATCCGTAGCAAGTGGAAAAGAATCCCGTTGGATATATTTGGAAGACGGAACATTCGAAACTTCGAAAGAAGAAATATTAGGTATCATTCCAAGCGAAAACATTACGGAAGAAACCATTTTAATTACTTGGGAAGCCGGTCTGGAAGTAACGCATTTCATCATCAAAGCAGGAATAGATGCTCCTATAACAAAAGAAATAACTTCGGAAGAAGTCACTGCCGGACAGAAACTGATTGAAGGATTACTGCCGGGAACAGAATATACATTCTCCATCTATAATGGAGAAATTAAGCGTGGCGAAACTACAGCGATGACAGTAATGCCCGAAATGGTAGATTTCACAAGTGTTACGCCTACCAAAACATCTGTCAGCCTTGTTTGGGATCCCGAAGCTATCCAAACCGGTTCCACGACAGTTTCTCATTATGCATGGTGCGAAGGAGACAGAACACCAAGCGTCAGTGATCATTATACTGCATTAACAGTTGAACAAATCAGTCAAGGACAATTGAATTTTGATGGACTTGAGCCTAGCACAACTTATACAGTAGCTTTAATGAGAGGAACGTACGTTCGTGCACTGACCACCTTTACAACAGTAAAAGGCATTCCTAGTGGATATACCCTTGTTTCAGTTACTGATATCATCACATGGAATGAGGCTATTAGCAAAACCGGAAAGGTGGCTGTCCTTATACCAGAAAACACAGACCTTGATTTAACCGGAATAACTCCCGAAATTCCACAATCTATTACTTCACTATTGATATGGGGAGCTGATATAGAGGGTAATCCCACTAATACCAAACCGAGTATCAAGACTAAAGGATTCAATTTCAACGGAACATTAGGCACTGTAGAATTCTACAATTTACATTTATATTCCAATGGTTCTGCTGGAAACTATATAGTCGATCAGAAAAAAGCCGATAACAATATCACTAATTTTTCTATAGAGTCATGTGTCATTGATGAAGCTCGTGGATTATTCCGTATTAGAAATACCGGAGTTTGGCAATCTATCACAATAAAAGATTGCGATTTAAACGGAATAGGAAGTTATGGACTTTTCGCATTAGAGGGAGGTACTATACAAACAATCTCCTTAAATAATTCCACCTTATATAATCCAACCAAAATTATAAAAGCCAATCAAACTACTGGTATAACCCTCAATATTGATTATTGTACAATATACGGAGCTAGCTATGTATTAATTGACGGTCAATCTGGTAGTATTAATATAAATGCAAGAAATATCCTTGTCGGAGGTTTGACCACAAACAAAGTATTCGAAAAAGGAGCAACCATCGTTACAGAAGAGAATATATTTACAACATCTGAAAGTAGCTACGAAAGCGGAAAATCATGGGGTGAAATGTTGACTATACCAGCAACCGATCTTTTTGAGAATCCCACGAACGGTGACTTCACCGTAAAAATAGACACCTATAAAACTTACGGTGACCAACGTTGGAATAAATAACAATAAAAAGAAAACTTATGAATACAAAGTATATTTATAAAATAAGCAATTACCTATTCATTTGTATGCTGGCATTAGCTGTTTTCGCATGCAAAGACGATGATAATTCAGAAGACACGAGCGCATTGACGCTCGTATCTTCCAACATTACAGAAGGTGCCACACTGGAAAGTAACAGTGGCTATGTAGAACTGACTTTCAACAAGAAAGTTCGCCAAGCCCCCAATACATCCATCACATTCAATGATGCCGATATACGAATTATCATTCTTAATAATGTGGTGCGCTATAAATACAGCACATCAGACAATACGGACTGTACCTTTAAAATACCTTCCGGAGCATTGCTCGATTATAGCGGAAACCCGTATCAGGGACTGACTCTGAATTTCAAGATCATGGAAGAAGCGATCACCCCAAAACTGTTCGACGTTATAGTCGATCCTAATGGAAAAGGTGACTATACCAGTATTCAGGATGCCATTGATGCTGTTCCAAGCAACCGTACGGAACCTTATCTTATTTTTGTTGCGAATGGGACTTATGAAGAATTCATCAATGTTCCCAAAATCAAGCCTTTCATACATTTGATCGGACAGGACAAAGAAAAGACAATCATCGCACGTAAGTTAACCAGTGCCAGCAATGCTACCGGTGACGGCGGAGAAGAAGCATGGCAGTATTCGTGGAGAAACGAGGCTAACCAAAGCCAAAGATTCCAAGAAGCTGTAACTATGATCTATGCTACCGATTTTTATGCAGAAAATATATCTTTTGTGAATACATGGGGAACAGAAAAACTGATCGGTCCTATGGCGGAAGCAATGTACACAGCCAATGACAGAATTGCTTTCTACAATTGTAAATTCAGATCTTTCCAAGATACATGGCAAACCAAAGTACAGTCTTCATCTGAGAATGGTATCAATGCCAGACATTATGCCAGTGATTGCTGGATAGAAGGCGCCGTTGACTATTTCTATGGAAACGGAAACGTATTGATAGAAAACACGACCTTATACAATGTACGCTACGGAAGTGTTATAACTGCCGCTAATCATACTACCGGCACAAATTGGGGATATGTATTCAACAATTGCACAGTTGACGGTATCAACAAAGTAGATCCTGACAAATATGGAACAGAAAGCCTCGACTATCAACCGAGTAAAGGAACCGCTCAAACATTAGGAAGACCCTGGCAGAACAATCCTATCACTGTATTTCTAAACACCAAACTGAAATTCGACATTGATCCTGCCGGATGGAGAGATATGGGCGCCGTACCTGCTTTGTATGCTGAATACAACACGACGGACAAAAAAGGAAAGGCGGTAGATATGAGTCAGCGAAAGACTAAATACACTATCAATGGTACATCATATAATTATGAAGGTAAAACCGAATTAAGTTACTCCGAATACATTAAATATACTTACGAGAACATTGTAAACGGTTCAGACGGCTGGAATCCCAAGAAGTTTATGGAACAATTGGAAACCCCGGAAAATGTATCACTCAACGGAACGACCTTAAGTTGGGACGCCCGTTACAAAGCAATCTGTTACCTGATCTTCAAGGCAGACGGAAGTTTTGAAGGACAAACGACTGACACTTCTTTTACCGTAAGTGATGCAGATGCAACCTACACCGTAAAAGCCGCCAACAAATACGGAACTCTTAGTGAATAAACAATCAATAAAATATTAAAGTTATGCACAAGTTATTATTCGGAGCATTTCTTTCCGGTTTACTAATTTCATTCGCAGCCTGTTCGGAAGACGAAGCGAAACTCACCAACAGTTATCAGTATTTTCCCGGAAATTCAGATAAGACAGAAGAACCTAATGATGAAGAGTTAATAGACTATCCAACACCTGACCGTACCAAAATAGCAGCCTTTCCCGGAGCATTCGGGGCTGGCCGCTACACAACAGGAGGTGCGGGAGGCAAAGTCTACACAGTAACGTCACTTGCAGACAATGGTGCAGTAGGAACTCTGCGCTGGGCACTCAACCAATCTGAAACTCGCACTATTGTATTTGCAGTCAGTGGAATCATCGACCTGCAACAAAACCTGACTATACAAAAAGGAAATGTAACCATCGCCGGACAAACAGCCCCCGGTGACGGTATCTGCCTGAAAAGATATCCGGTTATTCTAGAGGCTGACAATGTTATCATACGTTTCATGCGTTTCCGTCTAGGAGACGAGCAAATCAATAACGAAGAAACCAAAGACGCGGATGCCATTTTCGGCAGGAATCAAAAGAACATCATTATAGACCACTGTTCTATGAGCTGGTGCACAGACGAATGCGCTTCTTTTTATGGTAACACTAATTTCACAATGCAGTGGTGTCTCATTGCCGAAAGTCTTGCCAACAGCATACATCCGAAAGGGGCTCACGGTTACGGTGGCATTTGGGGTGGTTCTCCCGCCACTTTCCACCACAACCTATTAGCTCACCACGTCAGTCGTACTCCCCGTCTATGCGGAAGTCGTTATAGCAACTCGCCCGACAATGAAAAGGTAGACGTACGCAATAACGTATTTTACAATTGGGGAGCAGGCAACGGAGGCTATGCCGGAGAAGGAGGAAATTACAACTTCGTCAACAATTATTATAAGCCGGGTGCTGCTACCAACACGAAGAAAATTGTCATTAACCGTATTGTCGCTCCAGGTCCCGATGATGGAACTAACAACCAGGCAAAAGGCGTATGGGGAGTATTTCATCTGAAAGGAAACTATTTTGACGATACGTCAGCCGCTCTTGACCAAAGCAACAAATCACTTATTGCAGAAGTCAACAATGACAATTGGGTAGGTTTTCAGCCAAACCAGAAAATCAGTGTCAACGGTGTGGACGAAACCATTCCTTATCCAAACAATGATGAAAATGCATTAAAATCACAAACGGAATTTGTTATTTCAAATGATGTCAGTACCTTTACACAATCAGCGCAAGAGGCTTACGCAGATGTATTAAAGTATGCCGGAGCTTCTTATAAACGTGACGCTGTAGATACGCGTATCATACAAGAGACACAGGAAGGGAGCTACACATACCCAGGAAGCAATGGAGGCAAATTCGGAATCATCGATTCACAACAGGATGTAGGCGGATGGCCTACTTACCAATCAGAAAGTGCTCCACTAGATACTGACGGCGATGGTATTCCTGACAGTTGGGAGACAGCAAACAAGCTCAATCCCAATGATACATCCGACGGCGTAAAATACCAATTGAGTGCTGAATACACAAATTTGGAGGTATACATAAACGACCTAGTCAAGAACTTATATCCGATAAAATAAAAATCATATTATGAACAAAGTATTATTAGGAACACTCTGCATATTATTCATGCTTCCCCTTGCTGCAAGTGCTGCAATAATAGGGGAAAATTGTCCTAGTCCCATCGACCGCTCCAAAGTCCCCGCCTTTCCCGGAGCCGATGGAGCCGGTAAATACACCACAGGCGGTGCCGGTGGCGCAGTCTACACCGTCACCTCCTTAGCCGACGACGGTTCAAAGGGAACACTTCGCTGGGCTATCAATCAAAAAGGTCCGCGTACCATTGTTTTCGCGGTCAGCGGGATCATTGAACTCCAGAAATCATTGAAAGTGAATAACGGAGACCTGACTATTGCCGGTCAGACAGCACCGGGCGATGGTATATGTCTGAAGAACTATACATTCTCCATCCAAGCGGACAACGTGATTGTCCGTTTTATCCGTTCGCGTATGGGAGTTGACATCAAGCAAAAAGGTGACGATGCCATGAACGGAACAAAAGCGCATCAGAATATCATCATCGACCACTGCTCCATGAGTTGGAGCACGGACGAATGCGCCACATTCTATGACAACCGTAACTTCACCCTCCAATGGTGTATCATCAGCGAAAGCCTTGCCAACTCCATCCATGAAAAAGGAGCACACGGCTACGGAGGTATATGGGGCGGTCAAGGAGCTTCTTTCCACCACAATCTGCTAGCACACCACACCAACCGCACACCGCGTCTCTGCGGAAGCCGTTATACCGGCAAGCCGGAAGAAGAAAAGGTAGACCTGTTCAATAACGTAATATACAATTACGGCAGTGACGGAGCATACGCAGGAGAAGGCGGTTCGTACAATTTCATCAACAACTACTACAAGCCGGGACCTTTCAGTGCCACCAAAGGTTCTTACAAACGCCTGTTCACCGCATACGCCGATGACGGAAAGAACAATAATAAAGCCGGAGTTCACGGAGTGTTCTATTTTGACGGCAACTATATGGATCCTACCTGTCCCAAACTGACCGATAAGCAGAAAGAGGCTCTTTATAAAGTGAATATGGATAACTCTTACGGACTGGTTATCAAAAAAGACTTTGCCACAGAAAAGGAAGTACTGTCTAAAAAAGCATTTGACATAGCCGAACATACTTCTTTGCAACCTGCCAAGAAAGCCTACAAAGATGTTCTCGAGTTTGCCGGTGCTTCATATCGCCGTGACGCCATAGACCAACGCATCGTAGATGAAACTCTCAAAGGCACTTATACTTACGAAGGTTCTCACGGAAGCACGAATGGAATGATTGACCAACCGTCTGATGTAGGAGGATGGCCGGAATATAAATCAGAAACAGCACTTGTTGATACAGATGGTGATGGTATTCCCGATGAATGGGAAAAGAAACACAACCTTAATCCCAATGATCCTTCAGACGGAGCCAAATATACATTAAGCCCGGAATATACAAACCTGGAAATGTATATGAACAGCCTTGTGAATCATCTATACCCTAAAAAATAATTTCGGATAACCAAGATGAGGGTAAATGTATCGGAACTCTCATAAACAAAAAATCACCCTCGCCACAGATAGTTGTAACGAAGGTGATTTTATCTAACCATCCCACTCGGCTTTCACCTCGAAACACGGACATGCCTTAATCCATTCTTCGGGTTCAATCTCTCCGTTCCCGTTCAAGTCGGGGCTAAGGTCCCGATGTCCGCAGATGCGGCAGCCCGGATAGTCCAGCAGCAACGTGCGCACCAGCACGCGCAGCGAATGGCGCTGCCACCCGGTACGCGTATCGGCAGGCCTCCCTTTTTCGTCCAATCCGCCCTCATAGCAGATGCCGATGGAAC
>OHLY01000924.1_pt1 | contig 14895 bp, 13 predicted proteins | sample 1569251 | NCBI WGS metagenome assembly OHLY01 (sample SAMEA3879532, study PRJEB24766) | human gut metagenome | biome: human-associated habitat; feature: feces | place: USA | collected 1985/1987
ACATGGCACGGTACTGCTCGGTGAAGCAGCAGCCCAGATCGCCCAGTGTATAGCCGATCTTATCCTTCATGGAGAAGGGTCGGACGGTCTTTTTCTGGTCCATTGTGTTTTATCCTCCTTAAAAACAGTGAAACCACGAGACTTTTCGCACAAGTCTCTTTTCTACGCTTTGCATTATACGTTAAATTTCCATCAATACATATCCAAAAAATGATTGAAAACTATCGTAAATTGATGTATTATGCAATTATAACAGTTGTACTTTTCTGTTGTGTACAACAAACTGTTGCACATGACAGTTTTACGGAGGGATTTTTGGTGAACTATACAGTCAAGCGTTATTTTTTTGAGCAGAGCGCCGTCCGGGAGTTTTATTCCGGCGCGTATTATGATTTGTTTCTGGTCATGCGGGGCAGCGGTGTGTTCCGGTGCAGCGAGGTGGTGCTGCCCGCCCAGCAGCAGAACCTGATCATCCTCAAGCCCGGGCAGGGTGGCAGACTGGAATATGCCGGAGCCTACGGCCCGCTGGAGATCATCCGGGTGCAGTTGTCTCCCCAGATGCTGGCGCAGTTGTCGGATGAGGACACTGACTTTGAAAAAAGCTTCAATGTGGTGCCCTTCCGGCAAGTGGCTGTCCGGCCGGACAGCCAGATCTATATGCTGCTGAAGAATCTTGCCCGGAAGCTGCTGGTGCTCCCCCAGGAGAGCAGTCAGTTCGGCGCGGCGGCGTTCGAGCACGGCATCCTGCAGATGTTCGTGGTGCTGGCACTGCGTGCCTGCATCCATGCCGAATTCCACACCGCTTCGGTCAGCCGCCACCACCTGATGCTGGACGAGGTATTCCTCTTTATTCAGGCGCACCTCACCGAGGAACTGACGCTGGAACGTCTGGAAAAGGAGTTTTTCGTCTCCCGGGAGCATATTGCCCGGGAATTCAAACGCCAGACCGGCCAGACCGTGCACCGCTACATCGTAAAGGCCCGGCTGGATCGCTGCTGCACCCTCATTGAGCAGGGCCTCCCCATCACCGAGGTGTACAAGACCAGTGGTTTCGGGGGCTACAACCACTTTTTCCGCGCCTTTAAAAAGGAGTACGGCATGACACCCAAGGAATATTTCAGCACCACCCGGCAGGATGCCCGGGGATGAGCCTTTGCAAAAGAAGTCCCGGCTGCAATTTTTGTGCAGGCTGAAACGTATTTTATATAAAACGGCAGCTGCCGTTTTTCAACGAACGATCTCCATTGCTGACAGGAGGGAAGCTCTATGAAACTTTCTGCTGATTATCGTGCCCTTGCGCTGGATGCCCTGCGTGGCAGATGGAAGACAGCTGTTCTGGCCGGACTGATCGCCAGTTTGCTGGGAGCCAACATTGTGAGCAGCTCAGACAGGGTCATTTCCAACATGAGCCAGAACGCCAACGGCGACACCCCGGGGTTTGCCGGGCTGCTTTCCACCGGCAGCGGCGGCGTGCTGGCGGTTCTTGTGATCTGCATCCTTGCCTGGGCAGTGTTCACCGTCATCGTGAGCGGTGCGGCGCGGCTGGGTTACGCCCGGTTCAACCTGAACCTTGCAGACGGCAGGGACGCTGCCCTCTCCGACCTCGCTTCCCAGAAGCACCGCCTGTGGGACGGCTTCTGCATGAATTTCCTGCAGGGGCTTTATGTGGCGCTCTGGTCGCTGCTGCTGTTCATCCCCGGCGTGGTAAAAGCCTACAGCTATGCCATGACCCCCTATATCATGGCCGAGCACCCCGGCCTGACGGCCAACGAAGCCATCACTGAATCCCGGCGCATCATGGACGGCAACAAGTGGCGGCTGTTCTGCCTCGATCTCAGCTTTCTGGGCTGGGAGCTGCTCTGCACCCTGCCCATGCTGATTGGTTTCTCTCTCGTCTTTGCCTTCACCCGCTCGGCGGATACGGTCCTCGTTCTGCTGTTCCTGCTGTCCATCCCGCTGAGCGCCGGCTTCTTTTTTCTGCACCCCTACGAGGAAGCGGCCTGGGCGATCTTTTACCGGGATATCACCGCCGCACCTTCTGACACCGAGGAAATCTGAGAATGAAACACACCGCCTGCTATCACCTGCCCGGACTGTTCGAGTTCTACGAGCTCTACCGCCTGTTCCTGCCCCTGTTCCGGGAGCACCGGGAATATTTTTATGACTGGTGCGAGATCGGCTCCATCTACGGCGCGCCGCCGGACTGCATCTGGGGCGGGGGCCGCGTGGAGGCCGGGGAGCACTCCCCCGCCGAAGTTCTGGCCCTGACCCAGGAATACGGCATCTCTGCCCGGCTCACATTCAGCAATTCCCTGCTCCGCCCGGAGCACCTTTCAGACCGGAAATGCAACGCAGTGTGTCAGCAGTTTGCCCAGCGGGGCACTGTGCAGAATGGGGTCATCGTCCACTCCGAGCTGCTTTTGAACTACCTGCAGCAGCATTACCCGGAGCTTTATCTCGTATCCTCCACCACCAAGGTCCTGACGGATCTTCAGGCGTTTCAGGCAGAGGTCCGGCGGCCGGAGTTCCGGTATGTCGTGCCGGACTTCCGGCTGAACAAGTCCTTCGATGCCCTGGATACGCTCTCCCAGCCCGAAAAGGACAAGGTAGAATTTCTCTGCAACGAGTGCTGCTGGTTCGGCTGCACCGAGCGCAGGCGCTGCTACGAAGCCGTCAGCCGCAAAAATCTGGGGGAGGTCTGCGAACATCGGTGCACCGCCCCCGGCGCGCAGGAGGGCTACCGCTTTTCCAAGGCGATGGAAAACCCCGGGTTCATCGGCACTGCGGACATCCGGGAGCGCTATCTGCCGTTGGGCTTTTCCAATTTCAAGCTGGAAGGGCGCGGGCTGGGCAGCGCGCTGGTGCTGGAGTTTCTGCTCTATTATCTGACCCGGCCGGAGTATCAGATCCACGTCCGGGAGGCGATCTATCTGGACAACATGCTGGACCTCTTTTAAAGGTTGCACCACCGGCGCAGTGTGGTATAATCAGCATAACAGAGCATCCGCACGCGGCGCTCTGTTCCGTCCAATCCAAGTCAGGAGGAGATCGTTATGGAATTCACTCAGCTTATTGCACAGCGGTATTCCTGCAAAAATTTTGGTACAGGCAAGGTAGACGCTGCAGCACTCCACACCATTCTGGAAGCCGGTCGACTGGCACCCACCGCCAAGAACACCCAGGAACAGCGCATCTACGTCATTCAGTCTGAAGAGGGGCTGGCAAAGATCGATGCTGCCACTCCCTGCCGCTACGGTGCACCCATCTGTCTGGTGGTCGCCTATGACAAGAACCACACCTTTACTTACCCCGGCGAACGGATGAACTCCGGCATGGAGGATGCCGCCATCGTGGCCACCCACCTGCTGCTGGGCGCTGCCAATGCAGGCGTAGACAGCTGCTGGGTCAACTTTTTTGACCCGGACAAGCTGGCAAAAGCGCTGGGTCTGCCCGAAAACGAGGAGATCGTGATGCTCCTTGATCTGGGCCACGCTGCCGAGGGTGCAGGTCCCCTGCCCAACCACAGCTCCCGCAAGCCTCTGTCCGAAACCGTCACGTTCCTGTAACCATCACAGGGATGCAAAAAAGCCCCCGCACGTTGGTTTTCCGGCCAACATGCGGGGGCTTGTGTTTTATTCCAGTTTTCAGTTCTGCGGGTGGACGATATCCCGCCAATCCAGATCTCCACGCTCCAGACCGTGGATGAGCACCTCCGCGGTAGCAATGTTGGTGGCCAGCGGGATGTTATGCACATCACACAGGCGCAGCAGGGTCATCTCGTTGGGCTCGCTGGGCTTTGCGTTGATCGGATCGCGGAAGAACAGGAGCAGATCGACCTCATTGCAGGCAATGCGGGATGCGATCTGCTGATCACCGCCCTGAACACCTGCCAGAAAGCGCTGGATCTGCAGACCCGTTGCCTCAGAGATCAGCTTGCCGGTGGTGCCCGTAGCCACCAATTTATGCTGGCTCAAAATCCGGCAATACGCCGTACAGAACTGAACCATCAGCTCTTTTTTGGAGTCATGCGCAATCAGTGCAATCGTCATCGGTCAACCTCTCCTTTGTTTCGCCAGTGGGCATTTTTCTTGCATATATCATAGTATCACAGTTTCCGTTCTTTTACAACCGTTTTTTAGACAAACTTCATACTTTTTTCGGAAAAAAGCGCCAAATTTCACCAAAAGAAGCGTTTCAGCGTTTCAGCGTTTTATCTCTCTTCAATTGTCTAAAGCGTCCTGCCCGGCAGGTGCGGTCTCCTGAGCAGCATCCGTGGTGCCTGCGGCGGGGTCTGTGGCCGTATCTGCTGCCGCATCCGTGCCGGTTTCGGTCTGGGCGGGGGCAGTCTGGTCAGCGGGGGTGCTGTCTGCGGCGGTCTCCTGCTTTCCGATGGTGCCATCCTCATTCAGGGTACCATCCTGCATGGCGAAGTAGGCATTGGCAATGTCCACCACCAGATCGCCGGTTCGGGCACCGTAGCCGCCGTACTCCACCGTGATGCCGATGGCGATCTCCGGGTCGTCTGCCGGGAGGTAAGCGATCATCATGGCGTTCAGGTAATGCTTGCCCGAGGCATAAGTCTCGCTGCGCTGGGGGGTACCGGTCTTGCAGGCGATGGCAATGGGGTAGCTGGAGATCTTGCCGCTGATGGTGCTGGGCACCTGTTTCATGCCCTGCCGCACCAGCTCAAAGGTGTTGCCGGTGCCCTCGATGATATCCATCACCTCGGGCTGAGTCTCGCTGATCACCTCGCCGGTGTTGGAATCCAGGATCGCCTTGACAAAATGAGTGCGGTAGCGGGTTCCGTTGTTGGCCAGCGTTGCAGCATAGGTGGCCAGCTGGATGGGCGTGACCACCGTGTTGCCCTGACCGATGGCTGCCTGAACGTCCAGCGACTCCATATAGTTGGAGTCGTTCTTGGAGGTCAGGTGGCCCACAGCCTCGCTGACCTCCACGCCGGTGCGCTGACCCAGGCCCAGCTTATAGGCGTAGGCATCGTAAACATCACTGGTCAGGCGGCGGCCCACATCGTAGAAGAAGACGTTGCAGCTCCACTTGATGGCCGTGACCACATCGATGTTGCCGCTGTGGCCATGGCGGGTGCAGCGGGGGCTGTACCCTTTATAAAAGGTGTACACGCCGTTGCAGAACACCGTGGAGTACTGGTTGATGAGCCCGGAATCCAGCGCAGCCACTGCCACGGCAGGCTTGAAGGTGGAGCCGGGGGTGTACAGGCCCTGCAGCGCCCGGTTGAACAGGGGCAGACTCTCGTCCGCGCTGTACTCGCTGTACTGGGTGGCATACAGGTTCTGGTCAAAGCTGGGGTAATTGGATGCAGCCAGCACGCTGCCGTCCTTCACATCCAGCACCACGGCGGCACCGGCGGCAGCTTTCATGCTGCCGGTGTTGTAGACCCGGTTGATCATGTCGATGTTCTCGGCCAGTGCCTTGTCTACCGCCTTCTGGAACCGGCTATCGATGGTCAGCTGGACGGTGTGGCCCGGCTCGGGCACAGTGGTCAGGGCCGTATCCACAATGACACCGTCGGAGTTGCGGGTGATGGTCTCCACGCCATCCTTGCCCCGCAGTTCTTCCTCGTAAGCCGATTCCAGGCCCGAGATGCCGATGATGTCGTTCATGTTGTAGCCTTTTTCGCGCAGGGGGTAGGTGGTCTGGCCGTTTTCATCGGTCACCTTCCACTTTTCAGCGGTGATCTTGCCCACCCGGCCCAGCACATGGGGCAGCACCGTGGATTGCTCATAGCTGCGGGTACTCGTTTCCACGATCTCCACACCCGGCAGCGAGAGGCTGTGCTCCTTGATGGTCGCCACGGTGGCCTCGCTGACATTTTCCGCCATGATAAAGTTGTTCACATTGGAAAACGCCTGCAGCTGCATCTCGTAATGGATGCCGCCCAGCGTGCGCTGCCAGCTCAGCGGATAGCTGGCAAGGTCGTAGTCCTCCACCAGCTTCTCCATCACATCATTGGCCGTTGCATACTGCTGTAAACCAAGATTGTCCTTCATGGCGGCAAGGGCTTTCTGATCCCTGGTGCTGCCCTCTTCGGCGGTAAAGGTATAATTGCCCGCTGCATCCGGCTGGCTGATGAGCAGAGTATCGTTCCAGCTCTCACCGTTGGCACGCAGCAGCTCGACGATCTTCTGGAGCATCCCGTCCAGATCTTCGTCTCCCATCAGCAGCTTGTTGAGCACCACGTTGTAGCCCGTGACGCTGGTGGCAATGCGCTCCCCCCGGCTGTCCACAATGTCACCGCGTGCCGCCGTGACCGTAAACTTGTAGTCGGTGGTGTTGGTGGCCTGGGATTTGAAATCGTCCCCGTTGACCAGCTGCAAAAAGATGAGCCGCAGCCCATACAGCAGCATCAGGATGCAGGCGGCGGCAACCAGAACACGCATCCGCCGGATGGCGGTTTTCCGTTCTTCTTGGTTCATGGATTCTCCTTCCGGCGCGGGGTGCGTTACACCACGCCGTTGTCGATCTTAAATTCTTCGTGGATGCGGCGCACGACCCCGAACAGAGGGAAGCAGACAGGCACCGAAAGCGCCGCCGTGGGCAGCACGAACCACAGCCAGCGGCTGGCCGCGCCGCTGTAACCGGGCATGTAGTAGAAAAACAGCCAGTCCAGCGTGAGCACCAGCAGGGCGGCAGCAGACGCAATGAGTGCAAAGTTGGCGGCCGAATTCTTGAAGTAGAGCTGCATCACCGCCGAAACGGCAAAGCAGAGCAGCAGCAGCTCCAGCGCCAGCATGCCCACGGTGCGCCCGGCCAGCCAGTCCCACATCAGGCCGCAGACCGCCCCAAAGACAGCCCCGGCGAACTCGCCCTCGAACACGGCGACCGCTAACGCCAGCGGCAGCAGCCAGAGCGGCTTTGCCGCCCCGAACTGGAACAGCCCGGGCGTTGTCTGCAAAACAGCACAAAGAAGGCCCAGCAGCGCATAGCAGATCCATTTGACGATCTGGCCCCGGCTGCGTTTCCGGCGTGATTCCATCAGGGTCCCTCCTCAGAAACTGGTAATGATGAACGCATGGCGCACCGTGCGGGGGTCGGTACCGGGTTTGATGACGGCAATGGTCGATTTGCCGCTGACCTCGGGCACCAGTTCCTGTACCACGCCCACCAGCAGGTCAGCCGGGAACACCCCGCCCAGCCCGGTGGTGATCACCTGGTCGCTTTTCTCCGTCAGGGTGTTGCGCGCAAGGTTGGTCAGCACGCACAGGCCATCGGCGGCATATTCGGAGCTGCCGGTGACGATGCCGTTGTCACGGGTGCGGGATACCACGCCCGCCGCGTTGAAGCTGGGGTGCAGAATGGTCATCACCTTGCAGCTGGTGGCGTCCACTTCCACCACCACGCCCAGCAGATAGCCCCGGTCACTGATGACCGCATCGTTCACCGCTACGCCGTCTGCGGTGCCCTTGTCCAGCGTGAAGCCGCCGAACTCGTCCAGCGGGTCGCGGCCAATGACAAAGCCGGACACATAGGTGGCATTGCTGTTCTTTTCCTGAATGTTAGCCAGTGCCTTGTAGGCCTCGTTTTCAGCCTTGATGCGGTCATAATCCACCATCTGCTGGCGCAGCTCGGCGTTTTCCGCCGTCAGCTGCTCGTTCTGTTCCATGACCTTGTCGATGCTGGCATATTTTTCCCACATCGCGCCCACACCGCCGCTGACCACAGCCCCTGCCTTCTGGAATGGGGTCAGGATCACGCCCAGCAGTTCCTGCGGGGCAGCGGTCAGGCGTCCGTTGGCACCGGCATAGGCCATGATGCCCACCAGAAACACCGCCACGGCCACAAGGATCTTGAATTTCCAGGTATCAAAAAAATCTTTCAAAGGGTGCTTCCCTCCTGTCGGGATGCCCGCGCCCTACCGCAGGCCTTTGCATGAAAAAAGCGCGGACAGCCGTGCCATCCGCGCAAGATGCAGTGTTTGCAGCGGAAAAACGCACAGCTGCTGTGTCTGAAACTTTTCCGCATTCTGAGCAACACTCTCCCCAGAGAGCCGCTCTTACATATGTCCTCCATCGGTGTCCAGCACGTCGTGCAGAACATCCACATGATCCAGCACCGCACCGGCACCCTTGGCCACGCAATCCAGCGGGTCCTCCGCAACATGGACATCAATGCCGGTCTCGCTCTGGATCAGCTGATCCAGGCCCCGCAGCAGGGCACCGCCGCCGGTCAGGGTGATGCCGTGGTCGATGATATCGGCACTCAGCTCAGGCGGGGTGCGCTCCAGGGTCTCCTTAATGGCACTGGTGATCTTGACCAGGCACTCCAGCAGGGCCTCGCGCACATCCTCAGAGTGGACGACGATGTTCTTGGGCAGGCCGTCCACCAGGTTGCGGCCCTTGATCTCCATGGTCATCTCGGGGTCCATGGGGTAGGCCGAGCCGATCTCGATCTTGATCTGCTCGGCGGTACGCTCACCGATGAGCAGGTTATACTTGCGCTTGATGAAAGCGATGATGGCCTGATCGAACATATCACCGGCCATCCGGACGCTGCGGGAGGCCACGATGCCGCCCAGAGAGATGACTGCGATCTCAGCGGTGCCGCCGCCAATGTCCACGATCATGCTGCCGGTGGGCTCGCTGATGGGCAGGCCCGCGCCGATGGCAGCAGCCATGGGCTCCTCAATGACGGAGACCTGACGGGCACCGGCCTTGAGGGTCGCCTCACGCACAGCGCGGCGCTCCACCTCGGTCACGCCCGAGGGGATGCAGATGACCACGCGGGGGCGGGAGAACATGCTGTTGCCGCAGGCCTTTTTCAGGAAGTTCTCCAGCATATTTGCCGTGATATCGAAATCGGCGATGACACCATCCTTCAGGGGGCGGACTGCCACGATGCTGCCGGGGGTACGGCCGATGACAGCCTTTGCCTCAGCACCCACGCAGCGCACCTCATCGGTCTTGGTATCCACAGCCACGACCGAGGGTTCCCGCATGATGATGCCCTTGCCCTTCATGTAAACCAGGGTATTGGCAGTACCCAGATCAACGCCAACGTCCTTTGACAAAAAACTCATAATGAAGCTCTCCTTCGTATTTCCGGTCTATTCCAAAACGCACAGCAGCCCAAACTTCACAGGGTTTGACCGCCTATCGCAGAATAACACGTTTCTATTATAGCCGCAAGTCAACGTTTTCTCAAGCGTTTTGTCAAGTTTTTCCGTATTTTTCATTTTTCTGTGCATTCCGCCGCGCAAACTGTCAGAACTGTTCAAGCAGGCGGACCGTCCGGCTGACGGGCAGGCCCATAATGGTGTAATAATCACCCTCAATGGCATCCAGCCAGACCGCCGCGCGGCCCTGGATGGCGTAGGCACCGGCCTTATCGTAGGGTTCCTCTGTGGCGGCGTACCGCTCGATCTCCTCCTCGCTCAGCGGGAAAAAGGTGACCTTGCAGGTATCCACAAAGCTCTCAGTGCGGCTACCATCGGAAACGCAGACACCGGTGTGCACATAGTGGGTCGCGCCGGACAGCGCACGGAGCATCCGTCTGGCATCGTCCGGGCTGTGGGGTTTGCCGAACACCTCGCCGTTCACATCCACCACGGTATCGCAGCCCAGCACCACGGAACCGGGGTGTTCCTTGGCCACAGCAAGGCACTTGCCCCGGGCAAGCTGTTCCACCAGCCGGGCGGGGGTATCCGCCGTCACGGCATCCTCGTCAAAATCGCTGACACAGACGGTAAAATCCGTCGTGTATAAGCTCAATAGTTCTTTCCGGCGGGGGCTCTGAGAAGCCAGGATCAGATCTTTCATACGCTTCACTTCCCCGTTGAGCCAAAGCCGCCCGCGCCGCGCTGGGTATCCCCCAGTTCGGCCGCCTGAGCAAAGGCGGCGGTATACACCGGTGCAATGCAGAGCTGTGCCACACGCTCACCGGGCTGGATGGTATAGGCCTCGGTGCCCAGATTGATCATGGGCACCTTCAGTTCCCCGCGATAGTCGCTGTCCACCACACCCACGCCGTTTGCCATGCACAGGCCGTGCTTGATGGAAAGGCCGCTGCGGGCATAGACCAGCGCCACAGCGTGGGGGCCGGGCAACTCGATGGCAAGGCCGGTGGGCACCAGTGCCCGCTGCATGGGGGCCAGCGTCAGGGGCTCATCCAGCACGGCGCACAGGTCGGCCGCCGCTGCCCCCGGTGTTGCATAGGCGGGCACCTTGGCCCGGGGGTCCAATACTTTATAGTTTACGGTGATCGGTTCCATAGTATACCTCATAAATTGTTGCTAAACCTCTCCGTCAAAGCCTGACGGCCTGCGAAGCGAGACTGAGAGGTTTAATTCGTTCCCTTGAAATACAGTCCTCTTGTAAACTCTCCCTCAAAGGGTGCGTGGACACGGATGCTGTCCAGAATGGCGGCTGCTTCTTCCCGGGATTCCAGTGTGAAGTAGGCCACACCGTAGTCCACAGTCAGAGCACCGGGCTTATCGCCCATATAAATAGGTACGGGGTTATAGATCGTCCGCACGCCCATGCCGCAGCGCACCGGGAACTTTTTGGCCTTGCGGTCGGTCAGTTCCCCTGCTTTATTGCAGTGGGCGCAGTCATGGATGTTCTGCAGCGGGCAGGCACGGGTGACCATCAGCGGCATGTGGCCATAGACCAGCACACCGGTGGGCACAGGCTTGCCGTTATGGGTGGGGGCAATGGTGCTGATATCGCTGTCCTTGACTTCGGGCAGGATGAGCACACTGTTCAGGCCATGGTCGGCGTAGAACTGTGCTGCCATCTGGTTGGTGACATTCAGGCCAAAGCCGCCGGTCATCGGCAGCCCACGGCAGAGCCGCAGGTGGGCGATGTTGCTTACCTCATAGCCCGCAAAACCCGCATCCTGGGTGGCGGCAATGCGGCGGGCGGTGTCCTCCTCCAACGCGCCGAACATCACGCGCGGAAGCTCCAGAAGGGTCTTTCCCCGCCACTCCCGGGGCACCCGGTCGGCCTGAGCAATGGGCAGGATAAGATATTCCACCCCGCTCAGGGCCTGCTCCGGCACCTGATCCCACGTTTCAAAGCGGGCACGCAGGGTGCGGCGGGGCGGCAGGGTGCGCAGGGGCAGAGCGTCCGGCTCCGCCTCGTATACAGGCCAGGGGCGCAGGACCTCCCGCTTTTTCAGCAGGGCCTCCAGCGCATCCCGGCGCAGCTCGTTCACGGCACTGCCTGGCACGAACCAGGGGCCGCCGTCCATCTCCACATCGATCTTTTCCACCGCAAAGGGGGTGCCGCCCGTCTTGGAAAGACTGCGCTGCAGGCTCTCGGTGGGGTCGGTGCGGGCAGGCTGCGGTTCCGCATCGCCGTAGGCAAAGGCCTTGTTGCCGTCCGCGTCGGTCACGGTCAGCTTCTCGCCGCCCTCTTCAATTTCCAGCCTGAACTGCACCGGCACCCGGCTGCGCTCGCGGCGGTAAAGCTCACGCAGGGCAGGCAGGGTCTTTTTGGTCAGCTCTGCATCGGCTTCACTGCGCACGCCGAACATGGTGCCGTCGATCTTTCCATCCAGATAACCGGAGGTGAAGCCGGAGCGGCTGAACGCATTTTTCAGCAGGTCACGGTCATAGGCGCGGCCCTCGCGGCCTGCCAGACAGGCACTGACCGCCGCCGCCACATACTCCGGCGTGCGCAGACGGCCCTCGATTTTGGCCGATGCCACGCCAACGGCCTGCATCCGATCCAGCTTGTCGATGACGGAATTATCCTTCAGGGAAAGGTGGTGCAGACGGCCCGGCTTGCCCTCGGGCAGCGGGTTTGCCTCAAAGGGCAGGCGGCAGGGCCCGGCGCAGGAGCCCCGGTTGCCGCTGCGGCCGCCCAGGAAGGCCGACATATAGCACTGGCCGCTGACACACATGCAGAGCGCGCCGTGGACAAAGCACTCCGTCTCGATGCCGCAGTGCTTTGTGATGTGCTCCACCTCGGGCAGGCTCAGCTCACGGGCCAGCACCACCCGGGTAAAGCCCAGCTCCTTCAGCTCCAGCGCGCCCTGCAGGGTGTGGACGCTCATCTGGGTGGAGCCGTGGCGGGGCAGCTGCGGGGCGATCTTCCCGATCAGGGTGGCCACCGCCAGATCCTGGCAGATGACCGCATCCGCGCCGCTCTCGGCCACAGCCTTCACGGCACCGGCCAGCGCGGCCAGCTCCCCGCCGTAAACGGTAGTGTTCAGTGCCACGTGCACCTTGACACCCCGCGCGTGGCAGAACCGGACTGCCTCCTTCAGGCTGTCCGCATCAAAATTTCCGGCCCCTGTGCGGGCATTGAAGCCCGAAAAGCCCAGATATACCGCGTCCGCACCGCTGAACACCGCAGCGCGGAGCATCTCTTCACTGCCCACCGGGGCAAGGATCTCGATCTTTGGCATAATACTCCCTTTGTTCCGGCGCGCTCACCGCGCCTCCATTCACGCTTCCGTCTTTGCTTCCCGGTCGGCCTTCTGCTTGGCCTGCAGGCGTGCCAGCTGCTCCCGCAGGGCATCGTTTTCACGCCGCAGCGTTTCATTTTCCGTTCTCACCTTATCCTCAGCCAGCTTTGCCCTGGCGGCATCGGCAATATAATCCTGGATCTGGCTGCGCATATTCTCGGCGCTGCCGGTGCTCTTTTTGTACTCGTCCAGATAATCCATGGCGCAGAACACCGCCGCCTTGGTCACCGAAAGGTTTTCGTTGGTGTCCAGCAGTTTGGTGATATCCTCATCCAGCCGTTTGGCCAGAGAGGCGATATACTTTTCGGAATCCGTCGTTGCGATCGCATAGGGCGCGCCCGCAATGGTCACTCTCACTTTATTAACCATCGTATCCTCACTAATAATTACTCTGAGCGGAGTTTGTGGCCGAGTTTCCTGCCCCGGTGCACGCTTTTGCCCCCGCCGGGACAACCGTTCACTTCTTATTATAATATAAATGCGCTCCAAGAGAAAGTGTTATTTTTGAATTTTTTGCATATTTACCAGAAAGATTGTGACAAAAATGTCAGTTACGGCAAAAATCGGCGTTTTTCCTTGCATTTACGAATAGAACTGATTATAATGTTCTTGTTGTGGTAACAGGGAGAGGGAAAGAGGAGAAGTTCCCTGTTGCGATATTTCAAAACAGCACAAGTGTGTGTGCGGATAGGAGTTCCTTATGACTACAAAAGAATTTGCAAAAATTCTTCAGGACAAGCTGACCAGCGAGTACGGCGTGGATCTGAGCGTTGCTTCCAAGCAGCAGATCTACCGCTCTCTTGCCCTGATCTGCCGTCAGATGATGAGCGAGAACCACAAGAAGTTCCAGTCCAAGGCCATTGGCACCGGTACCAAGCAGGTATACTACCTCTGCATGGAGTTCCTGATGGGCCGCAGTCTGAAGGTGAGCCTGTTCAACCTGGGTCTGGAAGATGTTGCCCAAAAGGTGCTGGCTGATGCCGACATCAACATCGAGGGCATCTTTGAGGAAGAGCCCGATGCAGGCCTGGGCAACGGCGGTCTGGGCCGTCTGGCTGCTTGCTATCTGGACGGCATGGCCACCACCGGCATCTGCGGCACCGGCTACTCCATCCTGTACGAGTACGGCATTTTCAAGCAGAAGATCGTGGACGGCTGGCAGCAGGAGCGCGCTGACAACTGGCTGCCCGGCGGTCAGGTCTGGCTGAAGAGCCACCCCGATCAGGCCATCGAGGTCCGCTTTGACGGCGAGATCCGCGAGAACTGGGATCACGGCTTCCACTATATCCAGCACACCAACTACAACAGCGTTATGGCTGTGCCCTCCGACATGTATGTGCAGGGCTACGACGGCAAGGGCGTTGCCAAGCTGCGCCTGTGGCAGGCCAAGGCTCCTGACTTTGATATGTCCAGCTTCTCTCTGGGCAACTACAACACTGCCATGAGCAAGAACGCCAGCGCCGAGCTGATCTCCAAGGTGCTGTACCCCAACGACAACCACATTGAGGGCAAGATCCTGCGCCTGCGCCAGCAGTACTTCCTCTCTGCCGCATCCATCGGCGATATCGTGCAGAACCACCTGTCCACCTACGGTACGCTGGAGAATCTGGCCGACAAGGTTGCCATTCAGCTGAACGACACCCATCCCACGCTGGCCATCCCCGAGATGATGCGCATCCTGCTGGACGAGTGCGGCTTTGACTGGGATAAGGCCTTTGAGATCTGCCAGAAGGTCTTTGCCTACACCAACCACACCGTTATGGCCGAGGCTCTGGAGAAGTGGAATGTGGACATCTTCAAGATGACCCTGCCCCGCATCTACCAGATCGTGGTCGAGATGAACCGCCGTGCCCGCGAGGAGCTGGAGAAGGCATTCCCCGGCGACGAGGGCAAGATCAACTACATGGCCCTGATTGGCGACAACCAGGTCCGCATGGCAAACATCTGCGCCTACACCGCCAACAGCATCAACGGCGTGTCCAAGCTGCACAGCGAGATCATCAAGGAAAGCGTGTTCCACGATTACTACCTGTTCAAGCCCCAGGCTTTCAAGAACGTGACCAACGGCATCGCTTACCGCCGCTGGCTGCTGGCCTCCAACCCTGAGCTGTGCAAACTGCTGGACGAGACCATCGGCGAGGAGTACAAGCACGACGCTTCCAACCTCTCCAAGCTGAACAAGTATGCGGACGATAAGACCGTGCTGAAGCGCATCAACGAGATCAAGCTGGACAATAAGAAGAACTTTGCCGCCTATCTCGAGAAGAGCACCGGCCAGGTCATCGACCCCAACTCCATCTTCGACTGCCAGGTCAAGCGGATGCACGAGTACAAGCGTCAGCACCTGAACGCCCTGAACATCGCCGCTCAGTACCTGTACCTGAAGGAGAACCCCAACGCTGACTTCATCCCCAAGACCTATATCTTCGGCGCAAAGGCTGCCCCCGGCTA
>OHLY01000958.1_pt1 | contig 14345 bp, 7 predicted proteins | sample 1569251 | NCBI WGS metagenome assembly OHLY01 (sample SAMEA3879532, study PRJEB24766) | human gut metagenome | biome: human-associated habitat; feature: feces | place: USA | collected 1985/1987
AAACATTGAAATAAATTGACCGGTTAGTATAAAATAATTTTGAACAGTTACTTATTATTTTCCGGAGGAGTAGCGGCGGGCCTGGTCGGCTATAAGGGCGGCGTCGTCGAAATAGTTGATTTTCATGGCGGCGCGCACTTTGTCGAGGGTGTCGGCGGCTTCAAGGCGGGCTGCCTCCGAACCCTTGCGCAGGATGTCGTAGACCGCGGGGATGTGCTGCTCCCAGTAGTGCCGGCGCTCTCGGATGGGCGCCAGATATTCCTCGAGCACGCTGATGAGCAGTTTCTTCACGGTGCCGTCGCCCACACCGCCGCGGGTGTAGTGGTCCTTAAGCTCCTGTAGATTCTTGTAATCGGGGAGATATTTGGCGAAATGGCCGTCGTTGGCGAAGGCGTCGAGATAGTAGAAGGGGCAGTTTCCCTCAAGATGTCCCGGGGAGTCGACGGTGAGATGCTCGGGGTCGGTGTACATGCTCTTCACCTTCTTCGCCACCTCCTTGGGGGTGTCGCTCAGATAGACGCAGTTGCCCAGCGACTTGCTCATCTTGGCCTTGCCGTCGGTGCCCGGAAGACGCATGCAGGCGGCATTTTCGGGCAGGAGGATTTCGGGAGTTACGAGCGTGTCGCCGTAAGTGTTGTTGAAACGGTCCACAATCTCGCGTGTCAGCTCAATCATGGGCGCCTGATCCTCGCCTACGGGCACTGTGGTGGCCTTGAAAGCGGTGATGTCCGAGGCCTGGCTCACGGGGTAGCAGAAGAATCCCACGGGGATGCTCTGCTCGAAGTTGCGCATCTTTATTTCGGTCTTCACCGTGGGGTTGCGCTGCACGCGCGACACCGTCACGAGATTCATATAATAGAATGCCAGCTCGGTAAGCTCGGGCACATGAGTCTGCACGAAGATGGTGGATTTTTCGGGGTCGAGACCAGCCGAGAGATAGTCCAGGGCAACCTCAATCACATTCTGACGGATCTTCTCGGGGTTGTCGGCATTGTCGGTGAGCGCCTGGGCGTCGGCGATCATGATGAAAATCTTGTCGAACTCGCCGGAATCCTGCAACTCCACGCGGCGGCGCAGCGAACCCACGTAATGCCCTAAATGGAGGCGCCCGGTGGGACGGTCGCCCGTAAGTATCACTTTCTGCTTATTCTTCATATATTCTGTGTTTAGAGAGGGCAAAGTTAGGCATTTTTTACTAAATTTATAAGGCGGGATAAAGAAAATTTCGTAAATTTGCCCCCAGAAACCCCAACAAAATCAAACCGGTTTATTTATTATGGTAAACTACAAAGACTTAGGTCTGGTCAACACCCGCGAGATGTTCGCCAAGGCCGTCCATGGCGGTTACGCTATCCCCGCCTTCAACTTCAACAACATGGAGCAGCTCCAGGCCATCATCAAGGCCGCTGCCGAGGAGAAATCGCCCGTAATCCTTCAGGTATCGAAGGGTGCCCGCAACTATGCCAACAGCACACTGCTGCGCTACATGGCCCAGGGCGCTGTGGCCTACGCCAAGGAACTTGGCTGGGAGAATCCCCAGATCGTGCTGCACCTCGACCACGGCGACAGCTTCGAGCTTTGCAAAGACTGCGTTGACAACGGCTTCTCATCCGTGATGATCGACGGCAGCCACCTCCCCTACGAGGAGAACGTGGCTCTGACCAAGAAAGTTGTCGACTACGCACACAAATACGACGTTACCGTTGAGGGTGAGTTAGGCGTGCTCGCCGGCGTAGAGGACGAAGTTTCCTCCGACCACCACACCTATACCGACCCCAACGAGGTTATCGACTTCGTCACCCGCACCGGCTGCGACTCGCTGGCCATCTCGATCGGCACATCGCACGGCGCCTATAAGTTCACTCCCGAGCAGTGCACCCGCGACCCGAAGACCGGCCGCCTCGTTCCTCCCCCCCTGGCATTCGACGTGCTCGAGGGCGTAGAGGCCAAGCTGCCCGACTTCCCCATCGTGCTCCACGGTTCATCCTCCGTGCCCCAGGAATATGTCGACATGATCAACGAACATGGCGGCAAACTCCCCGACGCAATCGGCATCCCCGAAGAGGAACTCCGCAAGGCTGCCAAGATGGATGTCTGCAAGATCAACATCGACTCTGACTCCCGTCTGGCCATGACCGCCACCGTCCGTCGCATCTTCGACGAGAAGCCTGCCGAATTCGACCCCCGCAAATACCTCGGTCCAGCCCGCGACGAAATGGAGAAACTCTACAAGCACAAAATCATCAACGTGCTCGGCTCAAACGGCAAAGCCTAAGCCCCAACGTTTCAGACATAAAAAGAGCTGCACCCTTTCGTGGGGTTGCAGCTCTTTTTGTTTTGTATAAGGTTTAGGGGTTAGGGTTGAAAGTTTAAGGTTTAGGGGTTAAAGTTTAAGGTTTAGGGTTGAAAGTTTAAAGTTTAGATAATACATTCTTAATAGACCATTTTTCAATCGTTCATATCCCGGCGGTTAGAAAACCGCCGCCCCACACAGCCTCCGCCCGCCTACTGGTGCTACCGCAAACGTATAGACTTGTGGAAAGGCGGCTTTCCTGCCGCCTGTATATCACCGCGGATTGTGGAAAGGCGGCTTTCTTGCCGCCTATATATAACCGACTATAAATGATTAAGGTTCTACTGTTTATTAAACGGCGGTTAGAAAACCGCCGCCCCATACAGCCTCCCTCCGTCCGCCTACTGCACGAAAACGTATAAGGCCTGTGTGGGGAGGCGGCTTTCCAGCCGCCTGCATATAAAAGATTCAGGTACCTATTATTCATATACGGCGGCAGGAAAGCCGCCGCCCCACAACTGCCGCCTGTATATATTTTTTTAGGGTCGGATGCGACGGCGGGCGGCGGGGTAGACCGTGAGGGAACGGGCACGGATGGCGGGGACGTCGAGGCGCAGACGGTCGAGGCGGAACGCGTGCTTTGAGCGCGCCTTGCGATCGTTGACAAATCCGCGTTCGCGCACCCGCGGCACAGGGGGCGTGGCGATCACAGCGGGCACGGAATCGAGGGTGACCGCATGCACCTCCGAAAGGGGCGGGAACCCTACCACGCTCCACATAATCATAGTCTCGGCGGGATTCTCGCCCGGCAGCGGTCCCTCGACCACCACCGACGCGCACGAACTCCAGCGGGGTATCACATCGCCGTTGTCGGGCCGGCGGATGGCCGTGCCGTCGAGCAGATCTACACCTTTTTCAGGCAGATAGAACGAGCGCGACAGCGTCTCGATGAAATCCTCGGCAGCTACCTCGCCGGGGCTTGCCCAGGGGCGTCGGGTCGCCGTCACCGAATCGAGCAGATGCGTCTCGGCGCAATGGCGCGACACGCCAAGACGCCCTTTGCGGCCGCCCGAGAGGGAATAGTTGGTGCGCGTGAGCAGCCCCTCGTCATCGCCGCCGGCCCACTCCACACCGAGCGCCACCGCCGAAAGGGAATCGACCGGAAAGACGCGCAGCGCACTGCGGTCCGAAATCTCGAAATATGCGCCGTGCCCCTCAACATCGAAAGCCCCGAAATTGGCCTGCACGCCCAGCCGGTCGCCGTTGTCGCGCAGCATCCGTTGGAAATCGGCCAGAGTGGCGCAGCGTCGCAGCGCCGCCGACATCACGAACCCCTCGCGGTCCTGTCGGTCGGGCGCCGGAGCCGGTATATTGTATGTGGCAGTGTTCATCACCGCGAACCCGGCATCGTTAAACCCTATCCAGGCCTCGCGGGCGGCAGTGTCGGAGGCATTGAACAGCGCCACATAGGCACGCGTGGAGTCGGTGGCGGCAAAGCGGCGCACATAATTGTCGGCGTGACCCGAATCGCGGTGCTTCCACAGCAGCCAGCGTCCGCCGGCGCCGCGCGCGGCACCCGCCATGGCCGACGTGCACGCCTCCGTGGCGGCGGGGAAGAGGAACGCCGAGGCCAAAACGGCCATAGTCAGCAGCAGATTTTTCATTTTCATCCTCAAAATTAACAATATTAATCCGAAAATAGCTAACTTTGGAGGTGAATTAACCTTAACAGCTTGCAATGAGCATGTTTAACGCTTGTTTAAGAGCCTGTTTAACGCTATATAACAACCATGTCGAAAGCAAAGATATTTAATGCCAGCGCAGTTGCGGCAGCCCTCCTCGGGGGCACCCTCGTCGGTCAGGCGGCTGCACCCCTGTGGCTCCGCGATGTCAAAATCTCACCCAAAGGCGACCTCATAGCCTTCACCTACAAAGGCGACATATTCACCGTGCCCGTCACCGGCGGCGAGGCGCGCCGCATCACCGTGCGCGACTCCTACGAGTCCACCCCCCTGTGGAGCCCCGACGGCTCGCAGATAGCCTTTGCCTCCGACCGCAACGGCAGCACCGACATCTACATCGTCGACGCGCGCGGCGGCCAGCCGCGGCGCCTCACCGGCAACTCCGCCGCCGAGATTCCCGAAGCGTTCTCGCCCGACGGCAAGGAGGTATATTATTCAGCCGCCATCCAGGCGCCCGCCGCCTCCGCCATGTTCCCCTCCTCGCGCATGACGCAGCTCTATGCCGTCGACATCGCCTCGGGCCGCACCCGTCAGGTGCTCGGCACCCCGGCGCAGATGCTCTCCTTCTCGCCCGACGGCGCCACCATGCTCTATCAGGATGTGAAAGGCTTCGAGGATGAATGGCGCAAGCACCACACCTCCTCAGTCACCCGCGACATCTGGAAATACGAACCGGCCACCGGGCGCCACACCAACCTCACCAACCGCGCCGGCGAGGACCGCAACCCCGTGCTCGACGCCACCCAGGGCGCCGTCTATCTCCTCTCCGAGCGCAACGGCGGCACATTCAACGTCTACACTTTCCCGCTCGACGCCCCCGACAAAGCCGAGCAGATCACCTTCTTCGACACCCACCCCGTGCGCTTCCTCTCCCGCGCCGCCGACGGCACCATGGCCTTCACCTACGACGGCGAGATCTACACCATGCGCAACGGCGGCAAGCCCGCCAAGGTCGACATCACCATCCTCTCCGACGACGAGGAGCGCCCGCAACGCGCCAATGTGCGTCCCGCAGGGAGCGTGGCATCGCCCGACGGCAAGATGATCGCCTTCGTCAGCCGCGGCGACGTGTTTGTCACCTCCGCCGAATATCCCACCACCGTGCAGGTCACCCGCACCCCGCAGGCCGAGGGGCATCTCTCGTGGGGAAGCGACAACCGCACATTATATTATATGTCGGAACGCTCAGGCCACAAGAACATCTACAAGGCCACAATCACCCGCAAGGATGATCCCGATTTCCCCAACGCCGTGGAGTTCACCGAAACCGCCATCTTCCCCGAAAAGAGCGGCAAGGGCGCGGCTGTGGAGTATTCACATCCCGCCATCTCGCCCGACGGCAAGCAGATGGCCTACGTGAAGGACCGCAACCAGCTCTGGATCCGCGACCTCACCACCGGCGCCGACCGGCAGATCACCCGCGGCGAGACCGACCCGGGCCGCGGCGACCGCATGTCGTTTGAGTGGAGCCCCGACTCGCGCTGGCTCACCATGGAGATCATCCCCGAGATGCGCGACCCCTATGCCGACATCGCCCTGGTCAATGCCGCCACCGGCGAGATCACCAACCTCACCCGCACCGGCTATTCCGAATCGTCGCCCCACTTCGTGCTCGACGGCAATGCTATAATCTATTTCACAGAGAAGTATGGCCTGCGCGCCCAGGCATCGTGGGGCTCGCAGGACGACATCATGATCGTATTCCTCAACCGCGAGGCCCGCGATCGCTTCAACCTCTCGAAAGAGGACTACGCCCTGCTCAAAGAGGCTGAAAAGAAATCCAAAGCCGACAAGCCCGATGCCGGAAAGGAAAAATCCAACAAGAAAAAGGATGACAGCAAAAAAGCGGGCAAGGATGACGGCAAGGATGACGGCAAAGCCGATGCCGCCGATAAAAAGAAGAAAGAGATCACAGTGGAACTCGACGGCATCGAGGACCGCGTGATGCGCCTCACCCCCTTCAGTTCAAGCCTCTCCGACGCATTCATCACCGCCGACGGCGAGGATCTCTACTTCCTTTCCTCATTCGACAAGGGCTACGACCTATGGAAGATGCCCCTGCGCGACGGCGATCCCTCGCTCGCGTCGAAACTCGGCGCCGCCCCCTCATGGTTCACCGCGAGCGCCGACGGCAAAGAGGTGTTCATTGCCGGCGGAGGCTCCGTCAAAAAGCTCGGCAAGGGCGACAAACTCACCCCCGTGAAGATCTCCTTTACTCAGGAAATCGACCATGCCCGCGAGCGCGAGGCCATGTTCGACAACATGGCCGTGGAAGTGGGCGCCCGCTTCTACAACACCGACATGCACGGCATCGACTGGCCGGCCATGACCGCCCACTACCGCCGCTTCCTCCCCCATATCACCAATAACTACGACTACGCCGAAATGCTCTCCGAGCTGCTCGGCGAGCTCAACGTGTCGCACACCGGCGGGCGCTACCACGGAGGCAACCCCGACGGCGACCGCACCGCCTCGCTCGGTCTCCTCTACGACATGACCTACACCGGCCGGGGCCTGAAAGTGCAGGAAGTGCTCACCGACGGCCCCTTTGACCGCGCTTCGTCAAAAATCACCCCCGGAGCCGTCATCACGGCTGTCGACGGTGACACCATCGGCGTCGGCACCGATCTCGGCACCATCTTCAACAACATCGCCGGCAAGAAAGTGCTGGTGGCATTCACCCTCCCCTCAGGCGAGAAAGTAGCAGAAGTGGTCACTCCCTGCGGTCAGGGGCGCATCTCCGACATCCTCTACCGCCGCTGGGTGAAGCAGCGCGCCGCCGACGTAGACCGCTGGTCCAACGGCCGTCTGGGCTATGTGCACATCCCCTCGATGGACGATGAATCGTTCCGCCCGATGTATGCCGACCTCCTGGGCAAATACAACAACCGCGAGGGTGTGGTCATCGACATCCGCTGGAACGGCGGTGGCCGCATGCACGAGGACATAGAACAACTCTTCTCAGGCCACAAATACCTCACGCAGGTGATCCGCGGCCGCGAAGCGTGCGACATGCCCTCGCGCCGCTGGAACAAACCCTCCATCATGCTCGTGGCCGAGCCATGCTACTCCAACGCCCACGGCACTCCCTGGGTCTATCAGCACATGAAGCTCGGCAAAGTGGTGGGCATGCCCGTACCCGGCACCATGACATCAGTCAACTGGGTGACCATGCAGGACCCCTCGCTGGTCTACGGCATCCCCGTCATCGGCTACCGCACCGCCGAGGGCAACTATCTCGAAAACACCCAGCTCGAGCCTGACGTGAAAGTGGCCAACGCCCCCGAAACCATCGTCACCGGCGAGGACACCCAGCTCCGCACCGCCGTCGAAACCCTCCTCCGCGACATCGACGCCCAACCCGCTAATTAAGGCATCTTTGGTTAATAATAACGGCGGCAGGAAAGCCGCCTTTCCAGCCGCCGATATTCCCTTACCATCATCATTAAACAACACTGAATTTAATCAATTATCTAAACTTTATAATTTCGGCGGCAGGAAAGCCGCCGCCCCACAGCCCACACAGCCCCGCCCTACAATTAACATTATTTAACGTTTAAATTTCTTAAATCAAATTAAAAAAAACATATATTTGCAATTGAATTACTCGATTATCTAACCTTAAACCAAATCCCTATACCCTAAACAAAACAGACACAAGCAATTACCTTCTCCATCTGATCTGACCCAACCCAACCTTAATTCTCAAACACCTATTCTATAACCAAATTTCACCCAGATGAAAAAACAATTACTCATCTCTGCCATGCTCATCGGCGGCGCTGTCGCCGCATTGGCAGCCGAACCGGCACATCTGACTTCATCCCCCTACCAGGGCGCTGAAATTCAGGCCGGAGGCACTTACTATCTCTACAATGTCGAGACCGGCACATGGGTCGATCTCAACGACCAGATCCCTTACGCATGGTCTTGCACCGGCACCCTCAACAAAGACGGCTTCGACATCAAGCTCGAAAAACCCGACGGCTTTGTGGGCTACAAAATCTTCACCAACACCGTAAACAATTCATCGCTTCGCGCCGATGACAGCGGCCCGGAATATCAGTTCGGCTGCGACGCCGGTAGCGATCCCACTGACTGGCTTATCGAACCCAAGGCCGGCAGTGTGTCGAACGCCTACACCATCCGTGTGGAAGCTCTCGACGGTGCCATCTCCGAAGCATTCAACTTAGGCGCCGGATGGATGGATGAACTCAATTGCTACACCCTTGTCCGCGACCTTGATGGCACAGGCCTCTCCACCTGGCAGTTCGTCACCCGCGAGGAACGCCTCAAAAAGATGGTGGAGGATGCCAAAGCCAATCCCGAAGGCGTGGACGCCACCTGGCTTATCCCCAACCACAACATGGCCACCGGCAACCGCCGCGACGACCAGTGCTGGAAAGGCACCTCGTTCCCCGGTTTCGTTAATCATGAGGAAATGGCAAGGGTTTGCGAAGGCGACTTCCGTGGTTTTGTGTCGCGCGAAGTATGGCAGGGCGCTACATTCAAATACACCGTAATCGAAGGTCTCCCCGAAGGCTCATACTCCTACTCGGTTTCCGGCTTCTACCGCGAAGGCAATCCCTGGGCATCAAAGAAAACCCAAGGCCCCTTCAACAACAAGGCATGGTATTTTGCCGGCGCACAGAGCGCACTGATCATGAACATTTTCGACGATAGCCAGCCCGCTCTTGACCGCAACGGCGGCTACACCGAGGTAGTCAACGACACATACTTCCCCAGCTACGGCGCAGGCGTCACCTTCAAGAACGGCCACTACAAAAACCCCCCCCTCGCAACCAATGTTTCGGCCGACGGCAAACTTCTTGTCGGCATTTACAAGAATGAAGTCATCGCCGAAGACTCCTTCAACTTCAAGCAGATGCACCTCACCTACAAGGCCTCCAAGGTCAACGAGGATGTAGCTGCCATCAAGGGTCGCCTCAGCTCGATGATTGCCGAAGTCGAGCCCTTCAACGACCCGAAGATCGCCGACGCTCTCGCAGCAGGCAAGGCCGCTCTCAACGGCTCCGGTTCCGACATGATGGAAGCCCTCATCCAGCTCACCCCGGTGGTTGCTCCCGTAAGCGCCTACAACCGCATCAAGGCTCTCATCCCCGCAGGCACCGACATCAGCAAGGCTCAGGCTCTCTACGATGCCGCCACCAACAATGACGAGATCAACAATGCCACCAACACCCTCCGCACCATCCGCCGTATGGCCGAGATGCCCCGCGCCAACGACATTTTCAAAGGCGCGTCCGCAATTCCCGAAAGCGGTATCTTCTACCTCTACAACGTAGGCCAGAAGCAGTTTATGGATGGCGGCGGCGAATGGTCCGTACACCCTATCTTAGACAGCCCGGGCGCTGAGTTCACCGCTGAAAACATCGACGGTCTCAAGTGCAAACTGGGAACCAATTTTGCCGACGGTGCAAAGCACTACTTTGCAAGCTGGGGTTCATTCGACGGCGACAATTCTCCCATGTGGGAATTTGTACCTGTCGACGGTCAGGAAAATGTGTTCCGTCTCTGCAATTCAGATGACGCCAACCGCAATCACGTTCTCTACATCCCCTTCTCACGTCCTCAGAACAGCGACTGCGAACGCGCATTGTCGACCAGCACCAAAGAGGCCGATATTGACCCCGCCGATCCCAACGCATGGTGGAAGATCGTGACCCGCGAGGAACGAGACGCAATGCTGCAGAACGCATCGCTTACCAACCCCATCGACGCTTCGCACCACATCTTCGACCCCGGTTTCAACCGCATTATCTACGCTCAGAACGCCGGCATCTGGTCACAGAACGGCGCCAACTTCTCCTCTCAGTGGGGCAACTTCATCAGCGAGACCCTCGAAATTACCGGTATCAACCCCGAAGAATTCGAACTCTTCCAGGAGATTCCCGCAGGCGAACTCCCCTACGGCGTATACGTAATCGAGTGCAACGGCTACTACCGTGATGGCAACCTCGCAACCAAGGGCGACGTCCTCGGCCAGGTTGACCTCGAACCAGTGAAGCCCATCAACTTCTTCACCAACGATCCCGAATCCACCGTGCCCCTGTGCAACATTCTCGATGGCTCAGGCATGGCTCCCGGCGAAGGCGTGAAAGTGACTTCGAAAAATGGCAAGACCTACGAAGTTCCCGACTACTTCGCAGACGGCGTTAAATACTTCCGCTCAGGCGCTTACAAGAACCGCATCGTCACAAACTTCCAGAAGAACCCCGACGACATCGAGGAGCCCGGTTTCTGGATCGGCCTTGAAGTATCGGACGAAGCAGGTCAGCTCAACGAAGCCCATTACATCAACGTGGACAACTTCCGCATCACCTACTACGGAAACAACACCACCGTCGAAGCCGTTAAGGAAGCCATCAACTCCGGCGTGAACGACATCATGATCGACGAACCCGCCGCAGCAGCTACCGACAACCGCATCTTCAACCTGCAGGGCATCCAGGTGGCCAACCCCACCGCTCCCGGCATCTACATCCGCAACGGCAAGAAGTTCGTAGTTCGCTAATCGTCAGTTAGCTAACAATTAGTTCTCTAATAAATCAAGGAGATGTGCCATCCCGGCGCATCTCCTTTTTTTGTGGAAAGGCGGCTTTCCTGCCGCCTTATATAACTGAGGATTATGGAAAGGCGGCTTTCCTGCCGCCTTATATAACTGACTATAAATGATTAAGTGTTTTATTGTCTATTAAACGGCGGCTGGAAAGCCGCCGCCCCACAGCCGCCCCACAGTCGCCCCACAGTCGCCGCCAGCTTCCGCTTCTTTTTTTGTGTTTTTTGTTGTATGGGAATGGAATTTATTGTAAATTTACAGCCTGATGACCACTGTTTACGAATCAAACCATTATCAAGTATAAATCCATGAAAGAAAGCAGAAGAACGTTTCTGAAATCACTTGGCGCCATCGGGCTTTTCACCATCGTGCCGCGCAAAGTGCTCGGCAACGGTTTTATAGCTCCGAGCGACCAGCTCACCAAAGGTATCATCGGCGTGGGCGGCATCGGCCGCAGCGATCTCCATTTCACCAGCACCGACGCGTGCCGCCTTGTGGCTCTCTGCGATGTTGACCGCAATCACCTCAACTCGGCTGTGAAAGCCGCCAAGGAGCAGCTGCATGCCGACGTGAAGGCCTACGATGATTTCCGCGAACTGTGCAACGACCCGTCGGTCGACATCGTGCACATAGCCACTCCGCCCCACTGGCACGGCCTGATGGCCTGCGAGGCCGCCAAAGCAGGCAAGGATATTTTCTGCGAAAAACCGATGACACGCACCATCGGCGAGGGGCGCCGCGTGAAGGAGGCAGTGGAGCGCTACAACCGCATCTTCCGCCTGAACACCTGGTTTCGTTTCGCCGACACTTTCTATGGATTAGGCACCACCGTGAAACCGCTGAAAAAGCTGATACAGAGCGGTCTGCTCGGCTGGCCGCTGACATTCACCGTGAGCGGCGCCACAGGGTTCGCCTGGAAATTTTTCTGGGTGGGCAAGGATCATCTCACCGCCGAGGCCGTGCCCCCGGAACTGAACTACGACATGTGGCTCGGTCCGGCTCCCTACAAGCCCTACAACCCGCACCGCGTGCACCAGACATTCCGCGGCTACTGGGATTATGACGGGGGAGGCCTCACCGACATGGGGCAGCACTATCTCGACCCCGTGCAGTATCTTCTGGGCAAGGACAACGAGTTCCCCGTAAAGATCGAGGTCGACGCGCCCCAGCAGCACTGGGACGCCGTGGGCATCTGGCGCAAAATCACCTACACCTATGCCGACGGCTGCCGCATCGTGCTCGAAGGGGAGGGGTTTGAGTCGCCCGGCAAGGTGCCCTATATCGAGGGTCCCGGCGGCAAGGTATACCGGGGCTTCGAGTGCACCATCCCCGATGTGATGAACAAGATAGCCGAAATGCCCGACCCCGAGCCGCAGCGCACCGACTTCCTCGACTGCGTGCGCACCCGCCGCAAGTTTGCCCTCAACGAGGACAACGGACACCACAGCTGCACACTGGTCAACCTCGGCGCCATGGCGCTCCGCTTAGGGCGCAAAGTGATGCACTTCGACCCCGTCACGCAGCTTGTCATAAATGACGAGGCCGCCAACCAGCTCATCAACGAACCGATGCGCGGTCCCTGGAAAATCTGACCGCATCGACACCCCAATATCATAATTCACTGAGCTTATCCAACCCCATCCGCAGTTACTCATGAAAACCAATATAACAACACTGCTGCTGGCACTGGCAATCTTTGCCGGCGGAATGAATTTCCCGGTCGCCGCCGATGTGCCGCACAACATAAGCGCCGCCACGCAGCTCACCCCCGGGAGCGACAACTCCCGTCAGGAATATGCCCTCGACGGAGCTGTCAACGATCTGACTCTCAGCAACGACGCCGCCGCGCGGCAACATGCCCGCGAGCTGCTGCAATCGACACTCGCCGCCACCACCGACAACCCTACCCGCGCGTTTCTGCTCACCGAGCTTAACAAACTGGCCACCTCGGCCGACTTCCCCCTCTACCGCACCTTGCTCGCCGACCCCTATCTGGGGCAGACCGCGCTGAAAGGGCTATGCACCATGAAAGGAATCGACGCCGAGGCCGTCCGTCTGGTCAACAAATCGCGCGTTCCCGATGCCCGACTGGCTTACATAGCCTATTACCGGCGTCTGCCCGGCGTGGAAAAGCAGTTGCTCAAATGGGCAAAGTCGGCCGATAAAGCCGCAGCCGCGGCTGCCGTCAACGCCCTGGCAGTGTGCGGCAGCGCCAAATCAATCGCCACTCTCCGCGAGGCCGACACCGACGCATATCTGCAACTCCTCGCCAACCTCGGCGCCGACAAAAACGTCATGGCCGAAGCCGAGAAACTGCTTGCGTCGGACAACAGCGCCCTGCGTTGCGCCGGGCTTAAACTGCTCATGGCCAACGGCGGCGTCGATTCCGCGCGCATCCGCACTATCCTTTCCGACAACGACCCCGCGCTGCGCGCCACGCTTTTAGGGAATCTCCCCGCGACAGCGCAGCAGCAGATCGCCGACGCATACCCCGCAGCCACCGACGCCGCCCGCGTCGACATCCTCAACTGGCTGGGCGACAACCATGTCGAAGCGCAGAAGAATCTGATATGCACCGCCGTGGCATCGCAGTCGGCACCAGTGGCATGCGCCGCCATTGAGGCCGCAGGCAAAATCGGCGGCAACGACGCCCTGAGTGCCATCATCGGCCGCATGGGCGACAGCGCCACCGCCAACGCCGCGCGCTACGCCCTGCAATGCTTCAACGGTGACATCTCCGCCGGCATCCTCGGCGCCCTCGGCAGCGACAACCCGCTGACGCTGGGCAACGCCCTTGCGCTCGCCTCGGAGCGTCGCATGCGCGATGCATATCCCGCCGCAATCCGCCTGGCATCAAGCGCCGACGCCGGTGTGGCGGCAGCAGCAGTGAAAGCCCTCGCGGGTGTCTCCGCTCCCGACAATTTCCCGCAGCTTGCGGCCATGCTCCGCGAGGCCGCGCCCGACCGCATCGACGACACCCGCAACGCCGCCGCGGCATCCATCGCCTCGCTCGACGCCGCAAGCCGGCTCTCCATCATCAAGGCAGGGATGGAGGGGTATGCCGAGCCTTGGCGCTTCTATCCCATGCTCGCACACACCAACACCCCTGAGGCCGTGGCCATCATCAGCGAGGGCTACAAAACCGCTCCCGAGGGCGCCGTCGACGCCATGCTCATGGTGAGCGCACCCGCCGCCATCGAGCCGGTGTTTGCCCTCGCCTCCGACGAAAAGGCACCCCGCCGCGACGATCTTATCCGCCACTACACCCGTCTGGTGTCGGCCACCGACGACGACCACGCGCAGAAATACACCCGTCTGGGCCGCGCATTCGAGCTGACGCCCGGCGACGACGCCCTGCGCGAACTTGTCGCCGCCCTGGGCAAACTCCCCACCGGCGAGTCGCTGAAATGCACAGCCCGCTATCTCGACAACGATGCTACGGCTGCCACCGCCGCGTGGTCGGCCAGCGCCATCCTCAAAGCCAATCCCGCGCTGCTGGCCGATGCCGACAACCGCGCCACCGCACAGAAAGCCATCGACCGCTTCCTTGTGGAGAAAGAGAAGGGCAACGCCGATGCCGGTTACGCCGCCGACATGCTCCGCGGTCTTTTGAACCAAGGCCCTACGAGGTAAGGCTCGGCTCCAATCAAAAAATTGCCGGTGATACCGGTTTTTGTCGCTGAAATTTTGTAACTTTGCAGACAGCGGCGGGTGCAAAGTTACAAAATTT
>OHLY01000984.1_pt1 | contig 13958 bp, 15 predicted proteins | sample 1569251 | NCBI WGS metagenome assembly OHLY01 (sample SAMEA3879532, study PRJEB24766) | human gut metagenome | biome: human-associated habitat; feature: feces | place: USA | collected 1985/1987
ATCCTCCACTTCATATCTCCATTTTCCGTCAGCCCCACGTTCCCAACCTGTAGCCAGCTTGATTTTCCTAGCATTTTCTTTTTCATTTGTTTGGAGAAGAGAAACTAATTTCTTATCTTTGATATTGGAAATAGGAGCAGTTTGTATTTCCCCTCTATTCGTCGGACGATTCCGGTCTTCTGTTCCAGCATCGGGCGTTGAAGACAATTCAGTCGAGGAGGAAGGATTTATTAGGGCAAGTTCATTTATGAGTTTGCCCTTTTCTATGTGTGTGAGTTTGTGGTCATAATAACGGTTCCCGTCTTTTTCTTCTGCTTCTACCATACGGACTGTATAATCTTCACTGCCAATTTTCAACCCACATATATAATAATGATAAGCCACTACATTGGGATTTTTCTGTACGTCTTGGTTTTCAGAACTATCTATATATATAGCGTTTTCTATAATTGAAGGAATGGCTGCCACACTCTTGATTTGTACAGTGTCGTTAAGCGTGTCGTGCTGCAATATTTCTTTTAGACCACCGTTCTTGCGGCCTCTTTGTAATTGAATGGTTCTTCCTGTGTCTTTGTTTGTATATTCTCCTTGTAAATTTTTCCCGTATTCCAATGCGTTTTTCTTATACTGTTTTAAATCATCGCTTGGAGTCACTTCTTTGCCCGTAATCTCTATCGGCTCACTCTTCCGCAGCTTCTCAATGCGCCCTTTCTTCGTATTGAAAGCGGATTCCATCTCTCGTGCTACATTCAGGTTATCAAGGCGGGTAGTTGCTTCCTCTGCCTTATCCAGTTTGGACGCGCCTTCCTCTCCAATAAAACGATATCTTACATCCGCTTTTCTTGCATTGAATCGCTTGGAAGGAGGAATAATATTACCTTTGTCGTCACGGGTTATCAGGTCATTCAGTTTTCGGTTGTTTTTTGTATTCTTGTAGCGGTAATCGCTCCTGTCATCATATCCCCATTCGTTGATATCATTTCCGTCCCAATATAGATTTTCGGCTGGTACTTCTTCCTTCATAATTCTGTAATTGCCGTTTAAGGCATGTTCTCCATGAACTTTTACATAGGATTCAGACAGGGAAACCCAGTCACCGTTTCTTACCTTTCCTTCTTTCAATGATTTTGGAACGGCACGATAGATGGTAACGGTCGGTTTTTCTCCTTTGTCAATGGCAGACAATGCTTCATTGATTGCGGCGGCACTTTCATTTTTGTATTGATCCCTGTTCATGCGAAGCTGCTCATTTAAGGATTCGCGTATCTGATCTTTGTTTGCGGCAATGTCAACCATGTTTTTATCAATTCCTTCCTCATCATAAGAGGGGGCGCGGTGTGCCATTCTGAATTCATCGGCGGAAACATAACCGTTTCTTCGTGCGGATTCGTGTATGATGTCACGCATACGGGCTTCATTATTTTCTTCCATAGCCTTGAAATAGGCCTCATCCATCTCTTCATCCGTCATCAGTTCAAATTCCTTTAGACGCTTCTTTTCCGATTCGGCTTCTTCCTCCGCACGTTTACGGGCGGCTTCCATCATGTTACGGGCTTTCATTTCCTCTTGCACGTATTCATCTCTCAAGGCATCCACATCACCGAACTTTTCATACAGCTCTTTTTTGATCGGAGAAAAAACTTTTACGAATTGCCCTAATGACAGGTTGGAGTTCTGGAGACGCACATTTCTGCTGATTGATTTGAAAGCATAACTTGCGCCACCCAGATTTTTCATTTTCATGGATTGTGCGTACTTTTTTACATCGGCTTCATCAAGGTTGTGCTTGTTGGCGAAAGAACTTATTTCCTCATTTCCAACCTCGCGAAACCGGATGTCACTGCCTTCGGAAGTAAGTATCTCATTGCTTTCGTCATTCATTGCGCGTAAGCCGGAATATTCGGCTTCAAGTTCCTGCTGTTCCTGGTTCAGTTCCTGTTGCTCGGAGAAAACAGCGTCTCTCTCAACGGAGTCATTTCCGGCTTCTACCAGAATATCCTCCAGTTCTATCTTCCTGTCCTCTATTTCGGCCAGTCTTGTTTCTATGTCCTTCATTCTGTCCGCATTGGCGGATTCTATGGAAGGTGCAAGTTGCACAGGATTCACGCTCTTGTATTCAGAGAACGGCTTTGTCTTTTTTACAGAAGAATCAATCCATTTATAGAACTCATCCTTCGTTACTTCTGTAATGGTACTTATTCGGTTCTCCCAACCGGGAGAATAGTTTGCAAGATAAGAGGAACGTGCTTCATCCATAGACGGAAAACCGTACATTACCTTACTTTCGTCAAATTCACCCTTTTCATTGAGCTGGTCTACTACAAACACATTTCCTTCGGACGGATTGTCTGACAGGAAGATGTCTATATGGTCACCGTCCACGGCTTTCGTGCCACGGATATAGCCGTAGTCGTTGTTCATGGTAATGCTCCATTCCTGTCCGTTGGCATCCTTTCCGCTACGGACGGATCCTTTCGGATTTTCTATGGTAATATCATATCCATCAAGTTTAATGTGACCTTTCTTATAGTTCCCGGCTTCCTTCTGCGCTTCAGTAGGAGAGGTGTCGACCATTTCGCGTGCTTCCGCGATATGGTCTAGGAGTTTGTTTGTGGATGTGTTATCTTGTACATTGTCATTCTGAGGATGCAGTCCTTCATCAGTCTGTCCTTCCATTTGTCCGGATTTTCCTTGATATCCTTCAGTTCCGACGGCATGAACAGGTTTTTCTCCTTGCAGAACCGCATCGCCTCTTTCGCGTATGCCAAATATTCCTCCTTGCTCATCGCTTTTACGCGTTCCGATTCCTTCGTCAGTTGGATTCTCTCTTCTGTTGTCATATTCTTGTTGCTTTATTATTTTATCGGCAAATGTATTATAAAATTCAGACTTTTCTTCATTCGAATAGACATTTGATTCAGAAAAGGCCTCATCATTAACCCATGCTTCATATTCATCCGGAGACATGTGGTATTGTTCTTGGTAGAATTGTTCTTTTAGTTCATCCTCATATTCTTTTTCCGCATCTATGGCGCGTTGCGCTTCTTCGGTTCTGTTGTTTCTTATCATATTGCTGATATCACCAAAAGTTCGGCTTTGTTGTAGAACGGATAGGATCGCGTTTGTGCCGGCCATGCCGGTATTGTCATTTTCCAGTCCTTCTTTCGCCACTATTGCCGGATAACTTTCATGGGCGATGCTTATCAGTCTGTCTCCGGCTTCTTCTACGGTCATACCCCCCTTCTCTTTTTTTCTGAAGATGGAAAGAAATGGCGTCAGGTCTTTGTGACTTAAGCCAGTCATGTTTCTGACACTTCTTTCTCCTGTCATTTGCAGGAACAGGGATTTTCCCAGTACCAAGGATGCAAGCTCTTCCAAAGTTTCCGGCTCGGTACGTGACAGAATTTCCTGAACAAGAGGATTTTCCGGAAGCTCCGTATCCGTTATTGACTCAGATATTTTCGCAGCAGGCTTCTGAATACTATTTTTCCTGCCAGTGTCCGGAATTCCCTCTGGTCCCATGCGTTCTTCACCTGTTCCCTTAGCTTCGGGTCTCTTCTCAGTTCCTCTTTCTTTGCCTTGTTCGCTTGTTTCTGAAACTGGTACGGGCTCATTTGTGTCATTTCCATTCGTGCCAGTCTTACTGCTTTCTGATATTCCATTTGTTTGGTTATTATTAGTTTCTGTTATGGGTATGACAGAGTTGTAGAAATTCTTTATTTCTTCATTCTCCGCTTTTGCTTCTCTAATAGCGTCCCTTATCTCATTTCTTTTTCCCCGTGTGGCGGATGACAGGGATTCATTCAATTTAGCTATCTGTGCATCACTCGCCTCTATATCCTTTCTCAAGTCATCCAGAGCGGTTTCAAGTGATTCTGTCAGATTTGTGTATTGGAATGACTGCTGTGGCGTCAGAGATTCATAATCAATGCTTCCGTCCTTCTTTTTAGGAAAGGAGGATATAAGTTTGTCCAGTTCGGATTTTTCGTAAGTCGGACTCTCTGTGCTTTCCTGCAATGGTTGGTTTCCCATCTCTTTTCCTTCAGGAGCGGTTTCATTTGTTGAACTCTTGGATTTTTTCACCCAATCGGTGTACTCTTGGACGGGAACCGCACCTAACTGGTATGCTTCATTTTCCAATATATTCATTGATACCTCATCGCTTTTGACCTCATTGTACTCATCGGTTGGAACGACAAACATACCTCCGATTTCCTCATCAAAACCGATAATGGTCATACTTTCTCCTTCTGGAGTGATATAGGAGGCGCCGATTTCCGGAGCCGCTTCCGCATCATCTTTTCTTTGTGCGTCAAATAGCGACTGTTTGTATTTGAAATATTGCTCTTCTGTCACGAGTACGGAACCTGTTTCATTACCGTTGTTGTCTATGATCTTCCCGGACCATCCGCCGGGAACTTCCTCATCAAGTACTATCTCTTTGCCTCCTGTATATATCTTGTCACCTTTTTCGGGTTGTAATGCAAGTACTTCCGGACTGAATTTCCGAATTAACTCTTCCTGTCTTCTATTTTCATCCTCTTGTGCGTATTCAGTCCGTATTCCGGCTTTGTCCACATTGTCTTTCATGGCCCGGAGTTGTTCATCGCTGACAGAAACCGGCTCCCGACTTCCTTCCATGAGTACGGACCAATTGCCCATTGTATCCTGACCAACAACAGAAATGCCGGTCACTGTGCCATTATCATCCGCTATGCTGAATGTCTGTCCTGCGGATATGGGCTGTGCTTCCATGATTGCGGCATCGGCGTTGTATGCGCCAAGCATTTGTTCAAGAACTTGATCCCGTCCGACCATTGAGATCTCTGTGTCTGCATTGATTCTTACAGTCTTGGCATTATTCTCATCAAATGAGGCGAATATCGGACCTTCTGGACCGTTTTCCAATGGCACTACCATGAGTGTGCCTGTTTCTCCGGGTTGCCCAGTGGCATCTATACCATTTATGACAACTCCGTAACTGTGCTCCTTGTCTCCGAATCTTCCTAACGGAATAGTGACAACTTGTCCTTGGGGAGACATTTGCTGGACTTTGACAGCCGCCTGTTCATATTCGGAAGCATGAGCCTCATCCAATGCGTCCTCAACTGCGTCATGACGGTCTTTCTGCCGTAGGTAGTCCGTAGCCAAACGTCTGGTCTCTTCGTCCATGACATCCAGCATTTCCGCACGTTGGGCGTCATTGGCACCGGCAAGCGCATCTATGGCTTCATCATCCAGTACGGATGAAAGGCGTTCACGGGAAACTTCCTCACGGAGGACTGTCGTGCGCATGGCTACTGGATCATGAGTTGTATAGATATCCGTTCCTTCTTCTTGTGCTGCCGTGCGCTTTTCGGACTCCTCACGGGTCTGCTCTCCTGCAATGTCCTCCATGGCATTGTTCTTCGCAATGTCAAACGCATATTCTATCTCGGCCTTTTTCTCTTCCTTGCTGAGGCTACCGTCATTCATGGTTTCTTTGATGAAAATCCTTATGTCGTCATTGCCACGTTCTTTTGACATACGTTCCAGTTCGGACAGTTTCTCCTGTTGTTCTTTGGTCATGTTTCCGAAAGCCGCATTCATCTTCTGGCGGTGTCTTACCCTTTCAGCCCCCATGCTTCCAAGTCCTAATAAGCCGAAAGCGACGGAAGTGGGAGCCAGTCCAAGGAATGTGTCTATATTGTTGTCAAGGTCTGTGGCTTCTTCCAAGGTCATTTCACCTAACGGGACATTTGCAAGATTATTATACACCTCTTCCATATATTCTTCGGGTAGCCCGTGGAACTGCGCTTTTTTTGCGGCTTCTTTGAAAGTAGGGTTGTCCTTTATCTCCCTGTATAGCTTACCGGCCCTGCTGTTCGTTATATATTTCATGAATTCACTTGCGCCACCGGGAACGGTCTCTTCCACATTCTTCCATATTCCTTTGCCCAGTCCTTTGAATGCGTTGAAAATCATCTCGGATTGGTTCTCAAGAAAAGTGGAAGCGATTGATTTGCCGATGGCTTTACCCATATCCATTCCTCCTTCACGTCCTCCATAAGTCAAGTTTCCATCCTTGTCAACATCAAACAGAATATTCCCCATCATTCTGTCTTGTGCTCCTGCGGTGACACGCGCCAGTCCTGTTGTTCCTTCCATTCCTGCTGCGGCCAAAGCGTCTCCGGCAAGACGTGCCCCCATTTTTGACATTCCTTTTTTCATGGCGGACGCGCCGAATTTCTTCATACCGTATTTTAGAATGCTTTTGGCTATTCCCTCACCTGCCGCCGATATCGGGTTTATGGCGAATTCCAGCATGAACGGGATACTGGCTCCTGTGGTTTGTCCAGCCTTGTATCCTCTTCCCAAATCGGAGGAATAATAGGCGTTGACCGCCATGTTGGTGACAGCGGCGTCAAGCAACTTCTCTTCAGAAGGTGAGAGCTTTTCTCCTTTATCCGCTTTCTCCACCACATTTTTCAGACGGATGCCGCCTATCATGTCGGATATGCCTAAAGTCCATTGTTTGGGATCAAATGCGGTATCGGCGAAACCACGCGCTAGACCGCTAAAAAAGTTTGTTTTTCCTTTCTTCCCGGCTTCCTCTATAATATTGTTCGATTCATCAATAAGGTCTTTCGCCCCTTCCAGATAAGTCCTTTCTCCTCGGTACTGTGCTAATGTAGGATCTTCCCTTGTATTCATTCTGGCATTCACCATCGCATTACCGGAATCGTTTCTTAGTATTTTCTTTTGTTTGGTAATCTTTTCCTCTATGTCATCAAGGTCTTTGTTTACTTCATTGGTCAGGGTGCTAAGATGGGAGCCTACGCTCTTTTTGACAAATCCGGCAAGATCACGCTTCATGTCTGTACCGTAACGTGAAGTTATCTCTTTATTGTATACGTCCTGATATGATTCCAATTCCTTGCTAATGACCTCTCCGTAGGTCTTCTGAAACGCTTCGTTTGCTTTTTGGTTAAGTTCGTTCCCTTTATATTGTTGTGACAGCTTCCTGTATTCGTCTGAGGCAAGAAACCGGTTGGCATATTTGTCTTGAATCTCCTTCTGTATTCCGGCCATTTCTTCCGAAAGCTGTCTTCCTCTTTCTGTCAGGGCAAACCTGTCACGATAGTTGTTATATACATCATTCATGGACGATATGGAACGCGGGGTATATTCCTTGTCCAAGCGGCTTTCTTCTTCAACCGTAAATAGTTTGTCCAATTTTCCTTTGTCCATATCTACTTTCAATCTTTCTCCCAAATTTATCGGAGAAAATTGATATCTAGCTGAAACCTCCGCCTTGTCTGACTCCATTTGCGATGTGGAGGGGGGGATAAACTGAAAGTTGTCTTTTGAATGCACTTGTTCACGTAAGCCGGGACGTGTGCTGGGATTATAGTTTCTCATATCAAAAATCCTGTCCGCTTCCTCCTGTGTTCCGACACCACCTGAATATGTTCTTGAAACAGGGTCATATCCGTTGCCTGTTTGAAAGTAATCAGACTTTGGAGTTTGAGGGGTGTTGTTAGGTTGCTGTATTTGTACAGAGGAATCAACTGGTTGCATGAATTGATTAAAGTCCTCATATGAGTCAGAGTATCCGGTCTTATCCTTTAATACGTCATATACTTTCTTTCTGGCTTCCTCATTTTCATCCATGAATTTGTTAAAATCCTCATATGAGTCAGAGTATCCGGTTTTATCCCTTAATACGTCATATACTTTCTTTCTGGCTGTATTATTATCTTGCATGATTCATGTTATTTTAGTGACCAACTATTATTCCCCTTCAATGACCATGATTTGTTTTCCGGTTTTGAAGAGGGATTGAACGCTTCTCCGCTTTCCACTTTTTGCTGTTTCCCATAAATGGAGAGAATATAATCTCTCATGCCTTTTATGGATTTGGGGCGTTTATCCGCTTCAAGGCCAAATGTTTTTTCCAAATCGTTATACATTAGTGCGACATCTTCATTTTTATTCAGGTTATAGGCTCTTGTACTGCCGGAAAAGCCTTTTTTCCCACTTATGCGATATGAAGGATATTTATTTTTTTTGCCATTTTGCTTTTGAGAATCATTATCTATTCTCATTAGACTGATTTCCTCTGTGGCTTTATTATGTCTTTCGATTTCCGCCTGTTTAGCGGCGTTTTCTTCCGCCTTACGTTTGGATTCTGCCGCTTTTGCAGCCTGCTCGGTTTCAAACTTATATGTGTTCCAGTTGTATTCCCGTTCTGCTGCTGCTTGTTGTGCCTTCCATCGGTCTTGACGGGCCTTCTCTACATCTATTCTCGCTTGCTCGGCCCTGTCACGTGCGATCGCTCCGATATAGTCCTGATAATTCTGACGTGACAGATTGTCCCTGTATTGGCGTATTCTGTCAATACGTGCTTGGCCTTCACGTCCGGCTCCTGAAAGATTCATTGACGGATTGCCTCTTCGTGTCCTTACCACATTCACCAGATTGGCCAGAACACTTCCTACAGCATTGATGCTCTCGGCGGCACGTAAACGTCTTTCGGCGTTAATCCTGTCCTCCTCGCTTTGTAACGGGTCCCTTCCTCTCAAGGCTTCTGCAAGTTCGGTGTAAGATAATCCCTCTTGTCCTTTTTGCTTGCGATAAGAAGCCACTCCTGACAGGTATGCGGCCGGTGACAGCTGGGGATGAGCCGCATAGGCTTCTTGTGCGCTCATTTCCTGCCACGGCTTTTCTGTACCAGGAAGCTGGACGGGAAGCTTGTCCGCATTTTCCCGTTCTTGAACGGTATTGACTGTAGACACACTCGTCGCAGGTTTTTGAACAGCCACCGTGGGACGTAACGGCAACTGTTCCCGTGCGTTTTCCTCAGCTTGTCTCGCCACAGACTCATCATGGATCTGCCGCTCTTCCTCCGGATTGACAATGCCGGCAGCTTCTTTTCTTTTTTGATAATTGGTATATCTGTCCGTAACTGCCATACCTGCTATTCCTTTTTAGTGATTTGACTGGCTACAGCACCGCCTATGGGGCCACCGAAAACAGTGGCCGCAGCCGTTATACCTGTATTGAGAAGACCTCCTAATGCCGATGATTCCTGTTGGGCCTGTTGTTGTTTCACATTATTGATAGCCTCCGTATATGATCGGTTTGCATCCAGATAATTTTTCATGGCCTGATCTTTTTTGGCAGTGGCGGTTGAGGCTATTCCGGCCGTAATATTTTCAAGTGACTGGTTGGCTCCCTGCTTCTGCAAGGCAACGCTCTCATCTGTAGCACCTGTTACAGCGGCGCTTCCTGCTGTCCGTTTGTTGTTTGCCATCAGCAGTTCTCTGGCTTGACGCAGAGCCGCCTGATTCGCACTGTCCTGAAGAGGATCAGCGTAAGCCTGTTCCTGATAATAGTTCATTTCAAGATCCTTCGCCTTTTGAAGATCTTTGATTGATTCCTTATAGGCTTTATTGCCGCCTAGAACCCTGGATAAAAGTCCCATAAATCGTAAATTGCACTTTATTATTTAATATCAAAAGTAATCAGTTACATTTGTATCATGTTGATATAATGCAAGACGGAAGTATATTGTATAAGGAAGGGGACAAGGTGGCTCTTGATGGAACCTCATGGAAAGGCACGGTTGTCAAAGTTGAGTCGGACGATAATATATGCGTGGAACTTGACAATGGGATTACCATGTTTGCCCGTCCGGAATTATTGCATCTTTGCACTAAGGAAAACACAAAGCCTCTTCATGATGAAAATGGTAAATTTACAATAGGACATCCAAAGGTGGGGGGAGTTAAAAAAGGATACAGGACTGTCCGTCATTATCGAAACAAGCTTATGGAACAACTGGCTCCGTTTATTGAGAGTATGGGGGAGATAATAGAGGCTATTGATGATCCTAGTGATAAAGTGCTTGCTGTTTCCCGAATTATCAAATATGCCATGCCGTCTCTTTCGTCCGTAGACTTTAAAGAAAACGCAAAACGAGATCTCTCAGCGGAGCAGAAGATAGCCCAGCTCAATGCAAGGTACAGAAACTTGCCTGATCCGACTGTCGATGAAGAAGGAGAGGAAGGGCATGAAGACTGACAATATTGGTGTATATTTTGGAATTTGGATAACCATTGTATTACAGTTGTCATATTAATTTGTGTTATGTAATAATCGTAATACATTTAATATATGGCAGAAATAATCAATTTTAGACCGACTCCGGATGTGGCGCAGATGATAGAGAGTCAGAAAGCAAAAGGCGTCAATATCAGTCGTTGGATTAATAATCTTCTTATAGGTGCGGATAAACAGGCCGACAGCTTGAATTTGCAGATTTATACAATACCTGAAGACGGGATAAACCTGTATGACAGTACAAAGTTAGCTATTGATCAGATGATATCACTTCATTCAATTCCATTCAGCCGGTTGAGCATATCCAGGTACAGGGAGGCCAATGATATTATAAAACAAGCAGGCATGGATTATTATCGCTTTAAAATAGACGAAGATAACTATATCTCGATAATAGCGGTGAACAGAGAAGAGGCTTCTGTGGAATTTTCCCGATATTATATGAAATCTGAAAATAAGGAATATGTCCGAACATCCGTACCATTACCTGTTTACAGGTTTGATGTCAAGAACAAGGTGGTAATCATTATAGCAAGCGAATAATGGAAATATGTAAGACAGATACAGTACGATTGCTCAGACTGTTAAAAGAAGCGGCCTTAATAATTGAAGACAATTGTAGAGGCATACGTTCGCTAGATAAGGCCAGACAGTTGCGACAGATGGCAAAGAAAATTCAACGGAAAAAATAATTCAAATCAAATATAGATATGAGCAAATATCAAACAGAAGCTGGGATAGAATGTACTCCCGAAGAAGATAAGTTAATTGACTCTTTGAAACGACTTGCAAAAAAGTGGGAAAAGGACGGTAAACGCCTTTGGCTGTATTCAGCCAGTGGTTCACTTCATGTAATGATGCATGGAGATACAGACTATAATCCTACACCGGAATTTACGCAATATGGAGGCAGCAACATTGAAAATAGTGTAACTACTATTGATGGCGTATTAAATGATGGTGGAGACTGATAATAAGAAAGATATGAAACAGACAGTAGAAGCAGCAGCAAGTGAAAATATCCTATTTAATCATAGGACAGTTGACAGAACTTTGTTTGGTAAAGATTTGGCAAAATTTGGAGAGATAAATTTTATTCAAGGAGCCGAATGGCAATCCAAGCAATCTCCTTGGATAAGTGTTAAGGAACGGTTGCCTGAGCCAAATAAGCTTGTCCTTTGCAGAATGGTATCAAATGGAGCGATTGTTAGTGGCTATATCGTTGTTTCACCTGGGAGATCGCCATACGTTGCGACAGACGGAGGATTTGAATTTGAGGATTGGAACGACTACGAGTGTGACATGTGGATGCCTATCCCTTCTTTTGATGATATACTAGAAGCCAACAAGGATGTACTTGAACGGATTAAAGAGAAAGGAGATTAAAATATGCAGAACGAAATTTTTTGGAATGAAAATACTTGTTATGAGATTTATAATCCATATAGTGATATTTCTCCTTTAGAACCGTGTGATGCACCCAAAATGAAAAAATATCGCCCAAAAGATGATAGGTGTACAAACAAGCAGATTGCGAAACGCAGGAAGAAGAATAAAAACCGTAAAACGCATAGGAGAAAATAATTATGGAAGTAAAAAACGGAATAATAATTGATGGAGTGCTGCATGAAATGATTGATGCGTTCACTATAAATTTTGGTTGCAGTAAATGTTCATTGCGTAAGGAATGCGATGAGTGTGAGATGAGGCATGAAACATATCTATGCAATGTGATGGGTTGTTTCTGTTTTGTCAGTCGTGGTAAAGTAACAGATATTAAAACAGAGAAGGAGGAACAATCATGTGTAATTCAATAGAATGGGGCAGATGCGAAATATGTGGAAAAGAAACCCAGTTGGAACGTACTTATTTTTACTATCCAATTCATTGTGAATGTTGTGGCAATAAGGAAAACAGACATTTTGAAATGATAAGACATTGTAAAAAATGTCCTGCCCCTATGCCTAAAGAAATACATCCACTATGTAAGGCAATGGACGGTAAGACTTATCATGCGAGTGTTTCCAATATGCTTCCCATTGATATTCATGGAGAGTTTATTATAAATGAGCGAATAATTAAGGAGGAATAATGAAAGCAAGAATAAAATCAACAGGAGTTTTGGTAGATGTAATTCCCAAAGTAAATATCAACGCGCAACATAGCGGAGATAACCTATATGTGTGCGATAATATGGTTTTCAGAGAATGCGAACTTGATTTTTTGAATGTTGGGAATTTAGTAATTGATTGGGAACAACGTAGGTACGAATTAGCGAAAGATATTATTAAGGCTGTTGTAGCAGATGACTGTGGGGGTAATTCTGATGCAATCGCTAAATATGCGGTTAATTGCGCTGATGCACTAATTAAAAGATTAAAGGAGGTGAATAATGAATAGCGTACAGACACAAACACTTTCCATTAAAGGAAATGGAGGTGGTGAAGCGTATATTGACTTTTGCGATGGACAATTGTGTGTTTCTGTTGTTATAGAAGGGAAACAGGCGGATTTTAACTTTGAGCCTGTTACTCTACGAATGTTTGCCCATGCTTATAAGTTGCATTGTGAAGAGTGTGAAGAATGTGAAAAGAAGAAAGGAGAATAACTATGAAAGTGTTAAGAGATAAAACTCCTGTCGCTCGTAAAGAGCACAGGTGCAATTTTTGCGGTGGAGTAATTTCCGTTGGAGAAAAATACAACAGACAGACCAATGTTTATGACGGTCGTGTTGATGACTGGGTATCCCACTGTGAATGTTCCAAGTTAGCCTGTGAACTTGATATGTTTGATGATTGCGATGAAGGACTTGACGATGATGGATTTATAGATAACCTTAATCAGTATGTTTACGACAATCATTATGACGATAAAATAGATGATATTGCGAAGGATTGGCAATTACCACGTTATGAATTAGTACAGAAAGTGTTGAATGAATTAAATAAGAAATAGTTATGACCGAAGAACTTGTAACTTTAAAAACAGCGAAGATTCTAAAAGAGAAAGGATTTAATGAATTTTGCAAAGATATCATTAACGATAACGGCAAGCTAATGGAAACCGTATATCGAACCAATAATGATCTTCCTAAATCATTCTATTCTTGTCCTACTCAATCCATCGCCCAGAAATGGCTGCGTGAAATAAGAGGTGTGTATGTATATGTAGAACCTGTTATTGGAAAAAGATGGAAGCTTTCTTTTTGTGATTTCAATGTTCCAACAGAAGAAAGCGACTGGATGGAGAACGAAATAAACAAAGGGAATGGCTATAAAGTATATGTCACCTACGAGGAAGCACTGGAAGCCGGGATACAAGAAGCATTAATGTTGATATAAAAATGACTTCTGTTATATCCTGATAAGTTGAGAATAACGAGGATATTTCTTGTTTGGTTAAATAACTGTAATTAAAGAGGGGGAAGGCGTTCATATTGTCTTTTTCCTCTTTAATTTTGTCGTGAATTAAAATATTAATCGCAATGCGATAGCCAATGACAATCTAGGGTTTGTCAAAGGGTTTGTCGGCGTTTTTTTTGACATACGTGATAATTGCTTGTAAATCAGTTATAAAAAGTGATTGTACTTGTAGCCCTTCTAAGGCGTGGGTCTTGCGTTCGAATCGCAACGGAATCACATAAAAAAAGCTGTATCTTCTGAGGGTACAGCTTTTTTTTATGGAAATATTTAAAAAGGATTTATCTATAAGCGGGGCTATGGAAAAGATCTTGTCCATATCTATAAACCTTTCCCGTTGGATAGTTAAGGGTTTTCTTCCTGTTTGTTCTATCTCCGCAAGCCTTTGGAGTTAACTCCATAGCCTTGGGAGATAACTCCAAAGCTTATGGAGAT
>OHLY01000989.1_pt1 | contig 13858 bp, 10 predicted proteins | sample 1569251 | NCBI WGS metagenome assembly OHLY01 (sample SAMEA3879532, study PRJEB24766) | human gut metagenome | biome: human-associated habitat; feature: feces | place: USA | collected 1985/1987
TATACCAGTTGACGATATGTTATCAATAGAATCAGATTACATAGACTCAGCACTGGCATTGAGTGATGAGTGGTTGACATACCACGAGAACACAGGATATAAGATGTATACGTACAATGGCTTATATCCTCTTGAGCGTTCGGGAATATATAAGAAAGACAGCATATACACGATGACAATAAGAACAGTTAAATATGAACTGGCATCTTATATGTCCAAGGTGCTTGCTAATCATTATACAGAAACATTAAAAGGTTTGACAGTTGAGAAAAGAATTATTCCAAAGAGATTTATTGAGGAGATATATACCCTGACACCGGCAATTCAAAAGAATGATACTGGATACTGGAAGGATAATTACTCAGTAGAGCAGTATGAGCAGAGACTTTTTATAAATGCTGTTAAAAAATATAATGCTTTTACTAATAGCAAGCTAGATGAAGATTTTGATTTATATACATCAATACAGTTCCTTAATAAGAAGCCGGTGAAGTTTAGGTATAAAGGCATTACACTTCTTGGTGATAAGTTTGACCTTAAAATAGACGATAATAAAAAGGCTCAGGAATTAGCATATTTTCTGATTGGAACAGGAATTAGCGAAATGAATTCCAGAGGAGCTGGATATTGTAATTATAAATATATATAATTGCGTATTATTTATAGTTATATATTTATATTACAAAATATTAAGATGATGGAGGTGGATATGTTTGTTAAAAGATTGCATTGAAATATTTGCCAGGGAGCTTGAAAAGACCGAAGAACAATTTGGAAATCGGGAAAAATTTATATTAGATAGCTATATTCCGGCAGATGGTGATTATATTGTTGTGCAGAAGGATGGAACGTTAAAGAGCAGGTCATTTAAGCTTGATAAGAAGACAAGAACATTAAACGGTATGATAAGCGGTAGTCAATTAGATGATGATATTAAGTTTTATGATTATCATAGCAGACTGGTAAGTAAGGATAAGCCTCAGGATCCGAAAAAAGCAATACATTCTAATAATTATTTGTCATTTTGGATAAAATGGAACAAGCTGGATAATATGGAATTGGTTATGCAGGCGATTGACAGATATTATGATGTATTAAAAAATCCCAAAGCAAAATATAAGAATATTTATGATGCGAAAATGTATGATTATATAGCTGAAAAGGTAGGCGATGTTGATCAGGAAAAGCTGGAATATTCAAGAAACTGGATAAAACAGAATATATTTAAGCTTAAAGATATGGGGATAGAGTTAACAGGTAAGAATTATCTTAAGATATTTTTTGAAGATGATAAAGAGTTGTATGTCAGGGAAGAACAACGTTATCTTATAACTAAACTTTTTAACAAGAATGATTATAGTACAGAAATTGATGGACAGATACTAGGACCTCCGAATGATAATCTTACATTGAATCCGAAGAAGCCATATATGGAACATAAGACAAGAAAAATAATGGCACCATATTTACTAACTACACAAAATGCGTTAGTCCAAAGAATGTTTTTTGATTATCTTATGAACGAAGCTAATAAAGGTAATACTAATTTGTTTTTTGATAATTCAGTCCTTGATAGCAAGTATAACAAAAGTGGAATTACGGCTTTGAAAAATGGAGAATTTATTGAAGGAGATTTTTCGGGTTTCTTTTTGCAGACTATTGTTGTATGTACCCAAAAGGGGGATATATTAATAGAAATAGAACATCAGGATACTATAGTTGATTATAAGTATAATCTTTATAAGCCATTTGTATATTCTAATGTTTTGGAAGATGATGTTACAGATGAACAATATAGGAAATATGGTAATAAGAAAGAATTACTTGCTGTAATTAATGAAGTATTATTTTCTAAGTGGTTGTCGGGCAATTTCTTTTCGGATGAAGAGCAAATTAAAAAAATAAATATAGATAGTATTTTAAAGAAAAATATATTTTTATCAAGGGATGCTATATTTGCGTGGCTTTATAAGGGGCAGAGTAAAGGTATAGAAAGCATTCTGCACTTAGTGAGTATTAGTATTATTAAGAGTTCAATTACTAACGGTTATATTGGGAAAGCAGTTAAGCAGTTTAATCTGATGAAATCGTTAGATGTGTATTTTGGAGGAAACGATATGAAAGAAGAGAAAGACAGATATATTAATATAAGAAGTAATCTTAGAAGTAAGATTAATCAGGATGGAGATAGTCAGATAGAAAGCGAAAGCGAATATTATTATGCAGTCGGTCAGCTTGTTAGATATTACATTTCATTAAATAAATCAAAAGATAAAAACCATTCGTTAGCAAATCCATTTATTTATGTTGCAAATGAAGGTGTATTAAAAAAGAGATTGGAACAATTATTTAAGAAATATAATTATGCAATTAAAATTAACTATAATAGATACAATAAGCTTTATGCAATGATTATAGCTTATATGACAGAAGGAAAGGTAAATAGTGAAGATATAATAGCTGGATATTTAAGTGATAATCTTATATACGATTCAAAGAAGTCAGAGGAGGAAAATTAATATGAATAAGAGAGTATATGGAGTTATAGGAATTTCTTCAATTATGGCTAATTGGAATGCAGATTTTTCTGGGTATCCAAAGAGTACACAGAATGGAGATGTGTATGGAAGTGATAAAGCTTTAAAGTATCCTATGAAGAAAATGTGGAATGATGAAGGAAAGAAAGTGTTATATATTAAATCTATGACAATTTCTAAGAAAGATGGAACACTTGTGCCAAGAACATTAAGAGATAGATATGAGGAAATATTTAAAGGATTCGATTTAAAAGGGAAAAAGAAAGCCAAAGAGGTACTTATGAATCTTATGTCAGCGGTAGATGTTAAGAACTTTGGTGCAACATTTACAGTATCTGATAATAAATTTTCAATAACAGGTGCTGTTCAGTTTGGACAGGGTTTCAACAAATATTCTGATATTAATCCTGAAGTTCAACAAATATTATCACCATTTAGTACTGAAGCAGGTAAAGATAGTAAGAAAAATTCGGAAGAAAGTAAAGACAGCGAGAAAAATGAAGAGGCAAAGAATTCAACATTAGGAACAAAAATTACAAGCGATGAAGCACATTATTTTTATCCATTTGTAATTAACCCACTTGCATATAAGGAACTGGTAAGTCTTGGAGTTACAGACGGATATACAGAGGAAGATTATGAGAACTTTAAAAGAACTGCTTTAGTAAGTGCAACAGCTTATGCAACTAATGCTAAAGAAGGCTGCGAGAATGAATTTGCAATATTTGTAGAGACAGAGATAGATACATATCTTCCTAACTTATCTGAGTACATAAGCTTTGAAAAAGGTGATAAACTTAATACAATAGATATAAGTGGAGTTGCAGAAATACTTAATAATATCGGAGATAGAATAAAGGACGTTGAAGTTTACTTTAATCCACATACAACTAAGATTGTATCTGGAATTAAAGGGGAGAAGCTTTATGATATTATTACACAAAAAGAGGTGTAATGTATGGAGGCTGTTAAATTTACATTAAGTGGCAGAAATGCCTTTTTCAAGAAACCGGAAGTTAATGCCTATTATTATTTTACATATAGCCATATACATAAGGTTGCTTTGTTAGGAATATTTGGTGCAATATTAGGGTATGGTGGATACGCACAGAAAGAATGGAAAAAGGAAAAGAAGGGGCATCCTATAGAAGTTGATTATCCTGAATTCTATGAAAAATTAAGACATATAAAAGTGTCAGTTGTGCCTAAAAATGAACGTGGATATATACCTAAGAAAGTCCAGATATTTAATAATTCAGTAGGTTATGCAAGTGCTGAACAGGGCGGTAATCTTATTATAAAAGAGCAATGGTTAGAGAATCCAGTGTGGGATATATATGTACTGATTGATTGTGAAGAAGCCGAGAAACTGGCTGGATTTTTACAACAAGGAAAGTGCGTTTATTTTCCTTATCTTGGTAAAAACGATCATCCAGCAGATATTACAAATGTAGAAAAAGTTGTTGTTGAGGATACAATATTAAAAGAAACAGTTATATCTAGTATGTTTTTAAAGGAAACAGGCAGTTTAATTATGCCTGATGATGAAGATGATATAGAAGTGTTTAAATATGCTGAAAAATTGCCAGTTGCTCTTAATGGATACACTAACTTATATGAATATGCAGATATTTGTTATACTAATATGTTAGTGGATATAAATAATGACAAGTTATATGACCTTTATAAAACAGAAGGTAAGGTTTTGGAGTTTTACTAATAATTATATTAATGATGTCACATCAGGCAATAGGAATTTATTATAAGTTCATTTTGTCTGATGTGGCATTTTTAATTAATTATGTAAGTGAGAGAAAGGGGAAACATAGACAAGTATGAGTAAAGAATGTGATGGGAAAATGTTGTTTAATATAAAAAGTTTAATGCTGCCGTTAGACAGTATTACGGAATTTGGAGATGAATGTTATGCACATTTATCAGAAGATGAAACTCAAAAAGAAACTTTAACAGAGCACACAAGGCGTTGTCAGAAGTATTGGTTTAATATTGTTGAAGCTAAACATATTGAAACAGTATTTATAAAGTTTGAGCAGTTGTATATGGGGGATATTACCAATGAAGCCAGACATATATTTGAGTTGATGTCGGTTAATGTTGTAACTTTACACGATATTGGAAAGATAAATCCTTTATTTCAAAAGCTGAAAATGAAGAATAGCTGGAAAGTGGAATATGCACCTGAAAGTATATCGAGCAGACATTCTATTGTATCGGCAATTTTTTATCTTGATTATTTTCTGGATATTATTAATACAGCAAAAGGTGATGGAAGAATTAACAGGGATGAGTCTGATGTGCTTAAAGACTTTGCGTATATCTATTCTTATATAATTTCAAGGCATCATAGTGATATGAATAATCTGGAATATTTTTTTAGTGGGTTGACTGGAAAAAATACAGAAGGTGATAATTCAGGAAAAGATGCATATGACTGGTACGAAATGTTTAAACAGGAGTTATACAAAGAGCCGGTTGTAAAGCTTAGAAAACGTGATGAATGGCTTAATAGAATGGCATATCAAAGTAATGAAAAGAATATTTATTTGTATGCGTGGACAAGGCTTTTATATTCTTTATTAGTGGCAGCAGATTATTATGCAACATCTGAATTTATGAATGGATATGAAAATAACGATTATGGAAATGTTAATAATATTGATAACATAATAAATGAATATGAGAATAATGACGTACAGAAAAGTATACGTAATTATGAGAAGAATATTAAAAGATTAGATGAAGAACAGCTTGCTAAAGTTAATAAAGACACGGTTATTGGAAATATTAAGGGGATAAATGTACTGCGGACAGAAATGTTTCTTGAAACAGAATATAATCTGAAAAACAATATAGACAGTAAGATATTCTATCTTGAAGCTCCAACCGGAAGTGGAAAGAGTAATACCGCATTTAATTTAAGTTTTCAATTATTGAAAAAATCGGACTATTGCAAAAAGATTTTTTATGTATATCCGTTTAATACTTTAGTTGAACAGAATATGAATTCTATGGAGAAAATATTTGGACAAAAAGAGGATATTATGTCAAATATAGCTGTAGTAAACTCAATTACTCCATATAAAGTAAAGAATAGTTTAAATATAAATCTATATAAGAATGAGAAATATGCCATAGAAGATTATCAAAAAATATTATTGGATAGACAATTTTTAAATTATCCTATAGTGCTATCAACTCATATTACTTTATTTGATACAATGTTTGGCAGGTCTAAAGGTAGTACATTTGGATTTCATCAGTTATGTCATTCAGTTATTGTTTTAGATGAAATTCAAAGTTACAACAATAACAAATGGGGAGCAATGATAAATTTTCTAAAGGCATATGCACAGTTATTAGATATAAAAATAATTATAATGTCAGCAACTCTGCCTAATCTTGAATTGCTTACCAATAATAATGCCAAAGCTGTCAGATTGATAAATAACAGAGAAAAATATTTTAATCACAGAATGTTTGCCAATAGGGTGAAAGTTAATTATGAACTTCTTAACAGAAAAATAGGAATTGCTGAGTTGGAAGAACACATTTTGCAACATAAAAATAAGAGAATACTTATAGAATTTATAAGAAAATCAAGTGCAGAAGAATTTTATGCATATATAAGTGAAAGTGCAGAATGTCCGGTCAGGTTAATAACAGGCGATAGCAGCATACAGGAACGTAAAGATATAATTGCTGACATTGAAAATATGCAGGAAGTCATTCTTGTTGCAACACAGGTTATTGAAGCAGGTGTAGATATAGATATGGACATAGGATATAAAGATATATCAAGACTTGACAGCGAGGAACAGTTTATAGGACGAATTAATAGGTCGTGCAGGAAAGATGGAGTTGTATATTTCTTTAATATGGACGATGCTAAAGGAATATACAGGAAAGATGTCCGCGTGGATACTGATAATACTTTAATGAATGAGGAAATAAGACAAGTACTTAATTCTAAAGATTTTTATGATTATTATGAAAAATATGTAATACCAGTTTTAAAAAATGCCCAGGGGCAATGTAACGATAATAATATAGATGAATTTATCAGAAAAGAAGTAGGAAAGCTGGATTTTAATAAAGTTGCAGATAAAATGAAACTCATAGATGATAACAGACAGATGTATTCGATATATTTTTCAAGAAATATTATTGATAAAAATAATCCTGAGAATGTTATAGATGGTAAAAAGATATGGAAAGAGTATAAAGAACTTTTGCAGGATAATCATATGTCTTATCAGGAAAAGACCGTTAAACTACATAATATCAGAAGTAAAATGAATATGTTTATGTATCAGTTTAAAATAGAATTATACAATGAAAATCATAAACCGGTTATTGAAAATCTGGAGTGGGATGAGCAGATAGGAGATATTTTTTATGTTGAAAATGGCGAAGATTATTATGATGAAAATGGAGTGTTAAATAAAGAGCTATTCAAGGATAATGAAGATTTATTCATATAAGGAGGTAGTAAAAAATTAGATTAATATCTGATTTTTTATACGTATGATTTGTGGCTGCGCACACTTGACACAAATTTAATAGGCGAAAAACGTGCGTAGAAAGGAGAATTAGTATGCAGGTGAATGGTACATTGATTAATTATTATTTTCATTGTAAAAGACAATGCTATCTGCACGGCAACAGGTTAAATCTGGAAGATAATAGTGAGCAGGTTAAGATAGGCAAGGCAATTCACGAAGAAAAATCGGCAGATAAAAGTAATTCAGAGATTGCAATAGACAATATAAGGCTTGATAAGCTTACCAAAGAATATCTTACAGAAGTAAAAAAGTCGGATGCAGATGTAGAAGCGGCAAAATGGCAGCTATTGTATTATTTAAAAGTATTAAAAAATAAGGGCGTAGTAAGAAAAGGAAAGCTTGAGTTTGTAGAAAAGAATAAAAGCAATAAGAAAGTTATGATTCTACAATTAACAGAAGAACTGGAAAATGAACTTGACGGGTATATTAATGAAATACAGGATTTAATTGTAGATGATAAGCCACCAGAAATACTTAACAGCAGCAAGTGTAAAAAATGTGCATATTATGAATATTGTTATATATGATGCAATAGGAAAGGCGTGTTATGGGAAGTACAAGATATATAATGTCAATGGGAGAATTAACAAGAAAAGATAATTCATTATGTTTCCGTAAGAATGGTAAAAATGTGTATATTCCAGTAGAAAATACGAAGGAAATATTTTGTTTTAATGAGGTTAGTATTAATACAAAGCTGTTAGATTTTTTATCACAAAATAATATTATAGTACATTTTTTTAATTATTATGGGGGATATAGCGGTACATATTATCCGAGGGACCATTATCTTAGTGGAAAGCTTTTAGTAAAGCAGGTTGGAAAATATAACGATGACAGAATGAGTATTGCAAGACCGATAGTCAAAGGAATTGGACTTAATATTTATGAACTTCTTTATCATTATTATAAGCATAATAAAAAAGAAGTTAAGGAAACAATAGATTGGATAAAAAGTGATTTTTTAAAATCTGTTGAACATGCAGAAGATGTAAAGGAGTTAATGGCATATGAAGGTGAAGTGTGGATGCGTTTTTATGATGATTTCAGATATTTTCTGCCAGATGATTTTGTAATGAATAAAAGGGTAAAAAGACCACCGGACAATCCAATTAATGCCTTGATTTCTTTTGGAAATACATTGTTGTATACAAAAACTATTTCAGCAATATATCAGACACATCTAGATCAGAGAATAAGTTTTCTGCATGAGCCGTCTGAAGGAAGATTTTCATTAAGTCTTGATATAAGTGAGGTATTTAAGCCAGTTATTGTATACAGAACTATATTTGATTTGGTTAATAATAGAAAATTACAGGTAGAAAAGCATTTTGATAAAAATGTTAATTACTGCATTTTAAATGAAGATGGAAGAAAAATATTTGTGCAGGCTTTTGAAGACAGAATGGAAAGCGTGTTTATGCATCCATTACTAAAAAGAAAAGTATCGTACAGAACAGCATTAAAGCTGGATTGTTATAAACTAATTAAAAGTATTTTGGAAGGAAAAGATTTTGTTCCATTTTCACTGAAAGAAGGTATGTAATGAAGAAAGAATTGAATTATAATTATGCATTTTTATTTTATGATGTTGGCGAAAAAAGAGTGCAGAAAGTATTTAAGATATGTAAAAAATATTTAGCACATTATCAAAAGTCAGTATTCAGAGGTGATATGACACCATCGAGGTTTATATCACTGAGGGCAGAATTAAAAAAGGTTATAAATGAGGATGAGGATTTTATCTGTATTGTCAAGCTTAAGAATGACAGTGTGTTTGGGGAAGAAGTGTTAGGAAATGGTGGTGAGCCAACAGGAGAAGATTTGATGATATAATAATTAAATAAATTACCAGCCGGTTTATTGTGCAGATATTAACAAAGCTCGTAAATATGGGGCTTAAGACAATAATAAAGAAAAATTTTAAATAATTATTGAATTGGCTGGTAAAATTCATGAGAATGTACTAATATAGTGGGTATAGTGGAATTGGCTGTAAAATAGATGGCTTAAAATCGTTGGTTGAATAGTAACATTAGATGTATTGAAATCACTTTTCAATTCCCTTAAGTGCTAATCCAAGCAGGTTGAATAGTAACATTAGATGTATTGAAATTTATGTAATTAATCGCATTATGTAAATGCGCTGATGGTTGAATAGTAACATTAGATGTATTGAAATGGAGGAAAGATATGTTAAACAAAGATTTATTTCAGGGTTGAATAGTAACATTAGATGTATTGAAATATATAGTAAGTTTCTTCTATAATGACAGGAGTTTTAGTTGAATAGTAACATTAGATGTATTGAAATAAGACAGGTTTAATTAATCCTGTAGCAATCTTCGAGTTGAATAGTAACATTAGATGTATTGAAATAGGTTTTACTTGCAATCTTATTTTAAGAGTATTAGGTTGAATAGTAACATTAGATGTATTGAAATGAGATTGTATCTGTAGTTATAATTGTGCTTCCATTTGTTGAATAGTAACATTAGATGTATTGAAATGGGGAATAATGATGCGGCTATTCTTGCAAGCAGAGGTTGAATAGTAACATTAGATGTATTGAAATATGTTATAACAAGCAGCATTACTGGTATAAATGCGTTGAATAGTAACATTAGATGTATTGAAATTCGCTTGATAACAGCACCTGTGATATTTCCGTCATTGTTGAATAGTAACATTAGATGTATTGAAATCATTAATGGAGCTTTTATTGCTGTACCGAATTGGAAGTTGAATAGTAACATTAGATGTATTGAAATCCGCATAATCAACCAATAACACATATAACCGCCTTGTTGAATAGTAACATTATATGTATTGAAATGTAAGTCTTGTTGCTGGTGTCCACTGCACTTGAAGTTGAATAGTAACATTAGATGTATTGAAATTAAGCTATCTTAACCGCATTTGCAGTAGGAGCGTGAGTTGAATAGTAACATTAGATGTATTGAAATCACCAGATATTAGCTTTGGATGGGACGGGACATATCGTTGAATAGTAACATTAGATGTATTGAAATGGGAAATAGTGATAGTGTAGAAGAAGTTAATAATGTTGAATAGTAACATTAGATGTATTGAAATGATACTTCTATCTCCTGTTCTCCTAGTTCTTCAAGGTTGAATAGTAACATTAGATGTATTGAAATCAAGTAAAGGCGGCAAAAGTAGCAGGTTGTAGCGGTTGAATAGTAACATTAGATGTATTGAAATTATTAAACGAGTATCTTAATGGCGACTATACAGGAAGTTGAATAGTAACATTATATGTATTGAAATGAAAATGGAGGGTTGTCTATAAACCGCAATATAGCGTTGAATAGTAACATTAGATGTATTGAAATTCTATTCCACCTGCCTTTACAATCTCGATTGCTAAGTTGAATAGTAACATTAGATGTATTGAAATAAGGATAATAAGATACTATTGATTGATTTGGATATGGTTGAATAGTAACATTAGATGTATTGAAATCTGTATTGCCGCCGTTATCCTCTCTACTGCATATCGTTGAATAGTAACATTATATGTATTGAAATGATAATACAACAGTACAGCAGACAACAGAGGCAGTAGTTGAATAGTAACATTAGATGTATTGAAATGTGTTCGGTAATATTAAAGCTACAGGAATTTACTGCGTTGAATAGTAACATTAGATGTATTGAAGTGAAATATAATTGTGAGAAAGACCATAATCATAATGGGTTGAATAGTAACATTAGATGTATTGAAATCACAAATGGTATTAACATAAGCAACAAACACACAGTTGAATAGTAACATTTGATATAGTGAAATAAGCTAGGAGATAAGCATAGCGGCACTCCAATGTCACTAAGTTAACCTAAATTATTCACGGCAATGCCGTGAAAGTAGCTTAAAGCCACATAGTTTCTATATTTTAACTGAATATTGCATTTCACTTATTAAGTCAATGAAAAAAGAGCAACCATTTGTGGTAAAATTAAGGTGACAAATTAAAATAAATACCAACAAAGGAGCTCTTTATGAATATTTTAAATACATTATCACTTAAAATCAATAGACAGACTAAAATTAATTTCGATGGAGTTGATTTATTCTCCGATGCAGGCTTACTTCATATCAAAGAATTTGTAAGCAAGCTTAGCATTGACAGACTTTTTAGCTATTTATTTAAGACAAATGATTTTGCATTATTTAGATATCACACTGACAAGTATAATCTCCTTCAGATGATATATATGATCATTGTAGGTTACTTTGAAGAAGATGCTTCGGATGAACTTACAAATGATCCTGTGTTTAAAGCCGTGCTAAATAAAGAGACTTTAGCATCGCAGCCAACCATTTCAAGATTTTATAATTATATGGACAAAGATTCACTGAATGAGTTCCTTGTAATAAATAAACCTCTTAGAAAAAAATTTATAGCATTCAGTTGCCTGAAGAGAGCGTCTTATTACGATAGGTATTCATACAATTGCCATGTTCCTGATAATGAAACAGAAGGTGGCTGGGATGTTATTTTTCAGATGCTGGAAGGTATTACTCTGATAGAAGGAGATGTAGTTCATACTGTCTATGTTAAAATGAAAAATAAAGATAATACCATGAACTCAGCTGTAGCTGGAAAGAACTATATTAAAATGCAAAGTTAAATATTGTATGATGACGATTGTGCCTGTTTTAAAAGTTTTTAGAGAAAACAAAATTACATAGAATGAGTGGAATTCCACCACGATATGTTAAAGCATATCTTAGTTACAAAAAATAGGTGTGGAAACAAACATTTCCACACCCATAATTCCTGCTATATATAAAATTAATCAATAACAAAGTTATTAACATTCTTACGAAGTTCAGCAGCAGAGGCTTCTGCAGTTTTAGCTCCATTCATAACAGCTTCTGAGCCTTTTACGATTACGATTGTCTTCTGGGCTATGTTGGTTGTTCCAGTTGCACTGTCATTAGAAGCGGAAGTGATTCCATCTATCGCCTGAGTGATATTGCTTATAGATGCAACAAGCTCTTCTGATGTTGCACTGAAATCAGATACAAGATCGTTAATGTTGGAAGCATCCATATTATAGTCATCAGCCATCTTTTCAAATCCGTTAAGACATTCAACAATATCAGTATCAACGAAATCAAGCAGGCGGTTAGAATCGCTTGTCAGGTTGCCTACAGCTTTGTTTACATTTTCTGTAACAGCCTGAATGTTGGCTACAGCATCTTTAGACTGTTCAGCTAATACACGTATTTCCTCTGCAACAACCGCAAAGCCTTTACCAGCCTCACCAGCTCTTGCAGCTTCAATAGAAGCGTTAAGGGCAAGCAGATTGGTCTGTGCAGTAATATTCAGGATAGAGTCGGCAAGCACACCAATCTGGTCAACTACTTTGGCATCTTCAAGAGCCTGCTCAAGATTTACTCTGATGTCAGCCATCATCTGTTTAACTTTCTGACGGTTTTCTACAGTATCATCCTTAGTCTTTACAGCACGTTTATGGATGTCCTGGGATTCAGTTGCACCATCCTGTGCTCTTATGGCAATTTCCCTTGCAGCTTCTTCAATCTGCTGTGTCATTCCGTTAATCTGTTCAGCAGAGGCGGCAGTTTCCTCTGAACTTGCAGCAAGCTCTTCTGTTGTTGCAGATACGTCTTCAATTTCTGCATTAAGATTGTATACATTAGTGTCGATAGTTTCTACAACCTTATCAATATTGGCAGCCTCGTTTTTTACCTGAGCTAACAGGCTTCGTACAGATTCGCGCATAGTTTCAAGTGCATTGGCTAGCTGTCCGAAATCATCCTTACGCTTAAGCATAGGCTGTTGCATTTTTGTGGCAAAATTACCACCGGCAATTACTTCGAATTGTTCTTTTATTTTTCTTAATGATTTAGTAATATCAATTGCGATGAGAGCAACGAGTATAGCAACAACAATAAGCATACATACGCTGCATAAAATAAGCGAAATAGCTTTGCTTGAAGCATAGCTGGTGAATTCCTCATCCTGCTGTGCAATAGCAGTGTCTATGTAATCAGTATAGTTGCCAGTACCAACAACCCAGTCAAAAGGTTTGAAGTATTCGCTGTAAGAACGCTTTGGTGAAGGTTCTGTTTCTCCCTCCTTAGGAAATACATAATCTGTATAACCACCACCATCCTGGACTGCAACACGTATTATTTCCTTGACCATCTGGTAGCCATCAGCATCTTTAGTATTCATACGATTAGTACCCTCAGTTGAACTTCCAAGCAGAACAATATTCTTGCCATCGGACTGGTCAACCCAGAAATATCCAGCTTCGCCATAACGCATCTGACGGATTTCATCAGCGGCTATTTTCTTAGCTTCATCAAGAGTATATTTACCAGACTTATACTCATTATTGATTTCCGATAACAGGGAGATGACAACACCAACCTGCTCTTTAATTGAATCATCATAATTTTGTCTTGATGATGTGTCCATAGTTTCAAGTGCCTTGTCTTTTAACTGGTTCATATTCTTAATAGAAATAAAACTTTCAGAAGTTACAAGGACAATTACTAAAGCCAGAATTATAGTAAGCTTTGTTCGAACCTTAATATTTTTCATTGGAATCACGCTCCTTAAATTAGATTAATTTGTGAAAAATTATATATCTCCACGCATCTTTATCTAATAATTATAATGTTATAAAAGAATTGTGTCAATAAAACTAGCTGTAAATATTAAAAAAATCTTAAATTTT
>OHLY01001012.1_pt1 | contig 13603 bp, 7 predicted proteins | sample 1569251 | NCBI WGS metagenome assembly OHLY01 (sample SAMEA3879532, study PRJEB24766) | human gut metagenome | biome: human-associated habitat; feature: feces | place: USA | collected 1985/1987
ATCAATGATTACTACAGTGGGTTATTTCGTCTCGTCAGCGGCTTCGGTTTCGGTTTCGTCAGTCTCTTCCTGTCCGTATGCACCGATATGGAACAGCTGCTGTTCACCGGAGGTTGTGACATGGACGCCCTTCTCCTCCAGCTTCAGGTCTTTCACATACATGGTCTTGGTCGTCTGGGGCAGTGTTGCAAGATCGATCTCAATGGGCTCCAACAGATGTGCGGGATCAGCCTTGTAATGTACTTCGGACAACTCTGCTTCAAAGATACCCTGTACCTTGTCCTCATTCAGATATACAATAGGAACGGTAGCAGATACGACTTCACCGGCTACCAGAGCCTGGAAGTCCAGAGCCATATATTTCTTCGTCAGAGGATCAAAATCAATATTCTTCACCAGAACATCTACATTTTTTCCGTCCAGTTCCAGATAAGCCTGCGTGCCTTCTTTCGCGTTTTTAATGAAAGCAGCTGCATCCTTCTCTGTGAATTTCAAGGATACGTTTTCCTTCATTTCTTTGCCGTACAGAACACCGGTGATAAAACCGTCTCTTCTTAATTTCTTTGCCTTTTCCTCAGGATTTCTTTTCTCAGCTTTTAATGTCAACATAACAATTGCCTCCTCTATCTCTACGTTGGTTTGGTGTAGATGAGAGCTTGTCGGAAGTTCTTTTCACACTATGGTTATTATAGCACATATAGAACAAAGTAAACAGTAAAAATGTCACAAAAATAAGGAAGAAAAAGTAAAAATTACAAGCAAATTTCAAAAAATGCTCAGAGAATGTCATCTTCACCATTGCATCATAAGAACATACTACAACATATACAACACGTTACAACAAGAAAGTAAATGGTTGCACGAAGCAGTAAAATAGGGTATACTTTTCGCAAATACATTTGAATTTACTGGGAGGACACAAGGATGGATATGAATATTGTATGCCTGGATCTGGAAGGAGTACTGGTACCGGAGATCTGGATCGCTTTTGCGGAGGCCAGCGGCATTCCGGAGCTGAAACGAACCACAAGAGACGAGCCTGATTACGATAAATTAATGAAATGGAGAATTGGGATACTGAAGGAGCATGGTCTGGGACTGAAGGAAATTCAGGATACGATCGCGAAGATCGACCCAATCCCGGGCGCGAAGGAATTCTTAGACGAGCTGCGCTCTATTACCCAGGTCATCATTATCAGCGATACCTTTTCACAGTTTGCCGGTCCTCTGATGAAAAAATTAGGTTATCCGACCATTTTCTGTAATTCTCTGGAAGTAGCCGATAATGGTGAGATCACCGGATTTAAGATGCGTGTGGAGAATTCCAAATATACTACGGTCAAGGCACTGCAGTCCATCGGCTTCCAGACCATCGCCAGCGGCGACAGCCATAACGATCTGGGTATGATCCAGGCCAGCAAGGCAGGTTTCCTGTTCAAGAGTACTGAGCAGATCAAAAAGGATCATCCGGAGCTGCCGGCATATGAGACTTATGATGAATTGATGGCAGCGATCAAGAGCGCACTATAATAAAAGACATCATTTAAAATAAAAGACATCTTTCATTAAGAGAAAAGGAAGCAAAAAAGGAAGCGTGGGTATCGAGCAGGATACCTGCGCTTTTGACGCCCACATTATACTAATTTGGAATGAGGTAATCATGGGAATGGAGCAGGAACAGACACCCCATAAGCGCCGTGTGCGGTATAAGGGAAAATATCCGAAAAAATACGAGGAAAAATATAAAGAATTACAGCCGGAAAAATACGGAGATACCATTGCCCATGTCATCAGCAAGGGCAATACGCCCGCAGGTATGCATAGATCCATTATGGTACAGGAGATCCTGGATTTTCTGAAGATCCAGCCGGGCGAGACTGGGTTTGATGCGACACTCGGATACGGTGGACATACGAAAGCAATGCTTGAGTGTCTGAAAGGCAAGGGGCACATCTATGCAACAGATGTTGACCCGGAAGAGTCTGCAAAGACAAGGAAACGTCTGGCAGATCAGGGGTTCGGAGAAGACATTTTAAGTATCCGTCTGCAGAACTTCTGCACGATCGATGAGATTGCAAAAGAAGTTGGCGGATTTGATTTTATCCTTGCGGACCTCGGAGTTTCCTCCATGCAGATCGACAATCCGAAGAGAGGATTTTCCTTCAAAGTTGACGGACCGCTGGATCTGCGATTGAACCAGGAGAAAGGCATCAGCGCGGCGGAGCGCCTGGATAACATTTCCGAGGAAGAACTCGCCGGAATGCTTTATGAAAATTCAGACGAGCCATACTGCGAAGAACTGGCGAAAGCAATTACAAATGAGATTCGCAGAGGCAATCGCATCGATACAACAACAAAGCTTAGAAATGTGATCGAGAAGACTTTGGATTTCCTTCCAAATAATAAAGAAAAGAAGGATATTATCAAGAAGACTTGCCAAAGAACATTCCAGGCACTTCGTATTGATGTCAATAATGAGTTCGAAGTACTGTACGAATTCATGGAGAAGCTTCCGGGAGCGTTGAAACCGGGTGGAAGAGTAGCGATTCTTACCTTCCATTCAGGCGAGGATAAGCTTGTAAAGAAAGCACTCAAAGCAGGATATAAAGAAGGAATCTATTCCGAATATGCAAGAGACGTGGTACGTCCGTCAGCACAGGAATGCGCGCAGAACGGAAGAGCAAGATCCACGAAGATGCGCTGGGCTGTGAAGGCAGAATAGTTGACTTCAATATAATGAAATGTTATAGTTAGTCAGAAATAATAGCGTTCGGTGCTGTTTGATCAGGGAATATATTTCCATATCCTGATCGAAACAGGTAAAAGGGAAACAGGTGCAAGACCTGTACGAACTCGTCACTGTGAGCAGAGAAGCGGTCTTCTTAGAAATTAGATTTCAGAAGACCGCTCCTATACAGACAAGTGTGGAGAGTCCGCACATCCACTGGGAGACCGGGAAGGTGTTCTGTATAGAAGATCTGTAAGTCAGGAAACCTGCCGGCCGCTGGTGCGGGGAATATAAGGATTCCAGATCACGAGTAATTGATTGTACCGAAAGAACCATTCTTACTGTTCGCATTACGTGTGACCAGCAATCATTCATTCGAGTCAGGGTAATTCTATCCATTTTTCGCATTTTATAATTCATAGCTTATGAGGAGACAAAAAAGAAATGAAAAATAAGAGCAGATGGCTTGCGCTTATGCTGACAGGTTCTATGATGATTTCACCATTGTCTTATACAAGAACATATGCGGCAGAAAATGAGCAGCAATATGAGACAAATTTACAGGGAACTGTTGAGGTGGAAGAAGCTGATCCAGATAAGAAACAAGATGAGAGTCAGACAGAAGACGCAGGAAATGTTAAAGAAGATAAAAGAAATGACGATTTAACGAAAGAAGATCAGAAAGAGGAATCTGATAAAGTTGATAATTCTTCGGATAAATCAGATAATCAGAATTCAATCGAAGCAGAAACAAAACCAAATTTAGAGAATAACTCAGAAAATAATTCAGAAAACAACTTAGAAAATAACTCAGAAGAGAAAGATATAGAAACCACTGGGAAAAATTCAGGCACAACTGTCTTAGATCAGGTTGCGGACGAAAAAGCTGATAATAAGGATATACAGATAAAAGATGAGACAGGTAAATCAGAATCTTCTACAGATTCTAACGATTCTACGAATACTCCGGAACCGGAACTTCCGCCACTGCAGGAGGCTCCTTCTGTAACAGGAGAATCTGTGAAGGTAGTAAAAGAAAACGCCGAAGAGTTCGCAATGTTCAAGGTCAGCAAGTCAACAGTTACGAAAAAAGATGGTGAGCTTGAAATTACAATTAAGACAGAAAAAGCACATTATGATGCACTTTATCTTGGCTCTAAAGATGACCTTCTGAAGTCTTCCATAATTGAAGGAACAAAGACAGAAGATGGAGGAATGACATTTACTTTTAAAGTGCCGCAGGCGCAGGCAGGACAGACAATTCCGGTATCTTTGAGAAGATCAAAAAAGCAAACTTGGTATGATACGATGTATCTGTGGATGTATATCCCAACTCCAGAAGAAACATCAACACCAGAACCATCACCGGAACCAACTCCATCACCGAATCCAATGCCTAATCCAGAGCCAACTCCAACTCCGACACCGGAAGCAACAGTAGCAAACGGAATCTACAGTATGGACGTAACTTCCAGTTCTTCCATGTTTAAAGTAGTGGATTGTATCCTGACAGCAAAAGACGGAAAAATGAGTGCCGTGCTTACATTAAGCGGAACCGGTTACGGCTATCTGTATATGGGAACAAAGGAAGAGGCTGCAAGCGCAGATCAGTCATCCTGGATTCCATATCAGGTGAATGAAGAAGGAAAATACACTTATACTGTTCCGGTAGAAGCGTTGGATAAGGAAATCGCAGTAGCAGCATATTCCATTAAAAAAGGAATCTGGTATGACAGAACGCTGACTTTCCAGTCAGAGACAATGAAGAAGATTGCCGATCTTAATTCTACAGATTCTGAGAATAAAGGTGATTCCGGAAACACAGGAAATTCCGGAACTACTGGTGGTTCCAACAATACAGGTAATACAGGAACAAACAATTCTGTTTTTCCAGGCGGTTCTGTACCTGGAACTAATTCAGGAAAAACAGATGGAAACGACGGAAAAGCAGATAATGTATCAAAATACGAATCTGATACAAGTGGTTCTACTTCTCATGTAGACAGTGGAACAACACTGAAAGACGGTGTATACACTCCGGATCGTTTTACCTGGTCCGGTGGAACAGGTAAGGTTCAGATTACTTGTAATAAAGTGACGATCCAGAATGGACAGGCTTATGCAACACTCGTGTTCAGCAGTGATCATTATCAGTATGTGAAAGCGAACGGAAATAAGTATTACACAACAAAGGGCGGCGGGTCAGCGACAGTTGTTATCCCGGTTGCATTGAATCAGAACAATAAGATTATTGGAATGACAGATAAAATGTCTGTCGCACATGAGATAGAATATACGATTTTCATTTATCTTGCAGCGGCGAATGGAGGAACATCTGCAAACGGAACAGATGCTTCAACAAGCAGTAACCAGAAGCTGGATGAAAAAGCACCTGAAATCATAGGTTTGGAATATCAGTCAGAGACAAAGCTTGACTATGCAGAATATTTCAAGATTTATCATTATGATCAGGGGATTGTACTTCTTGAAATCGATATGACGAAGGACACAGCAAGAGACCCTGAAAAAGCAGAGGAAACAAAGTCTGAAAATGAGAAGTCTGCAGAAGATAAAGAGAAGTCTTCCAAGAAGAAAGTAGCTTCTGTTACAATCAATAGATCAGAAGATTCTAAGAACTCAGATGCAGAAAGCAAAGTAGATGCTTCTGCCGAGGAATCCGCAGCTTCGGATAACAACGGCACAAGCGAACAGGAACTGGCAGCAGAGCTTTACAAGGGAAATGTTGTGAAATATCTGATCGTTCCGGAGGATGTGGAAGTTCCGGTTGGTCTTGAGCAGGATATGATCATTGTGAAAAAACCGACAGATCATACTTATGCAGAGTCTGATGAGATTCTGAATATGATGAAAGATCTCGATCTTCTTGATAATATTGCGGCAGTTGGAATGAAGAGCAAAGACTGTACAGTATCCGAGATTGCTGATAAGATGAAAGCAAAAGACGGAGAGAAGAATGCTGAAGTTGCATATGCAGGAACAGCGGACAAGCTGAAGTTGAAGAACCTTGTGAAGAGTGAAGTGAATCTTGCTTTGTTTACAGGAGATATTCTTCCAAGAGAAGATTCTGAGGAAAATGCAGCGAAAGATACTGACAAAATAGTAGATAAAGACAGTAAAGATACAAAAGAGACTCTGACAGTAGAAGAGAAGACGGAACAGTTCGAAGAGCTGACAGAAAAGCTTGCAATGCTTGGAATTCCGGTACTCGTTGATCGTTCTTCCGAGGAAAAGACAGAACTTGGAAAGCAGGAGTGGATCAAGGTTTACGGTGTTCTCTACGGATGTGAAGAGCTGACGAACGAGAAGTTTGATGCGGCAGTAGCAGCGGCAGAGAAATAGGAGAGAAAAATAGAATGAAGATAAGAAGATGCAGAATCACAGCGTTAATGCTTTCAGCTGCACTTCTGCTCGGAGGCTGCGGTTCTACCGCAGCCTCCGGTGGAAACAGCGGTAATAATTCAGCAGGTACAGATGTAACAAAGGATAAGACCAAAGATGTAGCCGACAAGACAAAAAAAGCACCGGAGATTGAAGGACTTACTTATGAATCTACAATGGATCTGACTTACGCGACAGAATTCGATGTATACTATTATAAGGATGGATATAAGTTGATCGATGTCCATGAAGATAAGCGATATCTGATTGTTCCGGAAGGTGAAGAAGAACCGGAAAATCTAGCGGATGATATTGTTGTGATCCAGCAGCCGACAGAGAATATTTATATGGCGGCGACAGCATCCATGTCTCTGTTTGATGCAATCGGCGGAATTGACAAGGTAAAATTCTCCGGACTTGAGGCTTCCGGCTGGTATGTAGAGAGTGCAAAGGAAGCAATGGAATCCGGAGCGATGACATTTGCGGGAAAATACAGCGAACCGGATTATGAGACTCTCGTTGACGGAGACTGTGATCTGGCAATCGAATCAACGATGATCCTTCATACACCGAAGGTACAGGAAATGATCGAAGATCTTGGGATTCCGGTATTTGTAGACTACTCCAGTTATGAGTCACATCCGCTTGGAAGAACCGAGTGGATCAAGCTTTATGGGGCGCTTCTGAATAAAGAGGAAGAAGCGGATACATTTTTTGACCAGCAGGCTCATGTGATCGAGGAACTGAAAGGATTCGAGAACACGGAAAAGACGGTTGCTTATTTCTATGTGAGTACAGATGGTTCAATTGTTGTGAGAAAATCTGACGATTATATTCCGTCAATGATCGAAATCGCAGGTGGAAGATATGCGTTCAAAGATCTGAAGAATCCGGACAGCAACGCACCATCTGTTAAACTGACGATGGAGGAATTCTATGCGACTGCTGTAGATGCAGATTATCTGATCTACAACGGGACGATCGACGGACAGATAAATAGTATCAGTGAGTTGGAAGCAAAGAATGAATTGTTCTCTGAATTCAAGGCGGTGAAAGACGGAAATGTCTGGTATACCGGAAAGAACTTATATCAGGCAACAGATACAGTCGGAGAGCTGATCAAAGATATGCATCTGATGCTGACAGACAGTGATGCATCTCAGATGACATTTCTTGAAAAGATGGAGTAGAAGAATGGAGCAGACAAGTTTTCATCAGGAAAATTTCAGACGGCGTACAAGATACACAGCGGTATTTCTGATTCTTGCAGCAGTATTTTGTGTTGTGACAGTGCTAAATATCAATACCGGAAATGTTCATATTCCGGTGCCTAAGATTCTGCGCATTCTCTTTCTGAAAGAAGGAGCGGCGACAGAGTACAATATTATATGGAAGATCCGTCTTCCGAGAATTCTGATGGCAGCATTGCTTGGTGGTGCATTGTCTCTTTCAGGTTTTTTGCTGCAGACATTTTTTTCCAATCCTATTGCCGGACCTTTCGTTCTCGGAATTTCTTCCGGAGCGAAAATGGTCGTGGCACTTACAATGATCGTGTATTTGAAATATATCGGAAGATTTTCTTCGTATACACTGATTCTTGCAGCATTTATCGGGTCGCTGATCTCGACGGGATTTATCCTTCTGATGTCGAAAAAAGTGCAGCATATGGCGTCTCTTCTTGTCGGGGGGATCATGATCGGATATATCTGTTCGGCTATCACGGATTTTGTTGTGACATTTGCGGATGATTCTGATATTGTGAATCTGCACGGGTGGTCACAGGGAAGTTTTTCCGGAATGAGTCGGAGCAATATTCGTGTGGCAGCAGTGGTTGTCGGACTTGCGGTGCTGTTTACATTTTTCCTGTCCAAACCAATCAGTGCATATCAGTTGGGAGAAGCATATGCGCAGAGTATGGGAGTCAACATCAAGACGTTTCGCGTGATTTTGATCTTGCTTTCCAGTATTCTGTCAGCGTGTGTGACAGCATTTGCGGGACCGATTTCCTTCGTGGGAATCGCAGTTCCGTTTCTTGCAAGGAAGGCATTTGGAACGTCAAAACCGATCGTGGTCATACCGGGAACGTTCTTTATGGGAGCTGTGTTCTGTATGATCTGTGACTTGATCGCACGAATGGCACTGGCACCGGTGGAATTGAATATCAGTACGGTGACTTCTATTCTGGGTGCACCGATCGTTATCTATATGATGATACCGAAGGGAGGAAGAAAATAAGATGGCAGATTATTATTTTCAAATGAAAGACCTGTCGGTAGGTTATAATGGAAACTCCCTGATCCGTGATATTAATATCGGGATCAACAAGGGGGAGATCGTGACTTTGATCGGCCCGAATGGTTCGGGAAAGTCAACGATTTTGAAAAGTATTACAAGACAGCTGAAAGTCGTTGGAGGAAATGTATTTTTTGACGATACTTCTCTCCTGAAACTGCCGTACAAAAAGCTTGCGTCTAAGATGGCGGTCGTGTTGACGGATCGGATCAAGACAGAGTTGATGACTTGTCATGACATTGTGGCGACCGGACGCTATCCTTACACAGGACGACTTGGGATTCTGACACAGGAAGATGAATGTCTGGTGGAAGAGGCGATGCAGGCGGTGCATGCGCAGGAACTCGGCAACCGTGATTTTAATGCGATTAGTGACGGACAGAAGCAGCGCGTTCTGCTGGCGAGAGCAATCTGTCAGGACCCGGATGTGATCGTTTTAGATGAGCCGACTTCATTCCTGGATGTAAAATATAAGTTGGAGCTGTTGTCTATCCTTGAGCGGATGGCAAGGCAGAAGAAGATTACGGTGATTATGTCTCTTCATGAAATCGATCTGGCACAGAAGATTTCAGATAAGATCATCTGTGTCAAAGGCGAGACGATTTCACATTACGGAAGTCCGGAAGAAGTATTTACAGAAGAAATCATTCGCGAATTGTATGGAATCAATAATGGATATTTTGACCCGCTTTTTGGAAGTATTGAACTTCCTGCGCCGGAGGGTGAGCCGGAAGTGTTCGTGATCTCTTCCGGCGGAACTGGAATCCCGGTTTATCGAAGACTTCAGAAGGAGCACATCCCGTTTGCGGCAGGTATTTTATATGAAAATGATATGGATTACCGGCTGGCAAGATTACTTGCGGCAGAAGTGATCACGGAAGAACCGTTTGAGGAGATTCGGGAAGAAACGCTTCAGAAAGCATTTGAGACAATAGGGAAATGTAAGCGTGTGATCAATGCCGGAGTGAAGATCGGAACATGGAATATAGGGATTGAGAGATTGCTTGAAAGAGCAGAAATAGAAGGGAAATTATAAAAACGTATAAAAATGAGCTGAGATAGCATTTTAAATGTGTTTTAAAAAGCGCTGTCAACGCTCTTTTTTGTTGCTATTCATGATTGTGAATGGTAGAATAGAACAGTATAGGCTATAAAAAAGATGGGAAAATAGCAGTACAGACTGTTATGTGATGGGAGGCAATTTATGAGTAACAATGGACAATCAGCAAAGAGAGCAAGCTTCTCGGGTAAAATCGGATATGTGCTTGCTGTTGCAGGCTCAGCAGTAGGCCTGGGAAATATCTGGAGATTCCCGTATCTGGCTGCGAAATATGGAGGGGGAATCTTCCTTCTTGTTTATCTGGTTCTGACCGTATCTTTTGGATATGTTCTGATCATGTCAGAGACAGCACTTGGAAGAATGACAAGAAAAAGCCCGGTTGGAGCTTTTCAGACATTTGGTAAGACAAAATCATTTAAGATCGGCGGATGGCTCAATGCAATAATCCCTATGCTGATCGTGCCGTATTATAGTTCGATCGGTGGCTGGGTTATCAAGTACCTTGCAGAGTATTTGAAAGGAAATGTGCAGACTGTCGCACAGGATGGATATTTTACAGAATTTATTTCAGATTCTTTTCAGGTAGAAGCATGGTTCATCGTGTTTGCTATTCTTGTATTCTGTGTTATCCTGGCAGGAGTTGAGAATGGTATAGAGCGAGTATCTAAGATTATGATGCCAATCCTTGTTATCCTTGCGGTTATTGTAGCAATTTATTCTGTAACAAGACCGGGAGCAATTGAAGGTGTGAAGTATTTCCTGATTCCGAATCCAAAGCACTTCTCAGCAATGACGGTTGTTGCGGCAATGGGACAGATGTTCTACTCCCTGTCAATCGCGATGGGAATTTTGTATACATATGGTTCTTATATTGGTAAAGACGTTGATCTTGAGAAGAGTACAACACAGGTTGAGATTTTCGATACAGCAATCGCAATGCTCGCAGGACTTATGATCATTCCGGCTGTATTTGCATTCTCTGGTGGAAACCCGGACAATCTGCAGGCAGGACCATCTCTGATGTTCATCACACTTCCGAAGGTATTCGCAAGTATGGGCGTTGGAAGGCTGGCTGGTATCCTGTTCTTCATATTGGTACTTCTTGCAGCAGTGACAAGTGCAATCTCACTTCTAGAGACAAGCGTATCTACATTCCAGGATGAACTTCACTGGAGCAGACCGAAATGCTGTATCCTTATGGCTGCTGTTATGCTTATAATCGGAACCTTATCTTCTATGGGATATGGAGTATTGAGCTTTATTCAGATTTTCGGAATGGCATGTCTGGACTTCTTTGACTTCCTGACAAATTCCGTGATGATGCCACTTGCAGCACTTGCAACATGCTTCTTGATCGTTCGTACCGTTGGATTTGACAAGATTGCAAGGGAGATTGAGCAGTCATCTGCATTTAAGAGAAAGAAATTATACATGTTCTTTATGAAATATCTGGCACCGATCTGCCTGATTATTATATTATTAAGTTCTATTGCAAATGTATTGGGAATTATTTCTATGTAATGGAAAATGCTTGTTAAAATAGACAAGTAATCTTGCTGTAAATCTACCTGCATGGTATAATATGACTAGACTTGTAAAGTTTAGAAACAGTTCAGCCATACAACGAAGTGGTCATAAACTGACGGTCTTACGTTGTATGGCTGAATTGCAATAATTTTACATTTTAAGAAAATAATAGGAGTGATTAAGATGTATCAGGAAGAGTATAAGCGCTGGATGGCAGCAGATTTAGAAGACGCAGATCTGATGCCGGAGTTAACTAAAATCGAGGGAAATGATGACGAGATCAAGGAGCGTTTCGCAGTTGCGCTGAAGTTTGGAACAGCCGGACTTCGTGGTGTACTTGGAGCAGGAACAAACAGAATGAATATCTATGTTGTTCGTCAGGCTACACAGGGACTCGCTAACTGGGTAAAGACACAGGGCGGTACACAGACAGTAGCGATCAGCTACGACAGCCGACTCAAGAGTGATGTGTTTGCGAAGACAGCAGCAGGAGTTCTTGCAGCGAACGGAATTAAAGTAAGAATCTACGATGCTCTGATGCCAGTACCGGCACTTTCCTTTGCAACACGCTATTATAACTGTAACGCAGGTGTTATGGTAACAGCATCCCACAACCCGGCGAAGTATAACGGATATAAGGCATACGGACCGGATGGATGCCAGATGACAGATGATGCAGCAGCAATCGTATACGAAGAGATCCAGAAGACAGATGTACTTACAGGTGCGAAGTATATGTCTTTCGCTCAGGGAGTTGAAGAAGGTCTGATCCGTTTCGTAGGAGATGACTGTAAGGATGCACTGTATGAGGCAATCGAGTCCCGTCAGGTTCGTCCGGGTCTGTGTAAGAGTGCAGGACTGAAGCTTGTATACAGCCCACTGAATGGATCTGGATTAGTACCGGTAACACGTGTACTTAAAGACATCGGAATCACAGATGTAACAATTGTTCCGGAACAGGAATACCCGAACGGCTATTTCCAGACCAGCGCTATCGATTGTGCGGGAAAGAACGATGTGGTATTGAAATTCCAGCACTTGTTTCGTTGGAATAATTGGTTCACCGGAAAACGTGCCGGCCTTTGGGTTGGCGTCAGCAACGACGGGGTGAATTGGAAAGAGTATAACGTGATGGATAAGATCCCCGCCGCTACCCAGCTTCATGCCCCGGTGAACGAGGAGATCAACATCAGCGAGGTAGCCGCGAACCAGAAAACCGTCTACTTGCGTTTCTTCTGGCGGGATATCTTCTCTTGGTATTGGATGGTCGATGATATTGAGCTGACAGAGCCTTTCGCGCATGACTTGGCCTTGGAGAAAGTGACCTCACACCAAGAAACCGGGAATACGTTCACGAAGGAAGACGTGTTGAAAGTGAAGCTGAAGAACGTTGGCTCCCAGCCCGTAGACGAGGATTTCACGGTAACCGCCTCTTTAAACAACGGTCAGAAACTAACCGCCACGGTAACCGCCTCCGGGCATCCGATCGCTAAACAAGAGGAATATGAGGTAGCTTTCCCTGCTACCGACCTAACCCAGATGGGCTCCTATAAAATAGAGTTCGCTATCCAATACCCGAAGGATGAGCGTTCGTCAAACAACGTATTAAAAGCGAACCTGTTCGCTGCCCGTATGAACTTGGGTAAGTTGACGAAGTTCAATAAGATCAGCAACACGGAATATGAGTTCGTCTCCGGGTACGCTAAGGTTAAGTTGATGTTTTACCGGGATGATATCTTCCGTATCTGGTTGGCACCGGATGGGGAGTATACCAATCCGGCGGCAAACTCGATCGTTGTAGATTATGGGGTAAAGAACCCGAGAGTCTCCATGGCCGACAACGGCAGCTATTATAAGTTCACGACTTCCCAATGTGTCGTACGTGTCTATAAGAACCCTATTCGTTTCGCCATGTATGACAAGAATAACCGTGCCGTGATCTACGAGGAGGCCGAACCACTTGCCTTCGGACTAAAAACGACCCAAACGATGCGCCGTAGCGGTGATGAGGATTTCTACGGTTGCGGTATGCAACAAGGTAATTTCTCATACGCTGGGAAGGAAGCGGATATCGAGGTGACCGGTTGGGATGAGGATCAATCCTCTAACCCGGCTCCCTTCTATATGTCCACGAAAGGATATGGCGTATTCCGCAATACGTTTGCCCCGGGACATTATGCCTTCAACGGCACGGAAATGCTGGACAAGAACTATGATGATGGCTTTAAGCTGATGGGCTTCACCAGTCAGTTGACGCATAACGAGAATCGCTTTGACGCATTCTACTTCTACGGCCCTTCCTTGAAAGACCTATTGAACGACTATACGGATATCACCGGAAAACCTTTTATGCCGGCGATGTGGATGCTTACGATGGGAGACGCCGACTGCTATAACAAAGGGGAACAGCGCACCGGATGGCCTCAATCCACCCCGGACGTAATCAGCCAAGTTGCCGATAAATATGTGGAATATGATATGCCCCGTGGCTGGATCTTGCCGAACGATGGCTATGGTTGCGGCTATGTGAAATTGGATTCTGTTGTGACGGAATTAGGCAAACGAGGCTTCCATACGGGCTTGTGGACAGAGAATGG
>OHLY01001019.1_pt1 | contig 13514 bp, 12 predicted proteins | sample 1569251 | NCBI WGS metagenome assembly OHLY01 (sample SAMEA3879532, study PRJEB24766) | human gut metagenome | biome: human-associated habitat; feature: feces | place: USA | collected 1985/1987
CGATGCTTCCGCAGAGCCTTATACGGCGCTCAACGTGATGGACTACGACATCGTGATCTACTCGGGTATCACACCCCAACAGGCCGAGCGGGTGCACTACACCTTGCAGCACGCCTGTCTCGTTCCAGGTGGCAAGCCTTTGCCTGGCAACATGAAAAGCTGTGCTGGTCCGGCACCAAAAGTCATGTATTAATAGCAATGATTAAATATCTATAAATAGATAAGTTGTTTGCTGCCACATTATAACTAATTAGTTATATTTGTGCAATGACATCAGTTGACGGTAAAACCACCGATATAAGAATTATATTCAGAACAGAAGAATTTGAAAAATTCTACAATAGTCTGAATACAAGAGTAAAGGATAAGTTTGAATATACATTTGGACTTGTACAAACTGTATATGCTTTACCTGTAAAGTATATAAAACATTTAGACGGAACAAACTTGTATGAGATGCGTGTATCTGTTGGTTCAAATGAATATCGGACGGTGCTATTTGCGATTGATAACAGTAATGTCATATTATCAACAAAGATAATCCTGCTTAACGGCTTCCTGAAAAAATCCACAAAAGATTATGATAAACAGATAGCCAAAGCTGTGCGGATCTTAAAAGATTTAGCGTTATGATACAATTAGATGAAAAAAAGTTAGCAAAGCTCAAGACAACCAATCAGTTGCTTGATGAAAAATACGGGAAACATGGTACAGCTTCTCGTGAATCTTTCAATGAAAGGACAATGGCGTGGTATTATGGTGATATACTTCGGGAACGGCGCAAAGAACTTAAATTAACCCAAAAACAGTTGGCGCAGAAAATCGGCAAAGAACAGAGCTATATTGCCCGCGTTGAAAAAGGAGAAGCTGATATACAATTGTCAAGCTTCTTTCGTATTGCTCGTGCTTTGGGTATTGAGTTTACTCCAACATTCATTTTATAGAATTATCATTGAGATATTTGAAAAAGCAAGAGAGCTTGAATCTAAAATAAAACAGCCGGAACCGCTTCATCAAGCAATCCCGGCTGCGCCTAAAACAAAATAACCGCTGTTACCTGTCTTTATTTCACTCCTTCTGTCATGCTGAGCGAAGTTGAAGCATCCCTTCTCCTGCGGACCGCCAACGGTGCTCCCAGTTCTTCCCGTTCCACTATTTCAATAAACCCGCTCTGTTCCAATTCGAATAGAGCAGGATATACCCGCAGCCTGTCTGCACCGGAAAAACGGATTATATTTTCCACCGGAATATTACCCGGACAAGATTCCAGATAATCAACAATCTTCCGGGTATCAACAGCCTTGTAGTTTATATCATTCATCATTTTGAAATTAAGTTAAGTTTCTCCAAACACTCCTTATTCTTCAGAGTTCTCTTTTTATCAAAAATCCACCCCCATTTATTAAAATACTTAATGACAGAACAAATGTGATACTTCAATAATTTCTTGTTTTTGTATGAACCCTTTTCGTATTCATGATATATAGAAACAACAGGATAATACATGGTTTTAGAAACCTCTCCTATCCTGCGGCACAAATCCAAATCTTCGGCATACATAAAGAAGCGCTCGTCAAATCCACCGACTTTTTTCAATACATCCACCCGCATAAACATGAAGCAGCCCGATAAGGACGGAACTTCTATTATCCGGTCATATCCGCTATCATGCAACTCAAAACGGGCGTTATGTTTCATCTGATAGCTCTTTAGGGGAATAAACCGTCTGCCGAACAAATCCATAGGAGTTGGTAACAACTTACACAAATACTGAATACTCCCACTTGGATAAAGCACTTTCGGCATCACTAAGCCGCAATCCGCATGACTTTCCATGAACCGGGCAAGTCCTTTTATCACATCTTCATTCCAATAAATATCCGGATTCAATACAACATGATAGTCAGCACTTTTCTCTATCGACTTCCGAATAGCAATGTTATGCCCACTGCCATATCCCAAGTTATCGCTATAAATATAGACTATTCTCTCCGACATGGCTTTCAGTTCACGCAGGCTATCATTCGAAGAATGGTCTATGATGTACAAAATATCAATATCGGATTGAAGAACGCAGTTCACCAAACGATGTAAATCAGCAATCGCCGTATGAAAAGCAACAATAGATCCAGTAGTCATGATTTCTTTCCCCCTCTTAAATATACATGTTTCAACATTATTTTTCCCCAACTAATTACCAATCTTCGTAAGAACTTTATTAAGGAAAAAGAGTAAGCAACGCCAAAAAGTAGAAGATTGATATAATGAAAGTTATATGCATATCGCAAATTGTAAAGTTCACCTTTTTCCATCTGCCATAAATTACCAGACAAACCACAATCTCCCCATCTTCCCTTTTGACAAATGCAACATGCAACCCTTTCATTCAACAGAATACATTTATAATGATATATAATCTTATTAAAGAAAAACGCGTCTTCCATATACTTCATCATAGAAGGAAACATCCCTGTTTTTTCAAGAACCATACGGTGAAAAATCACTGTAGGAGGGGCAAAATAGTTTTTAAACACCTGATCCTTAATAGTTATCACATTTTCATTTCCCATTTTCTTCAGAACGTTTATCTTGTCATCTCCATACAACCCCGCTATCAATGCAACATCAGGATGACTTAAAAGATAATCCATTTGTAATTTCATCTTCCCAGGCAACCATTTGTCATCCGAATCATTAAAGGCCAAATAATCACCTCTTGAAAGAAGAATACCCTGATTGCGCGCGGCAGCCACTCCTCCATTTTTTTGTTTAATCAAAAACATAAAATCCCGGAATCGGGAATTTGCCATATATTCTTCAATAAGCCGGGCGGAAGAATCTCGGGAACCGTCATCTACTATTATTAATTCCCAACTATATTCATTACAGGACAATTCGGCAATAACAGAATCAATGCACTTGATTATTGTATCTTCAGAATTGTATACCGGTATAATTACTGATAGTAACATGTTATTTATCTAAATATTATAAGTACGTCTGTGTTGCTCAAAGAAGAAATAAGACAGAAACAGGTAATTAAGATTTTGATAGGAGGCTAATAGGAAATCTCCCTTTACATGCAAAACCATATAGAATACAAAGATTGAGATGTACATTAATTTCATCAAGCTGTATTGGCTTGGAATATTCCTTATCATCCTATAAAAAAGATAAAAGATCAGCCCATATAAAATAAAAGACAAAATGCCATAATAATAAGCATGACGAATATATCCACAATCGGTATCCCCATAATACGAACCGTCATCATTCATATATTTGCCACTACCTGTAATAATGTTATAATCCGGATCTATCCGCAGATGATTCTCAAACAATGAATTTGTTGATTCTGAAGAAAACTCTCCTTTTTCTTCCAAATTATAAAAGAATTCCAAGCCATATCTAAATATATATTCATATTCCGAATTAGCTATATATACTGATACGATTGAAGAAAACATAATTACAACAATAAAGAATTTATATGCAACATATTTTCGTATGCGCTCCACGAAAATATTGATTCTCCACATAAAGACAATACACGAAATACCCACTCCAATCAAGCCGCTTCGACCGGTCATCAATACAGAAGCGAAAATAAACAGATAAGCCACTACATAATAAAGCGCGTTATGCATTAACGAAGTACGCATTAAGTACGCCGCAACAACCAGCCCCAGAGACTGTTGAACGCCAAAGTCCCATACCAAACTTCCACTTATGCCATTGCCCCTGAATCCTTTCTCAATGTCACCTTTAGCGTATAACTCAAACAATTCATCATTACGAATCAGATACCTAATCCATTCTCCGATGGTCGGTATAAAGAACATCACCAATATGATAATGCTCTGTATAAAGATAATCTTCAAGACATCCTCCAAAAAGGTATGCGGCGATTCATCTTTGTAAAAGTACCGACAGATAAAATATGCTCCGATAAACATTAAGATATTACACACATACATTACCGGAACCGTAATATCTTCCAATGAGTTATATAAATAGAAAGCAATAGAAATCAGAAATAGAATAGAATAACAAAGAAATGGCCTCCCCAAGAACAGAGGAATTTTTCTTGTGATACCTTTTCTAAAAGAAATAAGAATTAATATCAAAGATAGTATGATACCACTCCTTACCTGCCTCGGAAAGGGAATAATCGCAAAATTATATAAAAATAAAAACAGTACAAAAACGCGCTTCTTCACAACAAAGCCAAGATTTATATTAACGGATATCTGTTACCAGCAAAACGCTTGAGAATCGACAAATTGGCACTCATATTGAGACGCATCCAATCCAATGAAAACGCATAATAGAGAAACTCTTTTAAACGATAATGTTCTAATGACATATAGACTACTTATTTCATATATTGATAGGTCTCTCTTATTGTTTTCAAGGTTATCGGATGCTCTATATAATTTTTCCCTATATTTTTTTCTATATATTCACGCCTGCATTTTATCGAATTTTCAATTTGACTTAAATTTGTATTCTGGCTAATTTGCGTAGCCGACAGTCTATACTTCAACAGTACCTCCTGGATATTATAGAAATCTCCATGAGCCGCCAAATCTATCCACATTTTATAATCCTCCGCATGCAAATAATCGTCGTGATACACAATTCCGGTATCAACCAGAATCTGTCTCCGTATCATTACCGTTGGATGAGCAAAACAAGTCTGAATAAACAATAGATTTTTCAGATCTTCCGATTCTTCTGGCAAAAACAGAGTGAATCTCTTAGCCGTATCTACTCCAAAAAGAATGATTTGCGTTCCACAAACTACGATATTTGGACTTTCCTCCATCACCTTGACTTGCTTTTCAAAACGTGTTGGAAGAGAAACATCATCAGCATCCATCCGTGCTATATATTTCCCTTGAGCCAAGTCCAATCCTCTATTCAATGTATAGATCAAACCCTCATTTTTTTCATTCCGATAATAACGAATTCTCTTATCCGAATAAGCATGAATCACCTCTTCTGTATTATCCTGCGATCCGTCATTGATAATGATCAACTCAAAGTCCGTAAATGTTTGGCTTAAAATACTATCGATAGATTCCCCTATCGTATCTTGAACATTATAAGCCGGCAATACTACACTAATCAACATGCTTTTCTAATATTTTATCCACATAAGGAGATACTTCTAAAATATCCTGCAAATGCCATGTATCCACATAAGCTGATAATTTGCCTGTCGTATTATTTATATAATAAACTGGCTTATGAAATAAAATAGATAAAATTAACCCATGCAAACGAGTCGTTATTACTTCCGAGTAAGGGGAAATAAAATCACAACCTCTCTTTAGAAGATAAGGACGAACAATACGGATAGCATATTCATCAGCCAGACGGTTAACAAATCTTTGCAAAACAGTTAAACAAGTTATTTTTTGCAAGTAATAAGCAGCTCTTTTCATTATCCTCAAAATCAATAAGCAAATTGGTCTTCTTTCTAATGAGGGCCAGTCACGTATATCAAAACCTCTCAAATCATCCAATATGGTAGAAAAATCCATTTCCTTATCAATACGCCTCAGATAAAGTTTTTGCCCCCAAAAAACACATTCTCTGTATTTATTCAAATATTCATCAGATATATAAAAAGCCATATCTGGAACTAACAAAATCTTATTCTTTCCAAAATGCTCTTTCAAAAAGTTATAACTCCATTTATCACGCGCACACAATGTCAAATCATTATGACGAGCCATGACTGCCGCATCTTTCGCTATTAAAGATTCATCCTCATACCAAATAGACTGAGGAAACATTATGATCCGATTATTTGGGAACTGTTCTATTACTCTCAAACGGAAATCTTGACACTCCCTATACAAATCACCAAAATTACCTCCACCATTAAACAGTATAACGGTTTCGGGGTGGAGGTAATTTTCACACCATGAATTTGACGAAGACTGCAAACACTTATATTTTATAGAAGATAAAAACTGCCTTTCACCTTCCCATATCAATATATCTCCTATATTACCATGATAAGGATTATCTAAATGTACATAATCTGATGTTATTAAAGGTTCTATATTATCTTTTATTATCTTCCTTAATTCTTCTATCTTTTCCTGAAAATCCATTATTTTATATTTAAGCCATTTATAATCAATCATTTCAATATCTATTACAGATAAACATTTTTCATAACGACTACAATTTTTCCTCTATCACTTATATATCCCACAAATTTTCCTAAGTTGAACAATCAAAATTTCCCGTTCTCTTCTATCTAAACCGAAACAATACATAACTAAAAAATTCAATACCAACGAGAGTATTCCTAAAAAAATAATTTTCTCTTCATCACCAATCATTTCCAATGGTAAATAAACAATAGGGAAGACAAACGCAGTCACCACGATCACTCTCCCTAACACCTCTCGCAAATATCTTTTAATAGAAAAAGCATAAAGCCGCTTCAAATACCACAAGCGCACCCAAAGTATCAAAATACTCAAAATACAACGAATCTCCAGTACCACCTCTGGTACATACCCTATCCTCAAAAACAAATAACTGACTGGCAGGTTGGCCAGGATCATCACACTCATCAGTATCTGATAATCACGGATCTTTCCCGTGGCCTGTACCGATACCCAAAGTGGACCTTGCAAAGCGTCCAGCAAAGAGAGCAATATCATCAAGCGACAAAACGACACCGTATGCGCAGGTACCTCCCCCAACCACAGCGACAACACTTCCTCACAACAGATATACAGAGGCAAAGAGATAGCGAACAACAGGAAATAAGAGTATTTCGAGGTACGCATGATCAAGTCGATGAAATAACAACGATCGCCTGACACATAGGATTTCACGATCTGAGGATTGAATGCTGTCTGGAAATTACTCACAAAACTATAGACCGCCGTTTGTACCTGATTGGCGATACCCATAGCAGCGTTCACCGTCACGCCGAAAAAAAGATTCAACAAGATGTTCAATCCTTGCGAGGCTCCCATATTGGCTATTCCTCCAAACAGACTCCAGCCAGAGAAACCTAGCAACTCGCAGAACAACCCTTTATCCCAAAAGAAATGATAATGACATACTGCAAACGATCGCCTGCAATACAAATAATAACAAGCCAACACCAAAGCCAGTACGACAAACATCAAGAACCCATAAAAGATCAAACGATCCCATGCGGTCCAAGTCAACAAATACACAATCAACAAACGAAACACGGCCTCAATCACACTGATATAAGCATAGAATGACATCCGCTCATGTGCGATAATGGCTGCGTTATAAGGAGCACGCATGATATTAACACAAGTGCCCAATATCGTAAATTGATATGTAAGTGTCACCGCCCATCCCCTATCCGCAGGATATTGGATGTAGCGTTCCAAAAACCACAACCCAGCAGTCTCCGCAAGTACGAACGTCAGCAACGCTATTCCTAAATGGATCGTGACACTGGCAGAGAACACGTGTTGGGTTGTCACCAAATCCCCACGTCCCAACTCATAATTCAAGAACCGTTGCGTGGAGGTGACCATGGCGTTATTGACAAACGTAAAGAGTACAACTATTCCTCCCACCACGTTATAAATCCCGTAGTCCTCTACCCCCAGCATCTGTAATACAACTCGGCTGGTGTATAGCGTCACCCCCATGATCAAGAGCATACGTACATAGAGGAACAGCGTGTTCTTCGCTATCCGCTTATTATTCTCGGATATTGAATGCATATATCTTATTGAGAATTGGTATCCTTCAAATTTAGAGCAACTGTAACACTCTTCAAATTCTCAAGCGTACAACTTTCTTGATTTGCACACAGCCTTCATACTGCTTGGATAGCCATCAAAACGAACCACATAAAAAGCGTTAGCACTGACTTCGGTCACGCAGTATATATTCAAGGGAATATACAGTATATATCCGGATGCACATGTAGTATATATCCTCAAGAGACAGATAGGTAGATATATGTTATAGTAACCGAATATATTTAGGATCGACCTCTACAGCAGCAACCAACAGACCTGGTATCTCTACGATCAAACGTTTCACACGGGTCCCTCGTATAGAGAGTAAACGACCCTCGTAGCCATCCAGTGGACCACCCTCGATGCGGATCATGCGACCGTACATCGCAGGAGTTAATTCTTCCACCAAGAAATAACGTGGGGAATCATCGGAATGGACAGCACAGATAAAACGGTTCATCTCCGCATGGCCTACCGTCATCGGCTTACGGTAGCCACCACGCAAATAACGATATTGGAGGGTACTGATCTCTTCTACGATTGGATCCATACAGGTACGGGTAGTATGGGCAAAAAGTAAATCGTGCAGAAGAGGAACCTCCTCACGAATCCGCTTACCCTTCCTCTCGACCAACCGCCAACGCATAGGAGTGAAAATCTCAATACCCTTTTCCTCTAGCAACCTATAGGCCGGGCGTTTAGCATTGGGACGGGTCAAGTCTCGCAATACGAACCAATCGTCTGTTAAAGGATATTCCATTGGATAAGGGATAATTCTTCTAGTCCTGAAAGGATGTGTATTTTCTTAATATCCAATCAGTTATACAATAGACTCTTGTAAGTTAGAAAGCGTATACTCTCTTTTCAAGACCTTTTGTTGCCATCGAAGCCAACTTGTTTTACGCTCAAAAGACCCTATATTTAATACCGAGAAGGCATTTTTATAGCCTTTGAGCTATTTTGGCAAATAGGCTACTTGGCGAATAGCATTCGTTTCACGCCGCAAATATAGCAAAAAATAACCAAACACAAGCAAACATCAAGCCTTGTTTGTGTTTGGTTATTTTTCACTACATTTGTGTTCGCTAAAATAAGGAGTAATTTAAAATGATCGATCAACCTACCATAGACCGGATATTGGACGCGGCGAACATCGTGGATGTTGTCTCTGAATTCGTGACTCTTCGGAAACGAGGGATCAACTATGTAGGATTATGCCCATTTCATTCGGACAAATCACCGTCTTTTTACGTATCCCCCTCAAAGAATATCTGTAAGTGTTTCGCTTGCGGAGAAGGTGGAACCGCCGTTCACTTCATCATGAAGCATGAGCAACTCAGCTATTTCGACGCTTTACGCTTTCTGGCGAAAAAATACAATATAGAGATACAGGAACGGGAACTTACCGAGAAAGAGAAACAAATCCGTAGCGACCGGGAAAGTATGCTTATCGTCAATAGTTGGGCGGGACAATACTTCTCTACTTTATTACATGAGCATGTTGAAGGGAAAAGCGTAGGTATGCGTTACTTTGCCGAGCGAGGATTGCGGGAAGATATCATCCGTAAATTCCAGCTCGGGTATAGCTTGGACCAGCGGGATGCTTTATACAAAACCGCTATAAAAGCAGGTTATAAAAAGGAATTCCTCGAGAAAACCGGTTTAGTTATCGCTTATGATAACGGAAACGTGAACGATCGTTTTCGGGGACGTGTTATCTTTCCCGTCCATACGCTAAGTGGAAAGGTCGTGGCATTCGGCGGACGTGTATTGAAAAAGGACGAGAAGACCGCGAAGTACGTAAACTCTCCCGAAAGCGAGATTTATCATAAAAGCAACGAGCTTTACGGCATCTATTTCGCCAAGCAAGCAATCATGAAACAGGATCGCTGTTTCTTGGTGGAAGGATATATGGACGTGATCGGTATGCACCAAGTGGGCGTAGAAAACGTGGTTGCCTCCTCGGGTACGGCGCTCACGCAAGGGCAAATCCGGCTCATACATCGTTTCACGAATAATATCACGGTATTATACGATGGAGACGCCGCCGGAATCAAAGCGGCTCTCCGGGGTATCGATATGTTATTGGAAGAAGGGATGAACGTCAAGGTCGTGCTTCTTCCGGCGGGAGAAGATCCGGACTCGTTTGCCCGCAGCCATAGCGCAAGCGAGTTCGCAGAGTTTATCAGCCAGAACGAGACGGATTTCATCCGTTTCAAGACGAAGTTGTTATTGGCGGAAGCGGGGGGTGATCCGATCAAACGTTCCGCCCTGATCTCGGATATTATCCGTACGGTAGCGATCATACCTGATAATATCGCTCGCTCCGTGTATATCCGGGAATGTAGTACGACCATGGAGATAGACGAGCAAGTCTTACTCAACGAGGTCAATAAGATCCGTCTCAACAAGGAAGAGAACCAAGCGGCTAAATCCGTAAGGAATACACCGCCCGTTCAATCTCCCGTCAATACGATTCCGGAGTATCCGGATTTCCCCGGCTACCAACCGTATACACAGGAAGAGGCGAATACCCTTCCTCCGGAAAATATTCCGCCTCCACCGCCCGAGGACTATATTCCGGAAGAGGAAGCGGGTCCGCCCCCTACTCCTCCCTACGAGGTTCCGACGGCTCCCAACATACAGGTCCAACCGAAACGTTCTCCTTTTGAGGCTTATGAGTTGGCTCTTCTGCGCTATATCGTACGATATGGCGAACGTGTCCTCTATGACTACGTAGATGAGGAGACCAACGAGCATGTCATCATGAGGGTCGCCGATTATATCCGTTTCGATCTGGAACGTGATGACCTTACGTTTTATACGCCAGCCTTCAAACAAATGCTGGACGAAGCTGCTGAACATTGTCAAAACGAGGGCTTTATGGCCAGTCGTTATTTCCTTGCCCATCCGGACCCGAACATCAGCCGGCTTGCCGCCAACCTTATCAGCGATAAGTACCAGCTTAGTAAATATCATACGAAGTTCAGGGAACTGGAGCAAGAAGAAGATAAATTGGATTACTTGGTACCCCGGGAAATCTATTCCATGAAAGATGCCTATATCCTCTATAAGATAAAGGATATCCAAGCGAAAATCAAAGAGGCTCAAAACAAGGGTGACATGGAACAGATCTTTGATTTAATGAAACAGAACGCCCACCTCAACGAGATCAAGAACGTGCTCTGCAAAGAGCTAGGTGAGCGTATCGTATTAAAAATGTAATAAAAAAACATCTATGAATTTCCTTGAGACAGAAAACGTGGTAAAACAGTACGCCGGACATCTGGCGCTAAACAAGGTAAGTATCCAAGTTCCTCAAGGAACAATCTTTGGATTACTGGGGCCTAACGGGGCGGGCAAGACGACCTTGATCCGGATCATCAACCGGATTACGGCACCGGATAGCGGAATCGTTCGCTTCAACGGCCATGAATCCAGCCCGGAAGACATCTACCAGATCGGTTACTTGCCGGAAGAGAGAGGGTTGTATAAAAAGATGAAAGTCGGGGAGCAGGCGATCTATCTGGCACAATTGAAAGGTCTCTCCTACCCAGAGGCACGCAGTCGTTTGACCCGTTGGTTCGAGAAATTTGACATCATGCCTTGGTGGAATCGCAAACTGGAAGAGCTGTCGAAAGGTATGCAGCAGAAAGTGCAGTTCATCATTACCGTGATACACGAACCCGAGCTATTGATCTTTGACGAGCCATTTAGCGGATTCGATCCGGTCAACGCCGATCGCCTTAAACAAGAGATATTGGAGTTGAAGGCGACCGGACATACCATTATATTCTCAACTCACAACATGTCCTCCGTTGAGGAGATTTGTGACGAGATTGCTTTAATCAATCGCTCTGAGGTCGTCCTGTCCGGCAATGTCAAGGAGGTACGGGAACGGTTTAAGAGTAATACCTATATATTAAATGTACGCAAGGAGACTGGAGGTATTGAGGAGTTAAGGATACGCAAGGAAGAAAATATCAGTAACTCCGATTGGCTTACCCGGCTGGCGTCCCAATATGAGATTCTTTCCTTCACGGAGGAGATCCCTTCTATGAATGACATTTTTATCAACACCGTTTCCGGTACAAACACATCAAAGGTATGAGCAAAATTGGATTAATCATCAAACGGGAATATCTCCGAAGAGTAAGTAAAAAGTCATTTATCCTGCTCACGTTCCTCACACCGTTTCTATTTGCCGCGCTCGTATTCGTCCCTCTTTGGCTTTCATCGATCAAAGGCGACGAGGTACATACCATAGCGATCCTCGACTCCACAGGTAAATACGCCCCGCTATTCGAGGATACGGAGACTTATCGTTTCATCCATAGTGACCAGAGTATGGATACCTACAAACAAATCCCTGATAAGGAAATATTCGCGTTCCTTACGATCACGGAGGATTTACTGGAAAATCCAAAAGCCGCTACTTTATATTCCAAGAAACAAATCCCGGGAGAATTGAGCCGACTCGTCAATATGACACTAAAGAAGCAGATTGAAAGTGACAAACTGGCAACGTTCAATATCCCGAATTTGAAAGAAATCATAAAAGAAAGCAAAATCAATTTCAATATACAGACCATCAAATGGGGGGATGACGGAAGCGAAAAGCAATCCTCATCCGTAGTAGCCTCCATAACCGGTGTTATTTTCACCATGCTTATCTATATGTTCATCATGATCTATGGAGCAATGGTCATGCAAGGGGTTATGGAAGAAAAGACGAACCGGATCATCGAGATTATGATCTCGTCCGTCAAACCTTTCGACTTAATGATGGGTAAAATTATAGGAATCGGTTTTGTCGGGCTTACGCAAGTATTCCTTTGGGCGGTTATGACCTTTATTCTCATCACCGGGGGAACTTTCTTTTTGGGAGGAGGTATGGAAAGCGAGATCTTGCAATCAAGCATGGCACTTAACACAACCCCTAACATGACGGCTATCGCAGCCCAGCAGCATGGAAATGAATGGATAGAGATGCTTCATACGATTAACTTCACCGAGATAGGCATCTTGTTTATCGCTTATTTCATAGGCGGCTACTTATTATATTCTTCTTTATTCGCCGCTATCGGATCAGCTGTAGACGGCCAAGAAGACACGCAACAATTCATGCTACCAGTCACGCTCCTTTTAGTTTTCGCCCTCTATGCGGGAATCTATAGCATGGAAAACCCTGACGGACCATTAGCTTTCTGGTGCTCCATGATCCCCTTCACCTCTCCGATCGTGATGATGGTCCGGGTGCCATTCGAGGTGCCTTTGTGGGAAATACTACTTTCCATTGGATTTTTGTATATATCATCCATCGGTTTCACTTGGTTTTCCGCCAAAATATACCGTGTAGGCATTCTCATGTATGGTAAGAAACCCAGTATAAAGGAGATGTCCAAATGGCTTCGTTACAAATAAAAACATGATATCTACAACAAAAAAGCCTCGCTACTCTTATCGAATAACGAGGCTTTTTTATGTTGTTCTACCTGGATTCGAACCAGGACAAACAGGACCAGAATCTGTTGTGCTACCATTACACCATAGAACAATCTCTACAAAATTGTCAAGTAAACTTTAAACGTTGTTCTACCTGGATTCGAACCAGGACAAACAGGACCAGAATCTGTTGTGCTACCATTACACCATAGAACAATCTCTACAAAATTGTCAAGTAAACTTTAAACGTTGTTCTACCTGGATTCGAACCAGGACAAACAGGACCAGAATCTGTTGTGCTAC